>Ga0209098_1004436_pt1 | contig 10962 bp, 8 predicted proteins | sample AD_JPNHW1_MetaG_FD_184429 | JGI IMG/M metagenome (GOLD analysis project Ga0209098, IMG submission 184429) | Active sludge microbial communities of municipal wastewater-treating anaerobic digesters from Japan - AD_JPNHW1_MetaG (SPAdes) (version 2) | ecosystem: Engineered > Bioreactor > Anaerobic >... | reverse complement strand
GAGAAGGGGCCAAAAACGGATCAATCCGGCCACCTGATTACATTGAGATCCGAAGGCTCCAACGCCGCCAGCGAGACTGGCCGCTTTCAGCCGCGATGGGTGGCCGCTTTCGCCGTTTTGCGCACCTATTTCTCCTTTCACTGGCGCTTGGCGCCCCCTCGCAAGTCGTTCCTGCGACCGACAACTGCGATCTCACCGCATGGGTCTGGGATAGGGACACGACAGGAACGAACATCCGCGACGCTCCGAAGGGCGCGATCATCGACAAAATCTATCCAGATACGGCCGAGACGGGATTTCGCATCCGAGTCCTCGGTAGCAATGGCAATTGGATCCGATGCGAATACACAGCCATCGACAACCAGACGAAGAGGGGCTGGATCCATGGCGGCATGGTCAACCTCGATACCAGGAACTACGGCGACCAGCAGGCGTTCCATTTGTACGCATCCCACGACACGAAGTCCAAAATCCTGAAGAAGGTCGTGCGCGAACGAAACGTCCAAGTCTACGGATGCCACAAGGATTGGGCCTACATTAAGGTCATGATCGAAGGCAAGGCCTACTACGGCTGACTGGAGCCAGACATGCAATGCGACAACGCCGTAACCAATTGCTGTTGACCCGGCCACACCCAAAGACCCCGTTGCCGCAGTTGTCCATACAGAGACTGCACCCCCACACTTTGGAAACTGCATCGCCACGTCGCTCCGCAAGTCCCTCGAATGTGATCTGGATCACACTCCACCGCCAGTGTGATCCAGATCACAGACTTGGAAGGGTGTTTAGGGCAAATTCCTTCCATGAAGCCACCAACAAGTCCGTCGGAGTGCATGTTTCACGAAGGAGTCCGTCCATGAACTTCCCCAAGATTCCCAATATGCCCAAGCCCCAGGCGATCTCCCCCGCCGCCCCGGCCTTCACGCCTGGGATCCAGAGCGAGGTATCCGCAGGACCGGCAAATGGAGTGGTGGGCTTGAGCGCACCCAACCACTTCGACCCCAACAATCCCTCCGTCCACGTGGATGCCACGGTGCACAACCCCACCGGGGTAGGCGGCGACCTCCACGTGAATCGCGACGTGAAGATCCCAACCGAGGTTCCAGCGGTCTCCATGCCCAGCCTACCAGGTGGAGGAGGTGCTTCGGGTGGCAGCGGGCTGTCCATGCCGCACCTGGGCAATCCACTATCGGGAATCTCCGCGCCGGACCTCTCCCTGCCTTCTTTGGGAAACCCCTTCTCGGGCCTTTCGGCGCCCAGTTTTTCCATGCCATCCCTGGGAAATCCCTTTTCCGGCATTTCCGCTCCCGAGCTCCCCTCTTTGGGAAATCCCTTCGGCGGTTTGTCCCTCCCCGAGCTCCCCTCGTGGGAGATGCCACGCATCGACTTCCCTGGAGGCGGATACAAGCCTGCTGGAGAGTCGCCTTGGCGCTCGCCCATTGGTGTCCCGGGATTCCGGTTCCCGGACCTACCATCCATTGGTCTCCCAGACGATCTTCTTCCGGATTGGGACCTGGAAATGCCCGACCTCATCCCCGACCTGTGGGACGGCGACTCGGAATCCGAACCCGCCGAACCGCATCATCGAACAAAAGATGACGGCTTGGATGAATGGATGATTTCATTTTGAAATGACTAAACAAATCCTTTTGAAAATACGGACCGCAAAATGAAAATCTTGTTTGACAACCAGAATGTGCAAGCAATTCAAAATTACATATATGATTGTCTCAAAGCCGCCCAAGCACGAATGGCAAGCTTAGCACACGATGGAGATGAGAGTAAATATCCATGGAGAACGGGCGCAATGCAAGTCAATATGATTGGAGTGCGTGGATTTCGAGAAGGGATTGTCCGAACAAAAAACCTTAGAGGCTTCATGGACGACACCATTTTTGTCGCAAGGATAAATACTCAGGGACAGAAAGAGGTAAAAGCGTTCATAGGAAGTCTAGATTATTCATCAGGGAATGCTCCGATTCTGATGGACGGCTGCCACTTGTACACATTTGGCCCACATGGGAATGGCTATCGATTCAAGGCAAGCGACCCAAGTAATTCTCAGTGCAAAGCAACTTACTCCGAAAGCGATCTTTTCCCTGAGTCGTGTCGAAAAGTGAAAATGGGAAAAAATGACAAAGGGGAAGACGTGCCAGAAACTGACCAAAATGGCAACACCGTTTACGAAAAGAGTCAAGATGGAAAATACATCTTCTCCCAACAAATCTACAATACTCTTTCCGACTCACAAAAAGAGGCATTCAATAACGAGCACAGATATTGCGAATTGCCATCAGGACCACCCAAAAGCAAAACCTACCGAGCCTTAGTAAGCAACCACAATCTTTATGTTGCAAGAGATGTAAATCAGGACAATGTAATCAACCCTGGAGAGCGATTGACGCTTGAAAGCAACACTGGGATAAATATCCATTACGGCGGATCAGAAGATAAAGTCAAGAGAAATAGTGCGGGCTGCCAAGTCATCAAAGGATGGAGCAATTACATCCAATTCATGCGAATGGTGGAATCTGATTCCAGCTTAAAGGGAGTAAAAAATAACGAATTGGAGCAAAAACCATCAGTGGACGGAAACAATGAAATCGTGTACACCCTAATGGAAGGCTCTTTTTTTGAGCACTTCCTTCAGTCACAATCATGCATGCCATTAGGAGAGCCAAAAGCTTCTGGATTTGGCACAATCCACCCATTCGAGCACATTGACACAACAAGCCGAATCCAAACCCCATCAAATAACGGACAATTCCTTATTAGCGGAAATGCTCATTGGCATACCGGTATACATTTTGAGATAGCAAATGATAAGGAAAAAGTTCTAGCTGCAGTAGCTGGAGAAGTCATTGCAGTTCGATTCGGCAGACCTTCAGGATCAAAGGAAAATGACACCTTTGGAAGTTCGAATTTTGTTTTGATGAGATGTCGATTTCATCGGATTGCAGAGCCTATTTTTTTGCTCTATATGAATATGGGCGATTTCCCAAGTGGGCTTGAGGCCACTCAAGATGTACCCTGGCTGAATCGAGCTCGATTGAATAAAAGCTTACGATTACTTCCTGGGCGAATCCATAAGTTGTCTGTCCCAGTACTTCCTGGTGAGCTTCTGGGTTTCCCAGGCAAGCTTGATGAAAATTTGGGCGTTCATTTCGAAGTGTTTTCTGCTGGGAATATTTATACGCATGAGCTCGTGCCGCTTGACAATGAAAGCAAGCAAATAGAAAATGTTGCCCTCCCCGGATTGCCAGGGGTAACCGCTTTCACTATTGTCGAATCCTTTCCTGGAAGCTCATATGCACTACCAGGACAACCAACTCGTTTTTCAATTCTTAAGGTCGCAAATAGGGCTTCACCTGAGAATATCGCTCGAATCCGCTGGAAGGTTCGCGTACTAGCGGAGTCCGGTGAAAATTTACCCACTCCTTCTGTGGTTTTAAATGAAACTGATCATTCCGCTGTTATGGAAATTCCTGAAGAGGATAGATATCACTGGGCACAGATTGTTGCACAGCCGTATTTGGACGGACAAGAACCTGATCCAAGATGCACAATATTTAGGTATATTTTCCCATCGAAGCTTAATCTAGTATCAAATACCCCGCTAGACATCGCGCTGAATGCAAAATCCATAGCAGATTGCTTAGTGAATCATCTGTCACCCTCCTCAAAAGCCAGAATCAGCATCGAAAACGCACAATCATGTGCAGATGCGTCCCAGGCAATGAAACAGGATGTAATATGGACAAAGGAGCAGGATATCCGCAGAGCGTTGGGTGGAATGATTCTTTTTTCAAATTCTCCATGGAGTTATTCTTCGGGTAATTTTGAAAACAACTTACAACGAAATGGATTTCGTAAAAACCTTGCCATACTCCAGCCATACCAGTGGTGGGATGAAGCCTTGGACAAAGGAGTGCCAATTCCCTCTGGAACCAGGATCTACCAGTTTAACCCTTTGAATTTTTTAAGATCTCTTCCGGCAATATCTGACTCCATGAACTGGATTAACGAAAACGCCTTGATTATCAGTGGCAGCAATGACGAACGAGATCACTATAGCAAACCCACTGAAACGAATCGGGCCGCTGACGCTGCAGGAGTAAAACATACAATCAGCAATCATCCCGGATTAAAGAGACTTCCTGAACAAAAGGAATGGTAGAATATGCAGGCAGAGACTAAGTTAATACACTTGAACAAGTTTACAGGTAAAATCGCAGATCCAAGTTGGCCTCTATAATGCTAATCATATCTGCCGCGAGCCTGAATATTCTGTTCGGGGTATCCGATAGCCAATATCCCCAAGTGGCTATTATTGTTGATGGAGTGAAGGGAGTGGCCAGAGCAAGTTCCGAGCGGCCATCGGCCACTGGCGAATGGAGCATCCGGAATATCCTGGACAACAACCCCAAAACGGCTTGGATGCCTGATAGCTCCGACCTGCGTCCATGGATTGAATTCTCGTTTCCTCGCAAGGTTAGGATTCAAGGGATCGCGACAAGAAATGGGCTGCATCGAACTCTCTCAGATCAAATGAACGAACAACGTTCAATTGGGCGAGCGTCGAACAAATCATATATTGCAAAGGGAATTAGGCCATCCATAAATAGCAAATTCCGCTCCCGAGATGGCTGGGACACAGGCCAGGCATTTCATTGGGATGGTGCCTCAGCGACCTCAATGGATCACTATTTGGTCAACATGTTCCGGGAGTTTAAAAATCGTTTCCTGTTTACGTTTGACTCTATACCACTTCGCAGTTCACCTGCTTATTTTGGCGCATCCCCAGTTGCAGTTTCCGACATTTGTCTGCTGGACAACTCATCGCAAAGTTATCAATGCGTTCCCCAGCCTTTGCGCACACTAGAATCCACGAACGCGCTTGACTCTCTTAAGAAATGGAAGCCTCGTATTCAAAACCTTTATTCAATCAAGGATTGGGCAAAGAATGTAAGAAAATGGGGAGAGGGAATTCTGGATGGCGATCCTCCAGAAGACGATAAGATCTATTATTTACTCGACCGCAAGTCAAACAACTCTCGTGATTTTTACGAGGAATACATTAGGCTAAAAAGGCTCGCTTGGGATAAACCGTTATATTTCCAGCTAACTTTTAACGAAAACAAGTCTTGGCAAGCAACATTCCCGTTCTTCTATTGGGAGAATGTTCCAAACCAATTCCAGTCAAATCCAGTCATAGAGGGCATTGGAGATAGCATAACATTTTTGCGAATCAGCAATGGCACCTACCCAGAAAGATCACCAGAAATTGAACACCTGAATTCCGAGGAACAGTCAAGAACAATCGACGAGCCAGCGCATGATCCAGACACAACATCCGTGCGCATTGGCAATCAAATCTGGATGAAACACAATTTATCAAAATCACCTGTTGATGACAAAGCTTTATGCTGGGGACTGACGATTGAGCAGGCTGGCAAGTGGAATAATAACTGCAAAGAATATGGGCGTTTGTATCCCGCGATAGAAGCCCGAAATATTTGTCCTGAAGGGTGGCATCTACCATCCTGGAGAGAGTGGGCAAAATTGTTCGGGCACCTAAACCAGGTCAAGCAAGGAAAGATCAATAAGCGATTCCTTTGGTTCTGGCTAATGTCGCCTGGAAGATGGTATTCCGGGGAACCAGGAATGGATCCACTTGGATTCTCTGCAAAGTATTTCTCCAGACCTCCCATAGGTCCATTGCTAACCGCCTATGAGTTTCCCACATTTTTAGCATCCGATCCGTGGGGATGGGCATTCAAGCCATGGAATTCACACACAGATCAGTATGGCATCGTGATTGATTTAGAGGACTTCCCAGGACACCTGAACGATTCTTTCGACGCCATTACAGGAGATATTCCTTCCGGTATTACAACTTCAAATTGGGAGCCAGCTTTCGATTATGCTCCCGTTCGATGTCTGAAAAACCAATAAGCATTCCTGTTTCCCAAAATTTGACCTTTTCCGCTGTTCTGCCGGACGGGGCACTTCGCAACCCGCCGTTCACGAGATCCATCGCACCACAACGCATCGATTTCACCCTCCCACAGGAGGGGTGGGCGTACACCGATGTGATCCAGATCACACTCCGCTGCCAAGTGTGATCTAGATCACAGATTTCCCGGCCGGTTTTGGGCATCTTCCTTGTGTCGGCATCGGTGTCGATGCGCTCGATGCGCGGTGCTCCTCTTGAACGAACGTCTTCGTCCAGCCTCCGCTGGCCGAACCGAAAGGCTGTTGCCGTGAACCGTCCCTTTCCAAACGATCCCAGAAATCCCTTCCAACGCTGGCCTTTGGAGGAGTCCCTGTTGGATCAATCCAAGGCAAGACCATCGGCGGACAGGGATTGGGAGGCGATCCTGGCCAAGTCCACGAGGTCCGCTTCGCCTGCGGCCAAGGTCGTGTACGACACGTCCACCTACCTCGCGCGGGTTCGGGAAGAGGATCCTTGGCCGGAGGAAACGGTTCCAGTCTCCAAAGGGATCGTCAAGATCGTCTCCTGTCGGATCCTCACACCTGCGCCCGTGCCACTGTCCAAGGAGCTCGAGATCCAGGTGCAGGTGGATGTCACCGACGAACTCGTCGGAGACGACCGCATCCTGGAAGTGCAGCTGTACGATATGTATCGGGAACCGGACGCGGACACCTGTGGCGCTGTCGGTGCGCCTGTTTCGCTGAACCTGAAGACGGGAATGGGACAGAGCCTGAAGGTGCAAGTGCGACATCCCGGGGTGAAGGATCCCCTGATGCACCGCGCCGAAACCCACGTGTTCCTGCGTGCGGAAGCCATCCACCGCCCTTCCAAGCAGGTGGTTGTTTCCGATCCCGTGCCGGCCGCATACAAGAAGCCATCCGCCCTTCGCGTGCGCCTCACGGGATTGGTGTTCGATGCCAACAAGTGCTTCCTTCTGCCGGAAAGCCTGGAAGCCATGCGCGAGGTGGTGGCCCAGCAGCGGAAATCCCCCCGTGGACGGATTTTGGTGATGGGGCATTCCGAAAGCGACGAGGACCTGGCGGGTCCCAACCTGGCCATGGACCGGGCCAAGGCGGTGTCGGCACTTCTCACCAATCGATGGAGCCAGTGGTTGCCGTGGTTCGCACCGGACGTTCCGACACGCCAACGCTGGGGAATCCGCGAAGTGCAGCTGATGCTGGGGAACCTGGGGCACTACATCGGAAACGCGGCCGGAGTGATGGACGAACCCACAGAGCTGGCCTTGCGCGAATTCCAGAAGTCAAAAGGCCTGACGGAATCCGGCAAGGTGGATTCGTCCACCCGGAAGAACCTCCTGAGCGCCTATTTTGGACAGCCGGGAACCTCTCTTCCCCAGGGGGTCGAGCCTCTCGCGGTGGGGGCCCAGGGCCTTTCCGATCCGGACGGCACCGCGGATCCGCGGTGCCTGGAGGTTTTGGTCTGGACCGAGGACGCGCCCCACTCGCCCGAGAACGGGTCGATGGCCTCCGCGGACGACTGCAAGGAATGGAGAACGGCCCTGCGGGAAACCATCGAATTTCCCATCGATGGGCTTCATTTCCACCTCGTGAACGGCCAGGGCGCACCCATGGCGGGCGGCAAGGTGGTCCTTTCCGGGCCCAGCTCCCACGAGGCGGTGGCCGATCCGCATGGATGGGTCACGGTTCGCGGATTGGCCGCGGGCACCTACCGGATCCAGACGGTGACTCCCGATGGACGGAAACTGCCGATGTCCGAGATCGTCTATCCGACGGCGAAAACCGTGACCCACGAAGCGAAGCGGGAAGCGAAATCCGGACTTGAACCTGCGGCCGAGCCGGATCCCTCCATAGCGGCAAGCGAACCGTCCAGCGACACGAATCCCGTCGATCCCCCGTCGGATGGCTGGACCTTGGATCTTTCCGATGCACATTTCTTCCATGATTCGGATGTCCCGTGCTTCCATTCCGAGGGATTCCTGGAGGCCCTTTCCGGTTGGGCGCAGGATGCGGATGCGCCCCGGTGCAAGCCGGTATGGCAAGGCCAGGTGCAGGCTCACTGGGAGAAGCGCGCGCAATGGCTGGTATCGCTGGTCCAAGGCGACGACAAATCGTGGGCGGAACTTGCCAAGGGTGCCGGAGTACGCGGCAAGCAATCCGTCCTGGCCTGCCTGGGAGCGCATGGCTGGCCTTGCGATCCGGGAAAGGTGGATGGTGCCGCGGGCCCTCGCACCTTCAACGGAATCGTCCAGTTCCAGAACGCCTTCAACGAAGCCTTCGGTGCTGGCCTGGTGGTCGATGGCCAGTTTGGTCCCAAATCCTGGAAGGCTGCCTTCATTGCCCTCCGTCATCTGATCGGCCACCCCGTGGCCACCAAGGGAGCTTGAACCATGAGCAAAGACACTCTTCTCCTGTCTGGAAAGCCCGGCACAGGAAGGATCGCCCCAGGAAAGCTGAGCCCTCTCAAGCCAGTCAAGGCCAAGCCGGAGCTCACGCAACAGCTGATCCTCAAGAACGCCGAACCCCACACCCCAGACATCCCCCATTGGGATGGCGATTTTCCGTTCCCGAAGAATATCGTGTACCACGAGGAGCGCGACGGAAAATTGATTGCCGATTTGAGCATGAAAATCACCCCGAAGCGTTGGACCAGCCCGGGGCGGACTTGGGGCGAAATTGAGGCAATGGGGGGAACTGCAAATGCGCCCAAATTTTCAGCGACGGTGGAGAAAGCGGGCGACTTCTATAAGCTTCATAATGCATTTTATCAATTAGATATAGTTTTTCGAATCGTAGATTACTCTAGTCCTTCCTGGGAGGACGGTTGGGGTAAAGAAATGGAACGACTTACGGGAAGGCTTGGTCTCACTTTAGAAGAGCGAAAATACTGGGCCTTCCAGCACGAAATGGATCACTTTACAGCATGGAGTCATTATTTTCGATTTATGCTTGGCCATATTTTTCAAGCACTGAATGCGGAGTTTGCTAGCGAAGGGTTGGCTCAAACAAGATTGAAGGAGATTCAGTACAATAGTGTCGAAAACTTCCTCACTGCCACGTCCCGATCCCATGCCTTTGATGAAATTCGAGGCGCACCGTTGCGAGGTAATAAATATGCCGAATTTGATTTTCCGTCATTGGAAGAATATGTATGGCATGAAAGTGGCGATCTGGAGCCGATGACATATTCAAGTTTGCTTGAAGAAATTTTACGAGTGAAGAGTAGGGCGACTGCCGTATGAAATGGGTTCTCTACGGAGTTTTGTTGTTTTGTGTTTGGTCCTGCAAAAGATCCTCGCCAAGGATTGCTCCTCATGATCTGGATCGACCCAGTCCCTTGTTTCCGATAGCTCATTTCGCGCGTTCCCAGGATTCTGAGGTGATCCGCCGGTTTGAGAATGCTCCCTCCCATGTTCGGACAGATTCGGTGCATCACATTGTGGAGGCTGGCTTGGCATATCAAACTGTTGGTGATTTGGAAAAGACTCGAGAGCAATATCTACGAGTTCGCGCGATGTTCGAGAAGAAGAAAATCCACACGTCGATTCATGTGTTTTATGTAGCACTGTATTTGTCGGATGCCTTTTCTGATCATCAATCCTGGGATTCTGCATGGCATTACTTGGGCGTGGCAGACTCCTTCAATCGGCGCTACGAGGGAATGTCGGAATGGGATAAGTTGGACATCTTCCGCTACAATCGTTCGGTGATTTTAGAACGGCAAGGTAAGACGGATCAAATTCTGAAGTTATGGAGGAATCAATGCATCGGCAGTGGAGAGGATGTCTTGGCGCGAGCGCTCCGGAAAAAGTTCGGAAAAGACCGGATGAAGTCAGAAATCGAGAAGGCAATTGCCAATCCAAAAGTCAGCTCAGCCATATTGATGTGGAGTAACGGGCATCGTCTCGTGGATCATTATACGGTCCTTCCGGACGGAGATAGTGTTCCGGGGCGCGACTTTGGGGGCCTGTTTGTGCGCATTGATCTACCCGAAAAATCATGCTACCTGTGGGCACCTTTCGACGATGATTCGATTACCAGTCTTTCGGCCTACCTGAATAATTTCCGCCAAACTCGCTTCTGCAAGATCCTCCAGGACATCGATCCGGATGCCCCACAGTGAGGGAGCGACCGTCCCGACACGCCGCGGCAATTCCAGTCAACCGCCTCGCGCAGCAAAAAGCCCTGTCACAATCCTAGATTGACGGACTCGATGCTCCTCTTTTCCCGTCTTTGGGGCGAGAGTCGTCATGAAACAACAGTTCCCATCGAAAGCCCGATCCATGCCAACGGCTGGAATTGCTCAACGGGCAGGGATCATCCCGGAGCGATGGGAATCCAAACAAAGGTCCGATCATGAGAAAGACGGCAACAGGTTTTGTCAAGGTACGCGCGGTCAGCGGAACCAGCGTCGTCTTCCTGGCCTTCGAGATGGCGGAGGCCGACGCGAACGGACTGATGGGGTTCGCGATCCAGCGGACCGATCTCACGGAGAACGAGACGATCTGGCTGCGTGGGACCAAGACGTTTTCCAGCGTCCGACCACACGCGGGAACCGATGACGCCAGCAGCCACGAGCACCCGTTCCAGGCGTTCCAGTGGGCGGACTACACGGTCAAGCCCGGTTACCGCTACCGCTACCGCGTGATTCCCATGTACGGCACGCCCGGCGCATTGAAGGAGAAGCCGGCGACGACCATCACGATCGCGGCGGAGCCTCTGCACGGTAGCACGCACGACGTCTACTTCAACCGTGGAGCCATCGCCTCCCAGGCTTTCGCCAAACGCTTCCCCGGGAAAACCCTGGACCAAGCCGGCGCACCGGCCTATGCGTGGCTTGCCCGCGACCTGCTGCCCGGCCTGCTCGACTTCATCGCCAAGGCGAAGGACCAAAGCTACAGCCTCCACGTGGCGATCTACGAGATGGGCTGGCCAGCGGTCCTGGAAGCCCTCAAGGCGGCCCACCAGCGCAAGGTCAAGGTCCGGGTC
>Ga0209098_1004434_pt1 | contig 10963 bp, 19 predicted proteins | sample AD_JPNHW1_MetaG_FD_184429 | JGI IMG/M metagenome (GOLD analysis project Ga0209098, IMG submission 184429) | Active sludge microbial communities of municipal wastewater-treating anaerobic digesters from Japan - AD_JPNHW1_MetaG (SPAdes) (version 2) | ecosystem: Engineered > Bioreactor > Anaerobic... | reverse complement strand
GTTGTTTTTACTTGAACTTTTAAAAGTTTTTCACCTGTATCTAAAAGAACATCATAAGGCAAACCTTGTTCACTCGGAAAGGCAATAAAACCTTTCATTATTAAATCAGCGCAAACAAGATATTCTCCTGCTTTGCCAATTTGTAACTGTTTTGAATCTCGTCCAAACTCTTTTGCTCCAAAGTTTTTACTCCTATTTATCCCATACGGAGGGTCAACAATAGCAAGTGGAAAGTGTTTATCTGGATATTGTTTCATAATTGTCAGATTATCTGCATTATAAAATAACAAGTTGTCGCTTATATAGTTTGGTTCTATGTTCATTACGCTGAAAAAATCTTATTTCCGATTATTTTTTTATTTTCAAACTCAAAAAATCCATTGTCCTCTTTCTGACAAATAGCAAATCCATTTAGCCATTCATTCATCGGTGAGTATCTTGCGTTTAAATTACACATACACCCCAAGCTCCAACTCCCATAAACCTCCCCATTTATTGTTTTTTTAGTGTCTGACTGCACCCTATGCGAATGTGCTGAACAAATATTATCAAACGCTGCCACCAATCTATTGTATGCCACATGTACACCTCCCCCTCTATTCATTTCGTGTCCGTGAATAATATTTAACTTCCCATAATGTATTACCCTATAATCTTCAATAAATTCTACCGTAGTACCGTTGAAAAATAAGTAATCTTCGTAGTTTGATAATTCTTTAAAGTCTTCAATTTGTAAACCCATTTTTGCAAAGTATAATTGGCGTCTTAAATCGTGATTCCCTGATTTTAAAAACACCTTGCTAAATAATTTTTGCAATAATTGTAAGTTATCAATTCCCCACTCCCTTTCATTATAAAACCTTTCAAGTGTAGTCGGCGTTTTATCAAATCTTGATAGACCGTAAAAATCCATGTAATCGCCGTCTATAATAACACAATCACAGCCCCTTTTTATACCGTAATCGTAAGCTAAATCTCTTGCAATAGGTGAATAAAAAAGTGAATGAACATCTGCTATTAGTAGTGCATTTTTATAAATACTCGGGATTACGTATGGTTCAATGTTTTCAAGTTCAACAACTGGCATTTGCATTAAAGCATAATCGCGTATAAGCTGCTCCGTCCCAGAGTATTTCATAGAGCCGCTACAATGAAGTGCGTTCCGTACAGAACTTCTTGCAGCTTCTACGTTTTTAAAAACGTCAGGGTGTAATACTACAAGTGTTTTTGCCAACTCATTTTTACTTGTGCTTATTCCCGTCCTTTTATATATCTCAATAGCATTTTCTATTATCTCAATTACGTATGGCTTTAATTCGTTCATTTAGTTGTTTTTTGATTATTTCTTATTTTTACTAAATCCCATTGTTACGTTTTGGTCTTTGCTTTCTCTATCAAGTGCAACGTTTATGTCGCAAGGGAAGTCTGATTTTACAGAAAAGGAATAAATTTTAATTCCAAATAGTTTAACAATGCGAATGTAATAATACAATTCGTCTTTTTGTACTTGTTTTTCAACTTCTATTTTTAATAGTGTCATAGATTATTGTTTTTATAATTTTTGTTTAAAATGAGTGCAAGTACTCCAATTTAGCAATGTATAAAATTTAGAATATTCACACTTTGAAAAAATCGGTTTATTATCGTTGCTTATGTTTTCATAAACTATTGTTGAGTATAAGCAGTTTTTACATTGTTTGTCGTCTTCTTTTTTAGTTGTTTTCATTTAATTTACTTTGTTTTAAAAAAGCTATAAGAAAGATTGTGTTTTGTGTCTTTATTTGCATTGACCGTATTGGAATCGAACCAACTTTCATCTTTAAGCATCATTCTCAACAAAATGCTTCACCGCCCATGCAAACACAAAACATTGCCAAATAGCCTAATCTTCAATCATTAGATAGTCATGTACTAATTGTTTGTTATTTTTGTAAAACTCCTCTCTTTGTTCGTTCGTATGAAAAGAAAGGAGATTTTGCCAAGCGTTAATTCTTTCAAAAGACAGAACACCACGAACATTTAAAATACAATATTTATCTCCATGTCCAATCCACTCATCTTTTGTAATCTTTCCACCATAATACGGCATTAATTGGCTTATTTGAGCCATTGCCAAAGCTGATTTCGCATGTATATCGTCAATAAATATGTTTTTATTTTCGTTTATTTGATGTGCTCTATCAACTTCCCCAAAAATGCAATTACCATCTATATAAGTCCCTTTAATTCTATCAATATCTTCCCAAACTTTTACTTCTTTCTCAATTTTTTTAAACACTATTTCTGAAAGTGTTGATTTTTCTTTGTCTATTTCATATCCGTCAGGCGGCGTAATTGTCATTTTTTTTGTTTCCATAATTTTATTTATTGTTATTGTTTAATAATTCTTTCAAAGTTAACGGATTATAACCAATTGATTCTGGTGAAACATTTACATATTTTTCTCCCAAATAAGTGGTATTATGAATATGCCCATGAATATTAATGTCGTATCTTTCAATACATGATTCATGTATGGGAATATGAGTACATATTATTTTTAATTGTAATTCTTTATCGAAAAATTCGTATGCACCGGAAATTTTGATTTTATTTTTTAATCCTAATTGCAAAACGGTTTCTATTTTTTGTGGAGTATCATGATTTCCTAAAACCCAAATAATATTTCCATTTAACAAATTTAGAAATTTAAAATCATTTTTGTTTAATGAAAAATCCCCAAGAACAATAGTTTTATCTTCATTTTTAACAATTGAGTTCCACGAACTAATAATGTGTTCATTCATTTCATCTATTGTTTTAAAGCCACGTTGAGAATATATTTTTTCATGATTCAAATGTAAATCTGAAATAAATCTTACATTAATTTTTTTTGTTTTCATTCAATATTTCTTTGTAGTAACTTAAACTAACATCAATAAAATAACCTCTATATTTTTCATCTACACCATCTTCATAGCAAATAAATGTGGAAATAATAATTGTCCACATAGTTTTTAATTTTTATTGTTTAATATATTATCGTAATTTACCATTTTTTTTAAGTTATCAGAATATCCAGCTCTTTGGAATGCAATTTTAGGATTAAAAATATACACATTCATATTGTTTCTGTGTAAAAATCTATCAATTTCTGCATCAATCCTGCTTTTAAATTCCCCATTTTCAATTGCTTCTACAAACTTAACAGCGGTTTTGTACTTAATTAAATAGCCGTGTAAAGCATAGGTGCAAGTTGTTTTTTCAATATGCTCCGATACTTTTATTGTCGGCATATAATTATTCCCGCCTAAATATACAAAGTCCCAATTTCCAGGCAGTTCATTATAGCACTCTAAAAACAAATCATTAAAATCATCATGCAATACAACGTCATCCTCAAAAATTGCAACTTTCTTATACTTATTTTTCACAACGTCATAAAAAACGTTATTGTGGCTCATTTTACAACCGACAACGCCTTTTTTAAGCTCAAATTCACCATATAATAAGTCGCCGTCAATAGCTTCAAAACGCTCAAATTTAATATTGTTATTCCACATTTCAGCGGTAACATCATTAAATCTATCCAGTCGTTTTGTTAGATTTATAACATAAACATTGTCGAAAAAATCATTAAATTTCATCTTCTGTAAATATTTTAAGTTTATCTTTATTTGCAATTAATTCTTCAACCGTTGCTTTGTGGCATGGAACAACAGTGCTGCAAAAATCTTTGTTTTTCCCCTCTGGATATAAGTGTTTTTCTAAACAAATAAATAAACTTCCTTTTTTAGCCCAAGTACCCTGATTAATCCATTGCTGGTCAACTTCTGTTACAAACCACTGCATATAATCGTTTTCATCATTCAATGCTGCAATGGCTAAAAATAAAGCCGTGTTATCTCCGCAATTAATACCACCAGCACCCCTTTCTTTATCTCGAAATATACAATCATAAAATGAAGAATATTTGGCGACTGTTTGTATGTGTGGGTATAAAATTTCCGTTTCAGTTTCTGTAAGTAATAAATATCCTATTTTCTCCAACCTTTTTCTTAGCTCTTCTGTGTTCTTAAATATAAAACAATCTTGTGTAAACATATTATTATTTTTTAAAATCATAATTACAGTTCATAAATGGCTTCCACTCTTTCATTAATTCAAGTTCTTTTTTACTTATTGGGAACCACTTATCGCATTTTCTTTTATCATAAACGTTGCACCTAATATTTTCTTTGTCAACATGTTCACAAACATTTCCACAATCATCAAATTTACAACAATCGTAACAGTTTTTGCATTCACCAACTCTATTTTTAAGTTTTCTTTCAGTTAATAAATCAAACCAATAAAATGGATATGGATTATAGCGTTTTGAGATTAAATATTGTATTTTTCTAAAAAATTCCATTATAAAATTATTGTGAATTTACTTTTTAACTTTAATAGCAACCGAAACACAACCGTCAAGAGCCTTTGCAAATATTTTCTGATTGTACGACTTGCAAAATTCTGTTACCGCATCCTTAACGCCAAAATTATAGTTATTGTCCGTTTTTTTATTATTCACTTCGTAATCGTGCAGCATTATCCAACCGCCATTTTTTACTTTTTTAAAACAATTTTGCAAGTCTTTTAAGCAACCGCTATATGAATGGTCTGCATCAATGTAAATAAAGTCAAAGAAATTGTCGTCAAAAGTTGAAATAATATCCGTCTTATCTTTTATTATAGTTACATTTTCAGCATAGTCAAATCTATTTTTAACGTATTTAAACAAACTTTCTCCGTCATAGGACTTAATGTTATTCCCGTTTTCATCACCGCTTGTTACTTTGCCATTCCAAGTATCAATTAAAAACAATTCCTTCGGCTTGCACATTTTTAAAATGTTATCAGAGAAATCGCCCATTAATACACCGATTTCTGCAATTATACCACCATGCTTCACTAATGATAGCATTTCGTTTCTGCTGTTGTAAATTTTCATTTTATTTTATTTTTATTTATGTTTAAACCAACAAATGTTATTATCAACGTCTTCTTTCCTAAATTCAGTGTTTACGGGTTCTCCATGTACAATTTTATCTTCGTAATAAGTGTATAAAACATGATTGAATGCGCACATATCAACCGTTGTGTTTGTTACGTTTGTTTCAAGTAATATTTTATTAATTCTATTCGCAATGTTTCTTATATCTTCAATTGAGCCACCAACGATACCTGCATTTAAAACAATATTGTCGCAATACGTTTTATACATTTCTTGAATATCATCTCCTTTCATTAATGCAAACCTTTTTACAATCCAACCGTTTTCTTTAATTATTTTTGGTTCGTCACCACAATAAATTTCACCCTGCTTAATAAAGTTAAACGGATTTTTTAAAATTACAACGTCAGAAATATCACAACAAAAACAACGCCCAGTTCTAAATACGTCAAATAATCTTGCATATAATCCCCAACGAACATCAACGGTATTTAATCCATTGTGCTTAACCTTAATAAACTTAACATTTTTGCATTCGTACTTTTCGACAAACTCTTTTGTGCAATTGTCGTGTAAGATAAGGCAATACAAATCGTGTTGAATTATAGAGTTATAAAACTTCTCCATTATAGAAAAGTCGTCTTTGTCCCAACTTAATTCTCGTTGTGGGTCTTTACCTTTTGTTAAAAATGTAGTTACTATAAAATCCATTTTTTATTTTTTAAGTTTCCAAATAATATCTCGACAGTCTTTTCTATAATCTGGTGTACATCCTGTGTTGGAATCCAAACAATCTTCGTTTATATAAAATTCACACAAAAGACAACCATCTGTTGCGTTTTCTGCAATATACGTATAACTTCCAATTGTCAACGTATTTTCATCATCGCTAAAAATACAATCTTCTTCATTAATTGTTTCCATATTATTTATTTGTTTATTATCTGCAAAGATACAAAAAATTTTAATACAAAAATCTTTTTTTAACTTTTTTTAAGAGTTTTTTTTATTTTGCAATTAGTGGGTTAATTTTTCTTTCTTCTTCGTTCATATAACTTTTGTGGTCACCGTGAATAAGTAATGTCTCTTTTACCTGATACATGTTTAAGCCAATCCGATGAAGACGACTGCTTATCTGTTCTCCGACACCGCTGCTTTTATTTTTGTTTTTAAAACGATTTTTGTCAATAGGATTAATTTTATATTCAAGTGCTTCAATTAATAATGGTTCGCACATAAAATTACAGTCAACCCATTGTGTGTGATAATATTCATCGTACTCTTTTACCTTAAATGGAATCCAACAAGATTTGCCCTTTCTATTTTCATCAGCTAATAATTGTAGTGCTATTTTCTTATCATCGTTAATGTTTTCCCAGATTCGTATCGCTTCATCAAAAAAATTATCTTTTAATTCTGTGTCATCCTGAATAAAAAAACAATAATCGGTAATGAGTTTACAATAATTAAAATTAAACTTACTAAACAATGTGTCCCAAATACGCCAAAATTCTTCTTTTCCTGCGTGCATATTTGTTTCTCCAAGAAAATATACGTTCGGATAATTTGAGTGTCTTAAACTTAATTTTTCACCGTCAGAATAAACCCATATTGTAAAATCATATCTGCCAATATAAGAGTTTATTTGATTCAAGAGCCTTTTTAACTCTTCATCCCTTTTGTAAGTCGTTATCGCTATAAATATGTTTTTTTTCATTTTATTATTTTAAAATCATCAGTTGTTATAAATTCTTCTTTCGTAAACTTTTCCAATTTTCTTTGTTCTGTAAGTTCAATTACTTTATTCCTGTAATCAGAACCTTTTTTATATTCTCCAACAACCGTTACATTTGTGTCGTGCAATCTCCTGAACATAACAATCCTCGAAGTCTTTCCTATTTTCAAACCCATTGTTTCAGCACGGTTTAGAAAATCACTATCAGCACCACAACGCCAATCTGCATAACCGCCCATTATTTCGGCAATCTCTCTCCTGAAAAACTGAACACCATACATTGTCTTTCTGCCAGAAGTTACGCTTAGGTCATTTCCATTAAAATTTACACCGCAACAACGCAAAATATCGCACGTTATAATTTCCCTTAAACAAATATCACTTAGATTGTCTTGCATAACATCGTCAGAGCCAAAAATACAAAAGTAATCACCGCTTGCTAACTTCATTAGTGTATTTAGAATAATATAAGTACCATGATTTACTTTAAAATAGTAAACCTTAATGTCCCTATACTTTTGTATGATTTCCTGTATTTTATTAAGCGTTTCTTCACAACCATCAACACCGACAAGTATTTCCTTTTTGCAACGCTGTTTTTGAATGCTGTCTAAACATTCTTCAATATATTGCGAAGACCTATATGCCGGTATAATAAAGCTAACCGTTTCATTGTGTACATCCTCAATAATTAAATCAACTTTATTTTTAGTGTTTTTAATACTGCGCCATTCCCTGTTTTGCTTCCAAGACGGTATTACTGGTATTTTAGAATAGATGCTGTTTGCAATTTCGGTTTGTGTTCCGTCCCGTTTTGAGAAAGTACCGCAAATTGTTGTGTTTACTTTTTGATACTTTAAATATCCCTTTTCGTGGGCAATACAATACATTTCAACCTTATTCTCTACAAAATACTTGCTCATAATAATATCCGCCATGTTTGCCTGATTGAAAACAGAAAGAGTAAAATTCTTAAATAGGTCAGAGTGACAACACATTGCTCCCGTACCGATAAAATCTATTTTAACGTCATCTGAAACATTTTCTAAGCAATGGTAAATTTCTCTACCAGCATCTCTGTAATAGCTTGTAATCGGATAGTTTTTAAATCTTCTTCCGTGCATTGATATTGCCGTATTCCAAGTTCCATATCTTTCCAAATACGAAATCATTACTTCGGCATAATCTTCTGGAAAAATAATATCGTCATCAATAAAAAACAAATAGGCGTCTTTATAATTTTTTGCACATAGAAATTTATAACCGTCCGATATTACATTGTCGCAAATATGGCATTTAATCTTTTTGTTTTCTTTTAGTTCATCCGGTATTTGTTCATACAGATTAAGCATTATATTTACTTCATCACACTGATTAATTATGCTATCAATTGTTTTCAATAGTTGCTGTTTGCGGTCTGGAATAGTTGCAATATTAAAAACTACTTTCATTATTCTTCAAGTTTATAAAGACCGTATTTTGTTCCTGTTTTAGGATAAACGATTTCGCAACTTATTCTGTGTCCTTTTCTATTCAATGAATGAATTATTGCCGAAAGCCTAATATAATTAAACTTTCTTGTTGCCTCTAATTGTGAAAGCGTATTGCCTTTTTTAAGATATTCTAATACAACTTCTTCTTGTGTTTTTTTTCTTTGCTGCTCTTTTTTATCATTTGAAAAAAGACTAAAAAATCCGTTTAATTTTGCTTTCATAATTTTAATTTTATTTAATGTTTAATTTATCAAGTTCGTGAAATAAAAAATCTGTTCTAATTCCCTTTTTTCTACAATCAAATTTTTCTAAAAAACCCTTTGCTTTGTTTGCGAAATTTAGCGCATCTTCATCTGTGTTAAAATACCGACACTTATCATTTTCATTTATTTTAATAAAAACATGTGGTCTGTAATATGCAACTTTTTTGGCGTAGTCATATTCTAATTCACCATCTTTATAGTCGTTCCAAAAAGAATGGAATCCCTCCTGTTGAACTAATGTCCCAAAGAATCCAAACTTTCTATCTCTCCATTTCATTTCATCGCAAACATGTCTTTTATATGCACAAACGTACAGAGAATAATATTCTGTTAATTTTTTAAACTCTAAAATTATATTTTCCATAATAATTTATTGTTTTTTAATAATCATTGTTTCTGAATTTATACTCTTCTAATAGGCTATCGCATAATCCTTTTGGCGTTAAATACATCATAGTGCAGCTAAAACAATATTCACAATAGAAATAAAGCACTTTATCTCCATTTGGACTGACACCCATTGAATCAACTTCTCCGCGTACAATCCTGTCATCTAACAAAAAATAAAAAGTATCTCCGATTTCAAACTCTCTTTTTTCTTCTTTTTGTAGTTTTCTAATTTTTGCTTTCTCTTTTTCGCTAATTGTATACTCTCTCATTTCTTTACTATTTTAATCGTTTTATTTTCAGTTTTAACAAAGTAAATGCCACTTTTTTGTTCGGCTAAGTAAATTGTATTTTTACCAATCATGTTTTTTTGCTCAAAAATTAGTTTTCCATTTATATCGTAAACACAAATATCTAAAATATTTTCTGGAAAATCAATTGTTAATAAATTATTAAACGGATTTGGATAGATAGATAATACATTTACGCCACTATCAATAACAGTTGTAATTGTATCGGATTCGTTCGCCTCAACTTTGTGATTTTGTTTTTGTGCAAATATAAAACTTGAACAAAGCAAAATAAACGTTATTATAAGTGTTGTTTTTTTCACGGCTATAATTCTCCTTTTAATTCTTTAAGTGTTTTTTTTCTAAAAGTTCAATTGTTTTTTCTTTTACCAATTGTTTTTATCTCTTTTTAATTTTTTATCCTTTTAACTTGTCTTTTTTAAGGTAGTTTTCTACTATTTCGTTTGCAGCTTTTATTTTTTCTATCAGCTTTTCAATGTGTTCTTTGTCCTTTTCAATCTTAATAATAATCTGTTTTTTCTTAAACATATAGTCTGTTATTACTAAATATCCGTACTCAACACCGCAAATATGAATGTTTAGCTGAACTTGAGAATAATAGCAATTTTTATACTGCGAACTTACTTCAAGTTTTTTTATATCAGCGACTGTTTTTAATTTATCCAAATACTCATTATAAACATCCGGTGTTGGATTTTTATGTTCAACTATAAACTTTGGTCGTCCTATTTTTTGAATGTTGGTTTTTGGCAATTTATCAAAGCAAATACCGTCAGGACTTCCGCCATAATAACCTGTCTTTTTAATAAACCCAACTGGTGTTATCTCAACGTTCATCAGTTTTGCAAATTGTTCGTTCGCAATACTCTCCATTTCGCTTCCGTAATCCATTGCAAAATTAGTCTTCCCAATTCTCTTTAAGTACAAAGAAAATTGTTCATCGTCTTTTACAATATCTTCGTCCAATCTCCTGTCCCTTAAAATCTCTCTTATATAGGCATACGCTTTAGTACCAAAACCGTCTCTTTTTTCGTTCTGTTGCAATAAAACGCCAACACGGCTACTTGAAAACATTCCAAACCTGTCCCTATGCCATTTTAGCGTACCTTGCTCTTCGTTAATATTATAGTCTATTTTAGCCATTATTTTGTTCGCTTTCTTTTTTCTTTAAAAAGTCTTTTGCCTTATCCGCTCTCGACCGTACTCCGTCCATTAATTCATCTACCGTTGTTACGCCGTCTTTTAGTGATTGTGCAATACCAATCAGAACACTTAGTTGTTCGGCTTTAATTTGTGATGTTGTATTTAATCCAATTACCTTTAATAAGTCTTTTTCTTCGATACCGTAAGTGTTTTTAAAGCCGTCAATTACTTCTTTTCTTTTTTTAATCAGCTTGGTTTCATCCGATACATCACCTGTAATTACTTCCTGTGCCGCATTATACACTTTTTTTGTTATTGCCTTTGGCACAACGTCAAAAACTGCATTTCTATATGCAATTGCAGCAACCGCATTTCCAGTTACCAATATCATATCTTCTTTAAATCTTCCTTTACTCCCAACAATACTTCTGCTTGCCTCTTTTTTCACAGCTACATTTGCCTCCAAATCCCACACCATTGCAGTCGCTGTTACCGTTGTATCTGTAACGCTTGTAATCTTGCTTTCTGCTCTTAGGTTTCCATAACACGAAACAATAATGCGCGCCAAATGAACGCTTTCACCTGTAATTGTTTTACCACCTCTCGGTAGTGCATAACAACACTCTTTTGCAGTATCGTAATCCATTGTAGCCATT
>Ga0209098_1004432_pt1 | contig 10965 bp, 19 predicted proteins | sample AD_JPNHW1_MetaG_FD_184429 | JGI IMG/M metagenome (GOLD analysis project Ga0209098, IMG submission 184429) | Active sludge microbial communities of municipal wastewater-treating anaerobic digesters from Japan - AD_JPNHW1_MetaG (SPAdes) (version 2) | ecosystem: Engineered > Bioreactor > Anaerobic... | reverse complement strand
TAAAATCACATAGTATAAGGAACTGAACAAAACAAGACCGGAACGGAAGACAAACAGGGAACAGGCTTTTCAATTGGAAAACATACCATTTTAACGGAGAAAACAATGACTAAAAACAACACGAACGAACACACTCAAATTGAATTGTTTGATGAGTCGTATAATGTTTTTGAGGTAATAGAACATTGTGAAAAACAGGCTGAATTGTCAGAAGTTCACAGCGTTATTAATATTCTGAAACAGGGTAATAGAATAGTTTGCTATGTACGCAGGGATGGAAATGTATATTCAGCGTGTACCGGCAAACCATCCGACGAAACTTGTATTTCATGGCAGTATAAAACCAGATCCGAAGCGGAAAAGACTGCACGGGAATTTTTTAATAATTATACAAACAGGAGTTTTTAAAATGAGTAAACAAAAAGCTAACCACCTTATCAGGCTGGCGAATGAAATGAAGAAAGCAGGGGCTTTATCTGCTTATGAGTACAATATTTTAATCAATAAACTGAGAAAAGCAGGGGGCACAAAATGAAAGATCTTGAAAAAAGACTGGCATGGCTCAAAGAGTTCAAAGCATGGACAGACTCCGGAGAACTTGACAAGATGATACAGGAAACAGAGGACCAGATCGAGGCACTCAAAAAAGCACTCGACGGGCTGGTGTAGAATGTGCTGCAATAATCCCTACTATTCTGGCGATACACAGGCACCGTCAAAGCAGGAATACAAAACATGTTTTAAAAACTACTTTCCGGAGGAATAAAAAAGCAGAACAGGGCGGATCTTGACGGGTCCGTCCGATTGTGTTTTTTTTTTGCAGGGGGTTTGATATGTCGATAGTTAAAAGATTTAAAATCTATTGTGACATGACCGGGCTGTCAGTATGCGATCTCTCCCGGAGAACGGGGCTGTCAAGACAGACCATTTACAGGGTGTTCCAGACAGGCGTATGCACGACTGACACGCTCGAAAAGCTCTTGGAAGTTACAGGGTTACAGATTTCAATAAAAAAAGTTGCAAAATAGTAAAAGAATGTTATTTTAAAAATGAACACCTTGAAACGGGGGTATGAATGCTTAAACTATGCGGATCATGCAGGGCTGTTGTTGTCCTTTACAGGGGCTCCAGAGAACTCAAAGAGTATCACTGCCAGAATAGAAAAAAATGGGGCCAGAAACTTGACGCTACGACGAAACTCGATACTGATATCGACGGAAACCCCATGCAGAATTGTTCTGACAGACACGAAACAACAAAAGAATTAAGGGCGAAGAATTTTGTAACTTTTGGAAAGGTGGAGGAAGGCGATGAATGTAGATAAAAAGACGATAGCAGGGCTCCTCGGAGTAACTGAAACTCATGTGATAAATCTCCGTGTGAAAGGCATGCCGTTTGAAGGCAGGGGACACGCAAAGACTTATCCGGTGCTTGAATGTATGCAGTTTTATTTCGGTGAACGGGAAGGCTCACGCAAATATCAGGAATTTCTAAACAGGGAACTGGATAAAACACAGGAGGGTTAAATGCCCGTTGCAATAAGCCGGGCTGACTCCGTTTTCGGTAAGGTCTATCCTGCGGACCTTGAATCTGTACTTGCGGAGATCCGTTCCGGAAAATGGAAGGCTGATATTGAGAAACTCAGGCGCATTCCCATTACAGCGCCAAAAGAGATCAGCGCATCGGTAAAGAAAAAACTTCCGGCTTTCACGGGCGGAGTTTACAAGACCGAACTATGCGAGAGAACCCATGCCAATATTGAAAAGACAAGAGTATTTGTACTCGATATAGATCACATAGCGGACCCGTCGGAAAAAATGCTCGATAATCCCCAGAGTATCAAAGGCTCGATCGATGATATCGGAGCGCTTGCGGATAACGGCGAGTGGATATGTCAGGTGTGTCGTGCCGCTTTCCGGTCGCCAAGCGGTGACGGGATAAAGTTCGTGTTCGTAATTGATAAGGACATTGAAGACCCTAAGGAATATAAGAGAATATGGAATTATCTGGTCAAGAAGTATGAACTCCAGTTCTTACAGTCAGTTGACCGGGCGACCTGTGATATCACAAGGCTCTGTTTCCTTTCTTATGATCCTTATATGTACGAGAACCCCGATGCTCTTATCAGATACGACGAGATAGCCAACCTCCTTGACATGTTCGATGAAGCACCGGTTGTTTCAATAACTCTTATGAATTCAAGCGACTCGGTGATCTTTACGGAAATGGCTCGCAAGTTCGAAGTCAGGCACTATCGCACATTCAGGGATATGTGTTCAGCGGCATCGAATTTAGGTGAATCAGTTCTCAATGTGTTCTATGATAATCTGCTCGGAGTGAGCAGGGCTACACTCAGCCCGGAGACTTTCAACGCTCTGAGTACAAGGAAGCAGGCATATGTCAGAAGTTTTATGGCTGAACACGACAGAGTTCCGCTTCAGTACATTCTCGATATGGCGAAGCAGTTCAATATCGACATCGCTGAATATCTTCCTGACAAGGGCAAGGGCGGAGACAAAAAGACTCCGGTATTTGACTACTCGAAACAGATCAAGGCGGTAAGGGACTGGATGAACGACAGGTTCGCATGCTGGCAGATGGGTAACGGCGTTATCACTATCCCGCAGATCGAGAAGAAGAAATACTACAATATCTCTCAGGACGAACCGACGGCGGACTCTTCACTTAATACAGCATCAGTTCAGAAGCGTACGGACTTTCAGGCGTATATGCAGAATCGCAAGCTCCATTATATTAATGAAAAGGGCGAGGATGCGAGCTATCTTTATTATGACCTGTGGTGGAACAGCCCGGACAGAAGGAACTGCAATTCAATGATCTGCTATCCTGCTAAGGACATTCCGAGAACTACCGTGAATGCATGGACGGGATTTAATGTTGACCCTGACAAGATGAAAAGAGTTATCGAGAAAGAGGATGTGTTCGAACCTGTGTGTCAGCCTGTCCTTGATTTTATCAAGCACACGATATGCTCAAGCGATCCTGAATCGAATAAGTTCGTTCTTGACTGGCTCAGTGAAATGCTCCAGAATCCCACACCTGCCAACAAGCCGGGCGTAGCCCTTGTTCTAAGATCCACGGAGATGGGGACAGGGAAGGGAACATTCAGCACGATAGTCAGAGATCTCATAGGACCGGTACACGCCGTTGAACTCGGAGACACAAAGAACGCCTTCGCAACATTCAATAGCATAATGGAGAACAAGCTCCTTGTAGTTCTTGATGAAGCGGTTTTTGCCGGTGATAAGAAGGTCATCAAGGAAGTCATGGGACTTATCACAAGACCGACGATCACTATCAGACCGCTGTTCATCAATCCGTACGACACCGATAACCCGAGCAGGTTCATCATCATGTCCAACGACGAGCATACTGTTTCAGTCGCTCCTGATGATAGAAGATTTTACACAGTCGAAGTCAACGGCTCAAGGAAGGACGATTTCAAGTATTTCACAGGGTTGAGATACTGCATGGCGAACGGCGGGAAGGAGAGTCTTTTCAACTATCTTATGAATCGCAAGGTCGCAAGAGAGGATCTGTCCACAAGGAGCCACAGGAACGAGGCTACATTGAGTCAGGTCAGACAGTCATTCGATGCGTTCGACAACTGGATAGTGAGCCTTCTCGAAAGACAAAGCATCTCCTGCGGATTCGATACGGTCATCAGATTGAGTTCAGAGACGGGAACTGAAGTGACCGTAGACCAGATGTATCAGGACTATATGCGTCGATTCGGGAACGCTCAGAGATTCAACAACCCGAATACATTCGAGAAAAGGCTGAAGTCAATGGGTGTAGCCAAAGTATCCAAGAGAGTGTTCATTGAGAAAGAGAACAGAATAGCTGTGATGTGGGAACTCAAGGCATTGAACAAGATAGCCTCCGAGAACCCGATCTATGCTCCGGACGGCTGGCAGCCGATAACGATGAAAGATTTCTTCAGAGGCAGCAATGAACATAACTCTAACTGAAACACAGAGATACGCCGTCAACCTCGGGAAGAAGATAATTCACGAGTACGGGTTTGTGTATTACACAATGGAGCAGAGGACAGGCAAGACATTCACAGCGTTTGCAACCTGTGAAGAGCTTGGTCACAGGTCGATACTCTTTATCGGGAAGAAGAAGAATATCAATGATATCAAAGATCAGGCTCAGGCTTTCCCGGAACTCAAGGTCAAGGTGATAAACTATGAATCAGTTCACACAATATCCGATCTTGAACAGTTCGATGTTGTCATCATCGATGAAGCTCACAATCTCGGAACATACCCGAAGCCTTCTTTGAGATGGCAGAAAGTAAGGGCAAAAACTCAGGGACGCAGGATGATATTCCTTTCCGGAACCCCGACTCCTGAGTCATGGTCAACGATCTTCTATCAGTTGAGACTTTCGGACAGCTGTCCTTTCAGGGAGGAGAACTTCTACCGCTGGGCTGACAAATATGTCAATGTAAAGAAGATGGAACGCAGGGGCAGACCCGTAAATGATTATTCCGGAGCCAAGATCAAGGAGATACAGAAGGTCATTGCAAAATATCAGGTAGTGGTATCTCAGTCCGAAGCCGGATTCAAGACAGTTATCGAGGAGGAGGTCCTTCCGGTCAGAATGTCAGGATACACAAAGCTCGCTTATGATCTCATGATGAAGAACACATTCATAATATTCAAGCGTAATGATGTAGCCGTGATGGCCGATGAAGCGGCGGCCCTTCTCCAGAAATGCCATCAGATCGCCAGCGGAACATTAAAGAACTTGAAAGATTATTACATCATGGACAGGTCGAAAGCTCAGGCGATCAAAAAGGATGCCATGCTCAAGGGTTTGAATAAGTTCGCTATTTATTACAAATACATAGCAGAAGGGAGGATGCTGACTGAGACATTCGGTGATCTCGTTTTTACCGATGACATGAAATTTAATGCAGCAGAAAGAGGTGTGTTTGTATCTCAGGTTCAATCTGGAAGGGAAGGCGTGAACCTTTCCACCTGTGATGTTATCTACATGTTCAACATTGACTTTGCATGGCTGAGCTATTCCCAGACAAAAGATAGAGTCCAGCACAAGGATAGAACGGTGACTCCGAAACTTATATGGGTCTTCGGCGACTGCGGCATCGAGGCAAAGATATACGAACAGGTGATGAAGAAAAAGAACTTTACAACAAGACATTTCAGGGGGATAAGATGATTAGAAATATAATTGAAAGAATAAAAGACTGGTGGTATCTCAGAAAAATGAAACCGTATTATTTATCTGACAAGGAACAGGTAAAGTTGTTTGGTGGAATACCTTATTTTTTGAAGAAGGAGAAAGACAGATGACTACTCCGGCACAGAAAATACAGCAGAAGATAAAGGAATATGTCAGAGAGAAGGGGTATGATTATGTCAAGATCATGTCAGCTTCCAGAAGAGGACAGCCAGATATCCAGATAGTTATATGTTCGGATACTTTCTACTTCGAAGTGAAGTCGGAGAACGATACCTTGAAAAAAGCTCAGGAACTTGTTCATTCTGAATTAAATAAAAACAAAACCGTATGTTTTGTTGTAAATTCATTTGAAGATTTTCTTGAGCAGTTTCAGGAAGTTGAAAAGATGTACGCTGAACAGTTAAAAATAAACTTGACAAACAGTTTTAAAAATGGTAGATTCAGTACATACAGCAATAGCGCTGATGTTTTTTTAAGTAAACTCAAGTAAAGGAGAGTATCATGAAGTGTGATGTAAAAGCAAAGATCGTTAAGTGGACCGCAGAAGAAGAAGAAAAATGGGGAAAGATTGTAGTTGCAGTTCCGACCGCGAAGTGGGATTCCGAGACAAGGTCGCTTGTTCCGGCAGAGGACCTGTTCGAATGTTTCGTCGGCAAGAATGTTCTTGACAAGGCGATAGCGTGGGACAAAGGAACTGAAAGAAATGTAAGCATTGAGATCCACGGCGAAGAGTTCAAGAAGAACAACGGCACGGAAGGCTATTCTGCGAAATGTTCCATATTCAGGATCGAACCTGCTGAAGAAAAAGAGAACCCGTTCAAGAAACCGGCTCCGGAGGCAACCAAAGGGAGATTTTAATATGAACATATACGAAAAGATAAACAAACTGAGGATGGATTTCCTCTCCAAAGAGGTTAAGAAGACCGGATACAACAGCTTCAGCAAGTTCTATTTCTTTGAGCTGAAGGACATTCTTCCGGTCGCTCTTCCTCTGTGTAAAGAACTCGGCATTACAACCATCACAGGGTTTGAGAAGAACGACTTCGGCATTCATGCCAAAATGATCGTCGTGAATACCGAGAAAACGGATGAGACCATCGAACTTTTTTCAGCGGCAGGAACGGCGGACCTCAAGGCCTGCCACGATATTCAGAATGTCGGTGCTGTTGAAACTTATCACAGACGCTACCTCTGGACAGCTCTTCTCGAACTCACGGAACATGACGAGATAGATCTTACAAGCGGAATCGAAGAGCCGGAAGACGAGAAAAAGCAGACTACAAAGAAACAGAAACCCGAGATCAAGACTCCTCCGGTGACTGCTACTGCAAAGACTGAAGCACCCAAGACTGAGACAAAGCCTGAACCTGCCCCTGCAAAGGAAGAACCGAAACCTGCCGATTCAGTAGATGCCACAAAGAACTACCGTATCCACTTTATGAAAGAACTCAACAAGACCGGTCAGCTCAATGATGCAATGAACTACATAAGGAAGACTTACGGTGAGGTGTCCACATTCACGGTTGCAAAGATGAAACAGATCCTTGCGGAGATGATGGCGTTCAAACCCGATGCAGGAATTACAATAGACTAAGGAGAAGATAATGAAGAAAAGAACAAACTTGCTTGACCAGATCAGAGCATTAACAAGAGCAATTTTTACCAGAAAGCAGAACGGACTCGGAAGTAAAAAACTCAAACAGACTCTTAATAGAAAGATTGTGAGAATGAGAGAACTGAGTCTTGCAAACTATGAAAATCATAAAAGTATGCCGAGGTGTGTCGGCACCAAGCTGAGAAGAAAACTTCTCAGAAGAAAAGCTGGACTTGGTCATAAATGTTATGTTTAAGGAGAATTAAATGTTTGATGTAAAAAAAGAAGTGCTATTCGATGAAGTGAACCATATCTATACCGACCCATCCGATAATGCCGCTATACCGTCAACGACAAGGATAATGTCCCTGCTTGATCTCTCCGGAGACTACTCCTCTGTCCCCAACATACAGTGGTACGCAGATAGGGGAACTCTCACTCACTACGCTCTTGAGATGTACGCTCAGACCGGAGACAAGGAAACTGCCGTTGAACTTGCGAAGGCTAAAGCGTCAGAGATCGCCCGTGCATCATTTAAAAGAATGACGGCTGAAGGGACAGAGCTGAAATTCAAGGAAGCTCTCTGGAAGGATGCCGAAGGGTATTTTGAGTCAGGCGTGAAGTTCATAACCGACAACTCGGTGGTCATCCTTGATACCGAGAAGCAGTTCCTTAACAACATTGAAGGCAGGCGTTACGCCGGAACAATAGATGTTGTAGCTGAACTCAACGGTGCAAAATACCCCATTGACTGGAAGACATCAAAGGACTGCGAGAAGGAGTCCTACTATCTTCAGCTCGGTGCTTACGCCGAAAAACTTGATACGAACGCAGGAGGTATCATAAGACTGCACGAGGACGGCTCGGTAGCCGATATAATCACGGTTGACATTCTCAAATACAGGGACAGATTCAGAAAGCTCCTTGAAATATTCTATGATGCCGAACTCACCGATGAAGCCAAGAGAGCGAAAGCCAAGTCAGTATGTTTTGATTCGGTCCAGCTTGATAAAGAGAAAGCGGTGAAGCTGGCGTCGCTCGATGCCGAGGCGAAGAGAATAAAGAAGGAGATGGACGACCTGCGTGAAGAGATCCAGTCATCGCTCAACGAGCAGAGCGGATTCTATGAGGATGACGCTGTAAAGGTAGGACTGACCTTTACACCTGGTACCGAGTCGGATGATGTTGACTACAGCTCTATAGCCGAAGAACTCAAGAATCACCTTCTTACTTTGGCATTCTCCGTTGATAAGATCAACCAGATATACAGGAACAATACCACGAAAAAGACCAGAGCCGGAAGCTACAGACTTTCCGTGAAGGTATTCGAGGGCCCGAAGGTGAACTCCAGACCAAAGAAGACAAGAGAGAAGAAAGAGAAGGCAGCCATAGACGCAACCCCTGAACCTGTAAAGCAGGAGCCTGTAAAAGAACCTGTGAAGCAGGAAGCTCCGGTTACGGAAGCTCCGGCAGAGAACCCGTTTAAAACAGGCAGACCCGGAATGAAGGAAGTCGAGTTGGTTCTCAAGTCAAAAGGCTTTTCAGAAGCTCTCATAGAAATGTTCTGGGTGAACTGTGAAGGTCTTAACCAGTTGCGCAGGGATTGTGACGAGTTCGACATGGCGTTTGCTCTTGAGCTTGCAAAAACATCGACAAAGGAGATCCTTGAACAGTACCTTAAAGATTCAAAGGAGGGAAAGATATTATGACGATATCGAGTAACGAGAAGGCTTATGTAGTCCGTAAACGCAGAAACTTCTCCTATTCAGATATGGCTAAGACGCTGGGGGTAAAACCCCAGCGTTACGGTCTATATGAAAGAGGGGAGCTTGTGAACAGACAGGCTGACGGGATAGCTGATATCCTTTTCACGATAGAGACCGGTGCGTTTCCGATGACGCTCAGGGAGAAACTTCTGGTAATGAGATTGAGACACGGTGAGTCGCTTTTTGCAATATGCCCTTCCGGTGTATTCTGGAATTTTATTTCAGGGCAGGGGTTCAAGAAACATTCAGCTTATTTCAATCTTATCGCATCAATGAGCAAGGGTCTTATAAATCCGGAGGAAAGCAATGGAAAGAAACTGTAACTTCTGCATGAACTGTCTTGAGTCTGAAGACACTGAAGGATCTATCACATTCTATACACACTACTGTGCAGTTTCAGGTGAAAGACTCACGGGCGGCATGCTCCGTGAATGCAATGACTTTACACAGAAGGAGTCCTAAATGAAGAAAGAGATGTTAGAACTGGCAAGGAAGAAAGGGGTTACTGTGAGAATGTCCAGCCTGACACAACAGGATCGGAGCTTAAAAAGATTGTGATGAAACCAGCTAACATTTACACACGCACCTGTGGAGAGAGACGAAAATGAAGAGTAAAACAATAGGAGGGTTTTAATTATGAGCAAAACAAAAATTGAATGGTGTGATTGGACATGGAATCCCGTGTGGGGTTGTCTGAACAACTGCCCTTACTGTTACGCTCGGTCAATTGCAAAGCGATTCGGGAAACAGATTTGCGGGCGTGATGATTTTCAGCCTACTTGGATTGAAAAGAACTTCCAGAAACCGATTCCGAAAAACGCAACGCATATATTTGTCAATTCAATGTCGGATGTTGCGTTCTGGAAAGATGAATGGAAAGTACGAGTTTTTGAAAAAATTAGACTTCATCCAGAATTAAAGTTTTTATTTCTTTCTAAAAAACCGATAAGAAAAATGAGTGTCCACAATTTGAAAAATGCCTATATTGGAAACACAATAACAAATCAATATGATTGCGATTATCACAACGAAATGTATGCTTATATGTTGGATTTTATTTCTATTGAACCAATACATGAAAAATTAGATTTAAAAGGATATGAACATTTAAAACAACTCATTGTCGGTGCTGAAACAGGAAACCGCAAGGGAAAAGTAATTCCAAAAGCGGAATGGATTGAAGAAATTAGAATTTTCTGTCAATCGAACGGAATCAAATATTTCGAGAAAGAAAGCCTGAGAGAAATAGTAAAAAGGGAATTGATACAGGAGAGAATATGAGGATCAAGATGGATTTGAGGAACTGTGACTGTATGGATTTAATGAAAGAGTTTCCTGATAAATATTTTGAACTTGCAATAGTTGACCCGCCTTATGGGATTTCAATAACAGACAGCGGAAGGCTTGGAAAGTATAATAAAAATAAAACAAGCTGGGATGATAATATTCCAGATAATAAATATTTTAAAGAACTTTTCAGAGTTTCTAATAATCAAATAATTTGGGGAGGGAATTATTTTTATTTACCGCCCACAAGGGGTTTTATAATTTGGGATAAGAAACAACCAGAAAATGTTTCTTTCGCATCGTGTGAATTTGCGTGGTCAAATTTTGATAGAAGTGCAAAAACTTTTTATTATTCACCAATGCAAGACAGTAAAGAGCGACAACATCCTACACAAAAACCAGTAGCATTATACAAATGGCTTTTAGAACACTATGCAAAGAAAGGCGACAAAATACTTGATACTCATTTAGGCTCAATGTCAAGTGTCATTGCTTGCTTTGAAATGGGCTATGATATTACGGGATCTGAACTTGATGCAGATTATTACAAATCAGGTATTGACAGAGTAAATAAACACACAAGTCAATTAAGGTTTGATGACTTTATAGAGGAGCGTATATAAAAGACCCTATTAACGCAACAGTCCTGATAGTGGCTATTGTGGTTATTTTTATTATTTGGAGGATGTGGTGAATAATATTGACAAATTTATTGAAAAGATGAAAGAGCAAAAGAACGGATTCGAAGAAGTATGGGAAAACAAAAGAAATCATAGAGAGCTTTTGCTTGATATAATAGGTGTCCGAGTTGCTAAAAAGATTACTACTTCAGAACTTGCTGCAATGACGGGGTTAAAACAATCGGCTATAAGTAGATTTGAAAATGGTAACAATGCAACACTTGATACACTATTTAAGATAACAAAAGCACTTGGAATATCAGTCAAGATTAAATAATTATTTGGAGGATGTGGTGAGCGAACATAAGCCTATAGAAATTTTAATTCCTGATGGTGTGTTTTATATTGTAAGAAATAAAGAAATAGAACAAATTAAAGTAAAAGATGTGGAAGATGATTTGAG
>Ga0209098_1004430_pt1 | contig 10966 bp, 8 predicted proteins | sample AD_JPNHW1_MetaG_FD_184429 | JGI IMG/M metagenome (GOLD analysis project Ga0209098, IMG submission 184429) | Active sludge microbial communities of municipal wastewater-treating anaerobic digesters from Japan - AD_JPNHW1_MetaG (SPAdes) (version 2) | ecosystem: Engineered > Bioreactor > Anaerobic >... | reverse complement strand
ACGGGAAATTTTGAGCGCCTGCTCGTAGTACTCGATTGCCTTCTTGGGCTCTCCCAGATCTGAGTAGGCGCTGCCAAGGTTGCCCAGGTGGTTGCCCTCGCCCCTCCGATCCCCGATCTCACGGGAAATTTTGAGCGCCTGCTCGTAGTACTCGATTGCCTTCTTGGGCTCTCCCAGATGTGAGTAGGCCAGGCCAAGGTTGCCCAGGTGGGCACCTTCAGTCCCACGATCTCTTAATTGCCTGGACGCCTGCAATCCTGCATTAAGCCATGGAATCTTCTGCAGGGGAGTGAAGCGCAGATCCAAAACATAAGCACCCGCATTGGGATACGATTTGCAGAGTTCGAGAGCAACAGGAAAATTGTCATCAATATTGGTTTCAGCCCAGGACTGTCCAGCCACGATGTTAGCTTTCTCTTGATCAAATATCTTGAGCCCAGCAAGGGAGTTCTCTTTTCCCTGCGCAAATATTTGGTCTGCCACGGATAGCACATTATAATAGTATTCGGCATGGCGTTGCGCAGCCATTGCATTGAATTTAGAATCCAGGCGCGACTGTGAAAAATCGCGCGCCAGATCGTGCAGGCTATAGCGCCCTCTTTCGCTAGAGGCAGAAGTCAAATAGTCCACCAGGCTCCACTTCACTAGCTCGCCCAACACTTCTTCTGCAGCATCGTTTTCCTTCTCCCAGACTGCCGCCGCTCCCGCCAGATCAAAGTCCGCAGGAAAGACGGAGAGCAAAGACCATAGCCTTTGTAGCTCCGGGGTGAGAAGATCATAGCTTGATGAGAAGGATGCCTCCACTAGCTCCAGGCGCACCCTGGCATCTTCCAGTCTCTTCATATAATCGGCTACACCGATATTCGGCTTCTCTTTCAGAGCATAAGCAGCATTTCGTAGGGCAATGGGCAGGCAACCGCACATCTCGGCCAGCTCCCCTGCATGCTCGCCGATGCGCCCGGCACTTTCCAGAAGGAGCTTCTTGGCATCCACCAGAGGCAGAACGTCGAGATCCTTTTCTTTTAAGCCGGGAAGGGCGAATCTATTGCGGGAAGTGATAAGCAGAGCCGAGCCCGCGGGAGGCATTAGCGGCTCAACCTGCTCACGGCTGGCGGCATTGTCCAAGAAAATCAGGGCCTTTTTGCCGGTGAGGATCGAATGATATAGCCCGCTCAAGCCATTAAGATCTTCGGGGAGCGGAGCATTGACTCCTCTGTAAGAGCGAATAATTTGAGCCATAGCATCTTCAGGTTTCCGCGGGACCTTGCTCGTGCCCAGCATGTTCAAGAAGAGTTGGCCATCTGGAAAATGATCTTTGAGCTTGGCTGCCAGAGCCAATGCCAATTCCGTCTTTCCAATACCGCCCATCCCACGCAATCCGGTGATGGTCGCACCCCGATCGAAGTTGGCCATGATCTCTTGCAGCTCTTCTTCTCTGCCGATAAAATCGCGCCGAGGGGGCTGAATTCGCGGGATTGGCAGCTTCTCAGATCCCTGGATGATCACATCGCCGAAAAGCTGGTTTACTGGTCCGTTGGGTTTGTTTATCGATCCGGTCGAACCTCGATTGTCCACGGCATCACCGCCGGAGGATGCCGGTCCATTGAAATTTCCAGAGAGCACATCTCCCTTCGCACCTCCAGTAATGTTGGTGATTGGGCATTCAGCGGATTTGAAATGTTGCTGGATTGATGCTTGCCCGCTATTTGTTTGGTTTGCATTGCAGCCTGGTAGGGATTCATCTTTTGATTTGCGATCTTTTGCAAAACCATAGATTTCAATTATCGCAGATAAGAAGCCGGTAGCGACTATCAGAGAATTATCTTGGATTTGGGGAAAGATATTCAAAAATATCGACAATGCTACCAGAACGACCAATAAAAGGACTATTGTATGCCTTGCTTTGAGCTTCGTGCCGTCTCACTGGTTCGGCTATTATCATTTATATGATTAAAATGTTTTGGAGAGAACCAATCTGGACACGAAAAAATGAATCCCCTGTAAAAAATGTTTGAAAAAAGTTGTGAAGAGGTTCACTAATACTTATCCAGAGCCTTGACCACTTCGCCGAAGATGGCCTTGATATCGCCCACGCCAAGAACGGTGGCAACGAGCTTTCTCTTGTTGTAGTAGTCGATCAAAGGCTGGGTCTGGGCATGGTAGGCATTCAGTCTCTGCTTGACTGTGGCCTCGGTGTCGTCCGCCCTCTGGTAGAGCTCTCCGCCGCAGGCATCGCACTTTCCTTCGGCCTTGGGCTTATTGAAAGTGACATGGTAGGTAGCGCCGCACTTGCACATCCGCCTTCCGGTCACGCGCTTTACCAGCTCTGCATCAGGAACATCGATGTTCAAAACGACATCAATCTTCTGGCCGAGTGCGGGAAGGATCTTATCCAGTGCCTCTGCCTGGGGCATGGTTCTGGGGAAACCATCCAGCATCCAGCCGCCCTTGACATCGTCCTTGGCCAGGCGGTCCTTGATGATATCAATAAGAAGAGCGTCTGGAACCAGCTTGCCGGCATCCATGAACTTCTTGGCCTCAACTCCAAGAGCAGTTCCATTGCGAACGTTCTCTCGCAGAATGTCTCCGGTGGAGACGTGCTTAACATGGTACTTGTCTACGATCATCTTGGCCTGTGTGCCTTTGCCGGATCCCGGTGGACCGATCAGAATAATATCCATTCCATTTCCTCCTAATTCCCTTGTCAGAGCAGCAATTGCCGCTTTTGGAGGTGAAAGGGGTGCCATACTTTAAAAAACCTTTTCCATGCGTCACCGTTTAAGGCGAAGATCAATTAGGATCAGACAATCAGATAAGAATTGTTCATCTTTAACCGGCTCTTCGCGGATTTCTGTCTTCGCGTGATCCGCTTAAATCTCACGCGAAGCCGCGAAGAGCGCGAAGCCTGCAACTATAATCAATTGAGGAAACGCAGAAAACATTACGATTGGATTTAGAGGCGCTCTCAGAAGACCAGGGCGACAGCGCTCATAACAATTCCCGAAAGGACCGGTATGGAGAAGTTGTCATCCAGGCTCTTGTCTCGGATGATAATAGCAACGCCGTCGGCAAAGGCCGCTGCCGCCGCTCCCGCCAGGTAAACATGGGGCGAGAGGCCGCAGACGCCTGAAGCGAGATAGCCGATGAGAACGCAGGCGGCTGCCGTGGCCGCGACCACAGGCAGGGGCTTGATGCGCCGGCTGACGCCTGGGGACGGCGCCGCCCGAACATCGCAGTTCTGCAGAATCGAGCCGACAAGGCCGCTCACCGTATCACCCAGAGAGAGAAAGAGCATAGAGGTTATGGCTATGCCTGGAGCGAAGAGCAGCACAGTGAGAAGGCTGCCTGCCATATAGTAGATGTAGCCGGCGACCTTTGTCTTCTCATGATCACGAACCTCGGGCAGGCGAATTTTTCCCTGGAGACGCGCCGACTCGATGAGCAGAGATAGGGCAAAAACGATGGCTATGGCCACCGCGGTCGCCGTTCTGCCAAGAAAGATCAGCCCCAGAGGCACGGAAAGGCCAGTGAGATGAATGGCCTTTCTGCGCACCTCCCTGATCAGCTTGTTCTGCCACTCCAATGCCAGTTCCGCCACAAACTGCCGCCTTCCCCCGTAACTCTCAGTGCAATTGCAAGTGCATCTGTCGTTTTTCTATTCCTGTTGCTATTCCTATTCCTTCTTTGCAGGGGCAACCGGCTCTCCGGCATCCTCAAACTTGATTTTTCCTGCCAGCAAGTCTGAGACCCTGTCCGCGATATTCCCGCGAGCAACCTTTATCTGCTTCATGGAGTCGCGGTCCCGGATGGTTACGGTCCCATGCTCCCGAATCTCGTAGTCAACGGTGATGTCAAAGGGCGTTCCGATCTCATCGTTGCGCCTGTACCTCCGTCCAATCGATCCGGAGGCGTCATAATCCACTCGAATGCCGGAAGAACGCAGCTCCTGAACAACGGCCATAGCAGGCTCGGCCAGCTCCGTTCTGTCCATCAGAGGCAATACTGCAACCTCAATGGGTGCCACCGCCGGACTGAACCTGAGAACGGAGCGCATCTCCCCATCCACATCATCCTGATAGAAGGAATGGTCCAGCACAGTGTAAATGATCCGATCTATGCCGAAAGAGGGCTCAATCACATGAGGCACAACCTCTTCGCCTCGAATCTCTTCCTCCACCGTCTCAAAGGCGACCAGGCTCGCATCGATCTCAATTTTCTCTCCGTCCAGTGTCAGATAGATCCTATCGCCCCGGCTTGCCTCCAGCTCCTCAGGGGAGAGGGCCTTGAGGGCTTCGCCAACAGCCTTGGCGCGGGCCTTGAACCTGGGTCCCAGAGCCTTGTAGTCCGGCTTTATGACCAGCTTCTTTCGCTTCACCGGCTGATCGTAATGGACGAAGACGCTCAAATTGACTTTGCTGGCCTTGGCATGGGCCACCAGATCATAATCGGTTCTGTCAGCCACGCCAACAATCTCAATCCAGCCCAGCCGGTCTAAGAAGACCTCGGCATCCCAGCAGTCTGCGGCATAATGAGCCATCTCATCTGCTTTGTGCTGGCGGAAGCGAAGCTTGTCCGGGGCCACGCCCACGGTGAGAAGGAACTGATAGGTGCGGGCCACATAGTAGGCCAGAGCCTGGTGAGCGACAACGCCTCTTTGCACAGCCTCGCCAAAGGTCATCTCCTCCTCCTCGCCCTTCTCCTGGGCGGCCTGGGAGTAGAACTTCATCTTGATATCCGCGATCTCGTCAAACCGGGGGTGGCTTTTATCCCTCGGGTCGATGAAGATCTCTGCCTCTGCCTGGGTAAACTCCCGTAGCCGGATCACGCCCTGGCGGGGCGAGATCTCATTTCGGAAGGATTTTCCTATCTGCACCGCTGCGAAAGGCAGAGAATCGCGGAAGTAGCGCAGCAGCCTGGGGAAGTTGATGAACATGCCCTGCGCGGTCTCAGGCCGCAGGTAGCCGGCCATCTTGTTTCCAGGGCCGATCATGGTCTTGAACATGAGGTTGAACTCATAAACCTCAGACAGCTCTCCACCGCACTCCGGGCAGCCGATTTCGTTATCTTTGATGCATTTATAGATCTCTTCGTTGCTGAGGGCATCGGGCACCTCGATGATGTGCTTGATGAGATGGTCAGCCCGGTAGATCTCTTTGCACTCCTTGCAGCTGGTAAGCGGATCGGAAAAGCCGCTCAGATGGCCGGATGCCTGGTAGATCCCTTCCACGCCGATGGTGGGCGCCTCGATCTCCGCAAAGCCCTCCGATATGACAAAATACTGCCGCCAGATGTCCTCAATGCGCCTCTTGAGGGGCGCGCCCAGTGGGCCGTAATCGTAAAAGCCTGCTGCTCCGCCATAAAGCTCAAAGGCGGGCCAGAGAAAGCCGCGCCTCCTGGCGAGTTCATTTACCAACTCATTCTTGTCCATGCCAATCCTCGTTATGGTTTTAGAGAACCGGCGTTGATTTAATCTTTGTTATGGAAAAAAAGTTTCGTGAAGGGATATTGCAGAGGTCAGCGCCTCAGCCTGATGCAGAAACGGCAAGAAGCATCCCGAAGGCCACAACCACGCCGCAGAGCAGGATAATGTCGCTGTACTTGCTGTGCATCAACTCCTTCAAGCCGGATAGTATGCAGCCAGACTCATTGCATCCACACTCTTGGTTCTGCCCCAAGACACCACTCACCTCTTGCATAAAACATCCTTTCGACGCCACCATTTAAGTACCTATTTTTCACATTGACGTTTTATGAGTATCTGTATGTATTTTTATGAATCACATGACTCCTATATCAGATCTATATCAGATATAATTGAAAGAAAAATTGGAAAATAATTGCTAATTGGTCGAGCAACGGCGATTGCCGGAAAACCGGATTACTGCGCCTGCGCAAAATGGAAAAGACATGAGAAAAACAGGACACATGAGACGAACGGGACACATGAAAATGACCGGATAACGCCAGAGGAAAAAGTTTGGGGCCGGTTTGCCAGCTACAGGCTGGCATGCAGGCCGGTTTGCTATCTAGCTCGCTTTTTGCTCCACATCTTGCTTGCATCTTACTCGATCTTGACCTCTTTGCCCTTTCTCTTCTCTTTCTTGTCCAAATCGAGGGTCAGGACGCCGTTCTTATAAGACGCCTTCGCGCTGTCCGCATCGATAGCAGAGTCGAGGTGGATCATCTTGTAGAAGCTCTTCTCGTCTTCCGTCTTGATTTCCACGCTGTCCTCAGCCACATCCAGCTTAACCTTATCCTTATCCACACCGGGCAGCTCTACGAAGATCCTGTACCGCTCCTTCTCATTCATGACATCCACCAGCGGCTCTCGGCCCCTACTGGGCTCGATGCCCCTATGAGAAGGCTTGATGTTGCCAAACTCATTGAAGACCGGCTCCTTTCCCGGTTCTGCCGTATAGCTAAAGCCGTAGACGAATGGGCCGTAACGCCTGGATATCCCACCAGGAGTCTCTTCTTCGCGCACGAAGGTTTTGAATTCAGAGGGCATATCCTCCTCAAACCTTTTAATCATGTCTTCAAATGGTCCTTTGAACCAATCATCTTCGAATCGATCTTTTTTCTCAAAGGGAAAGCCTTTGGAAAAGCTCTCGAATATATCGAATATTGATGGATACCTCTTATCCCACATTTGATATCACCTTATGATTACTTATCTATACTAACCATACGTTAGTGATAGGATATAAATTTTTGCCTCGGAGGTAGAACACCATCAATAAAATCAGGATGAAAACAGAAAATGCAGGGGAAAAGAAGGTGAGAAAAACGCCGATCCGCAGCGCCCTCCCAGGAGGAACAGAACTGCTCAATTGCAGCTGTCTCATCTCACCCGGAGCTAATGCGCGACTCATTGGCCAGGCAGCACTGGGATCTTAGCACAGCGCCCGTTTTAAGGGGACCCGATCGCCTGTTGACGGAGGGCCTGGCTCCAGCCTATTTCATCGCGCATCCCTGCGCCGCGTTTTCCCTCTTTCCGATGATCCATGGCGATCTGAGCATTGCACCTTATGAGGTGTTTTCCGCCATCGCCGAAGACCTACGCCCAAATTGCGCGGCGCCCGTCCGACCAGAGATATTATTCGATCCGAGAAGAGGAAGGCATTCATCCTGCTCATCGGTCGATTAGTCGGCCAAACTTAATCGGCCTATGAATCACTTCTATTGGGAACAACACGCGACAAAACATAACTATCTTCTTTATCAATATATCTAGTTTTCGGGACTCTACACGACTCTACAGGACTCTACACTCCAGATTGCATATCATTACACACAGATCCGCGGTTCGCCAAATTTGCCTTCGCGATCCCACAAGTTAAATAGAAGCGAGTAAGATAGAATATTGCAGCTGCAGTATCATCCGGGATAGCTGGAGCTGCTGAGAATCAAAAAGTGCCCGGAGAGAATTGTTCCCGACCGGAAAGCACCAGGATGTGAGTTTTATGATCGATGGCCTAGTTCAGTTTGAGGCGAATATCCAGAGCTTCAGGAGCATCAGATCGAGGGTTATCTGGCCAGACTCGGAGGGACCCTGGATTGATGGTGGAATCGAAGATCTCATGGTTCATTTCACCTATGCAAGTTGGACAGCCTACAACCTTGGTTGCGCCCTGTCCATGGCTCTATCCAGCAAAGAGGAGGATATTGGACGCACCATCTCTGAGATGCTGACCAGGATGATCTCTTCAATGGGCGCAATTCAACTGGCAGAAATCTGCCTCACCCCGGATGCAATAGATGAGCTGAAAAGAGATCATATCGAACCCTAAAAAAAGGCAATATCAAAGTTATTCTTTTCCAGGCAAATTTCCAGGCTAATGGGTCTACAGAAGACTATTTTGCCGCAATGCAGAAACTGCGCCAAAGGCAGTTCTTTATAGAAAAGTAGCCCGGCCGGGATTCGAACCTGGGTGGGGAGGTCCAGAGCCTCCTGTGATTGACCGCTACACTACCGGGCTTCGCCACTACCCTTGCAGCAGGTAGTTATTAATCTATCGATCGACAGGCTCCTTCCGCCCCGGGGCAGCTGAGGAGAACAACCTTAACATCCTGTCTGGGCCTGCCTGCATGAGAAAGCTCTCCTTTATCTAAAAACAGTCTCTCCTGCCGCTCTGTCGGACCTTTGCCTTCTAGAAAAACGTCTACAGGATCAAGATCAAAGCACAGGGAACGGGTTTGATAGTGCATGGGCACAGAGACGGCCGGTTTTAGCTGCCTAATCACCGCATTCGCGCCAGCGGCATCAATGGTATATCTTCCCCCGACGGGAAGAAAGAGCAGATCCACTGCGCCGATGGCCTTCACCTGATCCTGGCTCAGAGAATGCCCCAGATCGCCCAGATGGCAGACCCTTATGCCGTCCAGCGCAAAGCAGAAGATGGTATTGGCCCCTCGCAGCCGTCCACACTCTGCATCATGGTACGATTCTATGCCAAGAATATCCACTCCCAGGCAATTATATTTGCCGGGGCCGGAGATCTGCTTCGCATCCCTTCCAGCAGCGAGCGCGTTATTGTGGTCCATGTGGTCATGGCTTATGAGCACAATGTCCGCCCGGATCGGTGGGAGACCGTAGCCCACCTCATCCTCATAAAAAGGATCAAGCAGCAGCGAGGGACCTTTCCCGCCTTCAAGCAGGAAGCATGAGTGTCCCAGCCAGGTGACGATCATAATTGCAGATGGCCGCCCCGATTAGAAATCCCTATCGATTCGGGCGTCGACCACAGCATGAACCACGCCTGGTGAGAACTTCTTGACCAGCACATGGCCCAGGATCTCAGCGCGACAGCCCATCGCCTCCGCTACCTGGGTCACATCCCTGATGGCCGCGTCCGGATACATGCGGGTGGGAATGGTCTGATGGTAATGCAGTACCCCCCCAGTCCTGAGGGCGGAAATGCCCTTTTGCAGATACCGGTCGGTTACCTGAACCATCCCCATCACTACTCTATCTGCCACTCCTTCCGGAGTCACCTTCGCGCAGTTTCCCAGAACAGGCTGCACGATATCTTCCACGTGATTTTGCCTGATATTCTGGCAGAGGAAATTGTAAGCATTGGGATTCCACTCGATTGCCATGATCGTTCTCGGCCGAGAGTGCACAGCCATGGGAATGGAAAAGTATCCAATTCCGGCAAACATGTCCACCACATACTCGCCTTTGCCCAGACGGCTCATTCGGATGCGCTCCGCGAGGTTGCCAGGAGAGAACATCACCCTTCTCGCGTCCAGATTGAATATGATCTTGTTTTCCCTATGCACGGTCTGAGTTTTTTCGCCGATGATAAGCCTTCGCGCCGGCTCTCGAAAGGGGCCGGAAATGCCCTCGTCAGCCAGGACCGAATGGCAGCGAGGATAAAAGTCTAAAAGGGCCTGGCCAATGTGCTTCTCATATTCTCTTAGGCCAGGATGAATCTTGACAACTATTATATCTCCCAATAGAAACCATCCGCTGGGAAGGAGATCGATGCATTCCTGGGGAATCTTTCCCTGAAGGGAATGGTAGAGGTCCGGCGTCTTCCTGTAATAGACCGGATCTTTTTGAATAGTATGCTCATAGCCGGGGACGGATTGTATGACCGGAATCTCTACCTTGCCGTCTCTCTTTATTATCTTGCGGCTCTTATCAAAAACGCCGAGAGAGACTGCCGTCCTCATGGACACATCGGCATCCTTATTCTCGGCAATGATCGCCAGTCTATTTCTTTTGGGTATAGCTCTGCTCAAAGCTCACCCCTTCTCGGGTCAGATTGAACGCTAAGACAGATGTCTCATTCCTGCTGGTGACCGTAGACGGCAACCCATAAACCAGCAGGTTGGTACTGAAGCCTTCGGGGGCCCGGAAGCAGAGGCTCACGGGAATTGTGGTCCAGTTGCCCTGCAGATATATCTTGACACTGGCATCACCAGTGGAGTTCATCCGCACGAGAGTATTATCGCCATGAGAGATGGTCACAATTCCTCCTCTGGCACTGATGCTCTGATCGATATTCGGAGGAAGAGAGATTTGCATATCATTGGCCACTCCATCCGGGTTGGTGATGTTCAAGCTCAGATAGCTCTCGTTGCTGGTATTGGATAGATTTGCAGTGTAAAAGACCAGAGAAGTTGGCGGCACAGGCTTGTCCACCAGCGATGGCCCATACATGAACAGAACTGCAAGGAGAGACAGCAGGATGGCCGAGCCCAAAATGGTGACCGTTCTGGGCGGCATAGCCATCTTTTTCCTGGCGACGGGCGGCATCTGAATCTCCTTTGCGGGAGCTGACGCCTGAGCGGGCGCAGAAATATCTTTTGAGGCTGCATCCTTGGATGATACTGCTGCATCCTTGGAAGATGCCGCAGATGATACAATAGATGATGCGGCACTCGATGTATCCGATGCGGACATCATCTCATCGAGGACCTCTGGCATATGCAGCGGATAGGAAGGCGGCTTTTGCACTGTAGCCTCATCCTTTGCCTTTGATTCTGCCTTTTGTTCCGTATCGTCCTCTGCCTTGGATTCGGTCTTTTCTTCAATCGCATTTTCAGGTTTTTCTTCGTCAACTGCCGGCGCTTCCTCTGCCACCTCAGCAGCTCGCGATGTTGCTGGCCGGCTCTCTTCCGTCGTCACGGAGCTGTCCGGAATTGGCGCCGTCTTCCTTCTAGTAGGAAGGACTACTGTGCCCTCATCGAAGTTGAGGATCAGATCGGTATATATTCCGGTAACATCCACAAACCTGAGCGCTCGCGGAACCAGGTAGGATACGCCTGAAATCTTGACCTCTTCGAAGAATTCGGTGTTCTTCATCAAACGATCCTTGAAGGCGTAAACCGCCCCGCTTTCCATCTTTGCGTCGATCTCGCTCAGGCTGGGAAAGCGATCTTCCTGCGCGGCCAGCTCTTTGGTGGCCACAACGTAGGCTTCGAAGAAAACGCGACTCATTCTGTTGAGCCGATTGGT
>Ga0209098_1004429_pt1 | contig 10970 bp, 8 predicted proteins | sample AD_JPNHW1_MetaG_FD_184429 | JGI IMG/M metagenome (GOLD analysis project Ga0209098, IMG submission 184429) | Active sludge microbial communities of municipal wastewater-treating anaerobic digesters from Japan - AD_JPNHW1_MetaG (SPAdes) (version 2) | ecosystem: Engineered > Bioreactor > Anaerobic >... | reverse complement strand
AAATTGTACCATACAGGATAAATGTGTCCGATAATTCCAAAAAGTGGAGTAACCAGGTACCATGGATGGTCTTTGAAAATGATCATCGTGAGGAGGGTTGGTACTGCGACTTTGACCATGTCGAGCACAGAGGTTAGGCATCCGTAGCGGGCTCCCAGTTTTTTATTGATCAGTGTAGCACTTACGAGGTCAGACTCAAATGTTTCGGATGAATGCGGTACCGGCTCTGCAAACGCTTCGATTTTCGATGATTTAGTCACAAGAAAGTACACAAGCCGGGCAAATGAAACTGACCCCACAAGGTACCCGAATACTGCACATGCAATTGCAGCAAGCCATGCGTGAGTATTTAAAACTGTTGAAAAATCATTCATCATCATGGATATTTAGAAGTCCGTTAGAACCATCAATGGTGACAGTTATTCCGCTACCCAGTGCACAGGCATTTTCGACAGAAACGATGGATGGAATTCCCATTTCCCTGGCTATAATAGAGCAATGCGAGAGCATGCCACCTGATTCTGAAACAATTGCGCCAGCCCTGATCAGGACTGGTGTCCAACTTACATCCGAAAAGGGTATAAGAAGCACATCGCCATCTTTGACTGCTGCAAAATCACCTTCATTCCTTACAACCTGAGTTTTTCCTTTATATGTGCCTGAAGAGGTTCCGATACCGGTGTGGTTTTTTTTGGCTCCATGATTCACCATGGGTGCAACATCACCGTATATGACCGAAGGAAGGATTATACCGACGGTGGACTCCATTTCTCTTTGACGCGCCATTACTTCGTTTTGAAGATCAGACACAGACCCTTCCAGCAGATTTTTGACAATGAAGTTCAATTCGTCGATTGTAAGGTAAAATATGTCGGTGGTTTTATTGATAACCCCTTTTTGCAACAGTTCGTTACCCACCTTAAGAAAGAGCGAACGAAACTGTCCGTAGCCGAAAATATATAATGAGCTGACTTGTTCGCGGTACAATTTGAATTTACCGGCTTTCCGGTAAAGACTGCTGATGCCCGGATGCCGGAGTTTAGAAATCCCCAGGTTGTGGAATGTCAGGTTTTGTTTTGATTTAGTTTTCGGTGCAGTGGATGCGATCATACCAAACACATGTTCGGGGTTTTCATGCCATTTTGGAACCGAAAAGTCGTTGCCGCTTTCGCTCAGGTGGCCATAGGTTTTGAGCAGGCTATTGAATTGTTCAATAATTTCCCTGGCTTCCCGGTGCAGCGACAATTCCTTGAAAGATGTGCTTTTCTTTTGAATCTCCTCAGGCAATGCATCAAGCTGCAGTTTGATTTTTTCCATCTCAGATATAGGTGTAAGAGTTACAAGCTCGGGGAAATCGGACTGGAAATTAATCGAATCGTAGTCGTGGCCAAGTTTTTGGAGTTTTTTTGCAAGTCTTTTGTTGTAAAATTGCATCAGCAGCGGTACGACGATATTAAGGTATGCAATCTTCCGGCCATTTTCAAAAAGCTCATCATACAGATCATTGAAAGTGTAGAGGCTAAAATCTTTTTCAATTCTTTTTGAGATGTTTTCGTAGTGCTTTTTTAGTGGTTCGTATTCTCTGAGAAATACTTTTTCGAAATTTAGCTTCCTGTGCAGGAACTTTATTATTCTGAGCGTGTGCTTGAAAGTTTGAAATCCCGGTCTGAAATTCATCATACCCTTACCTTCGCGTGCTCCCATCATGGCTTCGAGGCTCTCAGGGCGAAAACCGAATTGCCTGAAAATCTCCCCGAGCGCTGCCATGTTGAAATATGCCCGGTAATAAAATGGTTTTGCCAACTCCTCAGGCTTGACATTCAGTTTGCCGGTGATTTCAGAGAGGATTTTTAACCATGTGCCATTTACCAATGGAATGTTTACCGACCATACCAATGGCTTGATTTGTCCGGGAAGCATCTCCTGGGCAAGTTTGTTCGAATAAACAGGAAGTCTTTTATTCGTGGTGATGCTCCTGAGCTGCAGAAAATATACTTCATTGCCGTCAAATGCCCATTCAATGTCGATATGGCTGTTGGCTTTCTTTTTTAAAGCTCTTATAGAACCCGCAATGCTGCGGATCACAGGCAGATACTGAAATGCCGGATCTCCTTCGAGGATAATATCACCCGAAAATCTCCAGCGATGCGGTGTCAGTCCTTTCTGCACAAGATTGTCACCTTCTCCTTCAATTGCCTCAATGATGATCTCTTCGGCCTGAGTGACAGGGTTTTTACTGAATCCCACTCCTGAAAGCACTGCAGGTACCATTTGCTGGATAATAACCGCACACCTTAAATCCTCAGATTTTGCTGTTGCCCTTGATTGATATCGGCTTCCTGTTACCGGTTCAACTGATTGCCAAACCTTTTGGATGGCTTCCAGTATAGCATCCGCACCTGATACATTGGTGACTGTTTGAAACTGACCTGCATAGGAGTATTGCTCTGTATCTTCAAGTGTTGTGGATGAGCGTATTGCATATTTGATTTGAGGCAGATATGATATCTCTTTTTTCAACTGGTTGTAAAGGGCTGAATTCCCACTTTTATAGTCTTCAAATGCCCGGCTTGTTAACAAGTAACTTTCCGGAATTTTAAAGCCATTTTTCTTTAGGAAGAGTAAAGAGTGCGCTTTGTTTCCGGTATTTGTAACGGGTAAGCGACCATTCAATAACTTAATGTATTGGTTCATAAAAGCCACTTTTTAAACCTGTTCAATTATCCAGTTTTTACTATCTGCTCATCAGGGTGTTGTATGAAGATTTGATATCAGTTTAAGAAAAAAAAGCCCGAGATTGTCGGGCTTTTTAAAACATCAGGTAATGCTAAACAACTGTCTCGTCGCTGATTACAGCATCCGGTGCGTTCTTCATTACCGATTCAATACCGTTGTTGCATGCGGCTTCAGTGGTGTAATTCTGGCTCACGCCAATCACCTGTCCGTTGGTGGCTTTGAGGTTGAATCGGAATGCACCGCTCTCGGTTGTTTTTTTGTCGAAACGGGCCATTTCCTGCGAGTTCTTTTTTACTGACTCTACTCCGTTGAGGCAAGCAGCTTTGGTTGAATAACCTTCGCTTGACAAAATTACCTGGCCGTTTCCGGCAACCAGGTTGAATTGAAATTCACCATTCTTGCGGGTGGTGACTACAAATTTACCCATGATTAATTGGTTTTAATTAATTGGTAATACATTGGTTAATTAATGGATTGAGGATTAATTCCTACAATGCTTATCAGTTACCGGCATCCGAACTTTAACTATCAGAAAGTGTGCCGGAATTGATGCCTGCAAATTATTAAATTTCGTGAATGAATTACTTGCTTTCTCCTTTTTTGCATGTGCTGAGCCCGAAAACGGTGTACAAAGGGCAGAAATTAATCAATGCTGTCAGGATCAGGACGGCTGCGATGACCAGAACAACAATGCCGGCAGTGCCGGTAATCACATTGAAGATGTATAGCACTATTCCAAGCAATGCCAGGAGGAGCCTGATGAGCCTGTCTGTTTTTCCAACATTCGTTTTCATTTAGATAGTTTTTTACGTTTAACAATGGTTTCTTGACTATAAAGATATTACTTTTTAGATATGTTTTAACAAGTGAAATCAAATAATGATCAATAATGTGCAGTTTTTAACTGATAGAACAGGAAATACCTTGTTGTTTCATCGTAATGGTTTTTTATTTTTGCCCTGAAAAACATGGGTATGGGCATTCTCACAATCCTGGTTATAGCCATCGGACTTTCGTTTGATACATTTGCTGTTTCGGTATCGAGCGGACTGGCGGTGCCCAGGATAACTTTCCGCGATGCTGTTAAAGTGGCGTTTGTGCTGGCTTTTTTCCAGGCTGCGATGCCGCTTATGGGATGGCTGGCCGGAACCGGGCTTTCAAAATATGCCAGTGATTATGACCACTGGATTGCCTTCGGACTGCTGGCATTGCTTGGCGGAAAAATGATCTACGAAAGCTTCCGGAATGACGAACAAGATAATAACTTTAATCCTCTCAACTTTAAAGTGCAGGTAATGATGGCAATAGCCACCAGTATTGATGCTTTGATCGTCGGCGTTAGTTTTGCATTTCTTGAATTCAGGATCATATTATCTACGCTCATCATTGGTTCGGTAACGTTCGTCGTTTCTATGCTCGGAATGTTGTTTGGCAAAAAAGTAGGTGCGAAACTCGGAAAGAGAATGGAAATCGTTGGTGGGGCCATACTTATAGCGATTGGTTTAAAGATTTTGCTGGAACACACAATTTTCTCATAAATATATTTGCGTTCTATATTTCGGTCGTCTTCATTATTGGTACATTTGTTAATGTAAAAACGATAAGTCCCGGCGGCAAACAATTGAGGTATATTGACAGCGATTCCCGGAACTTGCCTGATTCATTCTCAATACATCGTCTAAGCACATGGGTCGCAGGATTATTCATAGGTTTCTGATTGCAGCCATGGCGATTTGTTTCGTTTTTCCGGCGATATCGGTGGCTCAGCCATCCGGTAAACGCGGAACGGATGTTTTTGGTTTGGACCCGCTGTTGTACAACGGTCGTTATTATTCCTATTTCCCTGCCGCGGGCACAATTGGCACGCCTTACCTGGAAAACAGCGATTTTGTTGAAGGCACAGTGACGGTGAGGGGTGTTCAGTTTGCGGGATTAAGCCTGAACTACGACGTTTATAACCAGCAACTTGTGCTGAAATACAAAGATGCAATCGGTGCTGTAAGCCTGATCATCATTTCGGATGCCTGGCTCGAAGGTTTTTCGCTGGGCGACATGGTTTTCAGGGTTTTACAAACAAGCGATACTTCAAAAAGGATTTTCCGGGTAACCGGATCGGGGCCATACTATATCATGGAATACAATAGTAAGACCATTGCGCTGGATAACCAGATGAGCGCACGTAACTACAGGTTCTCAAATATAAAAACAGCCCGCTACCTGCAAACAGAGGCGGGGTTGAACCCGTTCACCGGAAATAAAAGCTACCTTTCGTTATTTATTGCTGAAAAACAAATGCTCATCAGGAGATACCTACGCGAAAACCGGGTAAGGCTGCGAAAATGCAACGACAGGGAACTGCTTGGACTGATAAATTTCTGTAATAAACTCTGAAACAGTGCGTTTGCGATTGATCATCATACTGCTGGTGTTTGCCTTTGCCACTTCTGCACAGAAAGTGACAACAATGGCGCATATCAGGTATATTGATATTCCTGCCAAAGCTTTTTGTGATTCAATCTCCAGTCAATCAGGTATTACGATCTTCTATTTTCCAGGCTGGCTTGAAGGTAAGCGGGTGACAATCACAGCCGACAGCATTGCTGTGACCGATGCATGCCGGAAAGCATTTGAGGGAACAGGACTTAGCGTGTCGGAATGGAATGGTAACCTGGTAATTATGCCGGGTAATGCGCTGCCCGCTTCACTGCCAAAATACCAAATGATGACTGAAAAGCCCGAAACTGCCACGAAAGGTGAAGCCGGTAATCTCACCCGGAGTGAGGAGCGGTACATTACGGGCCGTAAGGCAGATATTCTGCAAACGATAAGGATAGGTAAGAGCGGGGCATCGCCGCTGCTGAAAGCAAAATTGCAGGGCCGTGTTTTTGACGACGAAACCGGGGAGCCAATTCCGGGTGCTACCATGTTCATTTCCGAGACAAAAACAGGGGCTGTATCTGATGTCAACGGTTTCTTTGCTATCACCCTTAAACCGGGAAATTATAACGTGAGTTTCGATTATCTTGGGTATGCAAAGAAAAAATATATGCTCGAAGTGTTATCGGACGGCGTTTTTACCATAAGGCTTCAGAAATCAGTTATTCAGATCAAGGAAGTGGTGGTTTATGGTGACAGGCAGGTTAACCTGAGAACCAAAGATCCCGGCCTTGATAAGATTGCTATTAAAGCGATCAAAGAGTTGCCGATGATGATGGGCGAGCGCGATATCCTGAAGATTTCGGGGCTGATGCCGGGCATTGTTTCAGCAGGCGAAGGTTCGGCCGGCCTGAATGTAAGGGGAGGCGGCTCTGACCAGAACGCTTTTTATATCAATAAGATACCGGTCTATAACACATCTCATCTGTTTGGATTTTTCCCGGCATTCAATTCGGATATTATCCGTGACTTCTCAATTTACAAAGGCTACATTCCGGCGCAGTTCGGGGGAAGGCTTTCATCCGTTTTCAATATCGTTTCAAGGCAGGGAAACCGTAAAAAGTTCATGATGCACGGCGGTATAAGCCCGGTAGCCGGAAACATTGTGGTAGAAGGTCCCCTGAAAAAGGATACCTGTTCGGTGCTTCTCAGCGCACGGTCCACATATTCCGACTGGATACTCGGACGCATCAAAGATCCTGATATCCGGAACAGCCGTGCGAATTTCAGCGATTTTTCAGCAGCCGTGAATTATGACCTTCAGAAAACACAATATGCCTTGTTTGCCTATCACAGCAACGATAGTTTCAGGTTTTCCGAACTCAATGAGTACGAGTATTCCAACAGCGGAATGTCAGGGAGCGTGGGGCATAGCTTCAGCAATGTGCTGCGCGGTGAATTCTCACTGATAGCTTCACAATATGCCTTCTCTACCGTGGATAAGCAAATGGTTTCATCAGCATACACACATGCTTATGACCTGGGACATTACGAATTCAGGACTGACTTTAAGCATAAAGTTGCGGAAAAGCATTCGCTGGATTACGGTGCAGGCTTTGTTCTTTATCAGCTCAACAGGGGAAATGTGCTGCCATACGGGGAACTCTCCCTGCGAAACAAGGTGGAATTGGGTAAAGAGCAGGGCTGTGAAGCATCAGCATATTTTTCTGATACATACGAAATTAATTCTTGGCTGTCGTTAACGGCAGGAATCAGGTATGCAGTTTATTCGCCCATTGGGCCGGAGATTGTTTATAAATACTTCGAAAACACGCCAATGGACCGGCGTTATATTGAAGATACCCTATATTTTGCTAAAAACAAGCCTGTAACCGTTTACCAAGAACCTGACCTGAGGGCAGCAATCAATATTACGACCGATGAATCGGGATCAGTGAAGCTTGCTTTCAACCAGATGCATCAAAACCTGTTTATGCTGAACCCAACGGTTACCATTGCGCCAAACACGCAATGGAAACTGGCTGATTATCATATCAGTCCGTCGAAAAGCAACCAGATTTCGCTGGGCGTTTTCCGGAATTTGCCTGTGTCGGGGCTTGAGGCTTCAGCCGAAGTGTATTACAAGAGCATCCAAAATTTTCCTGAGTTTCGCGATGGCGCCGATTTTCTCAACGAACCGCTGGTCGAAACTTCGGTATTGCAGGGAAAGCAGAATGCCTGGGGCGTGGAACTCTTCCTGAAGCGGAGCCTTCATAAACTTGATGGCTGGGTTTCATACACCTATTCCCGGTCGATGGTGAAGGTTGATGGCGGGGAAGCCTGGAACCGGATCAACAATGGCAAAGTTTATCCTGCTAACCACGACATACCCCATGTGCTGAATGTGGTTTTTAACTACCATATTACCAGGCGTATTACATTCTCATCAGTGATCGTTTACCAAACAGGGAAACCGGTTACCTATCCGGTTTCGGTTTACTATGTAGATGGCGTGCCGGTGCTCGATTATTCCAGCCGCAATGCATACCGTATCCCTGACTACTTCCGTACCGACTGTTCAATGACATTTGAAGGAAATCTCAAAAAGAAGAAGCTTGTGCATAACTCCCTGGTGCTGAGTCTTTATAATGCAACAGGACGTGATAATGCCTACTCGGTTTATTTCACGACCGAGAACGGCCGGATACACAGCTACCAGTACTCGGTGATAGGCGTTCCAATATTAACGGCTACCTGGCAATTTAAACTTGGGAATTATGCGTCGGAATAGAATTATATGGTTTGCATTGCCCTTGCTGGTGCTTGCGTCATGCGTCAAGTCGTATGAGCCTTTGATCAAATCATCCGACAGAAGCAAGTATGTGGTTTCGGGGAACATTACCGATGCCGGCGGGCAGCAGAAGGTGAATGTTTCCATGACATCGGCTATCGGCGACCCTGAGTTTATTCCTGTTGAAGGCTGCCTGGTGATGATCAGGGATGACAAAGGGCACGATTTTGACATGACCGACAGCGGTAACGGCGATTATTTTGCCATAATTGACCCGGCATTCCTGAAAGCAGGCGTATCATTCAAAGTCATTATTCATATTCCTGACGGCACTGACATTGAGTCTGATTACGATAAAATGCCGGAATGTCCGGAGATTGATTCAGTCTATTTCATCCTTCAGAACCTTCCTACCAACGACCCTGAAGTTTTTGAACATGGAATTCAGTTCTATGTTGACCTTAACGGAAAGGAAACCGATAGCCGATTCTATCGCTGGGAGGCAATTGAAACCTATGAATATCATGCCCGCTATCCCCGGGAGTGGTGGTACGACGGAGTGATTCATCATATCTGGCCACCGGATTATTCCCGAAAGGTTTGCTGGAGAACGTCGCTTATAGAAAATATTTATTCTTTATCGACCATGAACCTGGCTGAGAACCGGTACAAGCAATTCCCGTTACACTTTGTGGATAACAAAACAACAAAACTGGCATATGGTTACAGCCTGCTTGTTAACCAGTATGCGCTGAGCGAAGCTACCTATTTCTACTGGGAGCAACTGAAGAACAATACGCGCAATGATGGCAACCTATATGAAAAACAACCCGTTTCAATACAGGGGAATCTCCATAACCTCACACACCCCGAAATTGATGTAATGGGGAACTTTAGCGCTGTGTCGGTAAAATCTAAAAGGATATTTATCAGGAACGTGGAGAATCTTGAACTTGATTTTTCAGATTACTGCGATCCGATGAGACTTGAACGAGGACTAAGGGAGATCGATCCGATGGAATATCCTGTATTCCTGATGGATGGTATCAATGGCTATCATTTGGTACAGTTAAGTCCATATTGTGTGGACTGCCTGGAATTAGGAGGAACCAACGTTAAACCTGACTTTTGGCCGGAATAATGAGAAAGTTTGAGTTTTTTATTCTTTGTTGTCAGTTGCTTTGCGCTATTTCAGTGTTTGGCCAGGGTACGAAACAATCTTCTGCGATTGAAAAAATCATTGTGTGTACTGATCGTTCAGTATATTGTGTCGGAGAAAGTATTCAGTTTTCAGCTGAATTGCTGAAAATGACCGGGGATTCATCATCATTGGAAAGCACAGTGTTGTATTGTGAATTGATCACTCCTGAAGGTTACCGGGCAACAGGAAACAAATTTCTGATAAAGGATCATCAATCAGCCGGATGTCTCACAATACCTAAAGAAATTGTGACCGGGTATTATTATTTCAGGGCATACACGAAATTTATGCGTAATAACGGCCCGGAAGCATATAGCTATAGTTTACTGAAAATAATCAACCCATTAAAAAATGATGTCCTGGTAACCTTAGGCACTAACAATCTTCCAGGCTATTCAGTTGTGCCGGAAACCGGTAGTGATAATGACCATACAATTGATATTTCAACAGATAAGAGTATATATAAAACCCGCGACACAGTTCATTTGAAGGTCAGCAGGAATGAACCAGAGATCGGCGATCTAAAGAATTCGTCCCTGGCTGTTATACCCTTTGAAGCAGGTTCATCCGCTTTTACAATTGTGCCACAGCCAGATATTCCACTTGTGAAAGAGCAATTCTACTCTGAGAACAGAGGTATCACTATCACCGGAAAACTGCTTGATGCGCAAGGTAATGTGCCAATTGGCGGAGCGCTCGTAAACCTCTCCATCATCGGAGAAGGCAGGGACTTTATGGCTACGCGCACCGATTCAGCCGGTGGATTCTATTTTTCTTTGCCTTATTACATCGGTAAGCGCGATTTGTTTATCTGTTCTGCTAAACTACCCGGCAAAGAACCTAAAATATTAGTCGACAACGAGTTCTGTACTCAACCGGTTCATTTGCCTTCACCTCCTTTCGAACTTTCAGAAGCAGAAAAGGTTACTGCATACCAGATAGCAGCCAATGCGCTGGTACAATCTGCATTTATACCTGATACAACCTTTGTTACTGAAGAGGCTGAGGTTGTGGAGAAACCTTTTTACGGCACACCGTCAGAAATCCTTTATCTCGACCAGTATGTGCAACTGCCCACCCTTGAGGAATACTTCAATGAACTTCCGCTGATGGTAAAGGTCAAGAAGCGGAAAGGGGAGAAGTATTTTAAGGTTTATGGCACACAGAATGCTCTCGACTTGTTTGATCCCCTGGTGCTCATCGACTATGTTGCCGTGGATGATCCCGGGAAAATACTTAAGGTTTTGCCCCAGGACGTTGCCCGCATCGAAATTGTGAATGAGCCCTATGTGAAAGGCAGCCAGACCTATGGAGGAATAATCAGCATCATTTCGAAAAGAGGTGATTTTGCTGTCATTGACCTTCCGTCGTCCGGCATTTTTATCAATTACCGTTTCCTGGATGATAATTCAAAGTGTGCTGTTATTCAGCCGGCTGATAACCAGCTGCCTGATACCCGGAATACACTTTTCTGGCAATCTCATATCACACCGGAACAGCTTACAAACACAGGTTTTGTTTTTACTGCCGGTGATACGCATGGCAAGTATGAAGTAGTTCTCAGAAGCATTTCGCCTTCCGGAAAAATCAGCATAGCTGAAACGATGTTTATCGTTGAATAAGATTGCTGAAACCGCGCAGCAAAGCAAGCATGATCTCTGGAAAATACTTCGGCTTATCACCAGAAGATCAGCAGTTTTCCTATCGAATCTTAACAAACCTGCTCACCTGGTTGAACTTTTCTCCGTCAGTTATCCTGATGATGTACACTGAAGGCAGCAGGTGCTCAATATCGATCACATCAGTTTTGTTGCCCGGTCGGAACTTGCCTCTCAGCATCGTATTACCATTCAGGTCCAGTACCTG
>Ga0209098_1004424_pt1 | contig 10976 bp, 2 predicted proteins | sample AD_JPNHW1_MetaG_FD_184429 | JGI IMG/M metagenome (GOLD analysis project Ga0209098, IMG submission 184429) | Active sludge microbial communities of municipal wastewater-treating anaerobic digesters from Japan - AD_JPNHW1_MetaG (SPAdes) (version 2) | ecosystem: Engineered > Bioreactor > Anaerobic >... | reverse complement strand
GCCGGCCAGGTTGGTCGCGACCTGCAGGACGTAGGCGTGGCCGACCGCGGCCAGCCAATGGTGCGTCAGCACGTCGTTCGCGCCGACGTCGGGCGGCAGCATGGCCCGGACGGAAGAATACGGATTGGCCGCGGAGAAGAACTGGTCGCCGGGACTGTAGGATTCGCCGAAATCGAACAGGCGCGGGTCGCCGAGGTTGCCGTAGCCGCCGGCGGACTGGCCCATCGGGCCGAGCACCTGGTTGGACACGTAGCGGTGGTTGACGTCGTTCACGAAGGCGACGATGCGGATGGAGTCGTTGAGGGCGCCGGCGTCGTCGGCGAAAAGCTCGACCGGCAGCGCCAGTTCGAGGCCGGTGGTCACCTGGGCGGCCTGCGACACGTCGGCCGCGTTCGTGGCGGCGGTGCCCCAGACGCCGCCGACGTTGCTGTTGTCGAACCCGAGCTGGACGCCGTTGGTGAAGGTGAAGGTGGTGACGAAGCTGGTGTGGGTGGGGTCTTGGGCGATGCCGAGCGTCCGGGCCGCGCCGCCGCCGCCGGTGGGCAGCGTGGCGTAGTACAGATACCCCCGCCAGGCTTCGATCTGGGGCGGGTCGTAATAGGGAACCACTTCGGTGCGGTTGTTGAACGTCAGGTAGAAGTCCGCCTCGAAGGCGTCGTCGAACTTCAGGCCGTCGTTGGCGGGATCGAGATGGCCCATGCAGCTCAAGGCGCCGCCATCGACGTCGACGTTGTCGCCGCGCAGGCTGTTCTGGCCGCCGGGGATGGCATCGACGAAAATCTCGAGCTTGTTCAGGTTGCCGACCGACCACTGGATGCCGTTGCCGCAGGTTTCGAGGTTGCCGGCGATGAAGAGGAACAGATAGCCGTCGGAAACGCGCGCGTAGGCGGCGTCCAATTCGGACCCCTGCACGGCGAAGCGGCGATGGCCGTTGGTGGCGTTGCCGAAGGCCGTCGGCGTGTCCTGCACGGCGACGGGCGCGCCGTAGAACGCGGCATCCAGCTGGCCGTCCACCGTCGGCGACTGGGCGGCGGCCGGTTGCCGGCCGGCGCCAGAAACGAGCAACAGGGCGACGAGGGCGAAGAGGCGGGGGCGAGACGTCATGGGCTTCCTTTTTCCTGCGGTCGGGGCGACAAACCTTGACCAATAATCGCATGCTACGACGTTGGCACGGATTTTGGAATTAAAATTCCATTGCGCGTTCCGCGGCTTGGCCGACGGCGCGGTTTGTGCTACGAAAACAGTCGTGAAACCGGCCGGACGCATCGGGACGTGGATCGGGCAGCACGCCGTGTCGGCGGCGTTCTATCTTTTTGTCTTGGCGGGAGCGCCGGCGCTGGCGCGAGCGTTGCGCGCGGGACTGGCGGCGGATGCGCCGCTGTGGGGACCGGGCCTCCTGCTGCTGCTGGTGCTGTTTCTCGAACCGCTGGGTTTGTACTGGAAGCTGCGCTTCCTGCGCCGGCGCAACGCCGCCGCCGGTTTCGTTCCGCAGGGGCCGATGCTGGCGACGTTTTCCGCGGTCGGCATCGGCCACGTGATCGTGACGACGTTTCTGGGCATGTTGGCGCTGGATTGCTGGGGTGCGGTCGGCGGGGGCGCGGACGAAACCTCGGTCGGGTGGGGGGCGGTGATCGTGGCGCTGATCGTGAAGGAATTCGTCGGGCTGCTGGCGGCGGGCGGGAACGCCACGGCGCGCGAGGCGCCCGGCCATTGGAAGGAATGGGCGGCGGACGCGCTCCTGCTGGCCTACGGCGCGGTGGCCTACGTGGCCTGGTGGGAAGCCATCCTCGATTTGGGCCAGGTGGAGTGGAATTCCCTCGCCGAGCAACTGGTCGTGCTGCCGATCCTCGCGGCCCTGTTCCTGTTCTTCTATCTGCCCATGCGCCTGCCGTTTTTGCTGGAGGAATACCTGTTGAACCCGGCGCAAGGCCGGCGCGGTCGCCTCTTGGCCGAATTGGCGCTCGGGGCGTTCGCCGGGCTGTATCCGCTCGTTTTCTGAAAAACTCCACCGGTTGCCAGGTGGAGCGCTTCGTTTGCCGGACGTTTTTGCCGTTGTCGGAGCGATTGGGCGAAAGCCATACTATGCAAACTGAGTTCTTCCGGGTTGGTTGAAGAATGGGTTGTTCGAATCGCCGAGGTGCCGCATGAAGAAGACGTCGATCGCATTTGTTCTGGCCGGTCTGTTCGGGTTGGGATTTGTGGCCACCGGCTATGCCGTGCCGAATCCGGCCGCCGCCTATGCGGAGAGGCTGGGGTATGCCTATGCCGCCAACGAGGCGGGCGGGACCGTCACGATGCCGGACGGCACGGTGCTGGACGCCTGGGATTTCTTCCGCGGCAAGGTGGGCGGCGAGTACGCCTACGGGGCCCGGTACGGGTACGACACCGTCAACCGCCGCGTCGAAACCAATGGTTACGTCCAGAGTTTCGCCGTGTGCGTGCCGAAAGATCCCCTGAAAAAAGGGACCGCGGCGGAAATTCGGTTGCTGGATCTCATGCGGCAAAACGGCGAGCCGCTCTGGGACTATTCGCGCGGGGCGACGCCGTCCGCGCTGGAGCCCATCCTGAAGACGGCGCCGCTGAAGACCTTTCCGAAGCAAGCGCTGCCGTCGTCGTTCGATTGGCGCAACGTGGGCGGCTTGAGCTACATCGGCGCCGTCCGCGACCAAGGCAGCTGCGGAAGCTGCTATTCCTTCGGTGCGGCCGCCGCCGCGGAAGGCGCGTTCAACTATGCCTTGGGAAGAACCGGCAGCAGCTGCGCGAATTTCTCGGAAGCCTACATCGCGTGGTGCCTGGGCAAGTACGGCGCCTATTCCAGCCATTTCGGCGGGTGCGACGGGGCGGACTATGATTACCAGGAGCTGGAAGCGCTGACGGTCGAAGGCATCTGCAACGAGACCCAGATGCCCTACAACAACGGCTCCGATCCGGGATCCTGCACCTATTCCGGCACCACCACGGTGTTCGAGGCGTGGTACCGCGTGCCTTCCGGGAACATCGATGCCATCAAGACGGCCATCATGACCTATGGCGTGGTGGACGCCGCGGTCCTGACCGACAACGCGTTCATGAACTACGACACCGGCGTGTACGACAACAACAACAACGATTGCAACAGCGGCTACAACGAAACCTCCGACCACGCCATCTCGCTGGTGGGTTGGGACGACAATCCGCCCGAAGGCGGCGGCGGCGTCTTCATTTTGCGCAACAGCTGGGGCGCGTCCGGCACGGGCGAAGGCGGCTACATGCGCATCCGCACGAACGCGGCCGTCGTCCATTGCGCGGTGTGCTACATGGTGTACGACTCCTCCCTTTCGACGACGAGCGCGCCGGCGTTCACCAGCGGCACCAACTACGCCGCGACGACCGGCGTGGCGCGGACCTTCACCGTGACCGCCAGCGGAAATCCGGCCCCCGTGCTGTCGCTGCTCAGCTCGACGGCCACGGCGGGGAGCTATGGTTTCACGAACGCGACGGGCGTGCTGAGCTACACGCCGCCGACCAACGACGTGGGCACGAAGACCTTCACGTTCCGGGCGACCAACGTCGCCGGTGCGGTCACGCAGCAGGTGCAGGTGGCGGTGTCCTTGGCGCCTCCGGCGGCCCCGGCCGCCATCTGGGCGAGCGCGACGAACCAGGCCGATTTCACCGCGGCGTGGAGCGCGGTCTCGGGCGCGTCCGGCTACCGGCTCGACGTCGGCACGAACAGCAGCTTCTCGACCGGCGGCGGCGTCGGCGCCACCAACCTGGTGGCGGAAGGATTCGCCTCGATTGCGCCTGCGGGCTGGACGTTGTCGGGCATCGGATCCTATTCGAGCTCGCCCTACTTGGGAACCACCCTGAGCGGCGCCCTCTCCATCAAGTTCGACGGCACGGGGGACTACGGGACGACGCCGACGTTCGCCGCGGGCGCGACGAACCTCCAGTTCTGGGCCTACGGCAACGGCAGCGGCACGGCCAGCACCTTTGCCATTTCCGGATTGGTGAACAGCGCGTGGGCGCTGGTGGATACCGTGTCGATCGCCATCGGGGCGGGCACCTACAACGTGGCGCTGAATCCGCAGACGACGCAGATCGGCTTCCACTTCACGAAAAACGGCTACAACTGCGCGCTGGACGACGTGATCGTGCAGGCCAGCGCGGGCGTTCCGAGCTACGTGGCGGGGTATTCGAACCGGACGGTGGCGGGGACGAGCCAAAGCGTGACCGGGCTGACGGCGGGCGCGACCTATTATTTCCGGGCCCGCGCGACGAACGCCGCCGGCCCCAGCGCCAACTCCGCCGTGGCGAACGCGACGACCTTGGCGACCTTGAGCGCGCCGGTCTTCGGCGCCAATCCGGGGCCCGTTGCGACGACCGCGGGCGTGCAGAAGATTTTCACGGTCAGCGCCTCGGGCGTGCCGACGCCGACGCTGGCGCTGCAAAGCCAGACGGCGTCGAGCGGGTACAGCTTCAACGCCGGCACGGGCCAGTTGACCTATGCCCCGCCGCAGGCGGACGCGGGCGCGCGGACGTTCACGTTCTCCGCCACCAACAGCCAAGGCGCGGCTTCCCAGGTGGTGACCGTCAACGTGGCGGCGGCGACCGCGCCGGTCTTCACCGGCGGGGCGGGGCCCTACAGCACCACCGCGGGCGTGGCCGTGGCCTTCACGGTCAGCGCCAGCGGAACGCCGGCCGCGACGCTGGCGCTGCAAAGCCAGACGGCGTCGAGCGGCTACGGCTTCGTGCCGGCGACGGGCGCCTTCACCTACACGCCGCCGGAAGCGGACGTCGGCACGCGCACCTTCACGTTCACCGCCGCCAACGCCGCGGGCACCGTCACCCAGGTCGCCAGCGTGGCCGTGGCCGCCGTGCCCACCGCGCCGAATGCGCCGGCGTCGGTCTGGGCCAGCGCGACGAACGCGACGGACTTCACCGCGGCGTGGAGCGCGGCGAGCGGCGCGACCGGCTACCGGCTCGACGTCGGCACCAACGCGACGTTCTCCGCCGGCGGCGGCTCGGGCGGCCCCGCGACCAACTGCTTCCACGACGGCACCTTGGGCGCCGGCACCGGCGGCACATGGACGGAAACCGGCCTGACGCAGGGCTCGGGCTACCTGATTTCGCTGACCGGCGACGCGTTGATCACCCCGGCGATGGACTTCACGGCCAGTTCCTCCGAAACGCTGACCTTCAAGGCGCGAACCTACGGCGGCGCCGTTTCGAACAACAACACGATCACCGTTTCGATCTCGACCGACAACGGCGCGAACTGGACGAACCTCGGCACGCGCACGCCGTTGAGCACGACGCTGACGGCGATGACGCCGGTCGACCTGAGCGGATACAACGCCACCCAGGTGCGCGTTAAATTGGAAACGCTGGGCGCGACCGCTTCCGTGGGCGCGGGCATCGACGAGGTGGCCGTCACCAACGTGGCCAGCAGCTCCATGCCCGCCTTCGTGGCCGGCTACTCGAACCGGACCGTGGCCGGCACGAGCCAGGGCGTGACGGGTCTGGCGGCGCAGGTCACCTACTACTTCCGGGTGCGGGCGGTGAATGCCGTCGGCGCCAGCGCCGATTCGGCGACGGCCAGCGCGACGACGCTCGCTGCGACGGCCCCGGGCACGCCGCCGACGGTGGTTCCGATCGCCGCGCAGGTCGCAACCGTGGGCGCGGAATTCACCTACGCGGTGACGGCGACGGAGCCCGACGCCGACCCGGTGACCTTCGCCTGCACGAGCGCGGTCGCCGACGCCACCTGGGACTTCGACGCGAACACGGGCGATTTCCTGTTCATCCCGACGGGTGCGCAGCTCGGCACGAACGGATTTTTCTTCACGGCCACGGACAAGGACGGCACCAGCACCCCGGTCCAGATGAGCGTGAAGGTCTACACCGCGGCGGCGACCAACGAGTTCACGCAATGGGTGGAAGACCAAGAGGAAGATCCGGTCGATCCGGATTTCGCCGCGAACGCCGACGGCGACGGCGACGGCCAAACGACCTACGAGGAATATCTGGCGGACACCGATCCGGCGGCATCCAACAGCGTGCTGCGCCTGACAGGCCGGGCCGCCGACCTGTCCGCGTTCACGTTCCCGGCCAGTCCGGCGCGCTACTATCAGATGGAATATTGCACCGACATCACCAACCAGGCGGGAACGCGCGTGGTCACGAATCTGGGTTGGGGCGTGCCCGGCATGGTGGTCACCAATACGCTTCCGGCCAGTTGGTTCGGGACGATCCGCGTCTTGCTGGACGAGCCGTAGGTCGGGAAAATCAATTCCGGTTGGAAGGGCCGGCCATCCCGCGTGGGGAGGCCGGCCTTATTTCCGGCGGGGGAAGGGGATGGGGAGTTTTCCGCGCCGATCGAAGGGTTTTACCTCGAAGGATGGTTTTCTGTTTTGTTCTCATTAGGCAAGGAATACCATGATCCGTCAATGGTTGAGTCCTGTTTCCACCCGGAGGGTATGATGAAAAAGTGCGTTTGGGCGGGATTGTTTTTGGTCGGGAGCTTGGCGGCGGGTGCGGCGGAAGTGAGCGTGGATTTCACGTTTTCCGCGAGCGACGTGGAATTGGTCGCGGCGGGCGAGTACACCGTCATCGGACTCGTCGGCGGCTCGCGCGTCGTGGATGAAGTCGGCGCGCCTTCGATTCCGGTGAAGTTCGCGAACGTCCTGATCCCGGCCGGCGCCCAGAACGTGTCGGTTTCCGCGAGCGGCGACTGGACGCTGCTGGCCGAAGGGATCACGCCCTATCCGGCGCAGCCGCGCAATCCCAAGAGCAAGCCGCGCCTGCCGTTCGCGCCGCCGAACGACCGCTACGCGAGCGCGGAGGCCTGGCCCGCCGAAACCGCGACCTGCCAGGGCGACCACGACATGCAGGGCTACCGCTTCGTGTCCGTGCGCGTGAATCCGCTGGTCTACGTGGGCGCGGAGAAGAAACTGTATCTGCGCGAAAAGGTGACCGTGACGGCGACCTACGACGCCGCGCCCGCGACGAAGACGATCCTGGCGAAGCAGAAGAACGCGTTCGAGCCGCTGGTGGACAGCTTGGTGGCGAATCCGGAAGACGCCGCCGCCTTCGCGCCCGCCGTGCGCACGACGGCGCCCAAGGCCGCGCTGGACTACCTCATCATCACCTCCAGCGGATTGAGCAACGCGTTCCAGCGGATCGCCGATTATCGTTCTTCGGCGGCGGGCGGCGGCTACACGACGCGCGTGCTGACCACCAATACGATCGCCGCGGACTTTTCGGGCACGGACCTGCAGGCCAAGATTCGCGCGTGCATCAGCAACAACGTGGCCACGCTGGGCACCACGATGGTGCTGCTGGGCGGCGACGACACGATCGTGCCGGCGCGCTATTGCTACGCGGCGGTGACGTCGCAGAGCACCACCGAGACGAACATGCCGACGGACCTGTACTATTCCGGCCTGAGCGGCAACTGGAACGCGGACGGGGATGCGATCTACGGCGAGACCAGCGACAGCGTGGACATGGCGTGGGACGTGGTGGTGGCGCGCCTGCCGATGCGCACGGCCGCGCAGGTCTCGAACTACCTGGCCAAGGTGCAGACCTACGAAGCCGGCTCGCCGGTGACGAACAAGATCATCCTGGGCGGCCCCTATGCGTGGGACACCTACACGGGCACGGATCGCCCGAGCGACGACGTCACGATCGACGGCCACGCCGGCTTCCGCGAGACCAGTCCCGCGCACACCTCGGTGAGCGATTCGGAAGCCTGGTTGCGCCGTCTCTATCGCGACGGCATCGAAGCCCAGTGGCCGGCCACGGTGGGCATCATCTGCGACACGCTCACCTCGTGGGACACCTCGAGCTGCGGCAGCTATTCCCAGAGCGCGAACAACACCCAGTCGGCCTTCAACAAGAACTGGACGCACCTGATGTTCTCCGGCCACGGCGCGCCGCAGGAATGGGGGCTGGAATCGGGCTCCTACGACGACAGCAACGCGTCGAGCCTGACCGGCATGGTGGCGTTCATCTACACGGACGCCTGCCTGACGGGCCACTTCGACAAGAACAGCAATTCGATCGATGGCTACAGCTACACGACGGAACCGTGCTTGGCGGAAGCCTTCCTGCGCAATGCGAACACGCTGGGCGGCGCGCTCTGCTACATGGGCTGCGCGCGCTACGGCTGGGGCGAACCCGACGCGGCGCCGGCGAGCAACACGGCCAACGGCGGGCCTTCGACGGTGTACGCCTACAAGTTCTACGACCGGATGTACGAAACCACGAACCGCACGATCGGCGTGGCGTTTGCCATGCACAAGGCCGACATGGCCAGTTCCTCCGGCACCTACGCGGAAGAGCGCTGGATCCAGTTCGGCGTGAACCTGCTGGGCGATCCCGCGATCAAGATGCCGACGGGCGAGGACGTTCCGGCGGCGCCGACCTTCGGCGCCAACCCCGGCCCCGTCAGCGCGACGACCGGCGTGGCGAAGACCTTCACCGTGACGGCCAGCGGCTCGCCGACGCCCGTGCTGTCGCTGCAAAGCACGACGGCCTCGACGGGCTATACCTTCACGGCCGGCACCGGCCTGCTGAGCTACACGCCGCCGATCGCCGACGTGGGCACGCAAACCTTCACCTTCCGCGCGACCAACACGCAGGGTTCCGTGACCCAGACCGTCAGCGTGACCGTGACCTTGGCTCCGCCTTCCGCCCCGGCTTCGGTCTGGGCCGGCGCGACCAATACGACGAGCTTCACCGCGGCATGGAGCGCTTCGGCCGCCGCCACGGGCTACCAGCTCGACGTCGCCACGAACAGCGGCTTCGGCGGCAGCGGCGGCAGCGGCTCGGGCACCAACTGCTACCACAACGGCACCTTGGGCGCCGGCACGGGCGGCACCTGGACGGAAACCGGCCTGACGCAGGGCTCGGGCTATCTGGTCTCGCTGACCGGCGACGCGCTGATCACGCCGGCGATGGATTTCACCGCCAGTTCCTCGGAAACGCTGACCTTCAACGCGCGCACCTACGGCGGCGCCGTCTCGAACAACAACACGATCGCCGTGTCGATCTCGACCGACAACGGCGGCAACTGGACGACCCTGGGCACGCGGACGCCGTCCAGCACGACGTTGACCGCGATGTCGCCGTTCGACCTGAGCGGCTACGACGGATCCCAGGTGCTGGTGAAACTGGAGACGCTGGGCGCCACGGCGTCGGTCGGCGCCGGCCTCGATGAGATCCTGATCACCAACACGGCCGGTCCTTCCGTTTCTTCCTACGTGCCCGGCTATTCCAACCGGACGGTGGCGACCACGAGCCAGAGCGTGACGGGGCTGACGGCGGGCGCGACCTACTACTTCCGGGTGCGCGCCACCAACTCCGGCGGCGCCAGCGCGAATTCGTCCGTCGCGAATGTGACGACCTTGACGGCGCTCGTGGCGCCGGCCTTCAGCGCCAATCCGGGACCGGTGGCGACCACCGCGGGCGTGGAGCGGACGTTCACCGTGAGCGCCACGGGCAGTCCTTCTCCGGCGCTGGCGCTGCAGAGCCAGACCGCGTCGAGCGGCTTCAGCTTCGTTCCGGCCACGGGCGTCTTGACCTACCTCCCGCCGCAGGCGGACGCGGGTTCGCGCACGTTCACCTTCTCGGCCAGCAACGGCTCGGGCGTGGCCTACCAGACCGTGACCGTGGCGGTGACCGCGGCGACCGCGCCGGCGTTCACCAGCGCGTCCTCGTTCGGGGCCACGACGACCGTGCAACGCACCTTCACGGTGGCGGCCTCCGGCACGCCGGCGGCGACGCTGGCGCTGGTCGGCGAGACGGTTTCCGGCGACTATGGCTTCGTGCCCGCGACGGGCGCGCTGACCTACACCCCGGTCAACGACGACATCGGCACGCGGACGTTCACCTTCACCGCCGCCAACGCGGCCGGCACGGCGACGCAGACCGTCAACGTGGTCGTGAGCGATCTGCCGGCGACGCTGCCGGTCTTCGGCGCGAATCCGGGCCCGCTGGGCGCGACGACGGGCGTGGCGCGGGCGTTCACGGTGACGGTGGCCAGCGGCTATCCGGCGCCGACTCTGGCGCTGCAAGGCACGACGGCGTCCGGCGGCTATTCCTTTGCCGCCGACACGGGCGTTTTGGACTACACGCCTCCGGAAACGGACGCCGGCTCTCGGACCTTCACCTTCACCGTCGCCAACAGCGCGGGCACGGCGACGCAGGTCGTCGGCGTGACCGTCGCGGCGGGCATTCCCGGCGCGCCGGCGGCGATCTGGGCCAGCGCGACGAACGCGACGGGCTTCACCGCGGCGTGGAGCGCGGTGGCGAATGCCACGGGCTATCGGCTCGACCTCGGCACCAACGCCACCTTCTCGGGCGGCGGCGCCAGCGCGCAATCGACGCTCGCCAGCAACGGCGGCACGGTGTCTTCCGTCACGAACGACGGCTGGACCGCCGTCGCGATCAGCGGCACGACCTACGCCCAAATGCTCCAAGCCACCTCGGAAATCGTGTCGCCGGCGTTCTCCACGGTGGGCTTCACCAACCTGACCGTCGATTTCTCGGCGCGCACCTACGGCGGCACCGCGGCGGGTTCGACCAACGTCACCGTGTCGATTTCGGGCGACAACGGCGTCACCTGGACCGCGATCGGCGTCGTGGGACCGGCGGTCAACAGCATGGTGGCCATGCCGACCTTGACGAACGTGGCGAACCTCGGCAACAGCCAGACGCGCATTCGTTGGCAGACGCTCGGCGCCGGCGCCACCAAGGGCGTGGGCGTCACGAATCTGGTGGTCAAGGGGTGGAGCGCGGGCGGCGGCCCGGCCTACGTTGCAGGCTATTCCAACCTGACGGTCGCGGGCACGAGCCAAAGCGTGACGGGCTTGGCCACGGGCGTCGCGTACTACTTCCGCGTCCGCGCGGCGAACGCCGCTGGCACGGGCGCGAATTCGTCCGTGGCCAGCGTCACCCCGGCCGCGGGTGGTTCCACCAATTCCTTCCAGGAGTGG
>Ga0209098_1004423_pt1 | contig 10976 bp, 5 predicted proteins | sample AD_JPNHW1_MetaG_FD_184429 | JGI IMG/M metagenome (GOLD analysis project Ga0209098, IMG submission 184429) | Active sludge microbial communities of municipal wastewater-treating anaerobic digesters from Japan - AD_JPNHW1_MetaG (SPAdes) (version 2) | ecosystem: Engineered > Bioreactor > Anaerobic >... | reverse complement strand
GCGAACAACGCGAACGACGCGAACGAGGAGAAACAAAACACACAAACTTTCGTGATTTTCGCGCATTTCGCGGTTAGAATTATTATGAACACTCCCTTTAAATTCCATGAACCGCGAACGACGCGAACAGTACGAACAAGGGGACACAAAGCATACACACTTTCGCGGTTTTCGCGCATTTCGCGGTGATTTTCACGTCTGAAATATAACGGACACTCCTTTTAAAATATCTCAGAATACAACGGACACTCCCTTTTTCTTTTGGCTCGGAGCCTAAGGTGCGCACCTCTCTTGGGCTCCAAGGGAACGCTTCACACAGAAGGGGCCCGAAAGAAAAGGGGGAGAACCCCTTGACTCGTCCTTCGCTTCCCTTCACTCTTAGGTATGAGATGGCCCGTCCTCCTATTCCTGCTCTCTCTCCTACTCCCCCTTTCTGCCCAAGAGAGGAGGGAGAATCCTGAGAAGAAGAGAGCGAAAGTGGGCACCGACATTCTCCTTGTCTCCGGTCTCTCCCTGACGGCGCTGACGGCGGACAGACTCATCAACGGCCGCCTGGGTGAACTCAAGGACGCCTCCCTGGAGAGGGTCTGGAACAACCTGAAAGATCCCTGGAACCGCGCCGTGGAGGGGGGCAGGAGAGACAACAACCCCTTCTTCACCAACTACGTCATGCACCCCCTCTCCTGGTCCTCTCTAGCCCTCTACCTGAGAGCCCGGGGGTACACCACCGGCCAGGCGCTTCTCTTCACACAGGTCCATTCGGTGGTCTGGGAGTATATCCTGGAGGGTTCCCTCTGGTACCCCTCGGGCAAGGATCTGGTGACGAACCTGGCCGCCTCCTCGGCGGCCCTCCTGGTCCTCTCTCCTCTCTCAGACCTGGGGGAGAGGCGCTGCCGGGAGGGAAGGTGCAACTTTGGTTACCGGATCCTCAGGGCCCTCAACCCCTTCAAGCCTCTGGTCAGAGCCCTCTTCCCCAACCAGACAGGACTCATCGCCATCGTTCCCGGGAGGGGCGGCGGAGCGAGCCTCTCCTTCACACTCATCCTCTCCCACTCCCCCCAAGGTTAGCCAAAAACCGCAAGCCTACAAAAACGGGGAAAGAGGTCTCCCCCTTCGAAGGGTCTCCTCCCCTCCTGAAATATAACGGACACTCCTTTTTAGGACTGCCGAAATACAACGGACACTCCGTTTTTTGAATGCAGAAAATGGAGCGGACACTCCGTTTTCAACGTAGAACACCCCCGTCATTCTCTTCTTCAACCGAACCGCAACAGAACATAAGTCCCTAGAGCGGCCTCCCTTCTATAAGGGACACTCCTTTTTTGAGAAAAGGAGAGAACGGTTGGGGGAACTCCGTCTGATCCTACCTTCCTCCGGCTTGACAGAGAGAGGTCATGATCCGCTCTTTGGCGGCGGCCACTTTCTCCAGGACCGAGGCGGGGGCAACCTTGAGGGTCTCCTTGGTCCGGCGATCCCTCAGCTCCACGGTTCCCTCCTTCAGTCCCCGAGCCCCCACGGTCAGGCGTAGGGGGAAGCCCAAGAGGTCGGCGTCCTTGAACTTAACGCCCGGGCTCATCCCCTCCCGGTCGTCGTGAAGAACCTCGAACCCCGCCTCCTCCAGCTCCTTCTCCAACCGGTTGGAGAGTTCCATAACCTCTCCGTTGCCGGGATCAAGGTTGAGGAGGTGGACTTGGTAGGGGGCAACCGGCCAGGGCCAGACGATCCCGTCGTCGTCGTAGTTTTGCTCGATCACCGCGGCTACGGTGCGGGTGATGCCGATGCCGTAACACCCCATGATCATTGGGTGCTCCTTCCCCTCCTGGTCCAGGTAGTTGCAGCCCATGGAGAGGGAGTATTTCGTCCCCAACTTGAAGACCTGGCCGACCTCAATGCCGCGAAAGGCCTGAAAATGTCCCTTTCCGCAACGGGGGCAGATGTCACCTTCGGCGGCCTTGCGCAAGTCGAAGAAGCCCTTGAAATCGGAGAGGTCCCTGCTGGGAAGGAACCCGAAGTGGTGGAAGTCGGTCTTGTTCGCCCCGCAGGTCAGGTTGAAAGCCCCCTCCAAGCTTCGATCCCCATAGATGGGAACCTTGAGCTCCACGGGGCCGATGAAGCCGGATTTACACCCCGCCAGGGCCTCCGCCTCCTCCAGGGGAACCAGTTCCAAGGCGTCCGCCCCCAAGAGATTCCGGAGCTTGACCTCGTTGGGCTCATGATCGCTTCGAAGGATGAGGCCCAGGTCCCAGGTCTCCCCTCCCTTGGTGGCACGGTAGAGGTAGAACTTGCTGGCATGGGTCAGGGGAAGGCCGTTGTGGCTTTCATCCTTGAAGGCCTTGGCCTGCTCCTCCATGGCGATGATCCCGGGGGTTTGGAAGTGGGCGGCCCTCAGGGGGAGCTCAGTCTCGTCCCCATGGGGGTAGGGAAGCTTCGGGGCTTCCGTCTTCTCGATGTTGCTGGTGTATTCGCAGCTGTCGCAGCTGAGGATGGCGTCCTCACCGCTCCCGGCCAGAACATGGAACTCATGGGTGAAGCTCCCACCGATGGCTCCGCTGTCGGCCTCTACGGGGCGGAACTTGACTCCCAACCGTCCGAAGATCCGTTTGTAGGCTTCGAACATCTTCCAATACTCCCGATCAGCGCAGGCGTCGTCTACGTGAAAGGAGTAGCCGTCCTTCATGATGAACTCACGCCCCCGCATGAGGCCGAAACGGGGCCGAATCTCATCCCTGAACTTGCCCTGGATCTGGAAAAGGTTGATAGGAAGCTGTTTATAGCTCTTGATATTCCGTCTCACGATGTCGGTGATGATCTCTTCATGGGTCGGTCCAAGGCAGAAATCGGCACCCTTGCGGTCCTGGAAGCGGAGAAGCTCTTTACCGTAGAAAGACCAACGGGTGCTCTCCTGCCAGAGTTCGGCCGGTTGGACCGCAGGCATCAAGAGCTCTTGGCAACCATCCCTCTCCAGCTCCTCCCGAACGATGGCCTCGAACTTCTTGATACTTCGGTAGGCCAGAGGGAGATAGTCGTAGATTCCGGCGGCCAACTTCTGAATCATACCGGCGCGGATCATCAGCTGTTGGCTGATGACGTCGGCGTCCCGAGGAACCTCACGAAGGGTTTGAATCAAAGCCTTAGATTGTTTCATCCTTTTCCTCTCCCAGGGGCACGATCCTCGACTCTTCGGCCCAAGGAAACCCCATGAATATTTTTGTTTATACCGTAATAACGATACTTATATCTATTTAATATCATTTAGAAACAATAATTAACATACTTTTAGCGCAATTAATTGCTTTCTGCTTTCTATCTTATGCTTTCAAAAAGCTTTTTAGGCCTTTTCAGAGGCGACAATCTTCACAAGGTTAGTCTTTGCGGGGTTCTTTGTCAAGTCCACAACCCGTGGCTCTGGAGTTTAAGAGGGCGGAGAGAAGAGTCCACGGCGGACCGCCGGTTCCTTTTATCCCTTACGGTTGAAAGGCCCTCTTCTCCCTTCATCTGCCAGAACCGCCGAAAGAGAGGGTGTAACGTATCTTGGCCCAGGATGTCGCAGGCCCACTCATCTCCATGGCGCTGCCATCGGTTCCTCACGTAGAAGCGTCATACCCTGAGGTTCTGTTCGAGCACCCATCAGTAGACGCTTGGAAAACCGGAGCCCTCCAGGTCGAGCAAAACTCCGACAAGTAGCTTACGCCGATGTCTCCGGCCAGGGGCAGCAAGTCAAGGGAGTGAATCCCCCTTTCTTCACTGGAGTCAGACATTCCCCCTTCCCCGCAAGCTTCTGGGATTCTGAGCCTGGACAAGGGGCAAACGGTGGAAGGAGCCTTCGACGTTATCGCCTTAAAGTGAGGAAAAACAGGAGAGGGAACCGGCTGAGCCGGTTCCCTCTCGATCTCTGAAGACTCTTACTGCCGGAGGGAGAGGATTTTCTTGAAAAGCTCCTTCTGCTCCTCGATCTTCTTCTCATTGCCGACGACACAGAGATAACCCTGCCCCATGATCTCTTTCACCAGGGAGGAGAAAGCCCTCAAGTCTTCGACGCTTGTGCTCAGAATCTCGTCCCGGTTCTTCTGCAACTCTTCCTGGGACAAACCGCGCAGAGAACGGTTCACCGCCACCTGGCCCTTCTGGTTGGGATCGAGAGGCTGGTCCCAATCGGAGATGGTCCCGATGATCAAACGGCGGAGTTCTCTCTCTTCCAGTGTCAACGTCGAGAGGAAGCCTTCGGCTCCCAGATAGTTTTGAACCGTCTCCTTCAGGTTGGGGTCGCGGTAGGAGGCGAAGCACATCATTCCCGAATCGTCCAGCATGGTGAACCCGCCGTAGGCGCCGCCCTGAACTCGGACGGTATTCTGGAGGTAGACCCGGGAGAGGAGCTGGCTCAGTACCTCCATCTTTCCGCTGTACTGGGCGCCGAGCTTGCGGTAATCACCTCCCTTGAGAACGTATTGCACCTTGGAGGCGTCCTGGAACCCTTCGTTTAAAGGCTCCTTGGCGAACTTATACTCGACGGCCTTCAATTCGCTCTGGGGGAACGCCGCCAGGAGGGCTGGCAAGGCCTCTTTCACGGCCTTCATCTGCTCCTGCTGACAGGTGATTCCAACCTTCAGGCCGTTCCGGTTGACGATCTTCTCCTGAACCGCCTTAAGCTTAGCGGCGAGGGCCTTCATGTCGGCCTCTTTGCAGAGGGATGTCAAGAACTGGTAGTAGCCGAACCCGGAGATCAGATCCTGATAGGCGCCTCGGTTAGAAAAGTAAGAAGCGAGGCGGTTTCTGGCGATACCAAGGCCGTTAGCGGTCAAGCGCTGCTCGAACTGAGCCTTGGTCCGAAGAACCATCTCCTTCAGCCGAGCCTCGTCATCCCATTTGGAAGAGAGCAGCTCTTGTTTCATCAGATCCGCCAGTTTCGAAAGCTTCTCCGGCATGGCCTTGCCGCTCATCTGCATGTAGCTCTTCATCAGGCCGTCATCGCGGTGGAGCGCCACCGGGTAGAGGCTGGTGGAGATCCCGCCGGTATGGAGGTTGATCTGATTCTCCAAATCGCCGTAGTTCAGGGCGTCGGTGGACATCATCCCCACCAGTTCGTTGTAGAGCTGGGCATAGGGGATCAGTTCCTGGTCCAGAGCGCCGGCGTCGAAGTAGAGGTTCAGGTAGACGATCCCCTTGGTAAAGGTGTCCATGTGCAGGAGGGGAACCCCGTTCAGCGTTTCTGTCTTAAGGGGCAACTCCTCTTGCTTCTTCTCGATGTCTGCGATCTCCAGCAAGGGAACCGTTTTGAGAAGCTCCGGATCATCCTTGCGCTGTTGGTAGGCGACCAAATCCTTGGTTTGCTTCACGATCGTGTCGATCTGCTCGGGACTCATCTTCGCCTTGATCTCGGCCATCTTCTTCTCTAGGTTGGCCGCCAACTCTTTCTCGAGACCGGGTTTGGGTTCGAGAACAACGGTGCAGACATGGGTGTTCTTCAACAAAACCTTCTCGACAAGATTCTCAAAATATTTCTGGTCAAGTTTGGAACGAATCGACGCCAGCTCCTTGTTGAAGGAGAGGGTTAGGAAGGGGTTATCGGCGAAGAGCCACCCAGAAGAGGCCATCATGGCGCCGGCGATACCGGTGAAAGAGCCGTTTCCCTCCCTCAGCTGGAACTCCTGACGGTTGATGATCCCCTCCAGGGTTGTCCTGTCGAAACCTTTCGCGACAACCTCCTTCAGTGTATCGGTGTAAACGCTCTCAAAACGATCCAGATCGGCGGCTTCGGCGTTGGTCACCGTCACCTGAAAACTGGGCTGTTGAACACCGTCGGTATAGGCGGAAATATCCTGACCGATGCCCGCTTTTTGAAAGGCGAGACGGAGAGGGGCGGCCTGGCTGTTCACCAAAGCTTCCGCCAGGATGTTCATGGCGATATTGAACTCCTGATCCGTGTTACGGCCGTAGACGCTCCCCCGGGCGATAAAGGTCTGCCCCGCGGTGGGAGCCCCTTCGGGCACTCCGTAGAACCCTTTCTTGAGAACCGGCGCGGCCAAAGGCTTCTGTAGGGGAATGGCACTCTCCACGGTGATCTTCTCGATTCCGGTCAGGTAGTTGGCGTCGATGAAGGCCAGCTCTTTATCGAGATCCCCGTTACCGTAGAGGTAGATGTAGCTGTTCGAGGGGTGGTAATACTTCCGGTGAAAGGCCTTGAAATCTTCGTAGGTCAGCTGGGGAATCGCGTCGGGGTACCCTCCCGAGGAGTTCCCGTACTGGTTGTCCGGGAAGAGGGCCTTGCTCATCAGGAAGTCCAACTGACGCTCCGGAGAGGAGTAGGCACCCCTCATCTCGTTGTAGACGACGCCCTTGTAAACCAGGGGGCTCTCCGGGGAGGCCAGCTCGTAGTGCCACCCTTCCTGCTGGAGAATCCGGGGTTCCTTGTAGATCATCGGCTTGTAGGCGGCATCCAGATAGACGTGCATCAGGTTGAAAAAATCTTTGTCGTTGCGGCTGGCCACAGGGTAGATGGTATAGTCGCTGCTGGTCATGGCGTTGAGAAAGGTGTTGAGCGACCCCTGGGCAAGAATCTCGAAGGGGCTCTTGACGGGGAAGTTCTCCGACCCGTTGAGCACCGAATGTTCCATGATGTGAGGAGTTCCGGAATCGTTGGGAGGGGGCGTCTTGAAGGCAACGCTGAAAACCTTGTTGTCGTCCTTGGAAACAACCTTCAAAAGACGGGCTCCGCTCTTCTGATGCCGGAAGAGATAGCACTCCCCGTCCATCTCCTTGACAAACTCTTTCTTTTCCAGTTGGAAGCCGTGAACGACGGCTCCGATTTTGAGCATGGGCTTCTCCCTCTTTGTTCCTGTTCCGCCGTCGGCCATAAGCAATGCCGGTAGGGCGAACATGAGAGTCGCAAGAACCATTTTCTTCATGTTTCCTCCTAATTTATTCTCCACAAAACTCGATGACCGTTCCTCTCCCCCGAGAAGAGGAGAATCAAGTATACCCCAACGCCGCAAAACGCGGCAACCTCCCCCGGCTGAAGGAGCCGAATACCGACTCTAACCTTCCGCGTTTAACAAGGGGACAGCCCCTCTCCGCCTCCCCCTTCAGCGCTTTTCGACGGTTCGAATCGCCTTCTCCAAGGCACTGTTGAACTCTTCGCTCCGGTCCATCATGAGGAAGTGATCGGCCTTCTTGAGGACGATGGCCTCGTAGGAGCGCATGTGCCGACGGTTGCCCTCGTAGTTGATCGGCCACAGGTCGGCGTTGACCGTCACCACCGGAAGGGGGATCTTCTCGAAGATCTTGGCGGCCTCGCCGGTGATTGCCTGACCCATCATCTCGCGCATCGCGCTCAGGGCGACAGCGGGCGGGGCGGCCGAGATGTCCGCCAGAATCCACTCCCGAAGCGGTGGATCCGTTTCCGCCAAGAGCATCCCCTCCACAAACTTCCGGCTTCCTGAGGAAAAATCCTTCTCCAGAGGGGCGATCATCTTCGCCATCTCCTCTTCCGTCAAAGGGTACTCGATGTTCTCTAAAGTATCAATCCCGATCAGGCCCAGGACACGCTCCGGCATGAGCCTGGCCGCTTCGGCGATCACCGAGCCTCCCATAGAGTGACCGATCAGGATAACCTTGGCGGCGCCTACGCTCTCGGTAACAGCTTTGACGTCCTCGCCGAAAGACGCCATGGTATAGCGGGTTCTTAACGACCCCGAGTGGCCGTGGCCGGCAAGGTCGAGAAGAACGATCCGGTGCCCCTTCGAGAAGAAGGGGATCTGGGCGCGCCAGTACCGGGAGTCACAACTCCATCCATGGATGAAGACCAGAGTCGGCTCTCCGGAACCGTAGACTTCGTAGGAGATAGGGGTTCCATCTTTGGATTGGGCTATCCGGGGCCAACCGTCTTGAGCCAGCAAGGCCCCTGAAGCCAGAAACAACAGGAGAGCGAGGGCGAGAATCTCTCCGCCCACTCTCTCAATCTCTCTTTTTCCCATCTTTTTCCTCCTCTCATGAAAGGGATTCTCTTCACCGAAAAAGCTCTCTATCTCTACCGCTTCAAGACATAGGCTAGTGAAAGGGGGAGCACCTTCGAGGCCCATGCCCCTTCGCCTCCACCGTAGGCCGCGTTTCTCTGTGTGCGCTTAGCCACAGCAATTCCATTCGATCCGTTCTCTCCCAGGCCTCATGGTTTCAGAAACCCTGAAACCTCACCCCCAAGGCGAAACTTCTGCGAGGCATCGGGTAGAGACCCGCGGATAGACCCGGGAACTCGCCAAAAAGCGCGTAGCCACGGTTAAAAAGGTTCTTCCCGTCCACGACTGCCTGGAAGTTGCGGCCCAGGGGGAGGGAGATTCTCCCGTTCAGGAGAAAGACCGTCAGGATCTCTCCCCGGGAGTTGTTCTCTTTGTAGTAACCCGCCAGATACTGTCCCTGAAGAGAGAGGGTGAAACGACGGGGAGCGATGTCGAGGGAGAGGTCTACCTTATGACCGGGCCTACCCCTGGTGAGCCCCCCTGTGTCGAGATAACCGTAGGAGCCGCGAACCTTCCAGAGAGGGCTTGGGGTCAAAACCAGAGAGGCTTCAGCCCCCTGAAAGGTGAAACAGCCTATGTTCCGGAAGATGTAGCGGGGGTAAGCCTTCCCGCTGGCCACGGTCTCGATCAGATCCCTCCCCTCCATCCGGAAGAGGCTCATGCGCAGGCCTAGGAAGCGGCCGAAACTTCTGTCCAAGCCCATTTCGTAGTTCCAGACCCTCTCGGGTTTGAGATCCGGTTGTGAGGAGGGGAAGAGGTAGAGTTCGTTGAGTTGGGGAGAGCGAAAGCCTCTGTTGACCAAGAACCGAAGGGTTGTTCCCTTCAAAGGGAAGAAGACGACCCCCAACTGAGGAGAGAAATCCCATCCGTAGAGGGAGTCCCTCTGAAGCCTTCCCCCGGAGGAGAGGGTCATGAGGCTCAGGGGGGAGTACTCGCCGTAAAAGAAGAAGGCCTGTTCATCCTTGGTCCACTCGCCCCGAGGAGAATGGAAACTCTCGCCGCCGAACCTCCGGTACTCCGCCCCCAGGGTCAACCGCGATCTTTCGCTCGGCCTTAGGTGGAAGTGGAGGAGGGATCCGTTGGTGTAGTCTTTCGAATCCCAGCCATCGGAGATGAGACTCTTGCCGAAGTTTCTGTAGGCTTTAAGAGTCAAGCCTTTGGTCTCGCTTCCGGACGAGAACTCGGCCTCCAGAGAGTTACGGTCGTAATCGTTCCAAAAACCCAGAGAGGGGTTCTCTACCGGACCTGGCTCCTCCTTCTTCCCGGTAAAGAACTTCCCGCTGAGACGCAAATAGGAGCTCTCTCCCAACCGATACCCGACGAAGGCAGTGGCCGATTTCCCCTTGTAAGCCGAAGAGGGGGTGTGACCGTCGCTCTCCTGGTAATCGTAGGTGAGAAAGTACTCCCACCGGTTGAACTTTCCTCCCTGTTTCAGGTTCCCCATCTTGGTCCCGAAGGAACCGATAGAGGTGAAGAGCTCCGTTTCCACAGGTTTCGTCGGCCGCCTGGTGAGAATGTTGACTACTCCTCCCAGAGCCTCTCCTCCGTAGAGAACCGATGCTGGACCCTTGATAATTTCAACACGCTCCACGTTGTCCAGGGGAAAGGAGTGGGTCACCGCACACCCGAAGAGGGACATCTTCTCCGGTCGGCCATTGACGAGAATGGCCACCCTCCGTCCGTTCTGTCCCAAGCCTCGAATATCGATGTCCATGCGCCCGAACTCTCCGGAACGGTTGACGAAGACCCCTGGCAGGAGGTTGAGGGCCCCTACCGCGTTAGACGCCCAAAGCCTCTCAAGATCCTTCCGGGAGAGACTCTCCACGTTCAAGGCCACATCCTTGGGGGACTTGGGACTGAGCGTGGCGGTCACGACGATCTCTTCATGAAGTTCCTCCCCTTCCCTCTCCTGCGCCGCCAACGGGAGAAAGATAAAGAGTACCAGGGTGAGTGCAAGCGAGACAGAACGACAAAAAACCATACATTCCTCCATGATAACGGTGTTCTCAAAGAGAGCCCTTCTTCTCTCTACCGCCCTTGAGAGAAGACAAATCCTTACAGAAACCCCTCTTAATGCCGAGGGGAAAAACAGCAGAAAGAACCCTCGAGAATTATCTCTCCCCCTAGCCTTCAACCGCTCCAGAGCTCTTTGCCTCCATCTCCCCTATGGGCCGACACTATATCGGGGTTGGCCACGTAAGACGTTTCCTGAGAAGATCCTCCCTTGATGTTCTTCCTATTCCATGGCTTCAGGAGGTTAACCCGTATTTTCCCCTCTCATTCGGAAAGCCGGGAATATTTTAGCAGAGTCCGAGAGTTCCTCAAACGGCTACTCCATGACCATGGCAAGGATAACAAAAAGTAACGGGCACTCCTTTTCACATTTCTTTTTCCCCTCTTCGCGACTAATTGCGGACAACTTATAAGGGACACTCCTTTTAATTCAACATAATTGTGACACCCTTTTGGCCTACCAAGCCTTTCAAATCCTCGGCTCACAGCATGACCTGAAACGATTTACAACGGATCTATGACGTCTACAACAGACACTCCATTTTCTTTTTCTTCTCCCCTCCCTCGGGTTTCACCCCTTTTTCCTCCCCCTCATCAGTCCGGAAAGTTGCCTGCTCCCCTCTCCCACCCCCTCTATCTCTTCCCTCCTCACCTCCCGTCTCCTCTTCCGCTCTTTTCTCCTTCCAACCTCTCCTTTTTCCCCTTTCAGGTCTCTTCCTTTTGTTGTAGATCCTCATTCTGTAAGCATTCCCGCTCATACCGTCTTCTGGCGGACCTCTCCTCCCCTCTTTCGTTGTGGTCCTAACACCCCTCTCTCTAAGCCGGTAAGGTGACCCGCTTCGGCTTGGTCAGCCTCTCCCTGCGGGCGACACAGAGCTCGCTCTCCTCCTGCACGCTTAGGGGGTTCTTCCGCCTCTTGTAGACACCTTTGGTGCGACGGTAGTTAAGAACCTC
>Ga0209098_1004422_pt1 | contig 10979 bp, 13 predicted proteins | sample AD_JPNHW1_MetaG_FD_184429 | JGI IMG/M metagenome (GOLD analysis project Ga0209098, IMG submission 184429) | Active sludge microbial communities of municipal wastewater-treating anaerobic digesters from Japan - AD_JPNHW1_MetaG (SPAdes) (version 2) | ecosystem: Engineered > Bioreactor > Anaerobic... | reverse complement strand
GCCATGGGAACCTACGCGCCCGCCTTCGGGATGATCGGAACCCTGATCGGACTGATCCTGATGCTCAAATCCCTGAGCGATCCGGCCAAGATCTCCCAGGCCATGTCCCTCGCCCTGATCACAACCTTCTATGGCGCCATCCTCTCCAACATCCTCTTCCTTCCCATCGCCGGCAAGCTTAAGGAGCGCTCCCGCTTCGAGGTCTTGAAGAAGCAGATGTGCCTGAACGGCCTGCTGGCCATCCAAGGGGGGGACATCCCCAAGGTTGTAGAGCAGAAGCTCGTCTCCTACCTCCCCTCGGAAATCCGCGCCAAGTACCTCAAGGAAGGAGCCCTGGAGTGACGCGACTTCCCCTCTGGAGAGAGGACCCCCAGGATGTTCGCAGGAGGAGGGACCGTTGGCTCTCCCTCTACCTCTCTATGGTCCTCATCCTCCTGACCTTCTTCATCTCCCTGGTGGCGTCGGCCTCCTGGAAAGCGGCCAAAGAGGCTTTTTTCCAGAAGGGATACTCCGACAACCTCGTCTTCTCCGAGGGCCATGGCAAGGGGGCCCTCTCCCTCTCCAACCTGGGAGAGGGGGACGAGATTCCCCTGATCATCGAGAGGCTCAAGAGGGCGGGTCTCCAGAAGGAGGGTCTTGAGAGAATCGTCTCCCTCACCGATCTCAAGGGAGTGGGCATCCGTTCCGGGTCTCGGGAGAGCTCCCTGGAGATTCCCTTGGGAGAGGTCTTCCAGGCACAGGGGACGGGAATCGACCCCAAGGCCTACCGAGCCCTTCTGCCCTTGGCCAACCTGTCGCAGGAGATCCCTTACCGGGTCTCCCTGGAAGCCAGAGCCGAGAGGAGCCTCCCGGGCGATCCCTGGGAGAGGGCGGCGCAGCAGGCCTTCGAAGTCTACTCCTTCTTCCTCGCCCAAGGAGTCCGCTCCGAGAAGCTCTCCTGCACGGCCCTTTCCCCTCTGGACAAGGGTTCCACGCTGACGGTCCGCTTCACCAGGGAGGAGTGATGAGACGCCTTCCGGAGCATGGTTCGGTTAAGAGTCGGTGGCAGTTGACCTTCTCTGACATGTCCACCCTCCTGCTGACCTTCTTCGTCCTTCTCTTCGGGCTCTCCCTCCTCTCCTCCCGAGGGGACGAAAGGTTCAAGAGGCTCTTCCCAAACCTCCCGGGAGAGGGGAGGCTCTACCCCTCCAGGGGGAACATCATCACACCGATCCCCGGGGTTCCCCTGGTCAACCTCACCGAGGAGGAGCTCCACCTGGCCGACGACCTTTCGGAGGTTCTCAGAGACTACTCCGGCAAGGGAGAGATGAACCTCCTCTCCTCCCAGGACCGGTTAACCCTCTCCATAGGCTCCACCCTCCTCTTCCCCCCCAACGGGACGAAGCTCAACCCCGACGGATACACCCTCTTGGAGAGTCTAGCGGAAACTCTTCGCCCTCTCTCCCAGAGAATCCTCATAGAAGGACATACCGACGAAACGATCTCTGCGAAGAGGACGAACCAGTGGCTCTCCCTACAGCGTGCCCTGGCGGTTCTCGCCTTTTTCAGAAGCAAGGGCTTCCCGGAGGAGAGGTTGGGCGTGGCCGGATACGGCTCCTCCCGCCCCCTCTTCATCGGTGAGTCCCCGGATCTCTTAACAAAAAATAGGAGGGTGGAGATCACCCTCCTCCTCAGGAGGCCATGAATGGCAGAAGAAGAAAAGATTGAACTCGACGAAAAACCATCCAAGAAGAAGGGTTTACCCATGATCGTCATCCTTCTCCTCGTGGCGGCCATCTCCGGCGGAGGAGGAATCGCCGTTTACAAGTTCATCCTCGCCCCCAAGGGAAAGGCCAAGACCGAAACGGCTGCTCCCGCCGCGGAGGAGAAGAAGGGAGAGGAGGCCGCCAAGACCGAAGGGGGCGCCGAGACACCTCCCCCCGCAGGAGAGGTGAAGCAGGAAGGTGAGAGCGCTCCCGCCACGACCACCGAGGGCCAGGCTCAGGTTGCGGTTCTCTCTCTTAAGGAGTTCATCGTCAACCTCAACGACCCCATCGGCCGTCGCTACCTGAAGACGGAGATCAAGCTGGAGCTGAACATGAAGGCTGCGGCGGCGAAGATCCAGGGCGACGAGCTGATCCTTTCCAGGCTCAGGGACATCATCTTCCTGATTCTCAGCTCCAAGAGTTACGAAGACCTCAGGAGCATCACCGGCAAGTTGACTCTCAAAGAGGAGATCGTGGCCAAGTCCAACGAAGTGCTCTCCCCGGTCTTCGGCAAGAACATCGTCTCCAACTGCTACTTCACCGATTTCGTGGTGCAGTGAGCCCCATGGATGAAAGAGAAAAGAAGATAGAAGACAATCCTGTCTTCCAGAAGGTGGCTCAGGAGTGGGAGAACTTCCTCGACCTTCCCCTCTTCGTGGAGGCTGAGCTCGGCCGGAAGATGATCACCCTCAAAGACCTCTTGGAGCTTAACATCGGTTCCATCGTCGAGCTCAAGCAATCCGCCGGAGAGAGTCTGAACATCTTCGTGAACGGCTCCTTCCTCGGCAACGGCGAGGTGACGGTGATCGAGAACACCTTCGGCCTGAGAATCACGGAAATCTACGACCCCAGGAAGTTGTGAAACCCATGAACGGAACCCCGGCACCCGTCAGCCTGACCGCCTCTTCGCTGAAGATGATGGCGGCCCTCTTCTTTCTCTTGGGCCTCCTCTACCTCTTCTCCTACCTGCTCCGCCGTTTCTCCCCTCACGGCTCACCCCTGCTGGGACGCAACATGATCAAGCTCCACAGCCGCTACCCCCTGGGTGAGCGCAAATCCCTCTGCCTGGTTCAGGTCAAGGACGAGTTCCTCCTCCTGGGGCTGGGGAGGGAGAGCGTAACCCTCCTTACCAAGGTGGAGATGAACGAAGAGGAACGACGGCTCTTCGCCCCTCCCCCTCCTCCGGAACCCACCCTCTTCCTCTCCATGCTCAAAGAGAAACTCTCCTCCCGCCGAGGCCGCTCATGAAGCGCAGAGCCCTTCTCCTCCTCCTTCTCGTTCTCCTGGCCCTTCCCCTCTTCTCCCTTCCCGAACGCCCCTCCGTCACGCCTCCCACGGCACCCACCTCCTTCACCATCAACGTCAAGAACGCCGACAGCTGGTCTATACCCATCAAGATCGCCGTCCTTTTGACCTTCCTCTCCCTGCTCCCCACGATTCTCATCGTCCTGACCGCCTTCACGCGGATCGTCATCTCCTTCCACTTCCTCAGACAGGCCATGGGTTCAGGCGAGACACCACCCAACCAGGTGATCGTCGGCCTCTCCCTCTTCCTCACCCTCTTCGTCATGACGCCGACCTTCAACGCCATCTACCAAGAGGCCTACGTCCCCTACGAGCAGGGTAAGATCAACGAAACCGAGGCCCTGAACAAGGCGGCGGGCCCTCTCAAGACCTTCATGCTCGGCCAGACCCGGGAAAAAGATCTGGAGTTCATGATTAACCTCTCCAAGTCGCCTCGCCCAAAGAACCGCTCCGAGGTCGGGTTGACGGTTTTGATCCCCTCCTTCATCCTGAGCGAGATCAAGACCGGCTTCGAGATCGGCTTCCTGATCTACATCCCCTTCCTCATCATCGATATTGTGGTGGCGTCGATTCTCGTCTCCTTGGGGATGGTCTTTCTCCCCCCTGTGATGGTCTCCCTTCCCTTCAAGGTGATTCTCTTCATCATCGCCGATGGGTGGACCCTGCTGATCGGCGCTCTTGTCAAGAGTTTCGGAGGTTAACGACATGAGTGAAGCCCTGATCGTCTCTATCGCCAGAGAAGCCATCTGGACGGCTATCCAGGTCGCCGCCCCCGTCATGTTGGTCTCCCTCGTCGTCGGCCTCTTCATCAGCGTCTTTCAGGCGGCTACCTCGATCTCCGATTCGACGCTGAACTTCGCCCCCAAGGTTTTGGCCGCCGTCATCGTCCTCGCCCTCACCCTCCCCTGGATGATCCACAAGCTCTCCGCTCTGATCCACTTCCTCATGGTCAACCTACCGAGGTTCGTTCGAGGATGATGGAGTTTCTGGCCCTCTTCGCCTGGACCCCCTTCCTTCTCGTCTTCTCCCGTATGCTCACCTTCGTCACCACCTTCCCCCTCTTCTCTCTGACCGCCTTTCAGGCCCGAACGAAGATTCTCTTCGCCCTCCTCCTGACGATCCTCCTCTTCCCTCTCCTCCCCTACGGGCAATGGACCCTCCCGACGGAGTTCTTCGCCCTGGCGTTTCTGGTAGCCAAGGAGAGCCTAGTGGGCTTCCTCATGGGTTTCATCACGGGAATGATCTTCAGAACCGTGGAGTTTATGGGGGAGCTGATCGGCTATCAGGCGGGTTTCAGCTTCTCCCGGGTCGTAGACCCCACCTCCGGCGAGCAGACAAGCCTCCTCTCCCTCTTCGCCACCTTCTACTACATGGCGATCTTCCTCGCCCTGGACGGCCACTACTACCTTATCTGGGGGATGAAGGAGAGCTTCTTCTTTATCACTCCCGGAGCCTCCACGATCACGGCCCCGACGATCAAACTGCTCTCTAGCCTGCTCACCGAAATGTTCGTGACGGCCATTCGAATCGGAGCTCCCGCCTTGGTCTCCCTCATCTTCGTGGACATCACCCTCAGCCTCATGGGGCGTGTCGCCCCGAAGCTCCAGATCTTCGCCCTCAGTTTCCCCGTTAAGATCGGCATCGCCCTGATCTCCTTCGCCGCCCTCCTCTCCCTCTCGGTCCCCCTCTGGGAAAGAATGACCCACAGCATCCCCAGCCTTCTCTCCCGATTCTTCGAAACGGTGAAATAGCCATGGCCCAAGAGAAAGACAACAAGACGGAAGAACCGACTGGTTACCGTCTCAACCAGGCGAAGAAAGAGGGGAACATCCCCCGTTCCCGAGAGATCGGGGAGGGGCTCGCCCTGATGGCCATGACCCTCTCCATGGTCTACTTCTTGCCCTTTTCCGGCAAGAGGCTGATCGCCGTCTTCCGGTACTACTTCTCCCTGACCGCGGAGAAGGGTCTCTCGGACACCTCTTTCCTCTCCGCCTTGACCAACGCCGGGGCCTTCTACGTCGGCCTTCTCCTTCCCCTCTTCATCCTCTTCATCTCTCTGGCCTTCTTCGCCTCCGCCGCCCAGGGTTCGATCAACATCCACCTGAAGAGGGTTCAGTTCAAGGCGGACAAGCTGAATTTCTTCACAGGAATCAAGCGGGTTCTCTTCTCCAAGGCCACGGCGGTCGAGCTCCTGAAGAACTTCCTCAAGCTCATCGTCATCGGCTGGATCGCCTACGGGATCATCGACAACGAGCTCCCCGCCATCCTCGGCCTGCCCGGCCTCCCCCTGATGGACATCCTCCGCAAGCTCGGAGCCCTCCTCTTCTCCCTCTCTTTCAAGACGGCCCTCTTCATCCTGAGCCTCTCGATCCTCGACTATCTTTACCAGAAGTTCGAATTCCGTCAGAACCTGAAGATGAGCAAGCAGGAGGTTCGGGACGAGTACAAGATGAACGAGGGAGACCCCCGGATCAAGGGAAAGATCCGGAACGTCCAGTACAGTTACGCCATGAAGAGGATGATCCAAGAGGTCCCGAAGGCGGACGTGATCATCACGAACCCGACCCATTACGCCGTCGCCCTCCTCTACGACCGCAAGTCCATGACCGCGCCCCAGCTCCTGGCCAAGGGAGCCGACCTGGTCGCCCAAAGAATCCGGGAGAAGGGGAAGGAGCACAACGTCCCCATCGTCGAGAACCCCCCCTTGGCCCGAAGAATCTACGGGGACGTGGAGGTCGGCGACTCTATCCCTCTGGACCTCTTCCAGGCTGTCGCCGAGGTTCTCGCCTATGTCTACAAGCTTAAGAACAGGAGTCTCTGATGGCCGCGCAGGATAGCTCCCTCACGCTGAACACCTTCCTCGGAAGCCGCTCCCATGTCGTCGCCCCCCTCTTCCTGATCGTGATCATCGCCATGATCCTGGTCCCCCTCCCGCCGCTTCTCCTGGACCTCCTCCTCACCCTCAACATCACGATCTCCGTCTCGGTTCTCATGATCACGGCCTACATCGTTCAGCCCTCGAGCTTCTCCGTCTTCCCTTCGGTCCTGCTCATGTCGACCCTCTTCCGCTTGGCTCTGAACATCTCCACGACCCGTCTGATCCTCCTCCACGGCGACGAGGGAGTTACCGCGGCGGGTAGGGTCATCGCCTCGTTCGGTCAGTTCGTCGTCGGCGGCAACTACGTCGTCGGCGTGATCGTCTTCCTGGTGATCATCGCCATCCAGTACATGGTCGTCGCCCACGGCGCTGTCAGGGCCAGCGAAGTCTCCGCCCGCTTCGTCCTGGACGCCATGCCGGGCAAGCAGTTGAGCATCGACGCCGACCTCAACTCCGGCCTCATCACCGAAGAGGAGGCCAAGGCCAAGAGAGAGGTGATCAAGAAGGAGGCGGAGTTCTACGGGGCCATGGACGGCGCCATCCGCTTCACCTCACGGGAGGCACTGGTCTCCATCATCATCACCCTGATCAACATCGTCGGAGGTCTCCTGATCGGGATCCTTCAGAAGGGGATGGAACCTACGACGGCCTTCCAGACCTTCACGATCCTCACCATCGGCGATGGGTTGGTCTCGGTTCTCCCTTCCCTCTTCATGACCATCTCCGGCGGCCTCATCAGCACCAGAGCCGGCGGGGATTCGACTCTCGGCGCCGACATGACCAAGCAGGTCCTGTTCAACATTCGGCCCATGGCCTTCGCCGCAGGCGCCCTCTTCCTCCTCGGCCTCGTCCCCGGCCTCCCCAAGATTCCCTTCTTCCTGGTCTCCACCGTCCTGGGCTACATGACCTACCGGCTCATCCTTGAGGACAAGACCAAGGGACGAATCGAGACCAAGAGGGAGGAGGAGAAGGTGAAGGCGGCGATCCCTCCGGAGAAGATCGAAGCCCTCCTGAAGATGGACATCCTGGGCCTGGAAGTGGGTTACTCGCTGATCCCCTTGGTCGACAAGGCTAACGACGCACCCCTCCTGGCGAGGATCAAGACCACGAGAAAGCAGCTCGCCCTGGAGCTGGGAATCATCGTCCCCTCGATCCGGATCAAAGACAACCTGAAGCTGGCCCCCCGGGAGTACCAGATCCTGGTCAAGAACCTCCCGGTGGCCAAGGAGGAGGTCTACGCCAACCTCCTGCTGGCGATCAACCCCGGCAACGCCAAGGAGACCATCAAGGGGATCGCTTCGAAGGATCCCGCCTTCGGCCTCCCCGCCTTCTGGATCGAAGAGAAGGAGAGGGAACGCGCCCAGTTCCTCGGCTATACCGTTGTCGACCCCGCGACGGTGATCTCCACACACATCAAGGAGGTCATCAAGAACTTCGCCGAGGAGATCGTCACACGACAAGATACCCAGAAGCTGGTGGACAATCTGGGCGAGAGCTATCCCAAGGTCGTCGAAGAGCTCATACCCAAGGTGATGTCTGTGGGGCAGGTCCACAAGGTCATTCAAAACCTCCTTCGGGAGCATGTTTCCGTCAGGGATCTGCTGACCATACTCGAGACCCTCGCCGACTACGGCCCCGTCACGAGGGACATCAACCAGCTTACCGAGCTTGTCCGTCAGGCCCTCTCCCGTTCTCTCACCGCGCCCTACCTGACTCCCTCCCAGGAGCTCCCTTGCCTCATCCTGGGTCAGGAGATCGAGGAAGCCCTCCAGAAGCACTTGGATCGGAGCCAAGGCTTCCCCCAGCTCATCATGCCCCCCGAGATGGCCAGGGAGCTGGTCAAGAGAATCCAGGGAGCCGTGGAAAAATCGGGGCTCAAGGTTCAACCCATCGTCCTCACCTCTCCGGACGTCAGGAGCCATGTCAAAAAATTGACGGAACGGTTCCTACCCCAACTCGTCTTCCTCTCGGTAGCCGAGATTCCCTCCGCAGTCAAAGTCATTTCCCTGGGGGTGATTTGAAATGCAACTGAAAAAGTACAAGGTCAACAACATCAAAGAGGCTATGGACCGCATCAAGGAGGAGTTGGGGGAGGACGCCTTCATCCTCTCCAACAAGACCATCCGTGAGGGCGGAAGGGAGTGGCTTGAGATCATGGCCGCCGTGGAGAGGGAGTCCGCCTCTCCCCCTTTCCGGGCCTCCGCCGAGACCCTCCAGTGGGGCACCCAGCGACTGGAGGGAAAGGTCGCCCCCCCCCAGGAGACCCTCAGCCGTTGGGAGAAGAACCTCACCCCCTCGGGCGACATCGAGCCTCTGAGGGAGGAGATCGCCTCCATGAAGGCGATGCTCAAGGAGAATCAGACCCGGGAGAACGATCGGATCTCCCTGGACGGTCTCTTCTACAACCTCTACAAGGAGCTTTGCAGTCGTGAGATCCACCCCGAGCTGGCCCTCCGCCTGGTGAAGATGGTCGAGTACCAGAGCCCCCTAAAAGAGCACGGTGACCCCTCGGCTCTCCACGCCCGCCTGGCGAAGGTTCTCTTGAGCGCCTTGCCGGAGGTCAAACCCCTCTCCCCATCCCTCACACCCGTCTTGGCCCTGGTGGGCCCCACCGGCGTAGGGAAGACCACCACCGTCGCCAAGCTGGCGGCCTTCTTCTCCCTGGCCGAAGAGAAGAGGGTCTCCCTGATCTCCGTGGACACCTACAGAATCGGCGCGGCCGAACAGCTCAAGACCTACGCCTCCCTCATCGGGCTTCCCTTCGCCTTGGCCCAGAACCACCAGGAACTGGAGAAGTACATGGACCTCTTCAGGGCCAGCGACCTCATCCTCATCGACACCGCCGGCCGGAGCCCGAGGAGCGAAGAGCTTGGCGAGGAGAAGGCCCTCTTCCAAGGCCTTCCTCTGGAGGTCATCCTTCTTCTCTCCTCGTCTCAGAAGACCGCGGACCTGCTCTTCACGGTTCAGGCCTTCCGCCACTTCAGCCTCTCCTCCCTCCTCTTCACCAAGCTCGACGAAACGGTAAGCTATGGAAACCTCTTCAACGTTCTTGTCCAATCCAAGCTCCCTCTCTCCTATTTCGGAACCGGGCAACGGGTCCCGGAAGACCTGGAGATCGCTTCCCCGGGAAAGCTTGTGGATCTGCTCTTCTCACGAGGTGAAAAATGAAAGACCAAGCGGACAGTCTCAGAAAAATCCGGCGCAAGCCCTCTTCCCCGCCCAGGCAGCCTATGAAGCGCATCGCCATCACCTCCGGAAAGGGGGGGGTCGGCAAGACAAACCTGGTCATCAACCTCGCCTTGGCCCTGAAGCAGAGGGGGAAGCGGGTGACCATCTTCGACGCCGACCTCGGCCTGGCCAACATCGACATCCTTCTGGGGCTCTCCCCGGAGAACAACATCTCCCACCTTCTCAACCGGAACGCCTCTCTGGAAGAGATCCTTGTGGAAGGGCCCCAAGGGATCCAGATCATTCCCGCTGGCTCAGGAATCCAGGAGCTCACCCACCTGGACTCCCTGGGGGAACAGCACCTTCTGGAGGAGCTAGCCAAGGTTGACAGCTTCACCGATGTGCTTCTCATCGACACCGCCGCGGGAATCTCGGACACCGTGATCAGCTTCCTCCTCTCCTCCGATGAGATCCTTCTGGTAACGAACCCGGAGCCGACCTCCATCGTCGACGCTTACGCGGTTGCCAAGGTCATCGGACAGTACGACGGGGAGAAGAGCATCCGCCTGGTCGTCAACGGCGTCTCCGGTGTGGAGCAGGCTCAGGGCGTCTTCCGCCAGATCGACAACGCCACCAGGCGTTTCCTCGGCAAGAGCCTCCACTTCCTCGGATACCTCCCCCAGGACGAGGCCCTCAGAAGCGCCGTCTCCCAGCAGAGGGCGGTCCTCGAACTCTACCCTGAAAGCCCCGTGAGCAAGGCCTTTCAGGTACTCTCGAAGGCCCTCCTCTACCACATTGACCGCTCTTCGACCTCCCCCAGGGGAGAGGATGACTCCTACAACCCCTGGAAAGAGATTCTCAAATGAAGACTCCCACGACGTCCACAAGACTCAGCCAGGAAGAGAAGCGATCGGAGATCGCCAGACTCCTGCCCGAGGTCGAAAGGATCGTCAGAAGAGTCCTCGCTCCGCTTCCGCCCCACATTCAAAGCAGTTTCTACGATGACATGAGAAACTCCGGCGTCCTGGGCTTGATCGACGCGGTGGAGCGCTTCGACCCCTCCCTGGGCGTCGAACTCGTGGTCTTCGCAGGCCGCCGCATCCGCGGGGCGGTCATCGACGAGATGAGAAACGCCGACTGGCTCCCCCGCTCGGCGAGGGAGATGAAGAAAAAGATCGACCGGGCCTCCGCCTCTCTGGAGACCCCCCTCGGACGACACCCTACGGAGCAAGAGGTCGCCGATAAACTGGAGATCTCCCTGGAGAGCCTTCAGGAGATGAAGAACCTTCTGCGCAACGGTCCGGTCACCTTCTCTTCACACACCGTCGAAGGCGGTCTAGAGGAGGACGAGGTCTTCTCGGCCCTGGAGCTCACAAACCCTGACGAACAGTTGGCATCCCTTACCAGAAGGGAGCTTCTGGAGATCCTCACCGAAGAGATCACCAACCTCCCGGAGCGCGAGAAGCAGGCGGTTTCTCTGCTCTACTACGAAGAAATGCACCAAAAGGAGATCGCCGAGATCTTAGGCGTCACGGAGCCTCGGATCTCACAGATTCTCGCCCAGGCCCACAACCGCCTCAACAGTCGAATCCTTGAAAGGCTCAGAATCCCTGTCTCCCCGTTGAAAGGAGGCCCCAATGGCTAAAATTCTCTCTCAGGAAGAGGTGGACGCTCTCCTGAACTCTCTCTCCGGAAGTCCGGCCGAGAAACCCGCCGCCCCGGCCCACGGAGCTCCCCCTCCCTCCCACCCGGCGGAACGGAAGAAGGTGGCGATCTACAACTTCCGCCGGCCCGACCGCTTCTCCAAGGACCAGATCCGTTCCATCCACTACCTCCACGACCGGTTCGCGAGAAACTTCTCCTCCTCCCTCTCCGCCTACCTG
>Ga0209098_1004419_pt1 | contig 10983 bp, 7 predicted proteins | sample AD_JPNHW1_MetaG_FD_184429 | JGI IMG/M metagenome (GOLD analysis project Ga0209098, IMG submission 184429) | Active sludge microbial communities of municipal wastewater-treating anaerobic digesters from Japan - AD_JPNHW1_MetaG (SPAdes) (version 2) | ecosystem: Engineered > Bioreactor > Anaerobic >... | reverse complement strand
CAGGACACAGCCTACTGCGCTTAATCCGCAAAGAAACAATGTGTTGCTTCCCGACTCACGGATTACTTTATCCAGGTCGGTCTTATTGAAACCATCGGGATAGGTCTTAATCACTTTAGCGTCCTCCGGCTTAATCTCAACCGATGCCGGGAACTCGAACTGATCGGTGCCGGGTTCAACACCATATTCCTTGCTTTGGTGATAAACCCTTATGATGGGCAGATTATGACTTCTGAATAACTGTATATAATTGTTGATGCAATAAAAAGCCACCTCTTTTTCCCTTTCGGGGATCATAGGCAGAAAAGCATTCTGAATATCGATGATAAGGAGAGCCGGTTTGATGGGTTCCTTAACCTTGGTTTCCTGTGAGAATGAAATGCCCGGAATAATCACCAGCATGGCCAGGATGACTCCGAAAAGGTGCTTTGTTTTCATAGCGTTAAAGAATTGATTTCGAGAGTAAAGTTAATACATTATCGGGCAAACAGGACAACAAAACCAGTTTCAAACTTAGATTATGCCGGCTGTTTCGCCAATTCCTTTACTTTGTTGTTTTACCGCCCATTTTTGTCAGCACGCTGTCAACAGGTTCCCACAATTCGATTTTATTTCCTTCGGGGTCCATGATGTGAACAAACTTCCCGTAGTCATAGGTTTCGATGGTATCAAGGACATTGACGCCGCCGGCTTTCAGTTGCCTCACCAGTCCCCTGAGATTCTGCACCCGGTAGTTAATCATGAAAGGCTTTTTCGATGGTACAAAATAGTCGCTCTTATCTTTAAACGGAGTCCAAACCAGGTAGTTAATCTCATCAGGGCGGTTGGCATTCCTGGACTCAAACACAGATCCATACTCATTGGTAACCAGTCCTAGATTTTTCGAATACCAGGTTTTGGTTGCCGAAGGGTCCTCAGAAAAAAAGAATATCCCTCCTATGCCTGTCACTCTGGGGGTTGTATCGGCCTTAATCACTTCTGTCAGTTTCAATTGCTCTTCTTTCACCGTCTGACTTTTTCTTTCACAGCCCGCCGTCACAAGCATGAGCATCACTATTACAAGGAAACACGTTCTTGTCATAACTTGCATATTTTAAGTCATTATTTCGCAGGTGCAATATTCAATCTTGTTTGAAGTGATTGCCGGTCAGCTTAGAACAATAAATGCAAATATTGTTTAAACACCTGAATTACTGGTTCTGACGTTTCATCAGATCCTGTAGATTTATTTAATCACGGTATTCCGGAGTTAACAATCCACTGGCAAACAGATGCGCAGAAGCTCCCCGGAAAGGCTGCAGAATCATCTCAACATGCAGGATCATATCTGCCGGAAAACAAAAATAAGAAATACTTATTAAGCTCACCACCATAAAAGCCTGTCCGGCTAAAGGCAAATAACACAGATTTCTTACCATTCTTCTAAATAACACCGTGCAAAATATTATTACTACCATTGCTGACATGATGTCACAAATACATGCCGTTATCTGTAGTGAGGATGCATTGCTGAAGTTGCCTCACCATCCATATCCTTGCGACGTATCCCGGGGCGCAGAGCCCCGTGATTATACGCTTGTTTGACTTAGGTTAACAAAAGCATTTACGTTGCACGATCTCGACACTGTCAGACATTACCAGCATAATATTCCTCTGAATTGCAGCCGGCAATGCTCTGTCAGAGGCTTTCTCTGGCTTTGAGCCGGGGATTCTGAATTATTGTTTAGAAGCGCTTTGGCAACTTCTTTATAAAAGAATTTTTCGGTTTAAAATATACGTGCACACAATGCGCCATGATCATGAATTAGTTCCCAACCACATTACATGGCAATCAAAGCAGGTTTCTCAATATCGCAAAGAAGCATTGCAGGAATATCTTCGGCAAAATACTTTTTCGTTTTCACATTGGTTTCCTATCTTTACCCTGTTGCATTTTATGACACAATTACCGGATACTAAGCATCAGGCTTTAATGAACAGGGCATTCACTGTTACCTGCTTCCTGGTCATAATCCTCATGGCATCACTTGCATCTGCGCAGCAAACTGGAAATGCTTTTCAACTTTTTGTTACATCATACGGCACCGAGCAGGGCCTGAACCAAAGCATGGTGAGCCAGGTGATACAGGATAACCGGGGGCTTATTTGGATGGTTACCGGCGACGGCCTGCAGTGCTTTGATGGCAAGGAATTCAGGTCATTCAGGGTGACTGATCCGGTTTCGGGGGAGTATTCCGACAATATAATGCGGGAAATTGTGGAACACCGGCCTGGCGAATTCATTATCTCAACCTCTTCGTCGCTGCTCGAATTCAATTCCTCATCAGGTAAGTTCCATACAATCATCCATAAAGCCGGTTATTATCCGCGCGTTCTCACCCACCTTTGTGCCCGTCAGCCTATGGTGTGGCTGGCCGACAAAAAGCTTGCATACATCAGCGGAAACAAAATAATCCCGGTAAATCTTCAATTCCCTGATAAAAATCCCGTTCCTGGTGATTTCTTCGCCACTCACGACGTTATCACCCACAGGGGCGACCTGGTTGTTGATTCGGATGGCGGAATTCTCATCATCGAGAGAATCGGAAACTCCATTCAGAAAGTAAATAATGCGCGTTGGATAAAGCTTGACGATGGATGCCAGGGACTTGCCATCGACAAATCAGGAAATGCGCTGATATTATCTGGTGATAAGATTTTTGGATACAAGGGCAGTGGTAAGCTTGAAGTGGCTGCAAACACCCGCCGATTTACTCTGGGTCATATGTTTGCCGACAGCAAAGGAATCATCTGGATATCTGATCGTTCAGCCCGAAAACTTTACTGCATCAGGGACGGAATCACGTCACAGGCCGACATCTTCATACGTGAAGGCAACCACACTTTCCCCTTACAACCTGAGATTATTGCGGTATTTGAGGACAAGCAGGGGAATCTTTGGTTTGGCACCGACAGCGATGGAATGTTTTGTTATTCGCCTGATCAGATGCAGTTTAACTATGCCAAAACCGGGTTTACACGCTGCCTGGCATATCTGAACAACAGCATTTATGCGGGCACCTTTAAAAATGGTTTGTGGAAATTATCAGAAGACCTTTCGGTTGCTTTAAAAATGAAGTTGAATAAGGTGCCTGCCGAAATTTATTTTCTTGATATCGCTGCCGACCGCTATGGCCACCTGTGGCTGGCCACCGACAAAGGTTTGTATGTTACAGATACATCAGGAGCACTCATATTTAGTCACCAGGCATATTTTAAAGCTGATAAGCTATTAAAGTATGGTAACGATACCATGATAAGTCTGTCCGGCAACCATATGCATATATTTAGGACTTCCGGCAAACCTGCACTTATCTCTTCGGCAGAGTTCGCCTATATGAGGGCTTTCTGCAAAGGAGGCACGCGTTATTGGATTGGTACGCCGTTCGGGCTGTATATCACTACTGCATCGGAAGGCATCAGATCGCTGCAAAATGCTTTTAAGCATGAACCTGTAAATCCAGAGCCTGTTTATGCGCTGCTCATGCTGGATGGAGTTATATGGTCGGCTACCGAACACGGTATCAGGCGTTATACAAAGGAGGGTAAAATGTTGCCGGCTTTGCCTGTCACCGAAGAATTGCGTAACCACGTGATATATACCCTGGTTCCCGATCCGTATAACCGTCTCTGGTTCAGCAGCAACCGGGGCGTCGGATGTATTACTGAAAAACTGGACCGCATAATTTGGTTCAATACCCGAAATAATCTCCAGTCACTCGAATTTAACTCCAACGCATGTTTACAGAGCCCAAGCGGCTGGATATATTTCGGTGGCATCAACGGCATCAATGGATTTAATCCGCTTACATTCAAACCCGTAAAAACGGCTCCTGATATACGGATTATCTCCCTGAGCATCTCCGACACTGCCTATTCGGGTGGAATTCCCCCGGGCCTTCTTAATCTCGAAATTAACTGGCGTTCGCCTCATATCAGTGGCAGCGTTTTTACAACTGACTACTTCAATCCCGGTATGCAGCAATTCTCATTCTGCCTTAAAGGTTACCAGGCCGAATGGAGCAGAATGTCAACAAATCCCGAGTTCTCATATCGTAACCTGTCGCCGGGTAAATACAGTTTGCTGGTAAAATGTGCTGATTCATACAAAAATATATCCGATGCCTTATGCCTGCTCACATTCACCATTCGCCCGCCTTTTTGGAAAACATGGTGGTTCAATGGATTGACAGCATTGCTGCTGTTTGTTGCTACAATATTGATTGTAAGAAAGATACAGGATATTCGCTACCGCGATAAACTTCGGGAACTGGAAAAACAGAACGCCATAAACAAAGAGAGACTAAGGATTGCCAAAGACATGCACGACGAGGTTGGAGCGAGCCTCACACGCATCAGCATATTAAGTGAACTGGCCAAAAACCGGGAAGATGACCGGCAGGAATCTATGTCGATCATATCCCGGATTTCTGAAATTTCGGGTAACGTGGTGGATGAGATGAGCGAAATCATCTGGGCTATGAATCCAAAAAATGATTCACTTGACAGCTTTGCTTCCTACCTGAGACGATATGCTTCCGAGTATCTCGAATCGGCTGGTATCGACTGCCATTTTCAGTTCCCGGAAGATGTTCCGCCCTATCCAATGAATGCCGAACTCAGGAGAAATATTTTTCTCATTGCCAAGGAATCACTTCATAATATTGTTAAACATGCCAACGCTGCACAGGTAGCGCTCAGTCTTGAATTCACGCACGACAGGCTTGCACTGGGCATTCAGGACGATGGCTGTGGTTTCGATACTGCCGGGCTGGCTGGTACCGGGAATGGTTTGATTAACATGCAGAAGCGTGCCCAGGAACTCGGAGGCAGTTTTAACATAAACTCCAGCCCGGACCAGGGTACGAATATTACTTTCTCGGTAAGCCTGAAAGTATAAAAGTTAACACTAACGTGTGATAACAAAAGAGCGACTGACAGAATAACTTTGCAGAAAGAAAACCATATAACGAGATGGACCGGGATATAAAGATCCTTATTGTGGAAGACGACCAGGCTGTGCGAGAGGGACTGAGGATACTGATAAGCGGATCCCGCGGGTTCAATTGTGTTGCAGCCTGCGCTTCGGCTGAAGATGCTCTGAGAAATATTCCCGAAACGCTGCCCGATGTTGTGCTTATGGACATCAATCTGCCGGGCATGAACGGCATTGATTGTGTGGTGTGCATCCGGAGCGCCCATCCCGAAATACAGGTGATGATGCTGACTGTATTCGACAACAGCGAAGAAATCTTCAAATCACTGGCTGCAGGCGCCACGGGTTACCTGCTCAAGAAAACTCCCCCTGCCAGACTTCTTGAAGCCATAACGGATCTTGTGAACGGTGGCTCACCCATGAGTGGTGAAATAGCCCGCAAAGTTGTTCAGGCATTTATGAAACCTGCGGCATACCAGTTCCCCGATGCTAACCTCACTCCGCGGGAAGAAGAAATTCTCTCGTATCTTGCCAAAGGATATCTGTATAAAGAGATTGCAAATGCTCTTTTTATCAATATTGAAACAGTGCGCACACATATTCACAAGATTTATCAAAAGCTCCAGGTACGCACCCGCACTGAAGTATTGCTGAAGTTTATGAACCGATAACCGAAAAAGAAAATTTACATTGCAATCCTTAAAATCACACGTTCGTGTGATTGACTGCCATTACACATTTAGCAACTTTGTCCTCTCAACCTTGTGTTGTATTAGCAGGCATTTCAACTAATCAAGACTAACAATCCATTTTATGAAAAGTCTCATCAATAAGACCATCTGTCTCTTAATATGCATCATTACCGGGCTATCTGCTCTGGCCCAATCTGTAAAAGATATTGACGGGAACAAATACAAAACTATTCGAATCGGCACTTCACAGGTAATGGCCGAGAATCTTAGAGTCAAGCATTATCAAAATGGCTCCGGTATCATATTTGCGCCTGAACAGAATATCTGGCGAACAATGGGTGAAACCGGAATCGGAGCATATTGTTATTTCAATAATGATTCCACCACTGCACAAAAGACCGGTCTGATATATAATTATCATGTTGCATCTGATAAAAGAAATGTTTGTCCGGCAGGATGGAGAGTTCCTTCAAAAGACGATTGGGCTTCACTGCTTGATTCCATTCTGATAAAACATCCGGAATTTATCCCCAAAAGTGCGGTGCGCGCAGCGTGGGGTACCCGATTTAACAATTGGTCTGACCGTGGATCTTTATGGTCATCCACAATAAACCCTTCAGACACTAACAGGGCATACGCCCTGGATTTTTCATACGATAAATATTTACTTACTCCATTCACAGGAGCAGGCGATGGAATAAGATGTATTAGTGGTGATGCCGGATTAAATATCACACGAACACCTTCTTCATCAATTGCCCAAAACACGTTAAACGCCACATCAGGTATATCGGCAGGAATTTCCAATGCAAAACCTGTTGATCCTATTAAAAAGATGTTATTCGAAAAACATGTCACAGCAACTTTTCCTGATACTATAGCAGAAAAATATTCCGAAAACAACTCTATGTTTAATGCAACCAGCTACAAGTCAAGATACAATGGAGCAGAATATGTAATAAAAACATATGAATTTACTGACAAAGCAGTTATTGCCGTTCAGAGCGCCGGCAAAAACCCTCACAAAATGATTATAGACAATGAGGTCAATATAAATTCAGCCGTAGTATCAGACATTAAAAGTTTCTATGAAAACCCGCTGGTGAATGGCAACAGTTATACATTGACAACATCAGGCGCTATCATAAAAGTCAGACAGGTGACATTTAACGAGAACGACGGGTGTTTGATCATGGTAGCCTCAAAAAAAGATACTGATCCGGGTCCTTTGCTCGAAAAGTTCTTCAAGAAAGTATCCTTCAAGCGTTAACCTTACGAACAGGGTCCCTGAGTGTGCATTCATCCATGAACTAAGGTTTAATCTAAGGTTCAGTCTGAAGCTCGATACTTTGGTGATTGATGAGTTAGGCATTGTTAAATCCACATGCATGAAAATAAATCACACGTTCGTGTGATTGACCGGGCGGTTTACTTTTTTCACCTTTGCCACCAAAGGAACCCGGAGTCTCTGGGTGGTCAATCCTCCTTCGTTTTAACCTGTTTATCGTAAAATGATCAACAAAAAAACACTTCCTATGGTAGTGAAATCATTCAAAGGTCTTTGCCTGGCAGTGATTTGCCTGGTTATCTGTACGCCAGTCATGCTGGCGCAGTCTCCTGCCATAAGGCTGATCCCATATCAGAATTACACAACAAAACTCTGGGGATACCGGGATTCTGTAAGCTATAAAACGGTAGTGGAAGCAAAATACCAGCTGGCCAGAAATTTCGCGGAGGATCTCTCAGCCGCCAAAAACGGGAAGCAATGGTGCTTTGTCGATCGAAACGGAGCAGAAGTCATCCAGGTTCCAGATTGCGATACCATCGGTAATTTCCTGAACGGTTTTGCACGAATCGAAAAAGATAAGAAGGTCGGCTGCCTCGACAAAAAAGGAAACATGGCTATCCCAATGATTTACAGCCAGGTAGGGCCATTCATCGACGGAAGAGCAATTATAGCCAAGGGCGATTTGAGTGCTTTGCAAAGAGGCGAGCCCCTTGATCTGGGTTTCATTGACAAAACGGCCAAAGAAATATTTATCCTTAATTGCCAAAGCCTGCAATACCCTGCCGGCGGCCTTTCATCGGTCGCAATGAACAATAAATGGGGCTATGCTGACCTCACCGGAAAAATAGCAATACCCTGCCAGTATGACTATGCTGATAACTTTGTCGGCAACGCTGCCATTGTTGCCAACCAAGGAAAAGGAGGGCTGATCAATAAAAGCGGGCAATATATTGTTGAACCAAAATATGATTACCTGACATTCGTTTCATCAAGATTCATTGGAGTTTTTAATGGATCGCTCAATGAAGCAGGCTATCCGGCTGCAGGCAAGTACGGAGTGATAGATAACACCGGAAAGCCAGTGCTTCCGCAACAATATGACCAGATGGGTGCAAACTCCGGAGTAATCTTCATCGTCCAGAATGATAAATGTGGTATTGCCGACACCATTACAGGAAAAATATTGGTTCCGTGTGAAATGGAATTCATACCCCGTTTTTACGAGGGAATAGCTTACTACTCAAAAGGCGGCAAATATGGCTATATAAAGGAAGGTGGCAAGATCCTTACGCAGCCTTTATATGAAACAGCCGGCGATTTTTCGGGTGGCCTTGCCAAAGTGCGCCAGGCAGATAAAATCGGTTTTATTAACAAAGCCGGTGTGCTGTTTATCCCATGTACATACGACTATGCCGAAGGCCCATTCAATGGTTTGTGGATGGTCAACAAAGGTTCTAAATATGGATTTGTGAGTTCGAAAGGACTGATCGTTCCCTGCATATACGACCAGGCACTATACCAGGACGGTGACATGATTTTGGTTCAGAAAGCAGGTAAAGAGGGCCTTTTCGACAGGAATGGGAAGCCGTTGCTCGACTGCTCCTATGATATGATAGATCAGTTTGTTTCTGAAATGGGATTTGGCTCAACAAGCAACATGATAGCCAGGGTGCAAAAAGGTGGAAAATGGGGTATAGTTGACACTAAAGGAAAACTTATTATCCCGGCTATCTATGATGATATCAAGGTGAAGGACTTCTACAACTATGAAAGTGAAGCAGTTAAAGTTAAAAAGGATACACTCTGGGGAATAGTAAACCTGAAGGGAGAACAAATAGCACCATGCAAATACCTGGAAATCTGGAGTTATCAGTCAGGAATGTGCAAGGTTCTTTTCAGCGACGAAGGAGAGACTTATGGAGGTTTTATCAACAAGAACGGAGAATTAAAACTTGCATTGAAAGACTGGTACATGTTTAAGGATTACTGGAGTGGGGAATATCTGGAATACAAACCTTACGGTGCAGAATTTCGGATTGACAAACAGGGAAAATGGTTTAAAAAACAGGGAGACAACTGGGTACCTTATAATTAAAATCTTTGCCTGGCCAGCTCTTTTAATCATAAAGTATCTTTCGCAGCCTTTTTCTAAATAGTGGTTGCCTGCATGAGGTAGCCACTACCTGGCTTTAAATCCCTCAGAATCAGGCTCCGGCAACTCTGCTCCTGCGTTCCATCAAAACAACATTTCTCCAAACTCCTTCCATTTTACCTATTCTTTCCCTTACCCCAACAATCCTGAAGCCGAATTTTTCATGCAGCTTAATACTGCTCATGTTCTCAGGAAAAATACCAGCCTGCAGGGTCCATATTCCGGCGGTTTCCGATTCAGCAATTAGTTTTTCCATGAGCCTGCTGCCCACTCCTTTGCCCTGCCATTCAGAATGAACATAAATGCTAACCTCAGCCACACCGGCATAAACGCATCGCCCTGATACATCGGACAAAGCAGCCCAGCCAATAACCTTATCCTCCAAAAAAGCGGCCAGCCTGCAGTCCCGGCGATGATTCCCGTCCCAGACCTCCCATTCGGGAACAACCTGCTCAAATGTGGCCTGGTGGGTGAGTATCCCCGCTTCATAAATCTGCAGCACGGCTCCATTATCCTGTTCAGCCATCGGCCTGACCTTGATATTCAGTGAAAAATCCATACAGTACGGTATTGGAGACTTATAGAAGCTAAAAGACTCATAAACAAGTATTTCCCGCGGGTTGATAAGCGTAAATGTGATACTCTATTCCTGAAAATCAGGAATATCATCCCAACATTCCGGCAGATGTCAGGCAGAAAAAACAAAAATAAGGAATACTTATTCAGCTGATCTATATGATAAATAAGTCAGCAACGAGTAATGTAATCAGATTCATAAACCTTTTTTATAGATGACACTCACCAGTGTTTTATCGTCACCGCCATATTTATGGTGAGTCCGTAGGGGCCGGTCAGCCGGAATATCTATTGACGGGGCCTGTTAAACCTGTAATCAATGCCAAATCCGAAACTCATGCATCCATCAAAGCCGATTTCGGGCCTGAATGCCCATCTGTCGGGATTGTTGCTTATGCCCATTCCCAGGCTGAAACCCGGGGCAAAACCCACGCCATCGGCAATCAGAATATGTGCTTTTGTTGCAACAGTAAATTCAAAAATATCGCTTGAACGAAAGGTATAATAGATCCGTGGATCAATCATTGAAAATGATTCTCCTTCCCAGAAATACACTCCGAAAGGAACAACCAATGAAAGCTTATTCTCATAAAGTTTTATTTTACAGCCCAACTCAACATAATGCAAGGTGGTATTTTTCATATCCAGGGATTTAAAGAGTATATCGGCCTGTTGTCTCTTAATGTCCATATACTCATACCGGATTCCCAGGTTAATTTTGGAGGCCAATCCATAAGCAACCTGGATGCCGTAATTGGTTGTATAATGAATGTTATTGGCAACGAGGTCGTTATCAGACAAATCTATCCGTGGCCCGTAGTAGTTCGAGATTCCTGCCTGAACTTTCATCTCATTCTTTTTCAGCATCCTGGCATTATCATAGGTGAGGTTTACAGGAGCAAAACAGCCAGAAACCGTAAACAGCAAAACCACTGTATTCAGCCATAACAACCTATTGATGGTAGAGCTTTCGCGAATCACATGTCGTTCATTTATATAAAATTACGACATTTTAGCACCGGAAGCAACCCATTCTTGAAATTAAGTATTGAACGGATAACTCCTTCCTGATTCAGCCATTGCAATTTCTGCTGCCTGTTCGTACCACACTTCCATCTTAACACTCCCATAGGGAAATGCTTCAGGATCGAGTTCCGTAATGCAGGCTTTCATCCTGATGCCATTGTCCATGAGCCTGGCAATGGTTTGGTTTTCATTGCGCGGAATATAGCCGAGTTTGGCTTCGCCTGCATAGACTTCAATGGCTGAATGATCCCAGCGGTTGTGAGGTTCCCTGTTG
>Ga0209098_1004418_pt1 | contig 10986 bp, 6 predicted proteins | sample AD_JPNHW1_MetaG_FD_184429 | JGI IMG/M metagenome (GOLD analysis project Ga0209098, IMG submission 184429) | Active sludge microbial communities of municipal wastewater-treating anaerobic digesters from Japan - AD_JPNHW1_MetaG (SPAdes) (version 2) | ecosystem: Engineered > Bioreactor > Anaerobic >... | reverse complement strand
GCTCTCCGCGGCCGCCTTCACCTGATCCACTCCGATCCACCCCTGACGGAAGGCGATCTCTTCGAGGCAGGCGATCTGGAGCCCCTGTCTCTCTTCGATGGTCTTCACGAAGAGCGTGGCATCCAGGAGGGAGGCGCAGGTCCCGGTGTCGAGCCAGGCGAAGCCCCGTCCCATGACCCGGACGGAGAGTTTCCCCTCCTGCAGGTAAGCGCGGTTAACGTCGGTGATCTCCAGCTCCCCCCGCCCCGAGGGTTTCACCCCTTTGGCGATCTCCACCACCCGGTTGTCGTAGAAGTAGAGACCTACCACGGCGGCGCTCGACTTCGGCTTGAGGGGTTTCTCCTCTATGGAAAGGGCCTGTCCTTGGGCGTCAAACTCGACGACTCCGTACCTTTCCGGATCGTTCACCCTGTAACCGAAGACCATGGCCCCCTCGGTCAGTGACGCCCCCTCCCGCAGGAGGTTGGTCAGGTTGTGGCCGAAGAAGAGGTTGTCCCCTAAGACGAGGCAGACCGGATCCTTGCCGATGAACTCCTCCCCGATGAGGAAGGCCTCCGCCAGCCCCCGGGGCTCCGGCTGAGAGGCGTAGGAGAGGGAGATCCCCAAGGAGGAGCCGTCTCCAAAGAGATCCTGGAAGCGGGGAAGGTCTTGGGGCGTGGAGATGATCAGGACCTCCCGGATCCCCGCCAGCATAAGCGTGGAGAGAGGGTAGTAGATCATAGGCTTGTCGTAAACCGGAAGAAGCTGTTTGCAGAGGGCGCGGGTCATAGGGTGAAGGCGTGTGCCGGCGCCACCGGCCAGAACGATTCCTTTCATTGACAAGCGATCCTCCCTTGAGGGACTAGGCCCTGAAGTCATTCAAGATTAACAAAAAAGCCCCTCCCCGTAAAGGGGAGGGGCCCGGCGGGGGAAGGGACTCCCCCCGCCGAAGGGGTTGCTTTCGTCCTTAGGCTCTCTTCTCTTGAATCACCGCCTGAGCGGCGGCCAAACGGGCGATAGGAACCCTGTAAGGGGAGCAGGAGACGTAGTTCATCCCCACCTTATGGCAGAAAATCACCGAAAGGAGATCTCCGCCGTGTTCACCGCAGATTCCGATCTTCAGGTCTTTCCGTGTGGAACGACCCTTCTCGATTCCCATCTTCACCAACATGCCCACGCCGACCTGGTCGAGGGACTGGAAGGGGTCGTGAACGAAGATTCCGGTCTTCTTCTCGTCCACATAGTCGGGGAGGAACTTCCCGGCGTCGTCCCGGGAGATCCCCATGGTCATCTGGGTCAGGTCGTTGGTGCCGAAGGAGAAAAACTCGGCGACCTCGGCGATCCGGTCCGCCAGGAGAGCGGCCCTGGGAACTTCGATCATGGTGCCCACCATGTAGGGGAGTGTCACCCCCTCCTTGGCGATCACGGCATCGGCGACCTTGCGGGTTCTCTGCTCAAGGATCTGAAGCTCTTTCTTGTCGATGGTCAGAGGGATCATGATCTCCGGATGGACCTTCACTCCGGCCTTGGAGCAGATGCAGGCGGCTTCGATGATGGCGCGGACCTGCATGTCCAGAATCTCCGGATAGGTGATGGCCAAACGACAGCCTCTGTGTCCGAGCATGGGGTTGGCCTCGTGAAGCTGCTCCACCCTGAGTTTGATCTTCTCAAAGGGGACGCCGATCTTGTCGGCCAACTGACGCTGTTTATCCTCCACATGGGGAACGAACTCATGCAGGGGGGGGTCGATGAGGCGGATCGTGACGGGGAAACCGTCCATGGCCTTGAAGATTCCGGCGAAGTCGTCCCTCTGGAAGGGAAGAAGCTTATCCAGCGCGGCGATTCTCTGCTCCACGTTGTCGGCGACGATCATCTCCTGGATGGCCAAGCGGCGTTCCTCGGTATCGAAGAACATGTGCTCGGTCCTGCAGAGGCCTATCCCTTCGGCGCCCAACTCGACGGCCTTACGGGCATCGTAGGGCGTGTCGGCGTTGGTCCGGATCCGGAGGCGGCGGATCTCGTCGGCCCACTTGAGAAGGGTCTGAAACTCCTCGCTGGGTTCGGGTTTGATCAGCTTGAAACCGCCGACGAAGACTTCGCCGGTGGATCCGTTCAGAGTGAGGGAATCGCCCTTCTTGACGATCTTCTCTCCCACCTTGAAACACCCCTTCTCATAATCCACATCCATCTTCTCGCAACCGACGATGCAACACTTCCCCCAACCCCTGGCGACGACGGCGGCGTGGGAGGTCTTTCCCCCTGTGGCGGTGAGAATACCCTGGGCGGCGTGCATCCCCCCGACGTCTTCGGGAGAGGTCTCTTTCCTGACGAGGATCACGCTCACGCCTTCGGCGGCCATAGCCTCCGCGTCTTTGGCGTTGAAGGCCACCTTACCGGAAGCGGCGCCGGGAACCGCGTCGATACCGCTGACCAGGTAGCTCTTCTTCAGCTCATCCTTCTGGGCGGGATCGATGATGGGGTAGAAGACGCCCTCGATGTCCTTATCCTTGATTCTCAGGATGGCGTCCTCTTTGGTGATCAGACCCTCTTTCACCATGTCCACGGCCATCCTGAAGGAGGCCCTGGGAAGGCGTTTCCCGGTGCGGCACTGGAGCATGTAGAGCTTCCCCTCTTCCACGGTGAACTCGAGGTCCTGCATGTCCTTGTAGTGCTTCTCCAGGGTGGCCCGAACCTCGCAGAGCTGTTTGTACGCGGCGGGGTCGACCTTGTTGAACTCGGAGAGCTTCATGGGCGTACGGATTCCGGCGACCACGTCTTCTCCCTGGGCGTTGATCAGGTAGTCTCCGTAGAAGAGGTTCTCTCCGGAGTTGGGGTCTCTGGTGAAGCAGACACCGGTTCCGCTCTTCTCGCCCATGTTACCGAAGACCATCTGCTGAACGTTAACGGCGGTGCCCACGATGCCTTTGATGTTCTCGACCCTTCGGTAGGTGACGGCCTTATCGGCCATCCAGGAGCCGAAGACGGCGTCCACGGCGCCCCAGAGCTGGACCACAGGATCCTGGGGGAAGTCGGCGCCGATGGCCTTCTTGTAGATCTCCTTGTACTTGGCGACCAGAAGCGCGAGTTCCTTCTCGTCAACGTCGGTGTCGTTGATCTTCGTGCCGACAGGCACGCCGAGGCGCTTCCTGGTGTGGGCCTCCTTGATCTCGTCAAAGGCTTCGTCAAAATCTTCCCTGGGGATTCCCATTCCCGTGGAGCCGTACATGGTGATGAAACGACGGTAGGCGTCCATGGCAAAGCGCCTGTTTCCGGTCTTTTTGGCAAGACCCTCCACGGAGCTGTCGTTCAGACCGAGGTTCAGAATGGTTTCCATCATGCCGGGCATGGAGATGGGAGCCCCGGAACGCACGGAGACGAGCAGAGGATCCGCGGGATCGCCGAAACGTTTACCTACGGTCTTCTCCAATTTGGCTATATTCTCGGCAACCTCTTCTCTGAGGCCGTCCGGATATTTTCTCTGATTCTTATAAAAGAGGTCGCAAACCTCTGTCGTAATCGTGAAGCCCGCGGGAACCGGAAGTCCGATGCTGGCCATCTCGGCCAAACCGGCTCCCTTTCCACCGAGCAGGTTCTTCAAAGACGCGTTGCCTTCGGCCTTCCCACCGCCGAAGAAGTAACAATGCTTAGTCATATATTTCCTCCTTTTCCAATATCGAGGGTTGATTTCCCTCCGTTGAGATTTTTCTTCACAAACTCTGTCAGTTCCATCAGGGCAAAGGGCTTGGAGAGCAAAGGAATCCTGTTCTCTTTCAGGAAAGCCTTAATCTCGTCGGAGTAAGGGTTCCCGGAGACCATGATCACTTGGGTTCCCGGATGTTTCTCTTTCGCCACCCGGTAGAGCTCTATTCCCGAGACATCGGGCATGGTGATGTCGGAGATGATAAGGTCGTAGTCGTTCTTGCCCAGCTCCTCGATGGCTTGTCTTCCGTTATGGACTCCGAAGACCTTGAACCCTCTCTCGTAGGAGAGCACTTCGACCATCAGCTCCACAAGGGCCTCCTCGTCGTCGACTACGAGGATCCTCGCCTCCCCCTTCACCGGGGTCTCTTCGCTGGGCTTGGCCGGGTGCGGTTTGGTGATCAAGGGAGCGGCGAAGGTGAAGTGGAGCTCCGTCCCCTCCCCCTTCCGACTCTCCACATCGATCTTCCCCTCATGGGCGGTGACGAAGGAGTGGACGTAGTTAAGCCCCAGCCCTTTTCTCCCCTCGAAACGCCCGAAGAAGGGCTCGAAGACGAGGGGAAGGTCCTCTTCCGGGATTCCGATCCCGTTATCTTTCATGGAGACCTGGAAGAGTCCGTCCGCGAAGCCGGTCTTCACAAGGAAGTTCTTCGTCGGCAGTTGGCTGAGCTTGAGGGCCTCAATGGCGTTCACGATGATGTGGATGAAGACGTCCTCGACCTGAAGCCTGTTGAGGGAGGCCTCGGGAATGGAGGGGTCCAGTTCGCAGGTCACGTGAATCCCCGTAGCGTCCAGCTTATACTCCAAGAGGGAGAGAACCGTCTCCACCTCTCGGTTGATGTTGACCGCCTCCAGGTTCCCCTCTCCGGAGGAGATGTAATCGAGGATGGAATCCATGATCTTCACCGCCTTCTCGGCGTTGGTGTAGATCTTTTCGGCCCTCTCCTTCTCCTTACCTTGAAGGCTCATCATCATCATCTGGGAGTAACCCATGATCGGGGTCATCTTGTTGTTGATCTTATGGAAGATACTGCGAAGGACGTAGGATTGGTTGCGGTGTTTCTGTACCTCTTCCAGAAGTTCCTGACACTGGGCCTTGTCGATATGGGTGTTGAAGAGCTCCCGAACGACCCTGTTCTTCTTCTCCCTCTCCTTGAGATTCTCCTGGAAGGTTTCGTAGTTCTGCAGGGCGTTGCCGGTGATCTGAACTGCGGTTTCGAGGTACTTGAGCATCTCCGGGGTGTAGAGAACCGTACGGCCCAGCCGGACGCACAAGACGCCCCAAACCTTGTTGCGGCAGGCGACGGGCAAGAAGATCCCCACCCCCGCGGCGGTCCGTTCCAGCTGGACCTCCCGGTTCTGGAAGGCCTTTCCCGCCAGCCCGCTCTCCTTCAGCGTCGCCTCCTCCTTGAAGAGAACCTGCTCCTGAAGGGTGTAGCGGTAAAATTCCTTATCCACACAGAAGAGGAGGAAGACCCTCTCAGGGTTCAGGCCGTTGCCGACATTGGTGAGAAGGCGGGTGACCAGCTCGTCCGGGTTTCCCAGCCAGGAGAGGCTTTCAGAGAGTTTCAGGTTCTCGGTGATGTACCTCTTCTCCGCGGAGATTCGATCCTTCAAGGCGAGGATGACCTGTTTGTCCCTCTCCAGCGCTTCGTTCTCGTGGTAGAGAGTCTTCTGAGAGGCCTCGGTCAGCTTGAGCACATCCAACATCTCCGCCTGAAGGCGGCCCTTGTCTTCGACCTCCCGCTGTAGGTCCTCCACAAACTCCTGGAGGAAGGAGCGGTGGTCGTAGATACGGATGTGAAAGTGGTCCTGAATGGATTTTTCGAGGGAGCACTTCAGCTCACCCTGCCTCTTCGTCTCGGAGACCAGGAGGCTCTGAGCGAACTGGTCCGCCAGGCTGACCACGTAGGCGAGGTTCTTCTCCTCCTCTCCCCCCGTTACGGGGGCGAAGGAGTTGACAAACTCTTCGGGGAAGTGCCACTCCCGGGCGACCCACGCCCCTACCTGCAGATAGTCGGTGCCGTAGAGGGAACGCTCCTTCTCCAGGAGCTCCTCCTCGCCCATGCCCACGTCTTGGGGGTAGTGGTCGGGGTCGTTGATGAGAAGGAGAATCTGGCCGATCCTGCGTAGCAAACCCACGATCATGAAAAACTCTTGGTTCCCGCATCCAAAGACCTTGCAGAGAGTCTTGGCGGAAACCCCCGTCACCAGGGTCATCCTGATGAGGTAGCGGAAGTACTCCGACGCCACCCCTTCCCGTTGGACCTTCCAGAGAATATCGTAGAGAGAGGATTTGACGGCCAACCTGCGGACCGTGTTGACCCCCAGGATGTTGATCGCCTGGCTGACGGTCTTGACCTTCCCGCTGACACCGTAGTAGGAAGAGTTCGCGATTCTGAGGGTTTCGGCGGTTAAGCCCGGGTCTGTGACAACGATCTCAGCCAGATCCCGAGGAGAGAAGTAAGAGCCTCTCTTCTCGCCTTGGAGGATCTCGACGATCGTCGAGGGTAAGGAGGGAATCCTCTGGAGCTGAAGGTCTTTCATGCCCACATTTTACCCCCTTGCTCCCTCGGTTTCAAGAAAAGGGCTTAGGAGCGAGAGCTCTTCTTACCGGCTTCGATTCTTCGCTCTTGCTCTATCTCTTCGATGATTTCGTTGTTGATCTCCTTCGTCGGGTAACGACCCGTGAAGCAGGCGCAACAGAAGTTCTTGAGAGCGGGGTTGTTGACCCGAACGGCCTCCTGCATGTTCTCGAGGGTCTGGTAGATCACCGTGTCGGCGCCGATGATCTTGGCGACCTCCTCCTCGTTGCGTCCGAAGGCGATGAACTCGTTGCGGGTCTGCATGTCGATCCCATAGAAGCATGGATGGGTCAAAGGAGCTGAGTAAGAGGCGAAATAAACCTTTTCGGCTCCCGCCTCCCTCACCATGTTCACGATGTTGCGGGAGGTGTTCCCCCTCACGATGCTGTCGTCCACGAGAAGGACCTTCTTCCCCTTGAGCTCCCCCTCGATGGGGTTCAGCTTCTGAATCACCGAGCTTTTGCGGGCCCTCTCTCCGGGCATGATGAAGGTTCTCCCGATGTACCGGTTCTTGACAAGCCCCTCACGATAGGTCAGCCCCAGGTCGAAGGCCAGTTCGATGGCGGCGTCCCGGGAGGAATCGGGAATGGGGATCACCACATCGACCTCGATTCCTCTCTTCTTCACCTCCGCGGCCAAGAGCTTGCCCATGCAGACCCGGGAACGGTAGACGTTCACCCTGTCGATCACGGCGTCGGGCCTGGCGAAGTAGACCCACTCGAAGATGCAGGGGGTGTGAGGAAGGGCCTTGTACTTCTCAATCCTCGCGGAATGGAGGACCCTGTTCTCGTCGATGAAGACAACCTCACCGGCCTCGAGGTCACGGAACTCCTTGTAACCCAAGAGGGAGAGAGCGGAAGATTCCGAGGCGAAGGCGTATTCGGTCAGAAAACCCTCCTTCCTGGTCCCCATCACCAGAGGACGGATCCCGTAGGGGTCACGGAAGGCGACCATCCCCTGACCGGAGATGTAGGCAAGGACGGAGTAGGCGCCCTTGACGACATCGAAGACATCGGTCACCGAAGCGATGATATCCTCGAAGTTGAGCTTCTCTTTCACCCGGCCCGCCAAAGACTCCGCGAAGACGTTGAGGATCGCCTCCACATCGTTCTTGGAGTTGAGCATCCTCTTGGTCTTCTCTTTGAGGTAGCGGCGCACATCGTTGTAATTTGTGACGTTCCCGTTGTGGACGATCCCTATGCCGTAGGGGTAGTTGACCGTAAAGGGTTGAGCGTCTTCGACGCTCCCCCCCCCGATGGTAGGGTAACGAACCTGACCCATCCCGAGGTTTCCCACAAGGTTTTCAACCTTCTCGTAGGTGGAGAAGACATCCCGCACCAGTCCGACCCCTTTCCTGTGATGGAAGATTCCATCGTAGGTCAGGAGTCCCGCGGCATCCTGCCCGCGGTGTTGGAGGGCAATCAGCCCCCGGTAGAGGCGTTCAACAACCTCTTCGTTCTCAATTAAACCGACGATTCCACACATTCAAACACCTCTCCGGGGGTTAAGAGTGCCTCTATCAATAAAAAAAGCTTACGTTCCCTCCTGCCACCCGGCAAGGTACTCCTCCTGCTCGGGGGTAAGGACATCGATGAACATTCCCATGGTCTCGAGTTTCAAGGCGGCGATGCGACGATCGATCTCGTCGGGGACGTCGATCACCCTCTTTCCGATCTCTTTGTAGTTCTTGAAAACGTGAACCGCCGAGAGAGATTGGTTGGCGAAGCTCATATCCATAACCGCGGCCGGGTGCCCTTCCGCGGCGGAGAGGTTCACCAGACGGCCTTCGGCCAAAACACAGATCTTCTTCCCGTTCTTGAGGGTGTACTCTTCCACCATGGGACGGGCCTCCCTTCTGGAGGTGGTCACCGTGGCGAGACCCTCGAGGTCGAGTTCCACGTTGAAGTGGCCGGAGTTTGCCACAACCGCACCATCTTTCATGACCAGGAAGTGCTCCTTGGTGATGACGCTCTTGTTCCCGGTGACGGTGACGAAGACATCGCCCAATTCGGCGGCCTTCGCCATGGGCATCACGTCGTACCCGTCCATGGCCGCTTCGATGGCCTTCACAGGGTTGATCTCCGTGACGATGACCCTGGCGCCGAGCCCCTTGGCCCTGACGGCGAGTCCTCTTCCGCACCAGCCGTAGCCGGCGATGACGAAGTTCAACCCGGCCAGGAGGATGTTGGTGGCCCTGAGAATCCCGTCGATCGAGCTTTGGCCCGTACCGTAGCGGTTATCGAAGAAGTGCTTCGTCATGGCGTTGTTCACGGCCACGATGGGATATTCGAGGACTCCCTTGGCGGCCATGCTCTTCAGACGGATGACTCCGGTGGTGGTCTCTTCGGTCCCCCCGATGATTCCGGGCAGAAGCTCCCGGCGTTTGGTATGGAGGGTGGTGACCAGATCGGCTCCATCGTCCATGGTCATGGAGGGGGCGATATCCAGAGCGGAGTTGATATGTTTGTAATAGGTCTCGTTGTCCTCTCCGCGGACGGCAAAGACGGAGATTCCGAAATCCTTCACCAGGGAGGCCGCGGTTTCATCCTGGGTCGAGAGGGGGTTGGAGGCGGTCAAGGCGATCTCGGCTCCCCCCTCTTTCAGGGTCCTCATGAGGTTCGCGGTCTCGGTGGTCACGTGGAGACAGGCGGCGATCTTCACGCCCGTCAAGGGCCGTGTTTTGGCGAACTCCTCGCGGATTTTGCGCAAAACCGGCATGTGGGCGTCGGCCCACTCTATTCTCTTGCGGCCTTCAGAGGCCAGTTCGAGGTTCTTCACATCATAGTTCATAGAGTTCTCCTTAAAGTTTCACGGCCTGACGGAGATCGTCGGCCTTGTCTGTGTTCTCCCAGGTGAAACCGGGTTCGTTCCTTCCGAAGTGTCCGTACGCGGCGGTGTTCTTAAAGATCGGGCGGCGCAGGTTGAGCTGCTCGATGATACCCCGGGGGGTCAAGTGGAAGATCTCCCGGATGGCCTTGACGATAGAGGCGTTGTCGGCCTTACCGGTACCGAAGGTGTCGACCATGATAGAGACCGGGTCGGCGACTCCGATGGCGTAGGCAAGCTGGATGGCGACCTCTTCGGCGATCCCTGCGGCGACAACGTTTTTAGCGATGTACCGGGCCATGTAAGCCGCGGAGCGGTCGACCTTGGTGGGATCTTTTCCCGAGAAGGCACCCCCGCCGTGGCTGGAAACTCCGCCGTAGGTATCGACGATGATCTTGCGGCCGGTGAGACCGGTGTCGGCCATGGGACCACCCATGACGAATTTCCCGGTGGGGTTGATATAGTATTTTGTCTCTTTATCGATCATCTCCTTGGGGAGAACGGGAAGGATGACCTTGGCGATGACGTCGTTCCTGATCTGGTCATGGGTGACTTCCGGGGCGTGTTGGGAGGAGACGACGACCGAGTCGATCCGCGCGGGCCTTCCGTCAACGTACTGAATGCTCACCTGAGACTTTCCGTCCGGTCTGAGGTAATCGAGAACCTCCTCTTTCCTGACCTTCGCGAGCTGACGGGTCAGCTTGTGGGCGTACATGATCGGCATAGGCATAAGCTCTTCAGTCTCGGTGGTCGCATAGCCGAACATCATGCCCTGGTCTCCGGCTCCGCCTGTATCGACTCCTTGAGCGATGTCTGGGGACTGGCTGTGAATGGAAGAGATCACCCCGCAGGTTTCGCAGTCAAAGCCGAACTTGGCCCGGGTATACCCGATCTGTCTGACCGTCTCCCGAACAACCTCTGGAAACTCGCAGTACCCGTTGGTCGTTACCTCTCCGGAGATCATCACAAGGCCGGTTGTGGTAAGAGTCTCAACGGCGACGCGGGAGTTGGGATCCTGTCCGATCAGACAGTCCAGAATGGCGTCGGAGATCTGGTCGGCCATCTTGTCGGGATGCCCTTCCGTGACGGATTCTGATGTAAAAAGAAAGTTCCCCAGTCTTCTCATCGTTATTACCTCCTTTGATGTTTTGGTGACCGTTTAGGGTAACAGAAAGCAGGGAAGGTGTCAACGAAGAGTCAGACCGTTGCGGGCGCTTATAGGATGTGGCTGAGGATCTCCTGCCTGCTCTTACTAAGGTAGAAGGAGACCTTCCCCCAATAGGACCCGGGGGAGAGGAAGGCCATGAGGAAGATGTCGGGTTGTAGGGCCATGAGCCCTACCCGATGTCCGTTCTCCGTGTCCAGGTAGAGAGTCTTGGGAACCGCGCCGGGGATGTTACGAAGCAGGAGGCGCCGAAGGTCGGAGACGATCTCCGAGAGCTCCCCCGCCACCTCTTCGGGAAGCCCCTCCTTCTCGTAGGGGGTTTGGTAGATGATGATCCCGTCCGATCCGACCACGCCGAGGTAGTTCAGTTCCAGTTTTTGAGCCAACTCCTGCAGGTATTCGCTCATGCGTCTTCTCCCATTCGGTCGGATAGGTGTTCCAAGTATCTCGTGTACCGTTTCATGCCGCTTCTGAAGGCCCCCCTTCGGCTCTCGCTGTTGCCCGTTTCCCGGTAGTTGACGAGAAAGATCCTCTGGGCCTGAAGGTAACGGCCCTGCTTCTCAAGAAGCTGGGCCATAGTGTCGGTTTTGTAGAGAGACGGAAGCTCCTGGACAGGAGCGACGCTCTCATCGGCGAGAGGCTCCTCTTCCTCCTCTTCCCCCTCCTGGCCGGGGGCGTTGAAGAGTTCTTCCCACTTGGGCGGGACAGAGGGGGGTTCCCCACTCTCCTTGG
>Ga0209098_1004417_pt1 | contig 10986 bp, 7 predicted proteins | sample AD_JPNHW1_MetaG_FD_184429 | JGI IMG/M metagenome (GOLD analysis project Ga0209098, IMG submission 184429) | Active sludge microbial communities of municipal wastewater-treating anaerobic digesters from Japan - AD_JPNHW1_MetaG (SPAdes) (version 2) | ecosystem: Engineered > Bioreactor > Anaerobic >... | reverse complement strand
AAATAAGCCCAAATCACGCGATTTTATTTCATTTCCGCAGGTTTTTTAGTGAATTCCGCAGTTTTTCGGCTGCCCTAAAAAATGCAGTATGCAATAAATCGCCAGAATCAGCTCCCGATTGCCAAATCGGGGCCAATTTACAAAATCGTGTTTCTATGCAGGAACGATGCTTTTTGCGAGATGTTTCTTTTGATATGCTTCCTGATTGAGGGGGCATTAGGCGGATTTCTCATGAAAAACCACCTGATCAAATTAATCTCTCATCCAAAAGTGGATACTCTATTTTTAATTTTCATTATTTGTGTGCGAGCCGGATTAATTCATGTCAATTTTAACAGAATGTGCCATGATCCGGTTGTTCGTAGATGCGATAAACACCAAAATCACTTCAGCGGGGTATTTGAGTTTTTCATACCCTCCCAAAGATGTAACTCCAATTTTCTATGTGCAAACATTATCTGAAATCATTTCTAAAAAAAAATGAATAATCCCTAACAGTTATCCACATCCACAATAAAATGAAGCCCTTCAAATGAGTGCAAATAATATCAGAAAAAACGATGAAATTTAATTCAGATACTGAATTTTTTTTATTATCGCCGCGTTGTTCGATACTGGTAAAAACTCTCCGGGTAGTCTTCTATAAACCGGATCATCCAGTCCGACACATCTATCTTGTCTTTGAGGAGGATTTCACGTTTTTTCTGCCAGGTTGTTTTTGTAGAGGGATCTGCCAGAAGATCGATAGCTTTTTTGAGGGCATTTTCTTCATTCGGGTAAAAAAACATTAACCCATATCTGTCCCTGAGTTCCCGGAAGTTTCCGGAAGCGTTTCCTGTCGCAACACCATGCGAATCTGATTCGATATGGATTGCAGGAGTACCAAGGACGGCAGCTTCAGTTGCGATTGTTCCCCCTTCACCGACATATAACTGAGCATATGCAAGAAGAGAATGAAATTTTTCAGGTGAAATATCGAGCATGTTGTGTTTATCGATTCCTTCGATCTTTTTTTCAGAACTGACTAACACCCGGCCATATTGTTCCAGTTCCCGGACCATGCGTACAGGATCTTTGACGCCTTTCAAGCCAACATCATGTGAAGCTGCCCATGAGATAAAACGGACAATAATAAACCGCTCATCCGGCAATAAACCAAGTTCATCCAAAACTGCCGGATCTGGCTTGAAATGATTTGGGTGAAGATAAGCGAGTTCTTTATAACCCGCATAGCAGACTTGTCTGTTACCAAGAGACAATCGGAAACAGGCGGGTGTACAAATAGCATCTACAAAGGGATATGACAGATAAAAGAGGAGGTTTGCATTCTCAGTATCCCAGAACGAAATATATGGCCGCCTGATTAATCTGGAAACATGGCCGAGGTAGGGAGAACCCAGTCCGACAAGGAGGTCCGGTTGAAATTTACGGGCAATTGAAAAGACCCGGTAATCAAAGACAATCATGCTATGGGCTTTGCCGCGTAATCCGGAACCCGGTTTTCCGAGGTTGATGAAGGGTATTTTATATTTTTCCATAAGCGCGATAGTGACCTCTTTGTCTTTTGTCATAACGACAATTTCATGTCCGTGATCCTTCAAGGCCCGGATAGCATGGCGGAAAAAATGCACATGGGCCGGGTGTCCGATGTCAATAAGTATTTTCATGGTTTTTTGTCCAGTTGTCGAATAACCCGGGCCGGTACACCGGCAACAACACACCGGGGTGGCACATCCTTTGTTACGACAGATCCTGCACCAACAATTGAGAGTTCGTGGACTGTTACGTTTGGGAGAATTATTGCTTTGGTTCCAATCCAGGTGTCATGCATAATCCTGACGTCCCCTCGTTCTACAATGCCATACTCAAGCAGTCGCGAAGGATTTTTGGCATTCCAGATGGGAGATGACTCAGTAATTATGGTAACGTCATATGCGATCCCGGCCCTGTCTTCAATAAAAAGACGATTCGGTTCACTGGTGTTATGAATATGGCGAACGTTTTTCCCGATATACACATCTTTTCCTACACTTGTCCCGCTCCAGCGCCAGAGTAATACCCTAAAACCATTTGGGGAAATAAAGGATGCAATCCACCGGAATCCTGCGGAAATGATTTTTTTCACAAATTTTATCGGGTTCATTCGTTCTTCTCCCTGATTGTGCAGATAACTGTTTCCCCGGCATAGACCTGATCGCCTTCCCTGACGTTTATCTCAACTGTTGGTGGAACTATCAGGTCAGTCTGAGAACCAAATTTTATCATGCCGATTCTTTCCCCGGCGTCTACCAGTTCCCCCTCCTTTTTGTATTCTACAATTTTTCTTACGATACGGGATGCGATCATGATAACCCCGACAACATATTCCCCGGTATCGATCAGATAAGCGGCACGTTCGTTCTGGACAAATGCTTCAAATTTTTTGAGTGACAGGTAAAGACCGGGCGTATGCCTGACAAAAATGACAGTGCCGGCAGCCGGGGCTCTGTTTACGTGAACATCAAGAACGGACATTACAATGCCGATAATGTATCCGGTCTTTGGCACCGAATCTGACCCTACAAATTCAGTAAGCCGGATTTCCCGGCCGTTTTTTTCTGAAAATGGAAAAGATCCACTTTCGATCTTACGGATATATTTTATTTTTCCATCTGCAGGAGCAAGGATCTTTCCTTTTTCTTTTGGGGGATTTCGTTCAGGGTCCCGGTAGAACCATATTCCAAGAATCAATATCCCCATGAGAATATCGAGGAAAAATGCTGCAATAAGCATCAGATAAATGGGATATCCTGAAAGCCCAAAGGAAACTGTAATTCCGGCAATGATACCAATCAGGATTGGCCACACCATAACCGTCGAACGAACAAAACCTCCTTTCAGACTTAAAACAAATGCGAGCAAGAATGCGAATACAATTGCCCCAAAAATAACTATTATGTCCATGTCTTTACCTCGTCAGATATAAATAAGGGAGAAGGAGTGTCTCCGCAAGGAATGGCATGGCGTCATCCCGTGCAAAGACCGCTTCATCAGTCTCCCCATCAAACGAATGGATGTATTCTTTGACAGTCATCTTCCTGTGCAGGATCTCGTTTACCGAGATTGCGAAATCCGTATAGAAATGCACCCATTGCACACCGCTCCGGAAAAAAGCGGCGGGTTTTGTATTTCCTGTAATCTGGTCTTCATATAGCATATATGGAAAATTAACGCCGCACTGGATCGCAAGACTGTGCCAGAGCCAGGTTCTTGCATTCATTTCAAGCAGTTTGTATTTCCCGTCCCGTGGATCTTTCTTGAATTCAACCTCCGAAAGCCCATAATATCCAATTTCCCGAAGAAATTTTGTACCATATCCTTCCAGTTCCGGGACAACTTCGCTTCGGGCAAATGTAGTGCCTTTACCACAATCCATGGGTTTTTGCCGGTAACGTCTGGCTGCACAGGTTGCAAGGGACTTACCGTCTTTAAAAAAGGAACAGAAAGAGTAAAGCTGACCCGGACGACCAGGAATAATTTCCTGGATCATGATATCTTCCGGGGGGATGACAGAGGACATCCGTCTGTACTCGTTCATCAACTCATCCGAATTTCGGACTATAATCGCTTTTTTCCCGGTTATCTTATAATATGTATACATTATCGCAGGTTTCAGAATAACCGGGTAACGAATCGATTTGGAAATGGCAATAAGATGGTTCAAATTTTCCGGATATTTTGTATCCGGTACGGGTATTCCGCATTTTTCAGCGATTGCATAGGTTAGTTTCTTATTATAGGCCTTCCGGGTTACTTCCCATTCGGGGGTTGGAATACGGAAATATTGTTCAAGGTTCTTTTTATTAATTGAAATTGCGTAAATTGCAGCATCATTTGTTGGATATACAACCCACCCGTTAATTTTTTCCAGACTTGCAAGATCTGTAAGAAAACGGACAAGGATATCGGGATTGTGATAATTCCGGCATTGGAAAAACTTCGTGGTGAATTTTGAAAATCTCCCAATACAGAGGGACTGGTCGTTTACAAGATAAACCGGGATCTTTTTCCTGCCAAGACTACGGATAATCCCAAGAGACTGGACATGGTCGCCAATAACAACAGCACCATGTATTTCTTTGTCAGCGGGGGGTTCCATTTAACCTCTTTAAATATCGGATTCCCGTTTTACCGATATTCCTTGCCATCTGCCCGGAAAGTTCGGTCATCCATGGAACAATTGCATCATTCCACCGCTGGGGATGTGTGACAATACATACCGGACAGGACAGTTTGGGTATATGTTCAATCAGATCAGAAGTGTGGCTGATAATGGTTGTATCAACCGGTGAGACTTTTGTAATATCTTTTATGGAATATCGATCGTGCCAGGCCCTGCCGGTGTCTGAAAAATAGGCGATTTTTGAAAAATCAAGTGAAAGATATGCTTCACCAGTAATTCCAAATTTTTTAAAATCGTATCTTGACCAGAGATCCCGGTTGTCCCATGGTGTAAGCGGATTGCCATGCATACAAATCGTATCGATTTCGCACGGAAACCGATCCAGGTTTTCTTCGAACTGATTGATGGCGCTCTTATAATCTCCACGGGCCGTGTCAAGCACTTCGTAATGGTATCCAATCTCATGACCCATCTCACTTATTTTTAGAATTACTTCCGGGTCAAAAGAGTCCGGGACGGTGCGAAAATAATACGTGGAGCATATGCCAAGGGATTTTTCAAGTTTTGCCATTGCAAAGGCATTTTTGGGTTTTTTATCAACGTCATGCCGGAAAATGGCAACATTTTTGGGCTGGTTTTGTATATAATCAAGCACGGTGACAACAGAATACTTTGTAAGTACTGTTGTACATAAATCGTGATACATTTGTAATGTAAAATCTCTCATAGAACTCCTGCCTTCAGATAATCAATGAAGAAATCTGTCGCGGGAAGGTTTTTTATGCTAAAAAACATCGCAGTCACCTGGTCATTACTAATGACGGATCAACAAACCGTGAGGGGTTTTCTAAGCGAGGGGTTTTGTCTGTTGATTTGTGGATATTTTCCCGAACAAGAATCAGAGCATCGGTGACATTGCCTGCTGAATTTTTTAATGGTGAGGCCGTGAATGTTACCGTAATAATACTGCCATTCTTTTTAATTGACGAAGTTTCGTAAGGATCGACATTTTCTCCTTTAAAAATACCTTCAAGAAGCGGAGACAGTTCATGGGTATTGCCAGGCAGGACAAGGAGGGAGATAGGTTTACCCATTATATCTTCTTTGGAATAACCAAAGACACGTTCCGCGGCCCGGTTCCAGTCATTAATTATCCCATAGGCTGTGCATTTTATTGTAGCATCGCCGGTAAGATCCTTATCAACGCCCTCAAAAGACTCTTGCTTTTGGTCTATAGTGCCGGAGTCAGGGAAATCAATCAGGACTGCCCGACATTGTGCAGGTTTGCCCGACTGGCCTTCAATAAGTTTTCCTATAAGTAAGACATTTGTTGCCGGAGTACTGTATGAGGAAACGGTAATGTTACACATCTGTCGTTTTTGTACAGAAAACACTGTTTTGAGGAATTTTGAAAATGCCGACCGGCAGTCCTGTGAAATATAATCTGAAAATGACTGCATGAGTAACTGATTTTTCATGTCACCAAGAAGTTGGGCCCCGGTCTGGTTTATCTCAATAATCCTGCCATTTGTATCCAGTATCAGATATCCTGCCGGAACTTCATCATAGAGATCACGATATCTCCTCTCACTAAATTGGGCAACTTTCTGTAAACGTTTCAATTCTTCATTCTGAACATTTAATTCAGCTTCATGCAACTGCAGGTTCTGCAGGAGTTTTTGAGATCTCTCAAAATAGGTTTTTAATTCTGTAATATCCCTGCAAATAATCTGATACTCAGCTTTCTCGCCACTGGAATTAAAAATGCAATGAACGCTTGTATGATATGAATATTGGATACCGGATGGTGAGATAAAATCCATCTCAAGGATTCTCACCGGTCGATCTTTATTTAACTGGTTAATTAATTCCAGAAATACCTGATTGGACAGGGTAGGTATATAATCAGTAACTGATTTTTCCAGAATATTCTCCTCTTTTTGATCAAAAAACCTGCAAAATGACGGGTTGATAAAACGGATTTTAAGGTCCGGAGAGAACCGGCAGATGAGATCAGTCTGATCTTCAACAACTGCTTTGTATTTTAATTCACATTGGGCAAAAGCATCTTCGGCCAGTTTCCAATTGTTAATATCCCCGATAAGTCCTGAAAAACCAATTGCTTTTCCATCTTCTTTCTGTGCTCCGACAATAATACGGACCCACCGTTGGTTGCCAGATTTATCTATTGCCTGAATATCAAATGGGGCGGATCTCCCGGATTGTGCTCCCGCTAATTTCATACTAATAGTCTGGCGTGCATCAGACGGGGTGAGTACGTAGAAATGTTTTCCGATCAACTCACTTGGCAGGTATCCGAGGATTTGCTGTATTACGGGACTGATGTAAGTGATCTTCCCTTTAAGGTCTAATGTAAAAATTATATGGCTGATTCCTTCAACAAGAGAACGGTACATGCGCTCAGATTTCCTGATGCTTGCCTCTGCTTTTCTGCGTTCAGTTACATCGGTAATGACTCCAATGAATAAATTTTCCTTTCTTGACATTTCTCCAAATAGAGATATCATCAGATCGGCATTGAATTCAGAACTGTCCTTTTTAATAAAACTGCACTCAATTGTCGTTACATTTTCATTTTTATTTGGATTATGAAGGAATGTATGACATTTCTTGAAATCGTCAGGAGAAATAAAATTAAAGATATTCTCATTTTCCAGTTCTTTGGAATCTGAATAACCAAAGTAACGGACTGTCTGTCGGTTTGTCATTCGGATGCGGCCGGTACTATCGAAAATAATCATGCCATTTGGAGAGGCTGCAATAATTGCCCTGGAATATTCTTCATTTTCACGATGGTTTTTTTCAGTTTTATTCCATTCAGTTATATCAGAAATAATTGTCAGGGCTCCGGTAAAGACTCCGGCTTCATCAAAAAAAGGAGTTGATGCAACTATGGTGTCAATTTTCGTTTTATCTTTCCGGATAAACCGGACTCCCTTTTTTCTTCTTATTGCATGTTCTTTATGATGTATTTCAAATGTCTTTTTTGCATGTTCGATACATGTTTCATCAAGATAATTAAAGAACGGCTGACCAATCATCTCATCAACTGAATATCCAAGCATTTCCGCCATCGTTTTATTGATAAATGTTGTATTAATTTTCTCATCAACCGCCCAGATACCTTCAGGGGCAATTGCCATATAGTCCCAGAATTTTTTCCCTTGTGTATTATCCGCAGCATTTTTTTTGGGGGGGCAGGAAATTATACTGTTGTCAACGATTAACTCCTCGTTCTTTTTCCCAAGGATTATATTTTTTTCAGTTTTGTTATTCTGCGGGCTATGCAGGAATTCGTCCTTTTTACTCATGATGACGATTAAGCCTTTCCTGCTGTTCTCAAGAATTCCCGGGACAAACTTTGCACGGAATACAATCGTAGTATTATTTGCTGTAAATTCAATATCCGTAGATACTTCCTTGCCTTGTAAACTTTCTTTAAAGAGTTGGCTGATATTGCTTCCCGCAGAGCGAACTAACTCCAGTGTGTTCACCTGCTTTCCGACAATCTCGTCCAGCGACTTTCCCTCAAATTTCAGCATATTTTCATTGGCATAGGTAACATTGGAATCTTCATCAAGCAGGAGAATATAATCAGAAGAGATGTTGATGATGGATGTGATAGACATGCGTTTTGAAAGTGTGAAGAGTTTGGCTGAACCTACCATCTTCATCTCCGCGACACCGGCAGTGACAAGAATATCCAGGTATTTTGCTACTGAATTTCTGTTAATCTTAATCTTTCTGGCAATTTCGGTGACCGTATATCCTTTGGATGATCCAACAAGGATACTTCTGATTTTATTTAATTCCTGATTATATTCCTGGCTTGCAATATTCTCTTTATTGATTCCTTTGCTTGTGCCATTTGATGTATTATTATAATATTCCATTTTACTCCCCCATTTACATCCGGCTTTTAGAACATTTTCTGTCTTAGGTGCTTCCTGATTTGCATTGCGCCTTCATTCTTAAATATCCTTCCAATATTATTTGATTGATTTATTTGAATTATTAGTATGCCTCTTTGCATATTTTAATTGTGATATATATACATTTGCCATGCAATAAAATATTTATATTATTTAAAATAATTATTTTTGGCACATAAAATTAAAAATAAAGGCTGTCACAGGGATTAAAATTGAAAAATTCTTCAGTTCATTTCCTGCAATTTTAAAAAGTTATTTTGGCAATTCGGGATGAAAACGGCATTATTATTATTTGCCATATATGGAGTTGGAAAAAAACCTGTTTTTTTAGGATTTGCATCTTAACTCTTCGTCATCGGTCTTTGGTGTTTTTTAGTCCTTATTTTTATACAGGTTATCCAAAAATCATCTATACTTTCTTTATCAGCAAAACTTCCAATCATCCCCGCATTTTATCTTTAAAATAGTCTGTATGTTTTCAATTACTAATATGCAGCATTTTGTTTTACTTTTCAAAATGTCAATATACATACATTATGTATTTCTTGAATAAAAGAAGAAATGCAGAAATTTCAGAAATCCTTTAAAAATGTTTATGGTTTGATGGAATTTTTAACTTTTAACATAATTTCAGCAGGTATAACTTTCACGTTATGGTTTTCGTGAAAATGGTCAATTATTTGCCTGTTTATCTCAGATATACTGCCACTGTGAATCTCAAAACAACAATCATTTTCTATGTCGCTGCACTTGAATGATACCATGATCATCAATCCCTTTTCATATTTTCATGCTATAATCGCAGATTATTAAGGGTTGCAACGCATCCACGCCTTGCAAATTGCTATAATTACTTATAATAAATGAATTTTTAAGTCAGGTATATGTCGGTATTATCCTGAAATAAAAATGTACCCTGACCTCCATTCAATTGAACAGATTGACGAACACCTATCCGGGAAACATTTGATTGAAATTTGCCCTGTTGCATTACCTGGTAACGAATACGGTGAAAAATGCTTTTTAAAATTAAGATGGTAACAATAAACAATCGGGAAAATTGTTTGTTATCATCATTTTCAGGTGTTTTCCCCGATTTATATCAATTCGCTGTATCCCGGTTCTTCATTCAATCATATCCAAAGATACTCCAAATTTGTCGGATTTTTTTGAGACAATCATGCATAAGCCTTGCTAATTTGTCACTATACAAACATTTCAAAAATCTGTTGAGCCTTGCAGTTATCGTAGGTTGGATTTGAAAAACAATGACCCTGAAAAATGAAGAGCGCAATATGGATATACCTGCAGATGGGCCACTGAAGAAAACAAAACGACCCGAAGGACAAATAAAATACAAAAGATCTTTTTATCCTACGGATGACCTTACGAATCTCCTCCGCATGCTCCAGACTCGTCAGATCGAATTAAAACTGCAGATCAAGAATCTCCAGAACGTAAATGATAAAACACGTGCTTCCCTGGAGATATATCAAAAGATATGTGAGTATTCACCAGTTGGATACTTCATGCTTGATAAACGCGGTATCATTCTTCAGGCAAATCTTTTTAGCTCATATCTTCTTGGGGCTGAACGCCCCCAGCTGATTGGTCGGCCGATTCATACGTTTATCTCACCGAAATCCCGCGCTCAGTACTTTGGTTTTTTTAACAGGCTTCGCCAGGGTCGGCCCAATAACAGTTGCAACGTCGAGATAATTGACAAAACCTCATTTACCCGAACAGTGCAGATGGAGGGATGGTCTGTATTTGTCAGGGCCGGAAAAAATGATGAGATTCGCCTTATCGTAAATGCATTGGATATATCCGTACAGAAAGAGTCCGAAACAAAATTGCAGGAATTAGAAGACCAATATCGTAATATTCTTGCCAGTATACGGGATGTATATTTCCGGTTCGGCCGGGATGGCATATTAATTTCAGCAAGTCCTTCGATACATGATCTCATAGGATTGGATCCGGAAGAAAAGATCACAGATTTATCGATCAATCGATTCTTTCGGCACCCTGAAGATGCCAGATATTTTTTCGATGATCTTTTAAGGAATGGTCGCATTAGCGAATATGAGACTGAATTTATTAGATGTGATGGGACCACTCACCAGATATTAATAACCGCGGGGGTCATTTCTGATGAATCCGGCGAGATCTGCTGTGAAGGAATTATTCGTGATATTTCAGAGTGCAGGAAAGTGAAACTGGCGCTTGCAGAAGCAAACCGGAAAATTTCAATTCTTGATGAAGTAATCTGCCATGATATCAATAATCAGCTGATTTCATTGCAGGGTTTCCTTTCGGTCATTCGTCACAAGCCGTTGGATGAGATTACTGATGAGTATATGGGAAAGGCAGAAAATGCATTAACCGCGATAACCCGACAGATGCAATTTATCCGGGTATATCAACAGACCGGGTTGCAGTCCGCTGAGTGGCAGAACATTCGTGAGATAATTAAAAATCTGCCAATTGGCCGGATTCCCGTGAAAATAGATTTGGATCCTGTCGAAATTTTTGCAGATTTGATGTTTGCCCATGTCTTTTATAATCTCTTTGATAATGTTGAGCAGCACGGAAAAAATGCGCATGAAATTCAGGTTCGTGGATCAAGAACGGCGGGAACCTATACTATTATAGTGTCCGATGACGGGATTGGTATGCCACATGATGAAAGAGAAAAGATATTCGAGCGGGGGTATGGCAGGTATTCAGGTCTTGGCCTCTTTTTAATCCGTGAGATTCTTGGCGTTACTGAAATTACGATTCAGGAAACAAGCCGGTCTGGTGAAGGGGCACGGTTTGAAATTGTGGTGCCGAAAGGGAAGTTCCGGGTCTGCAAAGAAAAAACCCCTG
>Ga0209098_1004416_pt1 | contig 10991 bp, 5 predicted proteins | sample AD_JPNHW1_MetaG_FD_184429 | JGI IMG/M metagenome (GOLD analysis project Ga0209098, IMG submission 184429) | Active sludge microbial communities of municipal wastewater-treating anaerobic digesters from Japan - AD_JPNHW1_MetaG (SPAdes) (version 2) | ecosystem: Engineered > Bioreactor > Anaerobic >... | reverse complement strand
TTGAGGTTGAGCTGGTAGGTATTCTTCTTGTCGTTGAGTTGTATGCCGCCCGCTGTTACGTTGGCATCGCTGAAACCTTTGCTTCGGAGCACACTGGTATTGATCAGGTACAAGTCGGAATTGTGCGGAAGCGCCTGATCGAATACTACTACATTATAATTGGTCGCCGGATCAGTGAGGATACGCTTCTCTTCACCGGTCTCAGTGTTTTCGGCAGTAGCATAGGTGTTGCCGGTAACAGCATTCAGCAAGCCGATAGCCATACCGCCTTTTCCTCTTCCTGAAATTTTGGTTGCATTCAGCAGGTGCTGCTGTACCGGGTTTTTCTTTAATTGCCATCCTGCACCTGCCAGTTCTGATGCCTCATAGAAATAAGCAGGCGTTTTACCGATACGTCTCGAGTAGAAAATGTCACCCTTGTTAAACAGGTCAACCGCTTCGCGGAAGAACGGACGCTGCTCAGTGTAGACTGTTTCAAAAGCAGTCAGATTCTTGATTTTATTGTCAGACTGAACCTGGCTGAAATCGGGCAGGAGGGTCATGTCAACGGTATAACTTTCGTTGATGCCGAATTTGAGGTCGGTGCCACCGCCAAAAGTGGTTGAGACGGATCTCTGACCTTCTTCGGGATAATGCTCAAAACCAGCCGAGAGGTATGGCGTAACCGACAACCTAACTGGAGGTTTCACATGGCTTATTCCCAGCAATTCACCCCAGTAAACCTGGTCGTTTTCGGCCCCGGGCTTTTCAAGCGAGAACTGGTCGGTTTCCCTGTAGCGGCGGATCACACGAGTCATCTCAAATCCCCAGCGCTGCACATCAGTCTTGGGGAAACGAAGTGCTGAGTAGGGGATCATCATCTCCACAGCCCAACCCTGTGCATTCTTTTTAACAGAGCTAAGCCACACGCCGTTGTAAGTCTCATCCCTTTCCCTGAAGTCGAGTTGCACTCCTGAAGCTGTGACCCTGTATGTGTATCCGTCGAGCTGGTTATTATAGGTGTCGAATTCAACTCCGAATATGTCGGCATTCAGGTTGTCATCATCACGTGTGCCAAGTTGAACAAGTATACTGTCAGGATGAGGGTCATACATTTGGGCACCAACGTAAATGGCATAATCATCATAAAGAAGGCGTACTTCGGTTTGAAAAGAAGGCTTCCTCCCATAAAGGGGCTCGTATTGTTCAAAATCACTGATCACTGGTGCAAGCGCCCACGAGGCATCATTAAGCACACCGTTAATTTGCGGAGCCTGTTCGGTTCTTACAGCAACAGCAGTTTTTCTTGCAACAGCACCTGCAGCGCCTGGCTGTGAAAACAGTGAATTTGAAAACAGTATTAAAAATATGGATATTGTGATCTTTCTTCCGAATGCAGTCATAACGTCAATTGATTGTGCAAAGATATGATTTACACAGTATTTGGTAATCGGTGAAAATCATCTATTTTTGAGGCATCAAATATGAGTATATGAACCTTCATGAATATCAGGCCAAACAGATATTAAACACCTATGGAGTGCCTGTAGCACAAGGAATAATGGCTTCCACTGTTGATGAAGCAGTGAGGGCTGCCGAAGAGATACAGCAATCAACCGGTTCGCAGTTCTGTGTAGTGAAAGCACAGATTCATGCCGGAGGCCGCGGTAAAGGCGGCGGCGTGAAACTGGCTAAAAGCCTTGATGATGCCCGTGAAAAGGCTTCTCAGATACTGGGTATGACGCTGGTTACACCACAGACCGGACCGCAGGGAAAACTGGTGCGCAAAGTACTTATTCAGCAGGATGTTTACTACCCGGGGCCTTCGAACACTGAAGAATTCTATATCAGCCTGTTGCTTAACCGTGCCGAAAGCAAAGTTATGGTGATGTATTCTCCGGAAGGAGGCATGGATATCGAAGAAGTTGCCGAAACAAAACCCGATAAGATCTTTGTTGAAATCATCGACCGGGCTGCAGGGCTTCAGCCGTTTCAATGCAGGAAGATTGCTTTCAACCTGGGATTGTCGGGTGAAGCGTTTAAAAATATGGTTAAGTTCGTTGACGGGTTATACAAGACATACATGGGCGCCGATTTGGCACTGCTCGAGATAAATCCGGTGCTGAAAACTTCCGACAACAAAGTGATTGCCGTCGATTGCAAAATGCGCCTCGACCAGAACGCCTTGTTCCGTCATCCCTATACTCAGGCCATGCGTGATATTTATGAAGAAGATCCTGCCGAAGTTGAAGCCGGGCAATATAATCTCAATTACGTAAAACTGAATGGCAATGTGGGTTGCATGGTTAACGGCGCCGGACTGGCAATGGCTACCATGGATATTATCAAGCAAAGTGGCGGGGAGCCTGCCAATTTTCTGGATGTGGGTGGTACAGCCAATGCCGAGCGTGTTGAAAAAGCGTTCAGGATTATTCTGAAGGATGAAAGCGTAAAGGCTATCCTGGTAAATATTTTTGGCGGGATTGTCCGATGCGACCGTGTAGCCCAGGGAATAGTCGATGCATATAATAATATAGGTAATATTCATGTGCCCATCATCGTGCGTTTGCAGGGTACCAATGCCGAAGAAGCCAAGGAGTTGATCAATAAGTCGGGACTGGCGGTATATTCAGCCGTTGCATTACAGGAAGCCGCTGACCTGGTGAATAAGGTGCTGAAGGGGTAAGAATCTGGAAACTGGAAACTGGAAATAAGAAACAGGAAACAGGAAACAGGAAACTGGAAACTGGAAACAGGAAACTGAGAATAGTGAACAGTTAACGGTAAACAGTTAACAAATTACAGATAACAGATAACAGATAGCAGATAGCAGATAACAGTTAACCACTAAGTCACGGAGTTCACGCAGAAGCACTTAGAAATTCCGGAACTTGAAACTGAGAATAAGAAACCTGTTCCAAAGCCGGAGCACACTTCAGCAGGTAACTTAACAAGGTATGCGTTATGGGAGCAATTCGCTCCCTTTTTTAGTATTAATACTAAAGGTCACATGATTTTTTCAGGCGATAGCACTTGAAATCGGGTTTGTGTTTTAGTGAAAATATTATTTCTTTTCGATCGTCAGACCTTTCCTGTTTTAATAAAAGTTATTCCAGTCGACATAAAACAAACTAAAATTTATTACAAAGTATCGTTAATTAGTCACAGAATGACCTTTAAAACGGCATTTATGGGAAAATTTATTAACAAATATTTAGAATTTTCAGAAAAATTATTGAATCAATAAAGTTGTTAAAATATTGTAAAATAAATAGTTAGACTATATTTTCTTAATAAATGTTAAGTGCACACTTATAAATTCCGATTTGAAGGGTATTTTTTTGTATTTATTTTTATACTTTAGCATTCTCTAACCTTTGCGAAACAAGACAAAATCATCAATTCAACAATCAACTAACCCTAAGTTTAACATTAATTTAAAGTGCTTATGAAAAAAGTAACTTTATTGCTTGCGCTCTTTGCTTTTTGCTCATGGCAGACGGTGATGGCGCAGAAGACAATTAACGGGGTGGTGACTGATGCCAAAGATGGCCTCACGATCCCGGGCGTTAATGTCGTTGTAAAAGGAACCACCACAGGTACCACAACAGGCCTGGACGGAGGGTACTCTTTGAAAGTGCCGGCAAATGCACCTACTCTGGTATTCTCATTTGTAGGATACGAAACACAGGAAGTGGCAATCGGCACACAGACGCTCATCAATATCTCGCTTAATCCTACCGCTGAACAACTTCAGGAAGTGGTTGTTACGGCTCTTGGTATTAAGAGAGATCAAAGGGCTCTTGGTTATGCCGTTAGTTCGGTTTCAGCCAAGGAAATTACCAAGGTTGGAACCAGCAACTTTGGCTCAGCCTTGTATGGTAAAGCCACAAACGTGCGTATTTCTGCCGCTCCGGGTGGTGCCACAAGTGCTGTTAACATTAACATACGCGGTACGAACTCAATCACAGGATCAAGTACTCCGCTGATTATTGTTGATGGTGTTCCTATCCGCAACGGTGAAAACAACAACCAGAGTTACTGGGATGACCAGCGTATCCGCGGTAACGGCCTTATCGACATCAACCCTGAAGATATTGAAAACGTATCAATCCTGAAAGGGGCTGCAGCTTCAGCGCTGTATGGTTCAGAAGCTGCTAACGGTGTCGTTCTTATTACTACAAAGACCGGTAAGAGTGGAAAAAAAGGACTGACTGTTGATGTAAATGCTTCTTACTTCATGGAAAAGGTTGCTTACCTGCCTGATTACCAGAATGATTATGGTCCTGGCTACGACCGGGGAACAAACATGGGTTCATTCGGTTCGGATGACCAGGGGTGGCTCAAAGTCAATGAGAACGGCACGGAATATTACAGGCCGATCTACCGCTCATATGCTCAGTTCGGGCCCAAGTTCGATGGTCGTGATGTAATGGGCTGGAATGGTGAAGTCGTTCCATATACAGCCAAGGAAAACAATATGGCTGACCTTTACCAGACTGGTTTCGGTTCGATGATAAATTTTGCTGTTTCACAAAATTCAGATAATGGTAGCTATCGTTTCGCATTTACACGCAATGATGATCAGGGTATACAGCGGAGCAACAAACACCACAGGAACTCCTTCGTTTTTAATAGCAATTTCAAGGTAGGAAAACGAGTGTCTATGGACATGAGTGCCAACTACATCAACCAGTACACCAAGAACCGCGCTTACCGTATGTGGGCTATCGGTGCAAATTATGGCGGTTTCTTCAGCCGTTTCGATGATATGCAGTGGTACCTCGATGCATACAAGACCAGTCTGGATTACAAATGGGACCGTTATGATGTTGATCCTACCAAAACCCTTACCTATGACGAGCGCCTGAAATATCATATCCGTGCCTATGACCTTCTGGATATGTTATGGAATATGAATGAAAATTCACAGGAAGAGTTCAATAACAGGCTTCTTGCTAACCTGACCACCACCGTTGATATTTTCAAAGGACTGAAATTCAGGGGCAGGATCGCAACAGACTATACTTCGGATTATCAGGAATCACGTAACCCGAATGAACGTCCTATCTCACTGGGATTCAATTCTGGTAGCTTCGGTCAGGCTCACAGCCTTTACACCATTGCATACGGCGATGCACTTCTTATGTACAACAAGGATATCACATCTGATTTTGCCATTAATGCCAACCTGGGGGTTACCGGACGCAAAGAATGGAATACCTGGACAAACCGCTCAACACGCGATGGTTTGAGTGTAAGGAACTGGTGGAGCCTGAACGCTTCAAACAACGAAAATCCATATAGTGGATCAGGATACAGAGAATTAATCAGATATGCATATTTGGGAACTTTGCAGTTTAGTTATAAGAACTGGGCATTTGTTGAAGTAACTGGCCGCCAGGAAGCATCTTCAACTTTGCATCCAAAAAGCAACAGTTTCTTTTATCCTTCGTTCAGCGGTAGTGTAATCCTTTCGGATGCTCTTCAGCTTCCAAAGGAAATTAACTACGCTAAGGTTCGTGCGTCATATGGTATAGTCGGCAACCCGCCTGAGATGTATAAAGCAAATAACGCTTATAATCTCGGCTCATTCCTCGGAACCATATACAATTCAGTACCGGCTGCATATGGAAATGATATGATCAAACCAGAAGAAAAGCACGAATTTGAGGTTGGTCTCGAAACCCGCTTCTTCAACAGCAGGTTAGGATTTGAATTTTCGTTCTACAATGCCATACTCAACGGCCAGATACTGGAGTTACAGGTTCCCACCTCGGTTGGTGCAAGTTCCATGCTGGCTAATGTTGGTAAACTGAAAAACCAGGGCTTTGAGTTTGCTTTCTGGGGTACTCCTGTGAAGAAAACCGATTTCCAATGGGATGCCCGTTTCAATTTCGGTTTCAACCGCAACGAAGTTCTTGAACTTATGCCGGGTGTTGACCGTCTCGAACATTACGACATCGATGCCGGTGCAGCCAAGATTGTTTCGGAACCCGGCAAACCAATGGGAGATATTATCTGTTTTATGCCGATGAAAGATCCTGATGGTAACCTCATTATCGAAAATGGTGAATACAAAGTAGACTTTTCGGAAATGAAAACTGCCGGTAACGTTCAGCCAAAAGCTGTCGGAGGCCTTGGGAATACGCTGAGTTACAAAGGTTTCGTTCTCGACTTCCTGATCGACTTCCGCTGGGGTGGTGAGATTATGTCGCTCTACAACCGATATGCTGAAGGCGCCGGTATGTTCAAGAGCACACTTCCCGGACGTGATGCCGATAACGGTGGTGTTGCCTACTATGTTGACGGTGACGGAAATAAAGTTGCTTCATCGGCTTCAGCAGGTCCAAACGGCGAAACTATTTATCATGATGGTATCATACTGGATGGCGTGAAGGAAATCAAGGACGAGAACGGAACCGTTACTGGTTATGCTAAGAATGACGTAATTGTTGACGCTGCTACTTATTATCTCGATGCATTCACCTGGGGTGCCAATCCTTCATGGGGTTCGGGTATGAGCCGTTATGATCTGTCGATCTATGACAACAGCTACATCAAATTCCGCGAATTATCCTTTGGTTACAACTTGCCTAAATCTCTGATCTCGAAGATCGGATTAAGCAATCTTCAGGTATCACTGGTTGGCCGTAACCTTTTCTACCTCTATAAGAATCTTCCCAATATGGATTCTGAGGTACTGCTCGGTTCAAACTGGATCAACCAGGGTATAGATACAGGTACATCTACAGCTTCATCCAGAAGTTTAGGTATTACTTTCAGGGCTAGTTTCTAATAACCTTTAAAAACAACATGATTATGAAAAATACAATCTCAAAAATCATACTTGCTGTTTCGATGGTAGCCCTTATCACTACCAGTTGCAGTAAAGACAAACTGGCTGAGATCTATCCCGATCCCAGCAAAACATCTTCAGCATCGGTTGAACGTTTTTTCACCGGAGTATTGACAGCCTCCCTGGATTACGTGAGGATGGAATACTGGCGCCTGTTCGTTGTTGAACAACCTTCATTGGGCCATTACACACAGGTGATGGGCTGGACAAACGGCGAAAAGCAATACGAAATTGCTATCGGACCGGTTTCTGACCGCTGGAATGCTTATTATACCGGCGTTATGCTTCAGTACCGTGAGTTTATGAGGCTATACAATGAACTTCCGGAAAACGAAAAACCCGATTACGATATCATGCGAATGGCAGCTTCCATCTACTTCTATGATCATTCACAGCAGATGGTGGATATCTGGGGTAAAATTCCCTGGTCGGAAGCCGGTATGCTGCGCACAAACAATGGCGACCTGGTTGCTTCAAAGCCAAAGTATGATGATGGCGAAATCATTTACACCGCCATGCTTGACGACCTGAAAAATATGGCTGAATCATTCAAAACGCTCACCATATCAGAAGGATATCAGAAAATTTTCACTACACAGGATGTTTTCCTGAATGGTGATATTCAGAAATGGCGCAAATACTGTAACTCACTGCGCCTGCGCATGCTCATGAGGGTTTCAGGTGTTAGTTCCTTCCAGAGCAGGGTTCAGACAGAGGTAGCCGCCATACTGAATAATCCCGGTGATTATCCCCTCATTGAAACCAACGATGACAACGTGCTCAGGCAAAGTGTTGCCGGCACCTATGAATCATCAGGTCTTCAATCAGCTTTTGAAACCTGGGGTGTGTATGATATTGCCCCCTATACAATGGTTGAGCATATGAAAACCAATGGCGATCCCCGCCTGCAGTGCATTTTTGAACCAGGTGCTAATGCCAATGGAGAATATATAGGTCTCGACCCGATGCTCAATGCCACTGCCCAGGGTGATCAGCTCACAGCCGGTATTGTTGCACGCTACAACGGAGTGACCTTCACCCGCAGTAAAATGTATCCCGGCTGGCTGTGCACCGCTGCCGAAATCAACTTCCATAAGGCTGAAGCTTACCTGAAGATCCTCAACAACGACGGTGCAGCCAAAACAGCTTATGAAGCCGGTGTGAAGAACTCAATACTGTTCTACTACTGGATCAACCAGCAGAGCCTCGAAGGCAGCCCGACCCTTGAAACCCCGAGTGACGGTGTTATCAATGCATATCTCCAGTCAGCCGGTGTAAAATGGGATGGAACTGCTAATAAGATTAAACTTATCGGCGAACAGGAATGGATACATACCGGTATTTCACAGATGGGACATACCTGGGCCGAAATCCGCCGCCTTGGCTATCCTGAACTCAACTTCGTGGTTGATAACCAGAGCACACAATCTCTGCCCCCTGTAAAATGGGTTTACCCTTCAGCTGAGAAAAACCTCAATGGTGACAATTACGCTGCAGTGAGCGACTATGATGATCCTAACAAGAAGGTTTTCTGGGATGTGAACTAATTCCGGAACAGACTTTAATTAAAAGCAGGAAGTTTTGTTGCTTCCTGCTTTTTTTATTTATTTTGTAAAAAAATTATATATGAAAAATCTGATTTATCCATCCTTAATGATGTTGATATGTTTGACTTTATCACAGGCATATTCTCAGCAAGTGCAATTCAAACGTGATTTCATTGTCACCCTCAAAGGTGATACTATTGATGGTGAAGTGAAAAAATCAATTCTTCGAAAATCCGGGAAAATGGATTTTATACCATCAGGGCAATCAAAAGCGATCACGTATAAGCCTCAGGAAATCAGCGCTTTTTATTCACAGGCTGAAGGTTTTTTTATCAGTGCCGGGATTGATCTGGATGTGTCACCAACTGATATAAACTCGCTGCGCGAAGATCCTAACCCGGAAATCAAAAAGGACACGGTTTTTCTCAAAGTTATAATGCTGGGTAAAGCTAACCTTTATGCCCTGGACGACGATGCCATGAAACTGCATTTCTTTATATCAAAAGAAGGTTCACCGATTACGGAATTAATCAATTATTCCTACCTTGATCGTGGCGAGAACTACTGGGATGCTGTGAAAAACATACCTCCTGACCAGGAGAAAGAGCGTAAAAGTACCCGGAATGAAAATGAATGGAACCCTAAAGATGCAGTCAGGAATGTGCCGCGGTACAAAGGAATTCTGAATTTCTTTTTTTCTGATTGTGCCAGGGCAACACGAAAAATCGAGAATCTTCCTTTTGACGAGGGTTCACTAAGGGAAATCTTTAATATTTACAACAATTGTGATGAAAAGGCATCTGGAAAATATACATCAGATTACCAGCGGAAAGGCACGGAATTGCTTGGTTTTATCGGGCCTTCTTTTTCCGGGATAGATTATAACCTGAAGGGTGAAGAGATATTTGGCTTCAAGCAAAAATATGGTTTCACAGCCGGCATTGACCTGAACCTGAGGATGGGTTATAAATACAGGTTCGCCTCAATTCTTAACAGTTTGCAGTACTCTCAGATTAAAACGCTGGGCGAAAATCACTACAAGAACGGGGTGGTATTTTATGACAAATATGCAAGGATAACCTCAAGCGTGTTTTCGTTATCAACCATGATACGTCTTTCTTATCCGGATCTGAAATTTATTCCCTTCGTTAACCTTGGTGTAAGAAACGTACTGGTTTTGTTGCCCGAGAATTCATTCGAAGTCACAACAACTGTCGGAGGAGAACCTTCAACCAGCAAATCGGAATTGGTTGTAGAACACTACCTGTACCATTTCAGCACGGTTGCAGGGGCCGGAATTCAATACAAACATTTCGGCGTTGAACTCAGATACTTCCCTTACTTTGGTATGGACCTGGACCCGGCCATAGGAAGAGGCCTGTTAATTTCTTCATTTGATCTGAACCTGAGTTACAAGATCATGGAGAAATAGCAATGTCATTTTATGAGGTGTTCAGGATTTGTAGCTGATAATAGTTGTGTTTAATATACTATTATTCAACCTGTTGCCGTTATTGTCCTGACATGAGCCATAAAGCTGTTCCTGATCAGTAACTTTCTTTGAATATTGTGATTAATATGTGAGGAGTGAAATGATCGGATTTCAATTCAAAAAATCATGAGTGCTTTAAATAAATACATTTTTCTGTCGGCTTTGTTCTTATATACTGCAAATGGGTGGCTCTCTGCCCAAACCAATGCCATTCTCGGAATGACCGGCGGCATGGGAATAACACAGCTCAAATACAATAGTTACGATAAATCAGTTTATCGTTTTAAACAAGCATATTCAAGTTATTCGGGAATATCACTGGAGTTCCCGATGCATAAAATTGAAGACAAAGGAAGTTTTTACAACGAACTGGCTTTCTTCAGGTTTAAAACAACAGCCTCTTTGCATGAAATTGACAGCACATCCGGGAATCCTGAAAACAGCTACTTCGATTACAACCTTGAATTTGCCCCTAACATTGTCACGCTCACGCATATGTTCCGCTATACCTTTACCCCCGGGGATTTTAAGTATTTTGTGAGTGCCGGTGTTTACAACAATTTTGTCATTTCATCAAACAACAGGAAGACGATCATTCACACGCGTAACGCAGTTCAGGATACAACTTACGGGGATGCAATTCCCGATTTTGCCGTTCACGGACTCATGATAACGGCAGGTACGGGGTTTATTTACAAGAACATAGGCTTTGAAATAAGGTTTGACCCGGGCCGGAATTTTACCCGCCTTTATGATTATTCGATCTATGCAATGAGCTTTACCGCTCAACTGCATGTGAGGTTTAATCCGTGATAAGGGGTGAAATATATTTCAGAAATCCATAATAAATAATAACTCTTCGAATCTGAGGTTTATAGTTTCAGGTTTCAAGTCTAATGTTTCAGGTTAAAGGCTTCAGGCTTGAGTTTACAAATCCTGGTTTGTGCTTTCTGGTTTCAAGTTTACAATCCAGATATTCAGGACCATAACTCTCAAACTACTTATAAATCCTCAGCAACTTCACGCCATGCGAAGGCACGACGGCTGAGTAACTTTCACCCAGCGGGCCGATGTCTTCCTGTTTCCACACATCACGGACTGTATAATCGCCGCT
>Ga0209098_1004414_pt1 | contig 10994 bp, 20 predicted proteins | sample AD_JPNHW1_MetaG_FD_184429 | JGI IMG/M metagenome (GOLD analysis project Ga0209098, IMG submission 184429) | Active sludge microbial communities of municipal wastewater-treating anaerobic digesters from Japan - AD_JPNHW1_MetaG (SPAdes) (version 2) | ecosystem: Engineered > Bioreactor > Anaerobic... | reverse complement strand
CGCCACATCGACGAGAACGCTTGAAAGATGCGCGTTCGTAGCTCTTGGTTGAATGTGCCACCGGCGTCACGGTTCACATTGCCATCGGCGTCGTATTTGGGTCCACCTTCTCGCCGTTCGAATCGACCATTGATGACCGCTAACCCACAGTAGCGTTGCAGTTGGCTTGGCTTTACGGCTCGGTTGATGTCAATGTACGCGCAAAGGTAACCGGCGACAACCGGACCTACCCCGTAAACGTGCTTCAGGAACTTCGAGTAAACCGGTAGCTTCCGAAGTTCTCGCTCGATTGCTGATTCGAGTTTCGTTGCCGCTTTCTTTTGACGCTCCGATGCTTCGAGCAAATCAATCTGTCCACCGATTCCGTCTAGCGGGAGCAAGCACGGAATGGTCTCTCCCGTCTCGTGATTTACACGGTCGCTTCCCATATGGTGAAGCGCTACCGAGTTTTTAGTGTGCGCGTTATGCAACCTGACAAGTCGCCTCAGTTCTCGCCTCGGGTCGTCGTGTACCGGGACTACTGGCGTTTTACGTTCGAGTTTCTTTGCTACTGATTTCAATGTGGCTGTTGTTTTCATTTGGTTTCCGTTGGTTCAATGACACACCATGTCTTCGTTGTGCCCCCGCTGGTTCAATCGATTCACATGTCTTAGTTGGTGAGTTCTGGTTCAATGCGCAACTTTGTCTTCGTTGGCGCCGGGAGGTTCAATCACAGTGAGTGTCTTCGTTGATTCGAGCTGGCTCAATGGTGAGAACCGTCTTCGTTGGATACTCGTGGCTTAATCGCGTTCTTCGTCTTCGTTAGGGCATAGTGTTTCAATAATCTTCGTTGTCTTCGTTTCCGCGGAACAGCTCCATGAATACTGATGTCTTCGTTGGAGTGTCGTGGTTCAATCAACCATCTCATTAGGATCTATACCATGCTTTATCAAAAGTTGCTCGTACTTTCTACAGCATGCGCACGTTTTCTTTCCAGGAGTCTTTCCGGTAATTGCAGCAATACGCCTAGTTGCCTGCTTCAGTGTTAGCGGATTGCCGCCGTTCTCTTTCATGTTGGAGATGAGCATCTTGAAAACATTACGAAGGTGCTCATCGCTCACGTTGTTAGATACGTAAAGCGCCACACGATAGTCGAGCTGGCGACGAGATTCCTCTCCAATTCTTTGCACGGCAGAATCGAGTCGTTTCCAGAACGCTAACCCTTTCCCGGCTCCGCAGATACCGATTAGCCATTGTGTGCAGGTTATCCCACCGGCTTCGTGTTTATACGCCGACCAATTATTAGAAAGCGCAACCACGTCGTTAGCAATAATCAGAGGGCCGTTTGCGCCTGATTTCACACAGCCACGAAGCTTTTTCCCGAACTCTACAAGATCGATGGCGTTATCGTGCGCTGTGGTAATCTGTTCTACGTCAGTCATATTCTCTCCCTGGTTCGCTATAGAATCAACGCGCTAGCCGAACAGTTGCAGCTGATTGTCGCTTTTCTGTACCGGAACAGGCGACGGTTTGCTCGACTCGAACTCGAAATTACATGCCTCGCATAGCGGACTCACGCCGTGCCACGACTTGAGATATTGGCTCGTATCAATGCCACAATTCATCTCGTACTCGATTCCGGTCTTGTCGATGAATCGCTTAACCTTGTCCGGCATTGTCTTTTCGAAGCATTGGCTACCAGAGTACTTGAACGGAGTCGACATCTGCGGAAGGATGAAAACGCCTCGCCTTGCCAACTGGCTCGCCCGCACAATCGCGCTGAACTCGAATCCGCCAAACCCATCGTTCTCGCGACCGGTCTTGATATTTCCGAACGGTGGGTTGCTGATGGCGCAGTCGAACTTATGGTCGAATTCCACATCGAATATCGAGCCGCAAATCCACGTGGCCTGTGGTAGGATTTTCTTACCGACCTCGACGTAGGACGGGTTGATTTCGACGCAGGTCATATCGAACGCGTCATCCTCGTATTCCTTGAGCCAGACCGCGAACGATAGGCTACCGATTCCAGCGCAAAGGTCGATGACGCGGCGGCCGGTAACTTCGATGGCGAAGTCGCGAGCTAGACCTGGACATGTAAAGAAAGCTCCCGCGGCCGAGTTTATGTGCGTTGCCCCTTCCTGCCAATGCTCAAGAACGAACAGCTTGTCCTCTATCGTAAGCTTGTCCTTTTCGAGCAGGCGCAAGGCTTCGTTGTGTAGCTTCAGTTCGGGTTTGGATAGCTTGGACATTACCACCTACCTAGAGCTGGAGCGAACAACAACTCGCCGGTTGCATTGTAATAGTTCCAGTTCTTCCGCAAATCGTCGGGGTCCCATTCAAGTGCGGCGCCTCGCTTGATTAGAGACGCAATACTTTCTGCTCTAATCGACCAGCTATCGTATGTGTTATTCCAGCACCCACACGCGGTCGAATGCCCATTGTCGAACAGCCAGATTCTCGGCTTCAGCCCGCATCGACAGCACTCAACCCATTCGCTTGGATTTTCGAGTGTCAAGTACGAGTCAATACAGTCTATGTACGAATGCACTTCGTATGCGTCGTGATTGAATTGCATGACTCACTCTAGCACGAATTCGACATCTCGCTCGGTAATTTCATCTCCCATTTTCTCTTCCAGCCACGACATAGTGTTGCCTGGTTCCTCCAGTTCACCATCGCCGGAGCGTATCAGGTGTCCCATCTCGTGGCGGATAACCTTGGCTAGCACGGCCTCGGGATTGTCCAGCCGACGCGACCCGAACACGACCACGGTTGAGCTCTCATCGTCCTCCATTGTTCTACCGCGGATGTTACACACCTCGTCAACGTAGTACAGTTCGGCGTCGCCACTGTCGCGTGACACGGTGAAGCGCTCAATACCTACATTGTTCCACGCGTCTGCCTGTTTCTGGACGATGGCAAGTTCCGCGTCGGTCCAGTCTCCAATCGCGTGCAGGTTCGTGCGGCGCGGGATGTCGCTGGAGCAGCCGACGGTGAACAGTGAGACAATAGCGACGATGACCGTGATGAGCGATTTTGATACTGGCCGCATTGGGTTATACCTCGACGTCGCAACGTGTGCCCTCGAGAGCGTAGTACTCGGCGCACCACAAGCTATAGGCGCGGCCGAAATCGCACAACAGCTCCTCGCCTTCGGGATCCGCGTACCGCTCGGCCTCGTCGCCCTCGAGATATACGGTCGTCTTGTGCGCAATGGCGTAGATGATGCGACCCAGGGCCCCGACGGATTCGGTGTGCGCGATGTAGGTCTTACCGGTCTCCGGGGCGCGGTACACGTACGCAATGAACGGGCGCTTGGAGCGCTCGGCCTCGAGGTAACGTTGACCTGTGAGTAGGTCGTTTGCTGATACTCGGATTTCGCGACCGTGTAGATTTCGGATGGTGTTCATTTTGCTCTCCTAACGCCCCGAGCCCCGGCCTTGGTAGGTGCGGGGCTAGACCGGTTGGCGTTCGTCACTCGGTCTCGACGGACCAGATATCCCATGAGTCGCCGGTTTGCTCTCCCCAGACGAAATCGGCCCCGGCGTCGATACACGCCTCAAGAGCCTCGGAATGGCTCATATTGTTGCAATTCACCCCCAGCTCGTCCTCGATGTCGAGCTGCGTGCCGTCAACCCAGTCGGTCGCTGACCGGTCAACGACGGCAGCTTTGACCTCTGCGATCGCCTCTGACTTGGTTGTCGCGTTGAGTTCGTGCGAGATGAGGCCATTTGCATCCGTGGTTGCGTAGAATTTGGTGGTCATGATGTTCTCTCCTGCGCTGACAATCAGAGCATGACGCACCCAGATGGAAGGCGCAACCCGAAAATGCAAACGACCCGCAGTTAGTCCCACGGGTCGGATGCGTCTGTTACAGTTCGGCTTTCGGTGCCGGGTGCGTTTTCTCACCTAACCACGCGATTGCTTTATGATATCCAGGAAGCAATCGCTCGGCGACGTAAAAAGCCTTGGTGTGAGCTATACCCTTGTGCGGCGGTATGGCCAGGTGTAGTACCTCGTGCGCTACGATGTACATCAGAACGTATCTCGGGGCGCGCTTTAGCACAGGATGAATGCCGATAAAAAGCCCGGCCTTTGTACCGTGACAGCATGCCCAGTCGCGGATTTCATCGAATAGCGCGGTGTCTGTATCGTCCAGGTCTACCCATCTGATGTCGATTCGGTGCGGTAGTGGCGCGAACAGTTTCAGCACGTCGAGCAGGATCGCGTCCAGGTCATGTGACGGCATCGTGGTGTACCCCGGTCTCTTTTGTCTCGTACTCTTCCCGTCCAAGGACAATCGCCGTTTCCGCGTCACCAGCGCGCTCTACCGCATCGCGCTCGACCTGATAGGCGATACGTGCCAGTGACTCGCTTATTGAGTCGAGACGGTCAAGCATAGACTCAAGGACTGGGATAGCTCGCTCTAGCTGCTCGCGTGTCATTCTACCGACGCCTCCTTCTCTTTTTCGTGTTTGAAGTAGTTTATTGCGCGGATGTTGAATTCGCGAAGCGTCTGGAACTTGGTAAGACGCCAGCTAAGCAGCAGGCCTCCAATAGCCTGTGGGCCTAGTCCTAGTGACTTACCGAACGCGCTTCCGGGTCCCTGTAGCGTAGGGCAAGCTATCGTGTGTACTCCTCGCGTGTAGATGTAGCAGCTTCGATGGTAATGGCCAACAAGTAGCACACCTGGCTTCTCCGCTGAGCTAAACGCCTCAACGAACTTGGCCAGCTTGTAGCTCACCGCGTACGAACATGACCCGCTCGGGTGAAGCATACGAACCGTGGTACCGCCTATTCGTAGCGTAGCAGCTCGGTCTCCGTAGAATGTGATATCTGTTCGTCCTCGTTTCGCGAACTGGCCAGTAATGTACGCTCCAACATCTGCACCAGTCTTCTCGGTAAACGTATAGTCGTGGTTGCCAGTAACCGCATGATATCGCAGACCATTGAGTTGAGGTAGTGTTCTAATCAAGTCCTTGGTCTGGTCTTCCAATCCAGAATACTTCAACTCGAATTCACCGTGACGATAGCATCCGTCAAGCAGGTCACCAGGTATAAGGATGTCTCTCGCTCCAGAACGGTAGATACGGTTAGCACAGTCAACGATTTCGTTTCTTAGACAGTACTTAGAGCCTAGATGCAAGTCGGACATCACCCCGACCTTGAAACGCTCACCAATCGTTGGAGGCGGTCCCGCTGAATGTATCTCGCCCGTCTCGTCAAACCCTATCCCAACATGCCCGTGCCCGGTCTTGATAGCTACACCAGACGCCTTTGCGCGCTTCAGTAGTCCTCGCGTCGATGATGGCGACATGTTCATCAGGTCGCACAACTGCTCAAACGTGGGTGTCTTTGATAGCGCTCGTACAAGATGGGCCATATCTCCGTCTTGCTCGTCGCTTGCTACCGGTAACACAACAGACGACTCGCCGCAGAATGACCCTGGAGATGGCATTCCTCGGCGACGGAATGCAACCTCTAGACCGTTGACGCTGACATCCAATCCTTGGCGACACAGCACAGAACACGCATCAGAAACGCAGCTGGACGATTTCAGTGCCAGTTCAGCTGCATTTATGTTCTTTTCGTCATTCCAGTTTATTCTAGCCATATCTCTCCGGGGTTCCGCTACCTTAGCACGCAATTTTCGGTTGTCTAGTGACGCGCAAACCTGGTCAATCTAGGCAGGGCGCGAACCGGAATCTGACCACCGTCAAGGCACCGTCGAATCTCATCCACGTCGCAGCCGGAATCGAGCGAGACCTTGAGCGCATTGGTTAGGGCTGCAGCGCATTTGTGCATGCCGTCCGATACTCCGGAAGCGTAGGCGGACTCAGTGCGACGTTTGAGGCGCCGATGATACACGATGCGCTGGCCAATCAATGACACCAACAGTACGGCGCTCAGCGCTAGCAATGACAACGGGTGAGCTACTGTCACAATCCGGCCTTGTGACTGATATGGAATTGCGAACAATTAGGGCATTTGTATACGCGTAATTTCACACCTCGTTTCTTAGTGCATCGTTCAGCCATCATGTACGCCTCCGTGTGAGACCAGTACGACCGTTTCCTGTGGCATTGTCGTTCGTTTAGCATCGTGTAATCCTTTCATTTGTTCCTACGCTTAAAACTCTCAATGCGCTCGTGGTACTTCATCGTCCAGATTGCATCGGAAAGCGCATCGTGTTCCGCGTCATTCTTCGGTTTGAGCTGTTCAGTGACGCTTTCCGGAAACTCAGCCGCGACCTGCTTTACGTCGCGGCAAAACATCGGGAATCCTTTCGGTAGGTCTACCATTCTCCCGAACAGCTGGCAAAACGCAACCCAGTCGTAGTCGGCAAAGTAGGCCCAGAATTCGATCGCGCTGTCTCCTGAAACGAACGATAGAATCAGGTCACGAATCTGTTCTCGATTCATCCACGCGGACGATTCGCGCGGAGGCAATTGTTTAATCACATTCTCGCGTACCCAATCGTCAGCGTATGACAAGTCAGCATCCGTGCTGCATGCATACAGGCATCGGCCATCCTCTGCAACGATTCCAATCGAGATTAGATCGATGGTTTTACCGTCTTCAATGAACTCCGTGTCTAGATAGTATCTCATTTACCGTCTCCAATCCAGATCATGGCACGCTAACGCGCACCTGTCAACCGACTCTAACGGCAACCATCTTCCACAATCCGTCCGGTAATACGGTCGAGTTGCCGTCGCTATCGGTCACCGTGCATCCGTCTATCGCAGCCACGGTCCCGAGGTCGATCGCCTCCGGAGCGCCAATAGTGACGGTGCATGGCGCGCCGACTGATACATCAGCCGTTGATGGCAGCAGAAACGTCACGCTACGCACCGTTCCGCCGCCTGGTAGATAGTACCGGGCCGAGTTTGAGCAGATTACTGAGTATGTATCGGTTGTCAATCGATCCTCGTCGCGGTTATCTTCCATTTTCCGTCGGGCATATCGCGCTCGCGAATGCTGTGCTCAGTAAATATCTCGCGACCATTCTTGCACTCCATTATACCAAGCTCGACCGTTTCCCTTGCTGCGACAATACACTTTGCCTTGGCTACAAGTTCACCGAATTTAATGAATTGCGCCGGGTCGCAATGGTGCAAGTTCGCTGGTGGATAATCGCTGCCGAACGGGAACGATCCGTCGTGCCATACGTAGCATTCAAAGCAGTCGTTGCACGTTGTTTTACTGAGATGAATTAGACACTTCCCGCAGTATCCGCCCATCTGCGGGTACCACGTCGCCAGGTACATCTCGCCGTTGAGCCCAAAGATGGAGTCGGATTGACATTGTTCGCTAGTTGGTTCTTTTATCGCTTCATCCATTGTCCACCTCAATCGTAATCTTCATTCGTGTGCCACCGCCAATCTTCGGAAGCCCAGCGAGCGCTTTATTCGAACCGGTAAATGTTAGCTCTCAGTATAACGAACCAGTGTCAAACGGAATACTTACTGTAGAATTTACGCCAACGACCGATACGCATCCACCGGTTGATAGGGAGTGCAACTGGTCTCCGTTTTGGTATTCCCAGCTTTGCGGCTTAGCTTCGATCGCAATCGTCGGCCTGGCGACACCGTGTAGCTCATCGTAAGCCGCAACACATGCCGCCATCGCGTCTCGGTATTCCTTGGAGCTAGGAACGTAGCACAGCGCGTTTTCTCCGTCTTCAACGAATCTAAGTCGGAGACCGTATCTACCATTAAGTCCAATCTTCGGCGGCCGCCACTCGCTGCTATCCGGAATCTTTACAGTCGGAAGTTTCAGTGACGGCTCCTCCGCGGTTGTACGGAATTGGTATGGAGGCGAATCTCCACTGTACCTGCGCATTGGATACCACGTAGCGTATGGGACAAGATTATATTCGCTCTCCCCTGGATTCTCCAACGCGAACTCTTTCGTGCACGGTCGCTGCGTTGGCGTTGGCTTCGGTTCTTCGTGTAGAGGTACTCCTAGGGGCAGGGTGTGCGCGTCGATGGCGTATCGAAAAGACGCGTTCCCGTTCGGGTTGCTCACATATGCCCATGAGCTTTCGTTTGTAAATTTGATAGCCGTTGCACATTTAGCATTATACAGCCTTACGATCTGGTCATTTTCAACCTCAACCCACCTAGGTTCCGTTGGATCGTATCCAACCGGGAACGTTCGCTTGTCGGCGCTGTATCCCCTGAGAAGCATTGCGGTTGCATTTCGTTGAAACGGAACCCATTCTCTGATTTCAGTGTCCAGTACGCGCACAGTTGCACCGTTGTCCCGGAGCCATTCCGCGTCTTGATACGGAATCGCGGTCCAGTTTTCCGCATCCTCCTCTGCTGCGATGCGGGCGGCTTCTGAGGCGATGAAGGCGTCGACGAATTTTGCGCACTTAAGGATGTGCTCAATGAACGCGAATACCGAACAATGGGCGTCGTGTATTCGCCACGGGTGTTTCGCGTCGGTCGTTGTGCGCGTCGCGACAATATTCGAACGGTTTTTTATCCGTACCTGTTGGATTATTTTCGGCACGTAATCTACGGTTAGCACCGCTCCTTCGTAGTCTGGTAACTCGCACTTCTTCCAATCAAGTTTCGATAAATCAATCATCTTATCCTCCACAATCAGCCAGCCCCCTGGCCATGTTGATAGCGCTTCGCGGGTGGTTAGGCGGGTCACGCGCTACCGAATCTACACGAGCTCCAATACTCTTCGTCTTCGTTGTACTCGAAGCCTAATTCTTGCAGGCGCTCCCTGTCTTCCTCGGGCAGCTCTCCGGTTACTCCAACGATAATGAGTTCGTCGTGCTGACAGATTGTAGGCCATCTTGTGGGTGTTTGGTGCTTTTTGAATATCTGTAGTGCTTCGATTAGGTCGTCCATCTTACGCCTTCCTCAATCCTTTCAGTCGCCACGGTTTGCACCGTGTAACTCACGCCGCGCACCGCTTCCTTGCCACTTCAATCGCTTCAATGTTCCGATCTATCCCGATCGCGTCTCGCCCAAGTCTCTGCGCTACCGCTACCGATGTTCCGCTGCCCATATACGGGTCGAGCACTAGGTCACCTGGATTCGTCGTGGCGAGTATCAGCCTCTCGAGTAGCGCCTCCGGTTTCTGTGTCGGATATCCGGTACGCTCTTTTGCTACCGGAGCAATCACCGGAATGTGCCACACGTCCGAAATCGGTGCTCCAAGTGATTCCGCATTCTCGGAAATCGACCGGCGGGATTTCGATTCGTCCAAGACCGCTCGCTGTCGTGACGTACCCCACGTTTTCAGAGTAGAAGTCGCAAGCGGTTGGTATAGCTGATTCCACCGCTGTTTTCCTGGCGTCTTCACGTATCTGATCAGCGTGTCGTGCATCCGTTGAAAGTTCTTCGTCTTCGTTGGCCATCGTTTGTAGCTCCAAATTATTTCGCTCGCGAAGTGGTCAACCCCAAAGGCTCGGTCGAGATTAACGCGCACGACAGGGGCCAGTCGCCAGTCTAAGTGGACCACGAGGCTCCCGGATTCGTGAAGGAGCTTATCGAAACATGTCATTGCCACAGTGAGGATATTGCCGGCGGTCATTAGATCGTTATCGTCGTAAGAACCCGCTTTCGCCGTCTGCGTTTTACCAGTCAGAAACGGCGGGTCCATATAGACCAGATGGACATTTCCCGCGTGCCGCGTTCGATCGAGCGCTTGCAGGGCCAAAGCGTTCTCCATGTGGAAAAACTGGATCATTTCCATGGCCCTTTTCTGCCAACTGCAAGCACTCCGATGATGAGCATCAACGCGCACACGATGTTTGCAATTAGTTCGCGGGTCACGCCTCAATCTCCCACACCAGCGACTCTAGCGCGGCCTTTAGCTCGGCACCGCGCGTCGTCGCATCCTTGGTCACGCAATACTGGAACTCGCGCTGTGCTTCACGATAGGTGGCGCACTTGGCCTTGATTCGGGATAGCTTGTCGGTGTCTTGATTGTATTGCATATCAATCTCATCGTCGCTTTGGTGGCGGAACTAATCCACCGCCATCGCTACCTTTGACCGGAGAGTATCAACCACCTGTAACCGGTGAACGCAGAGAACGCACCGACCATATCATTGTGGCGATTGCCGAAAGAATAGACAACGCAAGAAGTAGATTTACAAGCACCGCCATCTCTCACCGAAACCCTTCGTCGTACGCATCACAGACGGCGCGCATCATTCGCATGGCCTACCCTTCTTTAGCACGAACGAATCCAGCGCGCTACGGATTTCTTCGGTTAGCCATTCCTTTGGGATTACAAGAATTCTGTCTGGAAAGCCAAGTATACCGGCTCTACCGCATGCCTTGTCGCGCCGCATCAGGCTATCGTCATCGTATCCAATGACCGTTATTGACCACTCGCGGTATGACGGCTTGGGCTTTCGCTTGATACCGAGCACCTTTCCGAATCGCAGCCCAGCGCACCGATCCAGCGCGTGACCGTACACGATATACGTACCGACCTCGATTGGGTTACCAGACTTGTCCAGTGGAATGTCGTCATTGTTCACGCCATCCTCATCTTTCCCAGCGCAGTCAAAGCCTCTTGAGTAACCGCGACGCTCTTTACCGCGTCGCGCACCAGATATCCTTTAGCACGTAACCGGTCGATTGCAAGCCGTTTCCGCCATGGCGGCACGCCAATTGTGTCGATTAGCGCAAATAGCTCGTCCATTTCGTCGTCGGTCATCGACTTACCCTCTGTCCGGTAACATTCTCAACTAATCGGTACAGCGCATTGAACCCAGTCTGGTATACCGTCGGAAGCGAGTCTTCGGCACAATCAATCATTCTAGCCACATTGCGTCTGTCGTTATCGATTGCGCGCACGATGTCCTCTATAGGGTCGGAGCCTAGACTGGACCAAGACAATCCAGATGGTTTTGATGCTGTAGAACGTTCGTCGTCGGTCACTTCTTGGCCTTTCCGCTACGCACAATCTGTCGAACTGCCGGGATGATTGTTTTCCCGATTACATCAGCCAGGTGGATATCATCGTCCCAATCA
>Ga0209098_1004413_pt1 | contig 10994 bp, 2 predicted proteins | sample AD_JPNHW1_MetaG_FD_184429 | JGI IMG/M metagenome (GOLD analysis project Ga0209098, IMG submission 184429) | Active sludge microbial communities of municipal wastewater-treating anaerobic digesters from Japan - AD_JPNHW1_MetaG (SPAdes) (version 2) | ecosystem: Engineered > Bioreactor > Anaerobic >... | reverse complement strand
CAGCACGCGCGTGTAGTTGGCCGCGTAATTGCCGAAGTTGTAACCGGTCAGCGTGAAGGCCGCCTGCACCGCGGCCGTGGCCGGGCTTACAGCGTCCACCACTGGCGCGGCCACGGTGAACTGCGCTGGCGCGCTGGCGGAACTGCCGCCGTTAAGCGCCCGCACAACCGTAAGGTCGTAAACCCCGGGGCCCAGCGCGCCGGGAATAGTGCCCTGGATCTTGCCCTCGGTCCACAACGTAAGCGGCGCGGTTGCGTTGCCTATCAGCACTTTTGTGTAGTTAGCCGCGTAATTGCCGAAATACGCGCCCGTTATTGTGAACGGCAAACCTATAGGCCCTGAGGAAGGCGTTACCGCCGCTATTTCAGGCGCGAGCACAGTGAACGTCCAGGTTGAGGACCTTACCAGCCCGCCGTTAAGCGCGCGTTCCACAACCAGCTCCCGCGCGCCGGCGGCCAGCGCGCCGGGAATAGTGCCCTGGATCCTGGTGTCGGTCCACAGCGTTAACGGCGCGGCTGCGCCGCCCACCAGCACCCTGGTGTAGTTGGCCACGTAGTTGCCGAAGGCGCTGCCTGTTATTGTGAACGGTATGCCGATGGCGCCCGAAGACGGCGCAATGGCGGCCGGCGCGGGCGCCACAACTTTAAACGCCGCGGGCTGCGCGGATATTATTCCCCCGTTAAGCTCGCGCGTTACTATAAGCTCGTAATCGCCGGGGGCCAGCGCGCCGGGGATGGCGCCTTTTATCTGCGTATCGGTCCACAGCGTAACCTGCGCCGTGGCGCCGCCCACCAGCACCCTGGTGTAGTTGGCCACATAGTTGCCGAAGCTTGTGCCGTCTAGGGTGAACGGCACGCCGATAGGCCCGGAGGAAGGCGTTACGGCGGCTACCCACGGCGCCACCAGCGTGAACGGCACGGTGGAACTTCTTACCAGCCCGCCGTTCAGCTCGCGCTCGACGGCCACCGCGTAAGTGCCGGAGGCCAGCGCGCCGGGCACAGTGCCTTTTATCAGACCGTCGGTCCACAAGGATACCGGCGCGCTTATGCCGCCTATCAGCACGCGCGTGTAATTCGCCACGTAGTTGCCGAAGTAGGCGCCGGTCAGGGTGTAGCCTATGCCTATAGCGCCGGAAGAAGGCACTATAGCCGTCAACGTCGGGGTGACCACTTTGAACGGATGCGGCTGGGAAGTCACAACCCCGCCGTTGAGCGCCCGCCGCACCACAACGCCGTAGTCACCGGCGGCCAGTGCGCCGGGGATAGTGCCTTGTATTTTATTGTCAGTCCACAAAGTAAGCGGCGCGGTGGCGCCGCCTATCAGCACGGTGGTATTGTTCGCCACGTAGTTGCCGAAACTTTCACCCGTAAGCGTGAACGGCAACCCTATCGCGCCCGACGAGGGCGCTACGGCGCCCACCGCGGGCTCGGCAACCGTGAACGGCTGCACGTCGGCTATGGTGGCGGTGCCGCGCTTAACGGTAACAGCGTGCTGGCCAACGGTAAGGCTACCGGGGATGGTGCCTTTAATATTGGCATCGTTCCACAAGGTAACCGGCGCGGCCGCGCCATCAAACAGAACAACAGTGCTGCCCGCGGCATACGCGCCGAACCCGGCCCCCGCTATACTGAACGGCAGGCCGATGGGGCCACTGGCGGGGACTATTGCATAACCGCCGCCCACGCCCCAGTTAAAGGAAACGCTGGCATACTGCTCCCGGGCATTGCCCACAAAATCCGTGGCGCGCAGGTAAAGCCTGTAGGTGTTGCCGTTAACCAAATGCGCCGCCAGGCCGGCCAGCCCGCCGCCGGTTATACCGTCGCGCAGGCTCCAGCCCAGGTTATTGGGCGGGCCCTGCAATACGGGGTTGGCGTCGCCGAATGCGCCGGGCAGGCCGTTCTGCGTCCACTGCCCGCCTTGCGCGTTCCACCAGTTGCCGGTGGCGGCGTCCTGCACCGCCGCGTCCAGGCTGACCGCGCCCACGTTATCCGTAAGCGTACCGGCAACGGCTGTCCAGGAATTTATAACAGCGCCGTCGGCAATTGACGTGACAGCAACTGTGGGCGGTTCATTGTCCGGCGCTATTGAAAAGTCCAGCCCGGCAACGACCGCGTTTGAAGCCACGTTAACCTGCGTATAATTATTGTAAGCGCCCGCATACGCCCCGGGGCCTGAACCGCCGATGGCGGCTATGGAATATGTGTTGGGCGCGGGCACCGTGAGGTTGTAGTTCACGCTGCCACCCTGCGCCTGTGCGGTAACCTGCGCCGGGTTATTATAGTTATAGCCGGTTACCGCAAGGATCGTAACGTTCGCGCCGTCGGGCAAGCCCGGGGCCGAGACCATGCCGCTTAAAGTCCCCTGCCCCAGGGGTTGCGGCGGCGCGCTCCAGGTAAAGCCGGCCATAACGGGCTGCTGCTGTACATTGCCGCTGAAGTCGCGGGCGCGGATGTAGACGGCATAACTGTTGCCTACAACCAGTTGCGCCACCAGGCCGGCCAAGGCGCCATCGCTATTATCAAACAGGTGCCAGTTCAAATTGCCGGGCGGGCCCTGTTTTACGGCCTGGGCGTCGCCCAATGCCGAAGCAAGGTCGCTTTGCACCCATTGCCGGCTGGACCCGTTCCACCAAAGCTGCGCGGCCGCGTCCTGCACCGCAACGTCTATGGAATTCACGCCCACATTGTCCGCCGCCTGGCCGCCTACCGCCGACAAACTAAAGATGGTCGCGCCGGACTGGATAGTAGTAATGGCGGACATTGGCGGCTGGTTATCCTGCGCCAGCTGGAAGTTTATATGCTCAACCACCGCGCCCTGCACCACATTCACCTGCGCGTAATTATTGTACACGCCTATCAGCGCCCCCGCACCCGTGCCCGCCATGGCGGCCACGGAATAGGCGCCGGTCGGCACCGAGATGTTGTAGTTCACGCTGCCGCCCTGCGCAGGCAGCTCGAATTGTAGCGGGGAATTATTATTGAAATAATCAAGGGAAGCCAGCACCGTTACGGCCGTGCCGTCGGGCAGGCCGGGAACCGAGATAGCGCCGCTTATTGCGCCCCGCCCTTCCTGCACCTGGCCGCCGGCCCAGGTGAAGTCCGCCGTTACCGGCTGCGGCTGGGCATTGCCGCTGATATCGCGCGCGCGAATGTATACGCGGTAGGCCCTGCCGCTGATCAAATACGACGCCAGCTCGGGCAGCGCGGTGTTGGCCAGGCTCCAGGCCAGGCTGTCCGGCGCACCTTGCAGCTCTGCCCGGGCACTGCCGAACGCCGACGAAAGCTCGCCCGCCTGCCATTGCGGGTTCTGCACGTTCCACCAAAGCCCCGTAGCCAGGTCCTGCACCGCCGCTTCCAGCTCGTTTACGCCCACATTATCGGCCGCCGTGCCGCTTATGGCGCTTAAGGCCTGGATGGTTGCGCCCGCGGTAAGTGAAGCTATGGCGGCTGTGGGCGGCTCGCTGTCCGGGGCCAGCGAGAAGTTGACGCCGGACACTTCCGCGCCCGCCGCCACGCCCACCTGCGCGTAATTATTGTAGATGCCTATGGGCGCGCCGGTGGACAATTCGCCGGCATAAGCCCCCACGGAATACGCCGCGCCGGCGGGTACCGTAATGCTGTAGCTGAAGCCGCCGCCCTGCGTTGAGAAGCTTACAGTTTGCATTGCGCTGCCGCGGAAATAATTGGCCGACGCCAGCACCGTTACCTGCGTGCCGGGCGGCAATTCCGGCGTTGACACGGTGCCGCTTATAGTCCCTTGCCCGCCCGGGTTCCAGCTAAACTGCACGGGCTCGAACTGCTGCTGACGGTTGCCGCTGAAGTCCTGGGCGCGGACATAGAGCTTGTAATTATTGCCGGCAACCAGGTTCGCCGCCAGGCCGGCCAGCGCGCCGTTGCCGGCGGCCGTCTGCAAATTCCAGCTCAGGTTATTCGGCGGGCCCTGCATTACGGCGCGGGCGTCGCCCAACGCCGAAGAAATGTCGCCTTGCTGCCATTGGCCGTTCTGCGCGCTCCACCAAAGCTGGGTGCCGGCATCCTGCACCGCCGCCTCAATTGCACCCACGCCTACATTGTCCGCGGCCCGGCCGCCCACGGCGGCCAGGTCGGAAATTATCGCGCCCGGCGGCACGGTGGTTATTACGGACGTGGGCGCGGCGCTGTCCTGCGCCAGCGAGAAGTTGATGTTCTGTACCGCCGCGCCGGAGACCACGTCCACCTGCGCATAGTTGCCGTATATTCCTATAACCGCCCCCGATTCCGATTCAGCCATGGCGCCCACGCAATACGCGCCGGGCGCGGGTACCGTGATGCTGTAATTCACGCCGCCGTCCTGCGCCTGCATATTGAACTGCAGCATGTTATTGCGGAAATTATCCGTGGACGCCAGCACCGTTACGGCCACGCCGTCGGCAAGGCCGGGCGCCGAAATTGCGCCGCTGATGGTGGCCGGCCCGTCGCCCGACGGCGCGATACTGAACGGCGCCGTCTGCACCGCTTCGGTATTCCCTACCTTGTCTTCGGCGTAGAACGTTAGAACATGCTGCCCTGGCTGCTGTACGCTGAAGGTTGAAGCGTAAAGCGCGGGCGTGCTGCCGTCCACCGAATAATATATGGCGCCCACACCCGACAAGGTATCGGTTGAAAGAATAGCCACTTCCGCGGAACCGTTATAAGAGCCGTTATCGTAAGCCCCCGCTAATGAAACAGTGCTGACGGGCGCGGTATTATCCACCGTAAAGGCAGAGGTGTTCACCACCTCGGCATTACTTGCCACATCGACGCTGTAATACTTCACCACATGCGCGCCTTCGGCGGTTATTGTGAAAGACCCGGCATAAACACTGAAGGTGTCCGAATCTACGGCATAATAAGTTCCCGCTATGCCGCTCAGTTCATCTGTAGCGCGCAGGGTTATAGCGGCGAGGCCGGAAACATAAACCGGCTCCGCCCCGAAAATGGGTCCGGCAAAGAATATTTCTGTTGCCGGCGCTGAAGTATCCGGCATCATTATTCTAAACGTTATTGTTTGTGCGGCATCCTTGTTTCCGGCATTATCTTCGGCGTAGAAAATTACGCTATGCTCGCCGTTGCGCTGCACACTAAAGGTGGAAGTGAAAAGCGTAACAGAACCACCGTCCAGCGAATAATGAATAGCGGCCGCGCCCGACAACACATCGGTGGAAACCAGCAGCACTTCAACGGAACCGCTGTAAGAACCGTTATTGTAAGCCCCGGCAAGCGAGGCCGTGCTTACGGGTGTAGTGGTGTCCAGGTTTACGGTAACAGAGCCGCTGGTCACAAACCCGGCATAGTCCGCACAATAGCCGGTCAGGAGCTGGCCGGCACCCTCAGTTTCCAACAGCTTATCCGGCGCGCAATAGGCAATACCGGAAACGCTGTCGGTCCCCGTGAATACGGCGGTTACGGAAGTGTTGTTCCAGCCATTGGCATTGGCCGTAGGCGTGGATACCGCGGTTACTGTCGGCGAGGCCAGGTCTATCCTAAAAACAATTGAACCCTCGGGCTCGGTATTCCCGACTTTATCCTTGCCATAATAATATACCGCATACACGCCTTCCGAACTGACAACCACCGGTTCTAGGTAGCGCAGATAATCCGTGCTGGGGTCTACCCTATAGGAAATATCATCTATGCCGCTCACGGCGTCGGCGGAAACCAGCGTAACCGTAACCGGCGAGATATGCCAACCGTTGGCCCCTAAAATTCCAGATATAGAGGCCGTACTAAACGGCGCTTCGCCATCCACATAGAAGTTAACGGTCTGCACCGCTTCAATGTTCGCCACGTTATCCACGGCATTGAAAGCCAGCACATGCGCGCCGGTGGTTACCAGCAGCGCGAACGGGGAATCGGCAACTGCGGTAGATCCGTCCAACGTGTAATACAGCTCTTTTACACCCGCCAGCGCATCAACCGCAGCAAGTGTTACGGAAGAACCCAGCGTAATATATAGATTCCCGTCAATAACCAGCGAGGAACCCGCCACGTCAAAAACAGCCACCGGCGCGGCATTGTCTACCGTAACCGAACTCAGCGCAAGTTCCGACGCATTGCCGAGGTTATCCCAGGCGCGGTAAACCAGCGTATAGGTGCTTTCCGTAAGAACCAGGGTTTGGGAATCGGCAAGAACGGAATAGCTGGAGCCATTTACCTCATAGTAAAATTCTTTCACCCCGGCGTAGGCGTCGGCAGCACGCAGTGTTACAGCGGTCAGGCTGGAAATATAAACGATCCCGTTAGCACTATAACTCGGGCTGCTGATATCAAGCGTAACCGAGGGCGCGGCATTATCCACTGTAAGGGTAGAAGTTTGTATTGCCTCGGTATGCCCCACCAAGTCCGCGCTGTAATAATTCACAACATGCGCACCCCCGGCGGTTACGCTGAAAGTACCAGCATAAACACTGAAGGTGTCCGAATCCACGGAATAATAGGAAGCCGCAACAGCACCGCGCCTGTCACCCACAGTCCTTACATCGTCAAAAGCATTCAAACCTATTTCAGTAAGGCTGGAAACATAAACCGGCTCAACGCCGAAAACGGGCCCGGCAAAAGTAAGACTCGTGACCGGCGGGAGCATATCTACCGCCAAGGTGCGAAGAACACCCAGCTCCATATAAGCGGTTTCCACCCAGGCCGCGTTACGCGCTTTTACGCGCGTGTAATAACTGGTGTCCTCAAGCAGCCCGGCCAGCGAATATTCCGGCGCGGCGATCCATCCGCTTTCCCAGGAAACCGGCGACCAATCCCCACTGGTGGAAACCTGCACAAAATATTCGGTCCAAACCGGGTTGGCGTTCACCGCCCAGCCCAGCGTGAAGCTGGAAACAAATATCTGCGGGGCAACTACCTGCCCCGGCGGCGCGGCCAGCGTAAGCGCGCGCCCAAGCAGCACCTGCCCGGAAGCGGCCAGGGTTTCGGCGTTCCTTGCTATGCCATAGAAAAGATAGGTGGTGTTCGGGGTTAACCCTTCAAAAACATAAGACCGGTCGAACGCGTCCTTGAAAGGCGCCGCCAGTACCGCAGGCGCAACCGTGTCGGTATCCGCCCAAATTCCATATTCAACAGGCAGGTTATTATTCCCCCCCGACCATGTTACCGACACCGCGCCGGAACTTATTGCGCCGACCGCTAAATTAACGGGCGGGTTAGGCGCCACATACTGCTCCGCCAGATTCGAGCCGGCCGACAAATTGCCGTTGGTGTCCTGCAACCACAATTTCAAATAGTAAGTGGCATTGCCGGCCAGGTCTTTAACTATATAAGTTTGCGGCGCGCCGGGCGTGGTATTGGTGGAAAAACTCACCTGCGCCAATGCCGGGGCGAAGGCCGAAGCCGGACTGGTGGCAGCCTGGACAAGATATCTGCCGCCCAGTATGGTTCCGGAAGCGGCGTCTTCGCCGGTGGCGCTCCAGTTAAGCCCGGCCTGGCCGCCGACGGGCACAGCAAAAGCGCTGAGGTCGGTTATGGGCGCAGGCGCGGCGTCCAGCGATTCGCGCGAAAAATTAAGGGTGTATTCCGCCCCGGACGGCGGGTTATAGTCCAGAAGATTTAGTTTGTAGCTATAACTGATATCGGATTTTCTGAAGTGCCTGGAGACCCAGATATTGTTCAGATTTATGTTCTTGCCATCCTGCCTGACCGCGGAAACCAGCCTGGCTTTGCCGTCCTGGGGCGCCGCCACGGAAGTGAACACCCACAGGTTGGAACTTAAGGCCCCGGTAAGCCTGAGCGTGGCGGAAGTGTTTACCCCGCTAAGGGTACCGGTAAGTTCACCGGGCAGCCGTACCACCTGTATAGGCGCGGGCTGGTCGGATTCCAGTATAACATCGGGCAGCAGTTCGCCGCCGCTGTCCAGCAGCGCTTCAATAGCGCCGCGCGGGGTGGTGGTATTCACAAGAAAATCAAACTGGTTGTCGCGGCCCGGCACATCCACCAGCACGTCTTTTATAAGCGTGTAGGCGGTAGTGTTCTGGATAAGCGAGGTTAGCGCGCCGCCCAGTTCCGCGCTATGGGTGAAGGTGGCGGTGAACTGCGTGAAGCGGCCGGACAGGCTGGTGGCCATTATCCAGGCCGCCTGCGTAACCCCGCCGGCGGGGATATCGCCGAAAGGGATCAAAAGCGTGTCCGGTATCTTTTCATTCTTTATATAGGTGCCCAGCAATTTAAAATCTATGGCAAGGCCCTGCTTGTTCTCTATTATCTCAGGCTGGCCGGAGTTTATCTGGAAATTCTTCGCGGGGCCGTAGCCCACATTGGTTATTCGTACGCCCAGAGGGAAAGGTTCAACAGGTTCTATGGTCTCGGTTAATGGTTCGTCAGAAAAGACCTCGAAGGGCAGCACATATTCCAGCTTTAGCGCCGGCTGCGGCTTTACGGTTATAAAATCTTCAAAAGTTGAAAGGCTATAGTACACCCCGTTGAGCTTGTAAGAAATATCGGCTTTAACGGAATATTTAAGCCCCAGCGGGTTTGTGCCGCCCGCGCCTGTGCTGGGCAGTATCAGCCAATGCACGGTGGCGGTGCTGGCCGGCTGTATTATGCCGGTACCGTCAACGGCGTTCACGGCTTCTTTGGAACTTATCTTTACAAAGAACTTCCCGTCCGCGGAATTGCCGTTGGGGTCCTTTATAATAACGCTCACGCGGAAATTCTCCAGCCCGTAGGCCGGATACTGGTTGGTAACTTCAAGGGCGGCATCAAAAGCTTCCCGTTCCAGGGTGGCTTCCTGTTTTATTTCAAGGCGCACCTCGGCGCATAAAGTTTGCTGGGCGGCGGCATTGGCGCCGGACAAAAGGCTTAGGGCCGCGCTTAAAATAAGCGCGGCTAAGCCGTTTGTTTTCAGCAGCCCTTTAAGTTTCATTTAACCTTGCCGCTTTCCATAGGATATTTTTTTGCAGCCCAGACCTGTATACCGCCGGACAATTCTTTTACTTTAATACCTTTTTCAGCCAGCAGTTGCGCCGCCGCGGTGGCACGGCCGGCCTGTCTGTCGTAAACCACCCACTCGGTATCTTTGGAAAGATCGGCGCAGGCGGCAGCCAAACTTTCCTGTGGGATGCTTTTTGCGCCCTGGATATGCGCGATAATAAATTCAGCTTCAGGACGTGTGTCTATCAAACCCATTGCATTATCCGTCAGCCGCTTAAGTACCTGGGCGGGCGGCATGCTGGCAACAGCTATCGGCTCTTTCTTCTTTTCCATGCCGGCGGCGGTTTCAACGGCAAAACCTTTGGCCAGCCAGGCGGCTATGCCGCCGTCCAGCGTTTTCACATCTTTATAACCGCCCGCTTCAAGCGTTGCGACAGCCAGGTTGCTTAACGGGCACTTCTCATTGCCGCAATACAATACCAAAGCCCCATCCTTCGGAAGGTTCGCTTTCTCCACAACGTTATAGGGAGCGTTAACCGCGCCCGGGATATGGCCTTTCTGAAAGTCATAGCCGCCGCGTACGTCCACAACGGTTACATTGGAGCTTTTCCCGGCAAGCAAAGCGCCCAGCTCCTCGGCGGAGATATGTGAAATTTCGCAATAGCAAGGCATAGCGGTAGCATAAACGCCCGCGAACAGCACCGCTTTCATTATTAGTTTGCTATACATATGCCCTCCCATCATAGTTTGGCGCGACTTCGCATTCTGCAATTTGTTCCACATCCGCACCTGTGAAGTACACTTTAGCCGGCGTTACGGCATTCAACACCATCCTCGGCTTTAGGAAATTCAACATAAACATCCCCTCGTCCAGACATGAAAACAACTCTTCACCATTCGCTATGTTATTCGCGCGCAGCCACATTTTTACTTCTCTCATTCCCCTTTCAATAACGCCCTGGTCCTGCGGGCAGCGGGGGCGGATCTTGTGCTGCGTTACATTGTTGCGCATAAGCACACCTATCCATTCCGCGCATAAAAAAGCTTTCGCCCTGTCCGCCTTCATTATAAACGGCCTGGCCTCATACCGTGCCAGTACATCCCGCAAACAGTCAGCCGCCTCTTTCCCTGTGGGCCGCGCTGTAAAAATATACCAGCCCAGGTAAAACCTTGAAGCTTCATCCATAATAAACATGATAAAGAACTTCTTCCCCCGAACCTTGAATTCCGTCCAGTCAACGGACCAAACGATGTTCGCTCTTAGCGCAGTTTTCAAGACACAAGGATTGGACTTTTCCGCTGCGACGCCTGGGCTATTAACCCTCCGATACGGCGCGATAATCTTCCGGATAGTAGTCGCGCTTATTTTTCCCTTGAGTGCCATTGAAATGGTTTCAGCGCACCAGGTGCCTTTATACCGCAGGTATATCTCCAACGCTTTAGCCTTTAATTCAGGGTCGACACGATGCACTACGGCCTTTGCCTTGGAGTTTTTATTCCTAAGCCATGTATACAGCGTACCCCTTGCCACACCGTATTCTCGACAAAACGAGGAAAGAGAGACGCCCCGGCTTTTTTCCTTGGCCCACTCTTCCAGCACCACCCGCTTATAAGCATTTTTAAACGCTCTCTTTCTTTCCCGCTTGGCCATAATGCTCCTTAGTAATCCTTGATTTAATACACTCAAATCGGCGGTATTGCCCCGCCCGTGTGAGGTACTACATTTAAATTATCAAAGACCACCACCGGCAATTACGGCGCCCACATAACCCTTTTTAAAACTGATTTTCGGCTTATTTCCGTTGTTCAGTTTTTGCTTTCGAATACAAACCGCGCCAGCCCGTTGCCGTCAGTTTTAGCGGTGAACACCAGGCCTGAAATATCCACGCTGGTAAGCTGCATGCTGGCGCCGGCCAGGCGGCCGGTGGCGGGCGTGCTTATTACCACGTCCGCGCTGGCCACGCTGAAGTACGCCCCGCCCTTGCGCGCCGACGTTACCACTATGCCGGCGTTAAGGGGAACGGCGGCATAATTGCCGCTTTCCAGCCATAATTGTTCGGGGAATGAACCGTTGTTCAGGCCGAACGGGGGCTTTATTTGCAG
>Ga0209098_1004400_pt1 | contig 11013 bp, 11 predicted proteins | sample AD_JPNHW1_MetaG_FD_184429 | JGI IMG/M metagenome (GOLD analysis project Ga0209098, IMG submission 184429) | Active sludge microbial communities of municipal wastewater-treating anaerobic digesters from Japan - AD_JPNHW1_MetaG (SPAdes) (version 2) | ecosystem: Engineered > Bioreactor > Anaerobic... | reverse complement strand
AGCATGGACGTGCTCTTGTAGCCGGAGCTCTTGTCGTAGTAGCTGGAATAGGAATAGGGCTCGGTGGGCGGGATCGCGTAGACGTCGGGGATGTTGAGGAGCTTGCCCGTCTTGGCGACATAGCCCGAAATGTTCTTCTCCGAGATCGGCACCGTGAAGTTGGAGAGCGCCAGCTTCTGGCCGGGAGCGAGGTTCCTTTCGAGGAGGGCGTTCTGGGTATAGCGGAAATCGAGGTGGTCGCCGTCCTTGACGTAGATCGTGCCTGCCTCGGCATGCACCACCTTCCTCGCCTCGAGGAGGATGCGTTCCAGGAGGATGTCGACGTCCTGGATCTGGTTGAGCTCGGAATCGATCTCGATTATTCCCTGGGCTGAGTTCTGTTCTGTTCGCATGCCACACCTGTGTCCAAGTTTGTCTGCGTCTTGAGTGTAGCGTGAAGCTCGGTTTCCCGCAATCTCGTAGATCCTCCCGCGACGCAGCTTTTCCCCTTGAAAACGGTGAAAAGCCGAAGTAGACTATTTAATGAATGACCATTCATTCATTATCATGGGAGGAATGCCATGGACACGCTGGTCACAGGAGCCTTCGGCAACGTGGGACGAAGCACCCTGCAGGCCCTCAGGGCCGCAGGCGACAGGATAACGATACTGGAAGCAGATACACAGCAAAACCGCAGCCTGGCCAAGGAGCTTGCGCCCGACAGCCGGGTGGTCTTCGGCGATGTCAGGGATCCCGCCAAGGCACGCGAGGCCATGGATGGGGTCGACGCCGTCTGCCACCTCGCCGCCCTCATACCTCCGGCCGCGGACAGGGCTCCGGAGCTGACCGTTTCCATCAACGTGGGCGGTACGCGCAACCTCATCGAGGTCGCCGCGGGACAGAAGAAGAAGCCCCGCTTCATCCTCGCCTCGAGCATCGCGGCCTATGGCGACCGCATCTCCTCGCCCTGGATCAGCGCCTCGGATCCCCTCGTCCCCAACGATGACGACATCTACGGGAAGACCAAGGTCGAGGCCGAGGCCCTCCTCAGGTCGAGCGGCCTGCCCTTCTCCGTCCTGAGGCTCTCATACATCGTCTGGAGGAAGAAGCTCAGGAGGGATCCCCTCATGTTCCACATGCCGCCGGCCACGAAGATCGAGGTCTGTCATACCGAGGACACCGGCCGCGCCTTCGCCGCTGCAGCGCGCGTCCCTGACGCCCTCGGCGGCACCTTCGACATTGGCGGGGGCGAAAGCTGCCGCACGACCTTCCGCGACTACCTCGACCGCATGTTCGGCCTCTTCGGCCTCGGCTCCTCGAACTTCCTGCCCGACGCCGCCTTTGCGAGGAGCGGCTTCCACTGCGGCTGGTTCCGGGACTCGGACGAGGCCGAGCGGGTCCTCCACTTCAGGGGCAAGACCATCGAGGACTACTACCGCGAAGTGAGGGAGGAAACCCGCTGGCTCAGGCCCTTCACGACCATCGTGGCGCCGGCGGTGCGGAGGAGCCTCCTTACGGCGAGCCCCTTCCTCAAGGCCATGGGACGGAAGCTCCAGGGCGCACCCGCCTGAGGCTCCCCTCCGGGTGTCGGGACGGGGCCTTTCGCGCCGAAGCCGGGCCGCCGCCGGGACGGACGGCCTTCTTCAGGAAGCCTGGGTAGGGTCGAGGCGGATGTGGAAGGAGTTCTCGATCGTGAAACCGATGAAGGCGATGATGTCCCCGGCCGAGATGCCGAGGCCCGCCTTGCGCGAAAGCCGGACAGAGTCGAGGCTGCCGAGGAAGTAGAGGGCGATGGCGGCCCTGGCTTGCTCCGGAGAGAAGGCCATCATGATGTCCTGCTTCCGCGCGAGTTCCATGACGAGGTCTGCGATGATGGCGGAGAGGCGCTCGAGCTTCTCTTCGATGTCCGCGAAGCGGGCGGCCTCGGAGAGGAGGATGGAGATGAGGTCCACGTCCTCGAAAAGCCCGGGCAGGATGCGGTAGATGATGATGGCGAACTTTCGCTCGGGGCTCTCGGCCCGGGACAGCGCCAGGGTGAGGCCGTCGAAGAACTCGCCCCAGCCCTCGTCGATGACAGAGCGGATGAGGTCTTCCTTGTTCTCGAAGTACGTGTAGATGCTCCCCACGGGAAGACCGGTCTCCCGGGCCATGTCCGAGATGCTGGCGCCGTGGAAGCCCTCCTGCGCGAAGAGCTTCTTGGCCGCGGCCATGATGGCCTAGCGCTTCCCCTCGTCCTTCTCCCTGGCCATGGGCTTAGGCTATCTCCTCGAAGACGCCGAGGGCCTTGTTCTTCCTGACCTTGTCCCACTGGAAGACGCGGCCGTTCATCACGATCCAGACGCCCTTGGGGAGGAGCTGGACGGCGGTGAAGGCGGTGCCGAAGTTGAAGAGGGCGTCGGAGCCCATGATCTTGTAGGGGATCATGGCGCCCGTGAGGACGATGGTCTTCTCGAGGCCGACCGGCCCGAGGACGCGGGCGGTTTCGGCCATCGTGTCGGTTCCGTGGGTGACGATGATGCGGGACTCCTTGGCCCTCGAGCAGGCTTCGAGGATGCTCCGGCGGTTCGCGTCCTGCATCTGGAGGCTGTCGATGAGCTGGTCCTGCTCGATCTCGACGGGCACGGTGACCCGGGTGAGCTTGAGGATCTCGGGGAGATGGCTTTCCTTGAAGGTGAGTTCGCCGCGGATCTCGTCATAGTGCTTGTCGAAGGTGCCGCCCGTGACGACGATGCGGATGGGGTCGTTGCTCATGCCGCGAGTATGCACCCGCCGCATGGCGAAAGGCAACCCGCGTGACTTTTCCCGCGGCCGCCCTGAAGATGCCCCGGGCTTTCCCGACGCCGTTCTTCCGCGGAGTAGCCGCTCGCGTCAGGGCCCTTCCGGTCCGCCTCCCGGCCCCCTCGCCATGGTCCACTAGACATTCTCGACATTTCCAGTAGAATGGCGGCCTACCCGCTTTCTGTCGACCTTCAACCCCCAAAAAAGGAGCAAATCCATCGAATGAAGCCGGGCCTACACAGAATTATCTATGTAATAATTCTTTCTGCAGTATTGGCAGCCCTTTCCATTTCCTGCAGACCCCAGCCGACAGCCATCCATCCGGACCTCGATTCCGAACTTCTCCGCCTTGCCTCGCTTTCGCAGGAAGACCTCCCGGGAGTCCTCCAGGACCTGGACAGGGAGGACGAGATCGCCATCCTCTACCGCGACGAGGGGACGAGCCAGGCCGTCATCGCCTTCTTCACGGAGCTCACCGGCTCCGAAGCCGTGGCCAGGGCCGTCCTCGAGGAGGCCGACAAGGACGGCGTGCCCACGAGCCTTGCCTTCGCCCTCGCCTACGAGGAGAGCCGCTTCAAGATCAGGGCCTTCAATGATAATGGCACGAGCGTCGATCGCGGCCTCTTCCAGCTCAACTCGAAGACCTTCCCCACACTGAAGGTCGACGAATTCTACGACCCTGAGACGAACGCCCGCCATGGAGTCGCCCATCTCGAGTTCTGCCTCAGGCAGGCGGGCAACGAGGTCGCGGCCCTCGCCATGTACAACGCGGGACAGGGCCGCGTCTCGAGGAACGGCACGCCCAAGGTCACCCTCGACTACATCTACCGCATCCTCCAGTACCAGGAGAACATCGAGGCCCTCTTTGCCGCGCGGGTCGTGGCGAGGGACAAGGCGAGGCTGGCCCTCGCCACGGGGCGCAATCCCTGAGGACCGGACTGCCGCGGTTTGCCGCCTGTTTGTAGCCCTGCCCGTTCCGCTCTAGAATTGAGGGGAGCCTGGAAGGGGAGGGAGCATGGGAACAGGCCGGGAAACCGTCCTCGTGGTCGATGACTTCAAGACAAACGTAGAGTACCTCAGGGACTTCCTCGAGCTCGAGTACCGGGTCCTCGGAGCCTATTCGGGCGAGGAAGCCCTGGCCATGGCCCAGGCCGAGAAGCCCGACATCATCCTCCTCGATGTGATGATGCCGGGTATGGACGGCTATGAGGTCTGCAGGCGGATAAAGGCCGATCCGCGCACCGAGGGAATACCCGTCATCTTCATCACCGCCCTCGGCGATGAGCGGGACGAAGCCGCCGCTTTCGAGGCGGGAGGCGCCGACTTCCTCACGAAGCCCGTGAAGCGCATCGTCGTCCAGAAACGCGTGAGGACCCAGCTCGAGCGCCTCGACCAGATGAGGAGGCTCGAGGAGGAGGTCACGCGGCGGACCGCGGAGATCGACGAGACGAGGCAGCAGATCATCCAGTGCCTCGGCCGGGCCGCGGAGTACCGCGACAACGAGACGGGCAAGCACGTCATCCGCATGAGCCTCTTCTCGGAGCGGATAGCCCTCGCCTACGGCCTCGAGGCCCAGGAGGCGCGCCACTACCTCGCCGCCACGCCCATGCACGACGTGGGCAAGATCGGCATCAGGGATTCGATACTCCTCAAGCCCGGAAGGCTCGACGAGGAGGAGATGGCCGAGATGAAGCGGCACTGCGTGATCGGCGAGAAGATCCTCGGCGAGACGGACTCCCCCCTCCTAAGGCTCGCTGCCCTCTGCGCCAAGACCCACCACGAGCGCTGGGACGGCAAGGGCTACCCCTGCGGCATCGCGGGGGAGGACATACCCATCGTGGGCCGCATAACGGCGGTGGCCGACGTTTTCGACGCGCTCACGAGCAAGCGGCCCTACAAGGAGCCCTGGCCCATAGCGAGGGCGGCAGCCGAGATCCAGAACGGCGCGGGGAGCCAGTTCGATCCCGCCGTGGTAGAGGCTTTCGCGCGAGCCCTCCAGGAGATCCTCATCCTGAGGGAGGAACACGTTGAGCCCTGAACGCGAGGCGGCCGAACGCCTGAGGCTTTCGGGACTCGGCAGGGGCGAGCTCGAGGACGAGCTCATCGAGGCCCTCGGGAGGCTCGAGTCCGGGGGCGTCTACGGCCGGGACGCGGCCATCCTCGTGAGCCATGAATTCCGCACCCCCCTCAACGCGATCCTCGGCTTCGGCGACCTCCTCCTCTCGGGCGTCTCCGGGCCCCTGTCGGAAGAGCAAAGGCGGCAGGTCGAGTCGATCGTCGACGGCGGACGGCGCCTATCGCGCCTCGTCGAAGACCTCCTCGAGCTCGCCCGCGCAGGCGAAGGCAGGCTCGACCTGGCCGTGGAGGAATTCGACCTCGGCTTCGAGGCGGCCGAGGCGGCGAAGGCCGCCATGCCCGAAGCCCGCAGGAAGGGGCTCTCGCTCGAACTCCTCCGCGCCGGCGAGGTCCACGCGTTGGGCGACCGATGTCGCGTCGCGCGCGTCATGCGACACCTCCTCGACAACGCGGTGAAGTTCACGGAAAGGGGCTGGATCAGGGTCGAGGTATACGCGAAGGATGGCCGGGCCTGCTTCCGCGTCTCGGATACGGGCATCGGCGTAGCGCGCGCCGACCGCGACAGGCTCTTCAGGCCCTTCGGCCAGCTCGACGGCGGCCTCTCGAGACATTACGGAGGAGCGGGCCTAGGCCTCGCCATGTCCCGCCTCCTCATCGAGGCGATGCGCGGCAGCATCTGGCTCGAGGAGGGCGGTGAAGCGGCGGACGCGAATGCGGGCCGTGCGGACGGCGCAGACGGCACGGACGGAGCGGCAACCGCCGCGGGCCTGACAGCGACGACGGGCCCTGCGCAGGATCTTTCCTCCGCCGGGCAGGGCTCGTCCTTCGCCTTCTGTCTGCCCTCGCCGCGCAGATAGGCCGACGCGCGGCAAGCGGATCGCGCGGGCCCGGGCGGCCGCGCGGCCGCGCGGCCATGCGGGTGCCGACCGGCGGGAAACGGCGGGATCCGGCGGGCGCGACGCGGCCGCGGGCCGTCGCCCGTCTGCACCGGGCCGCTCAGGCTAACGCTTCAGGTTCCAGTCCCGGGTCGAGTACTTCTCCGCGGCGAGGCGCCTCGCGTTCGCGAGCTCGCGCTCCGTGAGGTGTCCTTCCTCGAGCTCGACGCCGAGGCCCGACCAGGCCTCCGCGAAACCTGCAGCGAGGGCGGCTGCCGCTTCGTCGAAGCCGACCTCGCGGCCGAGGAGCCCCCTGAGCGAGGTCACGCGGGCCCTGGCGTCCTGCACGAGCTTGTCCTTGAGCTTCTCCGCGGGGACCCTGAGGATGGAGAACATTGTCTCGAGGTCGAGGTCAAGGAGGACGGTCCCATGCTGGAGGAGGCAGCCCTGCTTCCTCGTCTGCGCGTTGCCCGAAACCTTCCTGCCGCCGGCCTGGATGTCGTTGATGGGAGCGAAGACCGCATCGATGCCGAGGCCCCGGAGGCCGCGCACGAGGCCCTCGCAGACGAGGCCGTAGGAGGCCATGATGTCGTCGGGAGCGAGGGGCGAACCCTCGGGCACGACGAGGGAATAGGTCACCTCGGCGTCGTGGAAGACGGCGCCGCCGCCCGTAATGCGGCGGACCGCGTCAATGCCGCGGCCGGCGCAGGCCGCGAGGTCTATCTCCTCGGCCATGGACTGGAAGTAGCCGAGCGTGACGCAGGAGGGAGCCCAGTGGTAGAGGCGGAGGGTGGGCAGCGCCTTCCCCGCCGAGACTTCCTCGAGGACGGTCTGGTCTATGCCCATGTTGAGAGCGCCGGGGACGCCGCGGGAGCCTGAGCCGCCCGCGGCCGCGTCGTTGACAAGTCTGATCTTCATGGTGGTTTTCCTTGAAAGGGTGCTCTAGCTTCCCTGTTTTGCGGACTGGACCAGGGCAAGCCTCAGGGCCTCGGCGATGTCCTTGGCCTCGAGGCCGTAGAGGGCGAGGTCGGGCCGGGAAAAGGCTCGTTTCGCTGCCTCGGGGAGGTCGGCGGCCGAAAGCCCTGACAGGCCGGCCTCGGCCTCATCGAAGGCGGACTCGGGGTGGGCGAAGAAGTCCCCGGCGACTCGGACCCTGGTGGCTATGCCCTCGTCGACGTCTACCGAGACGCGGAGGAGCTTTCCGCCGGGAACCTTGTAGTCGAGGCGACAGATCATGGCGAACCTCCGCCGGCGCCGGAGTCCGCGCCGCGGCCGGCGATGGACTCGAAGCCCTGGCGCGCGTGGTAGGAGGTGCGCGCGAGGGGAGCGGAGACCACGGAGACAAAGCCCTTCTCGCGCGCAAGTCGCGCATACCGCGCGAAGGCCTCGGGCGTGACGTACTCGGCAACCTCGACCTCTACGGGCGTGGGCCGGAGGTACTGGCCGAGGACAAGGCTCGTGCAGCCGGCCCGGCGCAGGGCGTCCATGGCCTCGAGGACCTCGGCCTCGGTCTCGCCGAGGCCGAGCATGATGCTCGACTTGACCACGGCGCGGCCATCGGCTGCCGCGAGGGAAAGGGTAACAAGCGATTTTTCGAGGGAAGCGCGGCGGTCGCGGAGGACCTGGAGCCGTGCGACGGTCTCGATATTGTGGGCCAGAACGTCGGGGCGGGCGTCGAGGACGGTCTCGATCTCGCCTCGGCCGTAGTCGGGTATGAGGACCTCGACGAGGACGCCGGGGTTGCGTTCCTTGATGGCGCGGATGCAGGCGGCGAAATGCCCCGCCCCGCGGTCCGCGAGGTCGTCGCGGTCGACGCTCGTCACGACGGCGTAGGCGAGGCCGAGCTCGGCCACGGCCTCGGCGAGCTCGGCAGGCTCGGCCGCATTGACGGGCTCCCCGCGCTGCGCGGCCTCGACGGCGCAGAAGCGGCAGCCCCTCGTGCAGATGGCGCCGAGGACCATGAAGGTCGCGGTCTTCGAGGCCCAGCACTCGCCCCGGTTGGGGCAGCGGGCGCCCTCGCAGACCGTGTGGAGGCCGCGGCGCCGGAGGAGCTCGCCCATGGACCTGCAGCCCTCGCCGGCGGGAATGGTGACCTTGAGCCAGGCCGGCTTGCGACCGGTAACACCTTCGCTCATCTCTTGCCCCTTGCGGCCGCGGCCTTGAGCTCGGCGGCCTGTTCCGGCCTGGCAAGGAGGCCACTGGCGAATAGCCTGGCCGACTCCTCGATGCCTGCGACCTCCGGGCGGTCGAGGACGGCGATGCGGAAGATGGCCGCCTCGATGAGGGCATAGAGGAGTTCGTCGGCCGCCTTGACGGAGAACTGGCGGAACTCGCCCGAGCGCTGGCCCTCGATGACGACGCCCGAGATGATGTGGCGCATGCGGATCGTCCGCCGCCTGACGCGCTCGTCGGCATTGCCGCCGGAGGCCCTGACATGGCCGAGATAGTCGATGATGACGCCGAGGAGCTTGCGGTTCTTCGCGCACTGCTCCACGGCGAGGCTCGCCATGGCCCCGAGCTTGGCTTCCTGGCTCAGCTTCGCATCGGCGGCTATCGCCTTGATCGAGGCCTCGAGCTTCTCCGTGAAGAGCTTGATGCTGAAGGCGAAGATCTCGCGCTTGTTCTTGAAGTAGATGTAGAGGATGGTCCGCGTGATGCCGCAGCGTTCGGCGATCTTCTGGAAGGTCGTGTCCTCGTAACCCTCGTCGACGAAGACGTCGAGGGACTTCTCGAGGATCTCCCGCTTGCGTTTGTCGTGCTCCACGGCGATTGACACTTTCACCCCCTCCGTCGGGGTGTAATTATACAGGGAAGAACCCGTTTCGTGAAGCAGTCAGGATGCCAAAGACCCATCGGGAGCCTCTTTTTCCTTGCTATCGCGGCAAAGAGGGCGTATCGTGCCTCCAGCGGAGGGGCCATGGCCATTTCGGGCGAAACGAGGACAGATGACGCAGCACAGAAAGCGGGGAAAAAAGATCCCCGCGACCTCGCCCGCGTCATCACCGGGTCCTGCCTCCCCCTCCTCTTCGATGACGGCCCCCTCATCACGGTGATCCTCGACCGCGATGGCCGCATCGGCTACGCGAACCGGCAATTCCGGAAACTGGCGGGGGCGGAGAGCGGTGTCGACCTCATCGGCCTGAACGTGGGCGAAGCGCTCGGCTGCATCCACGCCCGCGAGGCAGTTGGCGGCTGCGGCGAGGGTGCGGCCTGCGCCTTCTGCGGCGCCATGCACCGCGTGACCATGGCCCTCGGTCTCCTCGACGGCCTTGACCCCGACAGTCACGCAAAACGGGCTCTGCCGGAACTCCCTCCCGCCCCGGATCAGCCCGGCATGCCGGACATCCTCAACGCACGGGGCGAAGGCGAGGAGTGCAATGTCGCCAGGGCCCCGGAACGCGGAGAAGGCTGGACGGGCGAAAGCTCCATCGATCTCCGCGTCTGGTCCCAGGCCATCCAGCTGGAAGGCCAGGGCCTCGTCCTCATCACCGCCAAGGACATCTCCGCGGAAAAGCGGAGGGAGGTCCTCGAACGCATCTTCTACCATGACATAGCGAACACGGCCTCGGGCATGAGGACCATCCTCGAGCTCATCAGGGTCGTGGACGAGGAGCCGCAGGAGCGCTACATCGCCCTCCTCAAGTCGGCTGCCGACCAGCTCGTCGAGGAGATCGAGTCCCAGCGCGCACTCAAGGCAGCAGAATCCCATGAGCTGGCCGTGCGTTTCGAATTCCTCGACGGTCTCAGGATGCTCGAGGACGTCATCTCGCTCTTCGCCTACAAGCTCGAGGGCAAGGACATCCACCTGCGCCTGGCCCCCGGTTCCGCCCATCTCGCCGTGGAAAGCGACCCCACCCTCCTCAGGCGGGTCCTCGTCAACATGGTCAAGAACGCCATCGAGGCCGCGGTGCGGGGCGAGATCCTCCTCGCGGGCCTCGCCGCCGACGAAGGCTGCAATGGCGAGGCAGGCTGGGCCGTTTTCTGGGTCAAGAACGCCGCCGTCATGCCGGAAGTCGCCCAGCGGCGCATCTTCCACCGCTCCTTCTCGACCAAAGGCCCAGGCCGCGGCGTCGGAACCTACAGCATGCGCCTCCTCGGCGAGGGCTACCTCAAGGGCAAGGTGAGCTTCAGCTCCCGCCCCGGCCTCGGAACCATCTTCGAGCTCAGGATACCCCGGGCCTAGCTTCAGGAAGGCAAACCCGACCAGTGAGACTCCTCCTTTGCCTTGCTGTCCGTCAGCCTCTGGAGTAGTATTCGAACGACCACCATGAAAGGGAGGTTCCCATGGCCGGAGAGCGAAAGGCCCTTGTAGTCAGGATGGAAGGTCTTGGCGAGGGCGGCATGACCGAGGCCCGGGCCGGGGACAGGACCATGGAATTCCACATTGCGCGCAAGGCCCGCGACGAGCTCGGCCTCGACAGCTCCCTCTTCCGTTCGACCGGCAACGTCATCATCCCCGATTTCGCCACGGCGAGGGGCATCGCCCGGCGGATCAACGAGAGGATGGACGCCGCCCTCCTTCCGGAGCGCGCGGTCAGGGCCGGCCAGCTCAACGCGATGGCCCTCATCGACGAGATCCTCCATGACGTGGCCCGCCTCTTCCGAGAGGGACCTGCGCCCAAGGCCTTCGAGGGCGTCCTCGAGGCGATGGAGGCGGAGCTCGGGGCCGAGGTCCTCGGTGGTCTCCTCCTCGCCTTCGTGAAGGACTACCCTCCCCTCGCCGTCTATCGCGGCGAGATCGGGGCGAAGGACTGGCTCGAGGCTGCGCCGGGCGGCCTGCCAAACAGGCTCCTCGCGGTGGAGGAGCTCCTCCTCCTCAGGCTCGCGAACGAGAATCCCGCCTTCGGGCCCTGCCGCTTCCTCTTCGACGACGGGAGCCGGGAGGGCGAGCCGCCCCTGGCGGGAAGCCTCGCCGCCCTGCCGGCCTATGATGCCGGCATGAAGGCCGTCGAAAGCGCCTTCGCCGCCCTGCCCCACTTCGGCCCCGACGACCAGGACCTCGTTACCATGCTGAGGTCGCCCGCGAAGGCTTCGCCCTACTCGCTCCCGGGCCAGCTCGACTACATCAGGAAGCGCTGGGGCCTCTTCCTCGGCGAGCGCCTCCTCCGCCTCCTCGGCGCCCTCGACCTCATCCGCGAGGAGGAGAAGCCGCACTTCCCGGGGCCCGGCCCCACGCGGGCCTACGCCTACCGCGGCATGGAGACCGAGATCGAGCGCTTCAGCCCCGACAAGGACTGGATGCCCAACGTCGTCATGATGGCCAAGTCCACCCTCGTCTGGCTCCACCAGCTCTCGGTGGCCTACG
>Ga0209098_1004399_pt1 | contig 11015 bp, 10 predicted proteins | sample AD_JPNHW1_MetaG_FD_184429 | JGI IMG/M metagenome (GOLD analysis project Ga0209098, IMG submission 184429) | Active sludge microbial communities of municipal wastewater-treating anaerobic digesters from Japan - AD_JPNHW1_MetaG (SPAdes) (version 2) | ecosystem: Engineered > Bioreactor > Anaerobic... | reverse complement strand
CCGGGTCGGTGCCGATGGGCTGGCCGGGCAGCGCCATGCCGCCCGCGGCCGCGAGCTGGACCTCCTCTCCGGCCATGCCCCTGGCGAGTTCCAGCACGCCTTCCGCCAGCCTGGCGCTGTGGGAAACCACGACGATTCCGATCACCTTCGACTCCATGGTTGCAGCGAGGAGGCCATCCGGCCCGCGAGGCAGGCCGGGCAGTCCTCGACGGAGTGGGATGTGGCCAGCATGCCGGCCGTGATCTCCTCCGGGGGGGCGTCCTTGAACCCCACCGCCCCGCAGGAGCAGGCGTACCAGCCGGGGGGCGCGGCCCAATAGGGCATCTGCGGATCGAGCGCGACGCATTCCACGCCCATGCCCCACCGCGCGTTGGTGACGAGGCGCCGGCACCCCGCCGCCCGCAGGCGTGCGGCGTAGTCCGCGAAATGACGGCAGTGCCGCATCAGCAGCACGCCCGCGGTGATCCCTGCCGGGAAGGGCCAGGCCAGCGCGTCCGCGCAGACGGCGCTCAGGTTGCCCGGGAGCCCGTCGAGGCCCGCCTCCAGCACCGGCCTGTTCCGCTCCACGGCGATCACCCGCCGGACGCGGGACGCCGCCCTCCGGGCGAAGCGCAGGTCCCCGGCCCCGAGGTCGAGGACGACGTCGTCCGGCTCCAGGAAGTCCAGGGCCGCGCTGTAGGTCGCCTCGTCATAGGGAGCCCAGACGGCTTCCCAATCGGACGGGGCGGCCGACCGGATGTGGGGATCGATGGGATTCAAGCGTGGACTCCGGAAGGGGAGTTCGGACGTACGCGTTCAGTTCTCCTGCCTGGCCCAGGTCTCGGCGGCGGCCCGCAGGAGCAGGTGGGAGGAGGTCGCGCCCGGATCCTGGTGGCCGGCGCTCCGTTCCCCCAGGTAGCTGGCCCGGCCCTTCCGGGCCACCAGCGGGATGGTGGCGGTCATCCCCCGCTCGCAGGCGTCCGCAGACTCGCGCAGGGAATCGGCGAAACCGGAGCCCCTGGCGGCGGAGTCCTTGAGGGCCTGCAGGGCCGGTCCCAGGGCGTCGACCATGGTCTTGTCGCCCGGATTCGCCTTGCCGCGCATGATCACCCCGTCGACCCCGGCCTGCAGCGCCGCGACCCAGTCCCCGAGGGACAGTTCGAGCTTGCCGCTGGCGGCGCTCCCCGCCTGCAGGAAGAACGTGCCGTAGAGGGGCCCGCTCGCGCCGCCCACGGTGGAGACCAAGGTCATGCCGACGGCCTTGAGGATGGAGCCGATGTCCTTGTCGGCGAGCTGGGGGATCTTGGCGCACACGGCCTGGAAGCCCCGGTCCATGTTGGTCCCGTGGTCCCCGTCCCCGATGTCCGAGTCCAGTTGCGTCAGGTAGTCCTTGTTCTCCGCGATGAACGCGGCGAAAGCCTGGATCCAGGCGATCACGTCGTCCCTGAGTACCGTCACGGATTCCTCCTTGGAAGAAGAGGGGCGGCGGGAGGTCCCGCCCCCCCTCGGGCCTGTGGTTCAGATGCCCCAGCGCAGCCCCGGCGTCTTGACCGGAGCATCCCAGAGGCTGATCAGCTCGTCGTCCATCTTGACCAGGGTGATGGAACACCCGGCCATGTCCAGCGAGGTGATGTACGAACCGACGAGGTTGCGGGCGATCTTGATCTGCCGTCCCCCGAGGATCCTGGCCATCTCGTTGTAGACGACGTACAGCTCCACGAGGGGCGTCCCACCCATGCCGTTCACGAAGGCCAGCACGGAATCCCCGGCCTTGAAGGGCAGGTCCTCGAGGATGGGGTTGACCATCATCTCCGTGATCTCGGCGGCGGTCTTGAGCTTCATGCGGGTCCGGCCGGGCTCGCCGTGGATCCCGATCCCGATCTCCATCTCGTCTTCCGGCAGGTCGAAGGTGGGCTTGCCCGCCTGCGGCACGGTGCAGGAGGTCAGGGCCATGCCCATGGACCGCCCCTGGGCGTTCACCTTGCGGCAGATGTCGGCCACGGCCTTGAGGGACCGCTTCTGTTCCGCCGCGGCGCCCGTCATCTTCTCCGCCAGCACCGTGACGCCCACGCCCCGGCGGCCCGCGGTGTAGAGGCTGTCCTGCACGGCCACGTCGTCGTTCGTGACGACGGCTTCCACCTCGATGCCCTCGGCCTTGGCCAGGTCGGCGGCCATCTCGAAGTTGAGGATATCGCCCGTGTAGTTCTTGACGATGTGCAGCACGCCGGCCCCGCCGTCCACCGCCTTCGTGGCGGCCAGCATCTGGTCGGGAGTGGGGGACGTGAACACGGCGCCGGGGCAGGCCGCGTCCAGCATGCCCATGCCGACGAAGCCGCCGTGCATGGGCTCATGGCCGGAGCCGCCGCCCGACACGATGCCCACCTTGCCCTTCACGGGCGCGTCGGCCCGGCAGATGAAATTGGGATCGTAGCTGACCTTGATCAGGTCGGCGTGGGCGAGCGCCATCGCCTGCAAGGCTTCCTTCACGACGTCTTCAGGCTTGTTGATGAGCTTCTTCATGAAAACTCTCCTTTTCTAGCCCTTGGAAGGCTGGTGGGTGAACGGGGGGCCCCGGAGTCCGGGGCGTACAGGAATCGGGAGAAACCGCAGCGTCACGCCTCGGTTTTACGGATGTGTTCCAATTTGTTACACTTGCCTTGCCGCTTCATTGATTATCCCATTTCCTCGACCCCGGGCACGAGTTTTTTTCAGAAAATTCGTGCCGTTTTTGAGCCAGTTTCCCCATGCCGGGCCTGCTCCGAAGAATTATGTGTCAATATCTAACACTTTGGATGGATTCAAGTCCTCAGGTAGGAGGCTCCGTTCACGTCGATCACGCTTCCAGTCATCGATGGGGGCGCATCGAGGGCGCAGAAGACGGCCACCCCGGCCACCTCGTCCGGCGTGGCCACCCGGCCCAGGGGGTGCTGCGCGAGGACGGCGGCCCCCTTGGGCCCCGCGAGAGGTCCGGCCGCCATGTCCGTCTCCACCCAGCCCGGCGCCACGACGAAGAGGTAGACCCCCTGGTCCGCCAAGGCCAGGGCGAGGGACTGGCTGAGGGCGTTCAAGCCGGCCTTGCTCGCCCCGTAGGCCGGGGCGGTGGGCTCGCCGCGGAAGGCGCCGCGGGAGGAGATGTTCACGATCCTCCCGCCCCCGGCCCGCCCCATGGCACTCGCCGCACAGTGGCAGAGATTGGCCGGCCCCAGCAGGTTGATGTCGAGGGTCCGCCGCCAGGCCGACTGCCACCCGGCGTAGTCCGTTCCCGCGAGGGGATGCTCCTCGTAGATGCCTGCGTTGTTCACGACCACCTCCACCCGGCCGAGGGCTGTCGTCACGTCCCTCCAGAGCCGCTCGACCTCGCCGGGCGAGGCCATGTCCGCCCGGAAGGACTTGTGCCCGGAGCCGGGCAGGGACGCGAGGACTTCCCCGGCCAGGGCCTCGTTCTTCTGGTAGTGCACGGCCAGCCGGCAGCCCCTCCGGGCGAGCTCTGCCGCGATGGCCCGGCCGATGCCGCGGGAGGCGCCCGTGACGAGGGCGACGGGGGTCCGGGAAGGCTGGACGGAGGTCATGGCCCACAGCTTAGCTGACTTGCGGGCCTCCAGCCGCCCCGGCGGCGGGGTTGCCCCGTAGACATCCTGGCCGGGGCCGGAGACAATGCCGTCCAGCCTCATCTCCTCACAATTTCTGCCGTCCAGCCGTCCCGCACCCAGGGGGATCCGATGCCAGGTTCCGTCCGCGCAGATGTCCAGAACGCCCCTACCGGCCCGAGGAACGGGAGCCGCCGAGGTCTCGCCTTCGCGGCCCTCGCGCTGTGCGGACTGTTCCTGGGGTGCGGCTCGGGCGGCTCGTCGGAGTCGAGCCGCACCGAGGTCAACTCGCTGGAGGACCTCGAACGGCCGCCGGCGGGGACCGTGACCCTGAGATCCGCCCTGGCCGCGGTCTCCGCGGGCGGGACCATCACCTTCGACCCGGCCCTCGACGGGGGGACCATCCGGCTCACCCTGGTCGGCGAGCCTCACAGCACGCTTCCGGGCGAGGTCTATCCCCAGAACAAGTTCGGCGGCTACCAGGACCGGGACTACGGACGGTCCGCCCTCTATGCGAAGAAGTCCCTGGCCATCGACGCCTCGAACCTGCCGGCCGGCATCACCCTGGCGTGGGCGGGAGGCGACGCGAGCCATGCCCGGGTCCTGGCAGTCTACGGCGATCTGGCCCTGAACAACGTCACCCTCACCTCGGGCTACGCCCAGGCGGAGGCGCTCGACAGCACGGCCCAGCCCTGGACGCTGGCGCGCGGGGGCGGACTCGCGGTCTGGGGAACCGCCACCCTCGACCACTGCACGATCGGCGGCAACACGGCCTCCGGCGACCTGGAGGGCAGTCGGGACCGGGGCACCTATGGGGGCGGCATCTACGCGAACGCCGTCGCGCTGGCCGACTGCGTCGTGAGCGGGAACCTGGCCACCGGCTACGGCGCCGCGGGAGGGGGCATCTACTCCGTGGGCGGCGGGGACGGCGCGTCGGGGATCGATGCCCGCCTCACCCGGTGCGCCGTCACCGGCAACCGCGTCACCGCCCAGCACGCCTACGGCGGGGGGCTCTTCACCCTCGGCGGGGGGCCGAGCCACTCCGCGACGATGACCCTGACGAACTGCACCCTCGCTCGGAACCTCGCCCAGGAGAAGCCATCCATCCCCTCCGGCCAGCAGCACTACTGCAGGGGGGGCGGCGTCTACCTGGGCGGCGGTTCCCTCGCGATCCAGAGCTGCACCCTCGCGGAGAACCAGGTCACCGGCGTCGCCGAGCCGTTCTCCGGGAAGCCCAACCTGGGCGGGGGCGGCGTGGGCGCCACCATCGGCAACGCGCATGTCGTGGAGAGCATGAAGATCTGGCATTCGATCATTGTCGGGAACGAGTTGAACGGCGCGGCCGAGGATGTCTTCACGGGCTCCCTCCTCCACTTCTACAGCTACGGCTGCAACCGCATCGGGAAGCTGGACTTCAGCCAGATCCTGGTGCCGGTTCCGCCGCCCGATTCAGGCTGGCTGGACCTCAGTCGGAAGCACTGGCCCAAGACCGGAGACGCCGACGGCCTCACCCTCGGCGCTGTCCTGGACGCGGGCGCCGTTCACCGTCACCCCAGCCTCCTCTCGGCAGGCACGGACGCAGGGGAGAAGGCCGTCCTGTGGTACCCACCCGCGGGAAGCGCCCTGGACCAGGTGCCGGCCCAAGCCTACAGGGTGAATTCCATCCTGGGCGGCTACCTGGGGTACGGCGAGCCGACGGACGACTTCCTGAACCTCGTCCTGGCGAGGCTGCGAACCGAGGCCTACCTCGGCGGCGGCTTCTGGCCTGAGTGTCCGGACATGACCGGCGTGACCTGGTACGGCCCCTCGGAAACCTGGGTCACCAGCCCCGACAATGCAAGCTGGATCAAGTTCTGGAGGGACCTGGACGCCCGGATCGGGACGGCCCTCGGCACGGCGGTCCTGGGGGACGATTTCTGGGCGGATTTCCCGAGCGGCGCCTTCGATCACGTCACCGTGATCATCACGCGCGAGCGGCAGGATGTGACGCCAGTCCTCGTCGACCAGCTCGGCGCCCCGCGCCCCGAGGAGACTCCGGGCGACATCGGCGCGATCGAGCTTGCGGACTGACCCCCTCTCCGGGCCATCCTTCCACCGGCACGGATAGACTGGCCCATGCCCCTTCGAGACGCCCTTCCCGCCGATGCCGGGGCCCTGGCTGAGGTCCGCTCGCATGACCCGGGGCCTGATCAGGCCGGCTCTCCCGGCCGCTCCCCGTGGTCGTGCCCGTGATGGGCGTCCGGATAGTGGGGATGGGCATGGACCATCCGCTCGTGCCGGTGGCGGTGGGAATGGACCCCCTGCACCGCCCCGGCGTGGCCGTGGGCGTGGTGCGCGTCGTGGAGGTGCGCGTGCTCGTGCTCCAGCGGCTCGTGCTCGTGGACGTGGTCGTGGCGCTCCGTGAGGTGCAGGTAGAGCCCGCAGCCCATGAGGAGGGCCGCCGCGATCATCCGCGCGGGCAGCGACTCGTGCAATAGGGGCAGCGCCAGGACGGCCCCCGCGAACGGGGCGGTGGAGAAGTAGGCGCCGGTTCTGGCGGTGCCGAGGTGGCGGAGGCCGACGATGAAAAGGACGAGGCTCACGCCGTAGCCGAGGAATCCCACGAGGCCCGCGCCGAGGACGACGCCCGCGGGCGGGAGGGCGGCGCCGGTGGCCCAGGCCAGGGCGAGGTTCGCGCCGCCCGCGGCGAGGCCCTTGGCCATGGCCACGAACGTCGCGTCCGCGAGCGCCACCTTCCGGGTCAGGTTGTTGTCCAGGGCCCAGGCCAGGCAGGCTCCGAGGATCCCCAGGGAGGGCAGGACCGCCCCGAACCTCGCCTCGCCGGGCCAGGACAGCACGACCGCCCCGGCCGCGACCAGGGCCATCCCCAGCGCCACGCGCCGGTCCACGTTCTCCCGGAAGACGACCCAGGCCAGCAGCGCGGTCAGCACTCCCTCGGCGTTCAGGAGCAGTGACGCGCCCGACGCGGGCATGCGCGCCAGCCCGGCCAGCAGGAGCACCGGGGCCACGACGCCGCCGGAGAGGATCGCCCCCGCGAGCCAGCCCGCGTCGCGCCGCCCCAGGCGGACCGCGGGACGGCGAGCCAGCGCCCGGTAGATCGCCAGCCCCGCCCCGGACCCGAGGTAGAGCAGCCCCGCCACCACCCAGGGACTGGAGGCGCCGAGCACCAGCTTGGCGAAGGGCGTGCTGGCCCCGAACAGCAGGGCAGCCCCCAGCGCGGCCGTCACTCCGAGGTTCCTCGTTCCCGCCATGCCGCCTCCACGGGAACCAGGATAACCCCGGCGGATGTCAGGGCTCGACCAGGCGGTAGCCCACCCCCAGCTCCGTCTGCAGGTGGCGCGGCCGGGCGGGATCCTCCTCCAGCTTGTAGCGCAGCTGGTTCATGTAGACGCGCAGGTAGTGCGTCTGCTGCAGGTTGGCGCTGCCCCAGACCTCCCTGAGGAGCTGGTTGTGCGTCAGCACCTTCCCGGGATGCCGGACCAGCGCGGCCAGCAGCTTGAACTCGTTGGGGGTGAGGTGCACCCGCTCTCCCCGGCGGGTCACGCTCCGGTCCTCGAGGTCCACGCGGACGTCCCCGAACTCGACGACGGGGCTGGCGGGGGATGCCTGGAAGCGGTTCCGCAGGGCCACGCGGATGCGCGCGATCAGCTCGCGGGTCCCGAAGGGCTTGGTCAGGTAGTCGTTGGCCCCCGCCTCCAGGGCCTCGACCTTGTCGTCCTCCTTGCCCCGGGCGCTGATCACGATGATGGGCGTGTCGCACCATCCGCGCACGTGGGCGACCACCTCGAGGCCGTCGCGGTCCGGGAGGCCGAGATCCAGCAGGATCGCATCGGGCCGGTGGCTGAGGATCAGCCGCTCGCCCTCCCCCGCCGTCTCCGCGGTCATCACCCGGTAGTCGTGGGACTTCAGGGCCGCCGTGAGGAAGCGCAGCAGCTGGGGCTCGTCGTCGACGACCAGGACCAGGGGGGATTCAGCATTCACGGGATTCCTCGACGGGTTCGACGGGAGGCACCCCATCGTAGGGCAGCCATGCCACGAACTGGGCGCCGCCCTGGGGCCGGTTGTTGGCCTGGACGTGCCCGCCGTGGGCGCGCACGATGGCCTGGCAGATGGCCAGCCCGAGGCCGGCGCCGGCACCGCCTCCATGGGCTCGGAACAGCTTCTCGAAGATCCGGGCCTCGAGCCCTTCCGGGATGCCGGGGCCGTGGTCGCTCACGAGGACGGAGACCCCCTTGTCGGTCCCGTGGATCTGGATCTCCACGGGCTTGTCCGCGGGGGAGAACTTCAGCGCGTTCTCGACCAGGTTGATCAGCACCTGCTCCAGCAGCACCGAATCTCCCCACAGCAGGGGCGCGGGATGGCCGCTGAGGAACTGGATCTCCCGCCCCTCCCCGAGGGTGCCGAGATGGTTCAGGGCGGAGCCCACCACCTCCTCCGCGGGCAGCCACTCGCGGCGCAGCTGGATGGAGCCGGATTCCAGCCGGGTCAGGTCCAGCAGGTTGCTGATCAGCCGGTGCATCCGGAAGGCCTCCTCCTGGATCGAGCCCAGGAGGGCGTTCCGCTCCGCGGCGTTCAGCGTGCCGGGGTCTTCCATCAAGGTCGTCGCCGATCCGGTGATGCCCGCCAGCGGGGTGCGAAGGTCGTGGGAGACGGAGGAGAGCAGCGTGTTCCTCAGCTCCTCCCGCTCCGCCTGAAGGCGGGCGGCGTGGGCCTCCGCGGACAGCGAGGCCCGCTCGAGGGCGAGGGCCGTCTGGTTGGCGAAGCTCTCCAGCAGGTGGCGCTGGTCCGGCTCCTCCCACAGCGGCCCCTCCTCGCTGTGGAGCGACATGACGCCCAGGATCCTCCGCACGCCCTTCAGGGGGAGGAAGAGGGCCCTGGAGGCCGGCAGGACGCCCGTGCCCCGCCCGGCGGCCTGCCCGTGGTCGAAGGCCCACTGGGCGACGCCCTGGGTGTCCTCCTGGGGCGGAGCCTGGCCGTGCTCCGGCTCCAGGCGGCCCTCGCGGCCCGGCAGGTAGAACGTCACGTGGGCTCGGAACTGGGCTTCCACCGCCCGGATGGCCGCCGCGATGGTCTCGGTCTGGTCCCCGGCCTGGACCAGCGACTCGCCCAGGCGGTAGAGCGCCAGCGTGCGGTGCTCCCGGAGCTGGGCTCGGATGGCCTGCTGCCGCACGCGCTCGGTCAGGTTGCCGATCACGAAGCCCAGTCCCAGCATGATGACGAAGGTGCCCAGGTGCTTCATGTCCCCCACGTCCAGGGTGAAGCGGGGATGGATGAAGAAGAAGTCGTAGGACATCACGGCGATCACGGAGGTGAGCAGGGCCGCGTTCCGCCCGAACCGGACGGCGGCCACCAGGATGGGGATGGTGAAGACCATGACGATGTCCGCCAGTTCCATCCAGGGGAGGACCGCGCCGAGCCCCGTGGCCAGGGCCACGTAGAGGGCGCACTGGCCGAGGACGGCGGGCCCCGGCCAGGGGGAAGGCACCGGCCGGGGGATCTGCTTGGGGCTTTCAGCCTGCGCCACCGGCACGACGTGGATGTGGATGTGGCCCGCCTGGGCGGAGAGCTTCCCCAGGAGGCCGCCCTGGATGCGTTCCAGCCACTGGGGCCTGTCCGACCGGCCGACGAGGATCTGGGTGACGTTCCGGCTGCGCGCGAGGGCCAGGAGGTCCTCCGCCAGGCTGGCGTGCCCCGGCAGGGCGATGCCCTCCCCCCCCAGCCGCTCCGCCAGGCGGAGGTGGGCCTCGAGGCGCTCCCGTTCCGCGCCGGACAGGCGCTTGCCGAAGTCCACGTAGACCGCCATCCAGGAGGCGCCCAGGGACTCGGCCATGCGCCGCGCCTCCCGGATCAGCGCCTCCGAGGCGGCCCTGGGCGTGATGCCCACCAGCAGCCGCTGTCCGGCCGCCCAGGTCTCCTCGATGCCCTGGGCTTCCCGGTAGCGCCGCATGTCCGCGTCCACCAGTTCCGCCGTGCGGCGCAGCGCCAGCTCCCGGAGAGCCAGGAGGTTCCCCCTCCGGAAGAACCGCTGGACGGCGTGCTTGGCCTGGTCCGGGACGTAGACCTTGCCCTCCGCCAGCCGCTGGGTGAGCTCCTCGATGGAGATGTCCACCAGCTCGAGCTCGTCGCATCGTTCCAGGACCGTATCCGGGATCCGCTCCTGGACCACGATCCCGGTGATCTGGGCCACCACTTCCTTGAAGCTCTCGAGGTGCTGGACGTTGACCGTGCTGTAGACGTCGATGCCGGCGTCCAGGAGCTCCATGACATCCTGCCAGCGCTTGGCGTGCCGGCAGCCCGGCGCGTTGGAGTGGGCCAGCTCGTCCACGAGGACGAGGGACGGCTTGCGCGCCAGCGCCGCGTCCAGGTCGAACTCCTCCAGGAAGATTCCCCGGTGGGGAGTCGATTTCCTGGGCAGCACCTCGAGTCCCTGCAGGAGGCGCTCGGTCTCCTCCCGGTGGTGCGTCTCCACCAGCCCGACCGCCACGTCCGTCCCCTCCAGCCGCCGCCGCTGGGCATCCTGGAGCATGGCGAAGGTCTTGCCCACCCCGGGCGCCGCGCCGAAGAAGACCTTGAAGCGGGCCCGCCTGGACCGCTCCTCCTCCGCCTGGACGCGTTTCAGCAGTTCCTCGGGATCGGGTCGAAGCGGCATGGCGGGCTCCCGCTCAATTCTGCGGCCAAACGACGTTCGCGATCCAGACCAGGAGCGGGAACCACCCCACGAAAAGAAGGAACGAGACCTTTCCCCACCTGAAGGTGGCGGGGTTCTCCCGATGGTCGCGCAGCGCATCGTGGGTGGCCACCGTGCCGAGGAGGCAGGTCAGGGGCAACAGCCAGCGCAGGTGCATGGTCTACCTCCGTTCCATCGCGTCGAGCGCCTGGTTCAACGCCAGGGCGTTCACGCGGCGAGGCGAGAGCAGGCCCCCTTCGAGGTGCTTCTCGACCAGGCGCTCGACGGCGTCGCGCGCCATCCCCCGGGCCGCGGCGATCCTGCCCGCCTGCCAGCGGGCCGATTCGGGGGAGATGTGGGGGTCCAGGCCGCTGCCGCTGGCCGCCACCAGGTCCTGGGGAACAGGATCGCGCTGGCCGGGATCCGAGGCCCGGAGCGCCTCCAGGCGCCGCGCCACGGCCGCCCCGAGCGCCGGGTTCGAGGCGGCCAGGGTGGACCCCGCACCGGCCGCGGCGTTCGTCGGGAAGGGCCCGGTGGGGCTCGGGCGGCAGCGGAAGTAGCGGGGATCCTGGGTGGCCTGGGCGATCAGGCGGGAGCCTCGCACCCGGCCGCCGACGCGGAGCAGGCTTCCCCCGGCCTGGTCCGGGAAGGCGACCCGGGCGATGCCCGTGACGGCCACCGGATAGGCGATCCCCGTGAGCAGGGCGAGGGCGCCGAAGGAGATGCACAGCGGACGGACGAGCTTCATGGAAGTCTCCTGTCAGGCCAGGTGGAGCGCGACG
>Ga0209098_1004393_pt1 | contig 11024 bp, 9 predicted proteins | sample AD_JPNHW1_MetaG_FD_184429 | JGI IMG/M metagenome (GOLD analysis project Ga0209098, IMG submission 184429) | Active sludge microbial communities of municipal wastewater-treating anaerobic digesters from Japan - AD_JPNHW1_MetaG (SPAdes) (version 2) | ecosystem: Engineered > Bioreactor > Anaerobic >... | reverse complement strand
GGCGAAAATCGGCCTGATCCCCTGTGCGTTCGGCGGCACGTCGCTGGACCAGTGGAAGCCCGGCTCGGCTCTCTACACAAACGCCGTGGCGCGCGCGCGCGACGCGCTGATCGAACTCGGGAAACGCGACTATGCTGCATACGAGAAAGTGGAAAAGGAGAACGCTCCGCTCTAAACGCTGGGCCTAGGCTTATGTCGCCTCCCAAACACATCCTCTGGTGGGGCCGCTTCGACCCCGCCTACTCCCGCAACGGCGTGCTGCGCGGGCACCTGGCCGCGCTGGGGTGGAGCGTCCGCGACTTCCACCCGGCGTTCTGCGCGCTGGGCGACCTGGAGGCCGCGCTGCGCCGCCTGCCCAAGCCAGACGCCGTCTGGGTGCCCTGCTTCCGCCAGCGCGACGTGGACGCCGCGCGGCGCTGGTGTAACCGCCGCGGGGTGCCGCTCGTCTTCGATCCGCTGATCAGCGCTTACGACAAGCAGGTGTTCGAGCGCGGAAAGTTCGCCGAAACGAATGCACGCGCCGCGCGCCTTCTGGCCCAGGAGCAGCGCCAGTTCGCGCGGGCCGACCTCGTGCTTGCCGACACGGCCTGCCACGCCGAGTTCTTTGCGCGCACGCTGGGCGTGAGCGAAGAAAAAATCCGCGTGGTGTTCGTGGGCGCAGACGAAACGATGTTCCGCCCCGCTTTGCCGCAGAACAAGGAAGGCCCGCTCGACGTTCTTTTCTACGGCAGCTTCATTCCCCTGCACGGAGCCGAAACGATCGTCGAGGCGGCGCGCGTGTACAAAGGGCCGCCGGTGCGCTGGTGCCTTTTGGGCGACGGCCCGACCCGGGCCGCCTGCGCCGCCGCTGCGGCGGGACTCGCGAACGTGACCTTCGAAGCGCCGATCCCTTACGCCCAATTGCCCGCGCGCATCCACCGCGCGGACCTTCTGCTGGGCGTATTCGGCACCACGCAGAAAGCGGGCCGCGTCATTCCCAACAAGGTGTTTCAAGCGCTCGCCTCCGGCCGTCCGGTAATCACGCGCGCATCCGCGGCCTACCCGCCGGCGGCGGCCGCGTCGTCCGCCTTTGCCTTCGTGCCGCCGGGCAACCCCGATGCGCTGGCGTCCGCCGTGGCGGCCTGGGCCTCACCGCCGAAGGGCATCGCGGAGCGCAACAGCGACGCGCGGCGCCTGTACGACGCGGAGTTCTCCTCGGCCGTGGTTCGGAGGCAGCTCGCGGACGCCCTCGCAGCGCTCAAGTGAAATAAGGTGCCAGGCTCTGGAGCGCCTCCGCAATGTCGAGGTGGTCGTAATAGGCGCGGCACTCCCGCAAATTCTCGGCGGGCGGAACGCCGTCGGGAAAGAACACCCGGTCGTACACCGCGCGCGACCACGGGCCGAACGGCGCCGAGCGCTCCCAGTTGGTCGCGCCGAAAAGGCCGATGGTCGGCGTCTTCATGGCCGCCGAGATGTGCATGGCGGCGGAGTCTGTGGAGACCGTCAGATACGCTTCCGCCAGCAGGCGCTTGAGCTGCGGGATGGAGGTCTGGCCCGCGCGGTTCTCCACGCGGCCCGGAAGCCCGCGCGCGACGGCCGCCACGTACTCGCGCTCGTCGGGCGAACCGGTGAGAACCAGGGGCAGGCCGAAGCGCTCGTTCAGCAGCGCGCCGATTTCGCGCCATTTGGCGTCCGGCAGCCGCTTCGACAGCCACGCCGGCGAGCTGCCCATGTTGAGCACGACGTAATCGCGCGGCTTGGGGACAAAGCTCCGGTCGAGCGGCCCCAGCAAGCCCGAGGGCTCGATGATCTTCTGCCACGCCTCCACGGCCGAATAGACGTGCGGCGCAAAGGTGCGTTCGTACAGGCGGCCCGCTCCGGCGAAACGCGTCAGAAAGCGACTGCGGTCGTTGCTCTGGAGGTCGATCAGCACGTCCAGCCGCTCGCGCCGGAGGTCCCAGGCGAAGCGCGCGTGCGAGGCGAGCGATTTGTTTTTCAGCGTCACAAACGAGTCGAACTCGTCGCTCAGCAACGCCTGTCCAGGAGGCATGGTGACGACGGTGGGCTTGATTTTCAGCGCCCGAAGAAACGGGATCGCCAGCGCCAGATCGCCCAGCGCGCTGAATCTGAGAAGACCTATTTTCACGGTGCGCCTACTCCAGATTTTGCACTGGGCGTTGGTCCTGAAGGCCCAGTATTTGGCCAAAACTCAGTCTAATCTTCTGTTCCCGTCTGTTTAGACCTACCGGCACGATCCGGGTCTTGAAACCCTCGTTGAACGCCGGAAGCTCGCGGGATGGAAGCACAACGAAAACAGGAGAACGGCCTTGATTGGTCGCCAGATAGCTTACTAATTCGGTCCTATTTGTGAATGCGCAAACAGGCTTTCTGACAAAAAAAGGGAGAACATTAACGGGGGTCTTCCAGCAGACCAAACGAGCATTGTTTGGAAGTTGCTCACCCACGCACTTCTTGAATTCCTGTTCCGCGACTTGCGCGTCCATGGTCGGCGAATAGGCTGTGAATGCGGCTCCAAGCGGAATACACGCGGCAGCCAAGACCAACAGTTGTTTGGTGAATGCGGGTTGTTCTCTGAAGGAGGAAACCAGCTCTTGTTTCAACAGGTGGACGATCAGAAGGCTCAATCCCAAATAGAGGGCCAGCACGCCGAACGCTCCACTCCGAACCATGAACCCGACGCAACCAACGGCACCCGCAGCCCAGACGGCACAAAGCGCGATGATCCACTTCTTGCTGAAACCCTGAAACGTGACGAATCGGATACCGCAGGCGAGCAGCAGTGAAAAAACAGGGAGCAGCGGAAGAATGTAGTGCTTCCTGTATTGGCCACCACACGTGAAGGCTAAAAGCATGGCGATGCTCACGTAGACCAGCAGTTGTGTTGACGACTGCTTGACCATTCGTTTCTTGATCAGCGGAGGAACAATACATACCAGCAGCAGGCTTACGGGTAACATTTGGATCAGTGACTGCCCTACGTAATACAGCTCCAGCAGCTTCTTCCAGTTGGGCAGCTGAAACAAGAGTGATCCGGAGAGCTGGCTGTCGCCAATATCTGCGCCCAAGGCCCTCAGTCGCTGCTGGAAGAACAACCACCAAGGCAGCACCAACAGACAGAACACAAACGCGCCTCTGACGGGTTTCAGAAACCCGAGCCCGCGCCAACGTTTCGGTCCGCATAGGCCAAAAACAAGTATGCCCAGTAGAAAAATCGCGGGAACCTGAGGGCCCTTGGTGAGCGTGGCTAGGCCAGCCGCTGCCCAGCCTAGCAGAGCTCCGCTCGTTTGTCGGGACGGCGTATCGGCCTTCCATGCGTCAATCCATGCGAAGAGCTGGAGTGTGCAGAAAGCCGCATAGAGGGCATCCGGTTTGGCATTGTGGGACTCAACGAGAATCCCGTTTGTACACAAGAGGAAAAGGGCGGCCAGACTCCCGGCTTCTCTTCCGTACAGTTTCTCGCCGGTTCTCGCGGTGAGCAGCACCATAACCAACACCGCCAGCAACGAGACGAGTCTGCCGTGATAGATCTGGATGTCTGAACACAATGGATCCGCCGCAGAAACAAGCAGCGTGGCCCAATAGCTCATGGGGGGCTTCTGAAGGCGCAACTCCTCATTGTATCGGGGTACAATCCAATCGCCACTTGTTTTCATCTCCTGCGCAGTGGCAAGCACGAACGACTCGTGGGTCTCGAGCGGAACGGATTGAATTCCCGCCAGCGTAAGCATCCACAGCGCAGCCAGCAGCACAAGCGCACGCCGGGATTTCATATACGCCGCTATGCATGAAAAAGAGGGAGCGGTCATAAAATCCTTCTGTTCATGGGTTCAGTCCAACACGGAAAAAGGGTTCTCCGGCGCACCGAATCCGAGGGCGCCTAATTTCATTGATCTGAATCTCTCTTGTCAGAAGAACAACTACAGCATATACTCTAAACGAGTATTTGTCATGGGGATTGCATGGGGCGCAGTTATTATGATTAGTCATATTAAACGATTCTATAGACACTATAAACGCATACGGCACGTGCGCGACGCCTATCCGTGTCTTCGGGATTTAGAGCCGACCATTGGAGCTCTCTGTGGAGGCCGAGTATCTTTCATTCCCACCGAAGGCGGGGGCCACGACTACATCTTTTACGTGGTGCGGGAGAAACGACGCATCGCCGTCATGCGTTTGGCGAACAGTCGTTTTGTCCCTTCAGACAGTCCCGTCGAAAAGCGTCTCAATGGCCCGCGTCTGCGGCTCACACCTCGGGAGCGCGTCGTGCGCGAACACCGCATCTGCACCCTCTGTGGTCCGTCCGGTCTCACGCCCAAACCGCTCTGGCTCTCGCACAATCACGACGCCCAGTTGAACAGCTATGTCGAGGGCGAGCGCTTGTTAACCCATGTCCTGAAGAACCGCATCTCGATGTGGGACGCGATTGATCGCGCCGCAGAGCGTGTAGCCCTTTTTCATGCCGTTGCCGGCGAAGCCCATATGGATCTTTCGCTGATGAACGTGCTCGCCGATGAGTCTCTCGAAAATCTCACTCTGATCGACTTCGAGCTGGCGCCCAGCCCCAATCTCTCGTTCGGCGAGGCGCGCCTTGGCGATTTCCTTAACCTGGTCGATATGGCCTACAAGTTTATGACCCCCGACGACAAACAGGCCGCGACACAGCGCTTGGACCGGCTACTCTCGCACACGCTTCCCGCCGATCTGCGACAAGTCTCCTTCTCTCGTTTTGTGTCCAAGCTGTCGCGAATCATGTCCGATCCCGTTTTCCGGGCTGTTCTCTCCAACCGTCTGCACGCTTAAGCAACCGGGGCTCTTTCGGAGACATCGCTCTTGTCAGATGAACGAGCGTAGCATACACTCTCCGCGTGTATTGGTCACTGGAATGAGGGATGGACGAGACCCACCGATGAGAGTATACCTGCGAAAACCACAGGCCTTCTTTTCTTGGCTGGACGAAAACCATTTTCAGTACGCCGTGCTACGGGGCTATCGGAACATGGGAGAGGCCCCGAAGCGCGGCGGAAAAGACGACTTAGACATTTTGGTGGAAGACCGCGCAGTCGGCCCCGTCTTGGCCCACGCACGGCGGGTGCCGAAAGCCCTGGGGCTCAAGTGCGACATCTACAGCGCCGGGGCCAACCGGGGCGCCGATTTCGCGGGCTGCGCCTATTTTCCCGAAGCCCTCGCGCGCTCCATACTTCAGAACCGCGTGCGGTGGGAAAACGCCTTCTACATTCCGAGTGACCGCGACCTCTACGACTCGCTGCTGTTCCACCTCGCCTATCAGAAAGCCGAGGCCAGCAAAGCCGACGCGTTCGACCCCGCCGCGTTCAGAAATTACAAGCGGTACGAGTTCGTGAAGGCGCTCGCGCTGCGTCTCGGGCAACCGTACGATTTATCGCTGTTCGACATGCACCGGCTGCTGGTGGCCCGGGGATACGGAATCGATCTGCCGCGCGCCGCGCGCTACCTTCAGAACCAGTTCAAGCACCGCCTGAAGAGCCCTTTCTACGCGATGCTTTTCGCCGTCGATCAGCCGGGCGAGCTCAACCTGTTCGTGCTGCGCGCCAAGGCGGTCCGGCGGGGGTTCCGTCAGACGATGCTCGACGAGATCGCCAAGCAGTACCGGGTGCTTGCCGCGAAAGACATCCCCTGGTTCACGCGCCTCACCCAAGCCAAACACATGCGCGGCAACAAGTGGCGCTGGGGCGGCTGGCCCGTGGTCGCCGTCGCCGTTTTCGACCCCGCGCCGCAGTGGCGCTCCCGAGCCCAGCGCGAGACGGAGCACCCGCTGGTCTTCAACAGCCGGCAGTTTTTTAAGCGCGACTTGCGCGACCGCATCGTGCGCGATGGCCGCCTGTACCACAAAGACAATGCCCTGCACTCCACCGACAACGAGGCCGAGGCCGTCGGCCACCTCGATCTGTTCTTCGCGCCGGAGGAGGAGCAGGCGCTGTATGCGCGCGTGGCCGAGCTTCGCGCCGAGCTGCGCGGCGCGGCGTGGTCCCGGTTCGACCCGCACGGTTAGCGGGCCGCCAGTGCGGCAAAGAAGCTCTTGAGTTCGGGGGCCGCGGAGAGCCGCGTCAGCGCCGGCCAGAGCGGAGCAGGGTCCGCCGAGCGCACCGCTTCGGGCGCCGTGGCCAAGAAGACCGAACCCCACGCCTCAGAGGCCGAGGCACGCTCCGACGGGGAAAGAAATTTCCACACGCTTTCGAGCAGCCGCAGGTAATCGTAGAGGCACTGCTGCTCAAACGAAAGCCCCGCCGCAGGCCCGTACTCGAAGTCCACAAAAAGAAAGCGCGCCGCGGCGCGATCGCACAAGATGTTCGCGAGGCTCATGTCCATGTGAGCGATGCCGGCGGCGTGCAGGCGGGCCAGGGACGGCAGCGCCTCTGCGGCCAAGGCGAGCGGCAAAGCCCGGCCTTCGTCCAAGGCCTGTTTCAGCGAAGTCGCGTCCTCGTAGGCGCAGAGCAGGGCATGCGCGTCGCGCCAGAGCGGCTCCGGCGCGAGGCCGAGCGGAAACCCTGCGGCGTAGGCCTGCCACTCGCGCTCGATTTTTTCGTCGGCCGAAAGCGAAACGAACGGCAACCCGGCTGACGGGGGCGTCGAGAACGGCGTGTCGGGATGCGCGACGCGCAACATGCCGACCGTCTTTCCGGCGCGCAAGACCCGGCAGACCACATCGCGGCCTCGGCCGCCGACGTGGCGCCACGTCACGGGACCGCCAAAAATGCGTTCGAGATGCGGACGACACGCGTTCAGCTGCGGCTGGGCTGCGCGAAACGCCCGCCAGCGGCGGATCCATCTTTTGAGTGCCCGCAAGTGACTTCCTCCCGCCGATCGGAGAACCCTGTGGACTTAAACGCCGACACGAGCGGAAACGCGTCCGCCGCGGTTAAAGCAGCCCCGCCTTTTGCGCAAACGTCATCACCATCTGGCCGAACCACGAATGGTCCCCGCGGCTCTTTTCGCCTGAACCCCTCTGGCGGGTGTAATCGGCTGCGCCGTAAACCATCTGGTGCAACCGGTTCAGATACCGATTGGAGCGCCGCCTGACTTTGCTGCGCACATAGGGCTTGACGTAGGACAACCCGGGCACGATCTCCTTGCCCGACGGCTCAAAATCCACAATGCGCAACCGGAAGGAGTCTGGCGAAAGCCACTGCACCAAAATGTTCGGCGGATCAAAGAAACACACCGCGTACTCCGAAAGTTGCCCGAGTAGCCGCTCGGTTTCGCGGTAAAGCCGCATCCGCAACTCCTGGTCTTGCGTGTTGGCCAGCTCCTTTTGAACCGATCTCGCCAGCGAGCCGTCGGGATTAAGCACCAAGCTCTCAATGATCCCCCAACCGCGCTCCGCGGAATAGACGGGCTCGATCCGCTCGGGAAAAACGGCCAGCAGATCCGACGGCAACTGCCGTTTAAGGGCCTGATGGTAGCGCCACTCTTGAATGTTCGTATTCAACCCGCGCACAAAGCGGGCCGCGAAAACGTGAAGCCGCTGGCTCAGGCGCGCCTTCCTGTCCACATCCATGGCTGCGGGGTCGCGGTAAAATTTGACGCAGACGTCCTGGTTCTGCAGCCGATAGCACTCCCGCCGACTTCCCTTCCCGATAAACTCGAGGTCCAAATTCCCTATTTGGGGTAAACAAGTCATGGTAAAGTGATAGCACGATCAGCAGAGTTTTTCAAGCGCGAATTACAGTTTGGTAATTATTTGGCAATACAGCGACAATGAAAACGGCCCGCCCGTTTCCGGACAGGCCGTTGGATGAAACCCAAACTTACGCGTATGCGCCTTAGATGAGCTTGCGGCGGATCATTTCTTCGGCGATCTGCACGGCGTTCTGAGCCGCGCCTTTGCGGATGTTATCGCCGCAGCACCACAGGGCAAGACCGTTCTCCACGCTCGGGTCCACGCGAATGCGGCCAACGCCAACGTCGTCCCCTCCGCCAATGAAGAGCGGCATCGGGTACTGGCTGCTGGTCAAGTCGTCGATGACCTTCACGCCGGGCGCCGTCCCGAGGATCTCGCGGGCGTGCTCCGGCGTCAACGGAGCGCTGAACTCCGCGTGAACCGCCACCGAGTGGGCGTAGAAGACCGGCACGCGCACGCAGGTGCTCGCGACCCGGAGGTCCGGGACGCCGAGAATCTTGCGCGACTCGAAGGTCATCTTGGCTTCCTCGGTTGTGAAGCCCGGCAGCTCCTTCTTCGGGCTGCCGATCTGGGGAAGCACGTTGAAAGCGATCTGGTGGGGGTACGCCTTGACGGTGAGCTCTTTGCCCGCCGCATAGTCGCGCACCTGCTGTTCAAGCTCTTCAATCGCCGAGCGGCCCGTGCCGCTGACCGACTGGAACGTCACGGCCGTCATGTGCCTGAGCGGCACCCGCTGGTGCAGCGGCGCAATGCCCATCAGCGTGATGATCGTGCTGCAGTTGGGGTTCGCGATGAACCCCTGGTGCTTGTCGAGCGCCTCGGGGTTGATCTCGGGGATCACCAGCGGCACGCGGTCGTCCATCCGGTAATCGTCGCCGTTGTCGATGACCACGCACCCGCGCTTGACCGCCTCCCAACCGAAGAGCTTGGAAGCGCCTTTGGAGCCTTCCGTTCCGGCAAACAGCACGATGTCCAAACCGTCGAACGCCTCCGGCTTGGCTTCGAGCACGTGAAACGTCTCGCCGGCGACCACCTCGTCGCGCTCGCGCGTGGCGAGGATCCGGATTTCGCTGGCGGGAAACTTCCGTTGACGGAGCACCTTGATCATCTCCGTGCCGACCGCGCCAATACCAACCAGACCTACTTTGTACTGTTTCATCTGTACCCTTCTTTGCTAAAAAATGGGGCGTAGTTTATTCCAAAGGCCCTCAAAGCGCAATGGCTAATTGACGGGGGCCATGTCGATCACCTGCAGTTCGGCCGACGACTCGCCGGCGAAATCGTTGCGCGTCAGCTCGAAAACCACGTCGAAGCGGCCGCCCGTTGCGTGCAACGTTTCTGCCAGACCTCCGCGCCTGAACCAAACGCCGCGCACCGACTTTCCCGACGCCCATGAAAACGCGAGCTGAAGGTGCTCGCCGCTCGCCCCGACGGGTTGCGCGCGCGCCAGAAGGGCCTTTCTCACGCCCCAGCGCGGCGCGGGATTCCCCATGCCGAAGGGCGCCAGCCGCTGCTGCTCGCGATAGAACTCCAGCGAAAGGTCTTCCGGCGCCAGCCATCCGTCCACCGTCAGCGCGGGCTCCGCGCCCGGGGTCTGCTTGGCGCAGGCCTCGCAAAAGCGCCGCTTGAAAGCTTCGAACCGCCCGGGTCTCAGGCGGAACCCCGCAGCTCGTGCATGGCCGCCGAACCCCTCGAGCGCATCCCCCGTCGCCGCCAGCGCCTCCAACGCGTGGTAGCCGTCGCACGCCCGCACCGAGCCCCGGCCCCAGCCCTCTTCGTCGAACGCCACCACGGCGGCCGGGCGCCCAGCCTCATCGCTGAGGCGCGACGCCACGATGCCGATGACGCCGGGGTGCCAGCCCTCGCCCCCCGCGTGCGCGCCGTCGCCGCCCACCACCACCGCCGCATCCCCGAACGCCGCCGCCTCCAGCCCGCACTGCCGGCGCGCCGCGGCCACAATCCGCGACTCGACGCCTTTGCGCTCGCCGTTGAAGGCCTCCAGCTTGGCCGCCAGCTCTGCGGCCCGGTCGCGGTCCTGCGTGGTGAGCAGCTCATAGGCCACCATGGCCGAGCCCATGCGTCCGGCCGCGTTGATGCGCGGGCCCAGCACAAAGCCAAACGTGGTGGCATCCACGCCGTCCACGGTCTGCGAAGAGGCCCGCGAGAGCAGCGCACGCAAACCCGTGCCCGCAAAGCGGCCCCAATGCTTCAGCGCGCTGGCCACGAAGACCCGGTTCTCGCCGGTCAGAGGGACAATGTCCGCCACGGTCGCCAGCCCCACCGCGGCCAGCAGTTCGCCCCCGAACGGGCCGCCCCGATACCAGCCTTCGGCCCTTCCCAGCTCCGCCAGCGCGTGCGCCACCTTGAACGCCACGCCCGCCCCGCACAGGTGCTCCGCGCCGGGCGCCGCCCCGAGCCGCGGATTGACGATCACCGCCGCGTGCGGCAGCTCCGCGCCCGGTTCGTGGTGGTCCGTGACAATCACCTCGACGCCCCGTCCGCACAGATAGGCCACCTCCTCCACGGCGCCGATTCCGCAGTCCACCGTCACCAGCAGATCCGGCAGCTTGCCGCGCGCGCCGAAGCAGCGCTCCAGCGCGGCAAACGTCAGCCCGTACCCCTCCGGGTCCCGCACGGGAAGAAAAACCTCGGCCCGCCCGCCGATTTTCTGCAGCGCCGTCACCAGAACGGCCGCGGCCGCCACGCCGTCCGCGTCGAAATCGCCGAACACCACGATCTCGCGTCCGCCCCGCACGGCCGCCCAGAGGCGCTCGGCAGCCGCACGCACGCCGGGAAAATCAAACGGGGCGGACAAATGCGCCTTGAGGTCCGGCTTGAGAAAAGCCTCGGCGGCCTCGGGAGAAACGGCCCCGCGCGCCACCAGCACCCGCGCCACCGGAGCGCACACCCCGGCGCACTGGGCCAGCGTCTGGACGGCCGCCTCATCGACGGCCGTCTCTCTCCATGTGTACTTGGGCAACATGGCCCCTTTATTAGCCTTTTCGGGTGCCCCGCGCAAGCGAAAACTCGGAATACCGCTACCCTATCCACGTCTTTTTTGCTATAAGAAAAGAGAGACTATTCCGTCAACTGTTTCAAGGAGGCTTGCATGGATAACCGAACCCCTTGCCCCATCTGCCGCACGCCCAACGTGACCCGGGCCGCCGCCGGCACCAACACCGCCGAGATCCACTGCCCGCGGTGCGGCCGCTTTCAGGTTCAGACCCTTGCGGAAACGCAGCTTCTGAACAGCACGCCCGCCTTTCCGCCCCAGCACCTGCTCTCCGGGCTCTGCCGCAACACCTGGGACATCCTCGGCGAGAAGCTGCTCATCACGGTCGATCTGTTCAAGTCGTGGGCCGAG
>Ga0209098_1004392_pt1 | contig 11027 bp, 1 predicted proteins | sample AD_JPNHW1_MetaG_FD_184429 | JGI IMG/M metagenome (GOLD analysis project Ga0209098, IMG submission 184429) | Active sludge microbial communities of municipal wastewater-treating anaerobic digesters from Japan - AD_JPNHW1_MetaG (SPAdes) (version 2) | ecosystem: Engineered > Bioreactor > Anaerobic >... | reverse complement strand
ATAATCATTCTGGCTGATTGCGTTGGTGGAAAGAAGGGGTTTGAGCCGCTCCACGTCCAGCTTTGCTTTCTCCCAGCCGGCGATCCTGCTGTCAAGGTCAGCCTGGGCATTGGTCAAGTTATTGACATACCGGTCAGGCTCGATGGTAAAAAGCAATTGCCCTTTCTGTACAATCGAACCTTCCTGAAACGACCAATTTTGCAAGTAACCCTCGACACGTGCCGTGATGTTGACGGTGGGGATTCCGACCGCCTGCCCGACCATCTCAAGGATAACAGGGACCCGGGTTCCTTTGATCTCGAGAACCTTCAATGCCGGAGGTTCTTTCTTTTGCTGCATTTTTGACTTACACCCGGGTGACAGTAAGACCATTCCTGCCAGCAAAGCCAATGTCAATGTCAATGTGATGGATTTGGTAAAGGTGCTTTTCATAGTACAGAAATTAATGGATCGACTCGATTCGTTACTTTGCGTAAATATAACTATATTAATGCGTAATATCTACCAAAAAGAAGAAAAAAATGTCGGTGTAATAACTTGGTTCAAAATAATATATCATTCTCAACAAAAAGACAATACTGTAATCGCTATATTGTCTTTCCAGGTCTCAGTGAAGGACAGAATGACCCGTTCAGGCAGTGGTAATTATTGCCGTGTTTCCGGAGGCGGTACGGCCCCGCAACGCAATATTTTCTTGTTGACGGGTGGTTATGAAACAAGCGACTGTAGCGTGGTATCGGAGAGGATGTCCCACGTGGTGTCGCAGAGTGGTTGGCCTGATAATAGCTATTGAAAATGGAAAGGGGATCTTTGCCGATGCTGAACAAACGGCAAAGATCCCCTTGGAATACCCGGCTTTTTACAATCCCGGGTACTTATCGAACTAAGGTCACGGTTCCCATCGTACTACCTTCATTGCTATTGATCGTTGAACCTTCCCAGACTTTTCCGTCTTTGAAGGTAGCCTCGATTTTCCAGACATAAGTTCCCTGGGCCTGTAATACTCCCTTGTAGTAACCATCCCAGCCTTCCACCGGCTGTCCGTCTTTATCCAATTCCCATGATTCCCATAAAAGATTTCCGAAGAGATCAAATACCATAGCGTGGTATTTCTCCAGATTGATTCCCACAGGTTTGAATTTCATCACACCGACAAGAATATTGGTGGGTGAAAAGGCATTGGGGACATACAACCCATGGAAGATGAAATCATACACATAGTCGGTAGTATCGGTGCAATTTTCATTCCAGGTGATCAACCGTACAGTGTAGGGACCATCATCTTTATAGGTCACAATGGGCGACAGCGCATCAGTGATGGTTCCATTACCGAGATTCCATTCGAAACCGGTGTAGTTTTCGGATTCGTTGGTGAACATGACCTTCCCGGGTTGATTGTCCAGGTCTTCGGTAATGGAAAATGAACTAGTGGGCGATAGGTTAACGTCTACATTTTCCGACACTGTATCACGGCACCCGTTCAAGTCAACAACCGTGAGCGTGACAGGATAAGTGCCCGGTGAATAAAATTCATAGCCGGGGTTTTGTTGTTGTATAGTGTCGTAAGGATGCCATGGATCGTTGAAGTCCCAAACCCAATGATACACCGTTGTATCACCGGGAATGGAATTGTCGGTAAACAAGGTGATGTCTCTTGAGCATGCTTTTGAGGTCGAGAATCCGGCCATCGGGAGATTGAACACCCTGGTGGTTCGGGTAGCTGTGTCCGTACAGCCATTATTATTCGCGACGACATAAGAAACAGTATAATACCCCGGATGCGGATACAAGTGTGCCGGAGCGCCGGAAGAACTTGTATCACTGATCGACGTTCCATCACCGAATTGCCAGTTTGTATAATCGATTTCAGTGTTATTGTTGTTGGTCAGATTGATAAATCGCGATGTGTCTCCCCAACATACATCCTCAACGCGGAATGAAGCGACAGATGCCTTTCTGATAACGACTGTCTGCCATGATGTGTCGGAGATACTTACTCCGTTGGAGATAAAGGAGACAATGAGGTTAACGTTATAGGTTCCATCGTATTCATACTCGTGTGAGACGGCTGGCTGGTACGCTGAATACACACTGTCAGATCCATCCCCGAATTCCCATTGCCAGTTGTTTATCAAACTGACAGGACCTGAACTGTCGACGAAGATTATCGGTTTTTTCTGGCAATGGATGGTGTCAAGTCCGGTAAAGGCGGAGGCAATACAGGTCACCACAATCGGTTTCGTTATGGAGCTCCTACACCCGTTTCCGTTGATGGTTGTCAGGGAAACGTCAAACGATCCGAAGCTGTTATACTGATGAGTAATAGTGGTCGGCAAGGGCTGTGTTTGGATTCCCGTTTGCCCGTCGCCGAACTGCCAAATGAGTGTGTCGATACCGGCGTTGTTACCGTTAGAGAGGTTTGTGAAAACCACCAGGCTGTCGCAGTGAGGAATGGAATCGAATCCGAAATCTGCAATGGGACCCGGGTTGACTACCACTTCACGGTAGATACTGTCGATACAGTTGTTGGAGTTATAAGCCTTGAGTTTAACGATGTATGTCGTCGGTTCGGTAAAGGCATGAGTGGGGTTATAGAGGGTAGAAGTGTTATTGGTTCCACTGGCAGGATCTCCGAAATTCCACGACAGATCATGAATCGTATCGCCGGCTGCGAGGTTCACCGCGCTAAAGTGAGTGATGCTGCCGAAACAAGCTGAGTCGGCAGTAAAGGTAAAGTTGAATCCGGGTTTCACGGAAACAGGATTCACGATGGTGTCTTTACAGCCATTTTCATCGGTGACAATGAGGGTGACCTGGTATGTGGTATCGATAACCGGGAACGTATAGGTCGGATTTGATGAGGTAGAATAGAATCCGTCTTCAAAAATCCAGTACCAGCCTACTATTGGAGAGCCGCTTGGGATGGAATGATCGGCGAAGGTGACCATCCCTTTCGGACAGAAGGTGGAGTAGGAACTGAAGAGAGCTTCCGGTTGGTCGAAAATGGTGATGGGGAGCGAATATTCGTCAGTGCATCCCTGTGAGTTCGTCACGGTAAGAGAAACGACAAAAGTCCCGTTGTCAGCGTATGTGTGTGCCGGGTTTTGCAGACTTGAGGTGTCACCGTCTCCAAACTCCCAGTGCCATTGGGTGATCGAGCCAAAGCCCGGAGTGGACGCATCCGTGAATTGAGTTCCTGCGCCGACACAAGTGTTTTCATACGTGAAACTTGAAATTGGCGGCACTTTTATGATAACCGGTTTCATCGTACTGCTGGAACAGGAGAAGGAATTGGTGACGGTAAGTGATACCTGGTAAGTTCCGCTTGCAGCATAGTAATGAGAGGGGTTTTGAACTGTCGAAGTATTCCCGTCGCCGAAATTCCATAACCAGGAGATAAGGCTCCCGAAATTAGCGATGGTTTGGTCGGTGAAATGCGTGGTGTCACCCAGACATACGGTATCTACTTCAAAATCGACAGTGGGAAGTCCGCTGATCTCGATGGATTTGGTCATCGTATCACGGCAGTTATTCACATTCGTGACAATGAGGGTAACCTGGAATGTCCCGCTTGTCTGGTAGACGTGTTCGGGATGTTGTTGCGCAGAATGATTATTGACACCCGATCCCGGATCTCCGAAATCCCATTCCCAGGTTACAATCGGTCCCCCTCCGTTTTGTTGCGAGAGGTCATAAAATTGTACCGGAGATTGCTGGCAGTTGGTGTCGGTGGAGGAGAAGTTGGCCATCGGGGTCGCCGTCACCGTAACCAAATGAGAGACCGAAGCAGAGCAACTGTCAGCGGTTTGAATGGTCAGGGTGGCGTTGTAATTACCGGCATTGACATAAGTGTGGGTAACATTCTGCGTCCCGGGCGTGGTGATGGTGATCGTGTTGCCATCGCCGAAATCCCAGATCCATTTAGCGATATAACCTTCACTTGTATAGCTTTGGTCAAAGAATGATACCGGGGATCCGGTGCAGTTGCCTGATGAATAAATAAAAGAGGCAACTGGTTTTGGAATGACTTTGACCTGGTGGGCGATAGTTGCGGTGCATCCGTTAGCGTTGGTAATGGTAAGCGTGACATTATGCACGCCGGGTTGCGCATACAAATGTGCAGGGTTCTGGATGTACGAATGGGGCGTTCCGTCACCGAAGTCCCAATCCCAACCTGTCATAGAAGGAGCGTTGGGCAACGACTGATCCGTAAAAGTGGTAATGGAACCCAGACAGGCAGTATCGGCACTGAAATCGGCCTGGGGTTGGGCATTGACAGACACCGTTTTTATAATGGTATCAGTACAGAAATTCAGGCTGGTGACGATCAACCGCACATCGAAGTTCCCGGGTCCGGTGAAAATGTGAACGGGGTTTTGCAGAGAAGATACATTCTGTGTTCCCGATGTAGGATCGCCGAAATTCCATGACCAGGCAGTGATAGGCCCTCCTCCGTTATTTTGTGTGAGATCAGTGAATGCAATACTTGTGTTTTCACAGGTCGCGGCGGGGAAACTGAAATTGGCGGCCGGCTGTGGGACACTGGTAATGATCTGCTCAATAAAAGACGTACAACTATCGGTGGTTGTTACAGTCAACCTGACTATATGCTGAAGCCCGGCTCCCGCGAAAATATGCGAAACATTGGGAATCCCGGGGTACAGGATGGTAGTGTCGGCGCCATCGCCAAAATCCCATTCCCATTTGATTATCTGTCCATGTGAAGAGGTGGAGAGATTCATGTAATAAACGGGGCTTCCTGAGCATTGCGGCGCATTTGACTGGAATGATGCAATGGGCAGCGTGATGACGGAAACCGTGATCGTGGTATCATGAGAACAGAGATGGTCGTTTTTAACTGTCAATGTCACCTGGTATTGTCCTGCTGTTGAATAGAGATGTACCGGATTCTGCAAGTCGGAGTGAGCGCTTCCGTCTCCAAAATCCCAGTCCCATTCGATGATGGCAGTTGAATTGGGCAACGAAAGGTCATTAAACCGGGTTGCTTGGTGCAGACAGGTTTCGTCGGCACTGAACATGGCAACAGGTTCCATTTGAACAGCGACCGTTTTTATAATGGTATCATTACAGCCATGAGTGTTCATGACAGCAAGGGTGACTTGATAATTACCGGGCTGGCTGAAGATATGAACAGGGTCTTGATTTGATGCAGTGTTATTAATGCCCGAACCGGGATCCCCGAAGTTCCAGTACCATTCAACGACTTCCCCTCCGCCATTGGTTTGCGATATGTCGTGAAATGCGACTTCTTCTTCGTTACAGGGATTGGAGTAACTGAAGTTGGAGACCGGGGCGGCGTCGATATGAACGGTTCTGTTTTTAAATGCCGAACAGCCTTCGTTGGTGGTTACCGTGAGTACTACCGGGAAGTCTCCCGCATGGAGATAATGATGGGAAACATCCGGATTACCGGGCCATACAATCAGGGTGTCGGTGCCATCGCCGAAATCCCAATGCCACGATTTCAGGTAACTGGTAGTCGTGGTATATGAGTGATCGGCGAAAGCGACGCTGAGATCCTGACATACAGGCGCGTTATGAGAGAATTGCGCAATAGGCGGCGTTCCAATGTATACCGGATGAGAGATGGCCCTGGTACAACCGTTCGTGTCTGAGACAAAAAGCATGGCTTCATATTGACCCGTCGCCGGATAAATATGCTCCGGTTCGACAGGGGCGGAATAGGATTCAGACGTGCCATCCCCAAAATTCCATTCCCACATCGCCACTTTACTCACGTCCATTCCCTCGATAAAGAAATGAGTGGGTTCGCCGATGCAGGCAGAGTCGGAACTGAAATTGATATCAGGAGTTGGGAACATGACGACCATCATGCTGTCTGAGAACAACGTCTCGCATAATGTTTGTGGATGTGTGGCCTTCATTTGGTAGAAACCGGGAACGGTTTGATAACCGAAACTGATTGGCCCGCCTGTACCCATTACAGGGAATCCCGTGGGTTGCCCACCGAAAAGAAGCTGGTAGAATATGCCGGATTGTGATCCGGTAAGAAGGATCTCGACACCCGTACTTCCTTCGCAGAATCCGCCTCCATTGGTTACCATCATCGGAAATTCTTCCGGTACCGGATTCACCGTCACGGTGGCGGAAGAATTTTCAATCGCCCCTGTACAGTAAGCGTCCTGAACAGTCAACAGGGTGTAAGTGGTGGTTGAAAGAGGTGCAATACTGAAGAGATAGGGACTTGATGGTATATTCAAGATCGATTGGGTGCTTGTCCCATTGGTATAGGTTATATCCCATGGTGGTGTACCCGTCAGTGACAGGGAAAGGGTGGCGGTGTCTCCCTTACAGATCACTTGTGTCCCCGCGAGGGAGGCTGTCGGCAGGTTTCGGAATGTCAATAATATGGTATCTGTGTCAGTCTGGGAAGAACATTCCATCTGTCCGTTGACCGTCATCGTCAGAATCACCGACCCATTGATGATATCGTTGATTCCCGCCAGATAATGAGGATTCATGATGGAGGGATCGTCGAATTGTCCATCGCCCTTCGAGGACCATAAAACCGACATATAATCTGAGGCAGCGCCATTCAGCTGAATAGCGGTGTTGGAGCAAACGGTGGTGTCGACCCCTGCATTTGCAACAGGCATTGGATAGAATGATAGCAACAGGGAATCTTTTTGAAGCTCACCGGAACAATGATTAGCGCCAGTGCCGGTAAGGATAAGATAGACGGATCCATAGAGGATATCACCGGGGCCCGGAGAATACACTGTATTCAGGATTGACGGATTACTGAATGATCCGTCGCCGGTGCTTGTCCATAAGAGAGAACTCTGATTCTGTGCACTTCCGGCGGTATTATAGGTTCCGTTTGAACAGATGGTTGCGTCGGATCCGGCATTCACAACGGGAAGCGGATGGATATACAGCATCATGGTGTCTTTACGCGTTTCCTGGTCGCATGCTTGGATCCCTGAGGCAGTGAGGACGATATTCACATGCCCGATTGCTTTGTCATTCGGACCGGGAGTATACAAGGCATCCGGAATAGAAATGTTGTCAAAGTATCCATCTCCGGTAGTCGTCCACTGGACAGATGAACTGTACGATGAAAGACCATTCATCCGGTATGTATCATTTTCGCAAATAGTGTCGTCAGGTCCTGCAAAGGCGATCGGAAGAGGTTGTATGACTAAAATCATGGAATCAGCATCAAAATCCTGGCTGCAGGTAAGCGTGCCGGTAGCATGCATGATCAACATGACTTCCCCAACGGCGTTATCTTGCGGACCCGGAAGATAAAAGGGATTCAGCGTGGTGGGGTTATCGAATGATCCGTCGCCGGAGGTCACCCATTCAATGGCCGAATAATGTTGAGCTTGTCCATGAAGCTGATAGTTATTCGTGATGCAGGTTGTGTCATCCGGCCCGGCAAGAGCGACCGGCGCTTGATTAATGTTGATTAAGAGGGTATCCACATCTGTGGCCGACAAACATTGTGGAGTGCCGTAGATCAAGAGGAACAGGTTGACAGAACCGGTTAAGATATCCGATTCTCCCGGGAAATAGAGTGTGTTTAACTGATGGGGATCAGCGATCACTCCATCACCGGAGGTGGTCCATTCTACCGTCGAATAGTTCAGCGCATGACCATTCAACGGAATGGGGTAGAGCGCGCAGACAGTGGTGTCGTTACCGGCGTTTGCTACAGGACCGCCTGTTATCACAGCAGATCCCGCCATGGTATCATGGCAGCTGGTGCCCGGGTCGGTCGCTACTATCTGGTATAATCCTTCCATCTGCATTCCAAAGGTAATGGCGCTGCCGGTCCCGGTGACAGGGATCCCGTAGGTGGCTCCGTTTTTAAGGAGTTGATAAGAAAATCCAAATTGTGAACCGTCCAGTTGTACTTCAGCAGGAGAACAATTGGCTCCGGAAGGAAGAATGTTAAAAGAAAGTGGAAGCGGCGTGATGGTGGTGCTCCCCAACATCAGGGTGTCGCAGCTGGAGGCCGGATTCGAGGAGGTTACGGTATAAACGCCCTCCAGGTACTGCGGTCCAAAATGAATAATGCCTCCTGTCCCGTTCACCGAACTTTGAATGACACCGTCGCGGAGTAGTTCATAGATTATTCCGATTTCTGATCCGTTGAGATAAATATCCGTACCGGCACAGTGTGTGCCTTCAGGCTGAACCATGAATTGCTGAGGACGTGGATACAATGTAGCGGTTCCTGACATGGTGGAAGAACATCCTAAAGCAGTATCCACGGCTTCTATGGTATAGGTTCCTGCATAGTACTGGGGACCGAATGAGATGGCAAAACCGGTGCCCGGTATGGGACCTGCAGCCACAATCGATCCATCCCGGATCAACGAATAAGAAACACCCGGTTCTGAGTTTTCCAACCCAATGGTGTATCCTGCGCAAGCGATGCCGTTGGGATAAATGTCGTAAGTGATGGGCGATTGAAGTATGGTAAGACTGCTATCCATCATCGTTTCACACAAGGTGGAAGGACTAATGGCGACAATGCTGTATGATCCGGCGGTAAAGTAGGTCCCGAATACTAATGGGTTTCCGGTACCGGACATCGTTTTAAGGTGGATAGTCCCGTCCAGCAGCAGTTCATAAACCAACCCTTGCTGTGATCCGTTCAGCCTGATCAACGCTCCGGCGCAAGTATCTCCGTTGGGGATGATGGTGTACATGATGGGGGCAGGTTGGATGGTGGCATCATAGTTCATCCATGCATAGCAGCGAGTAAGCGGATTGGTGGCTATCACCCTATATACTCCCGGCTCTGTCTGGGGACCGAAACTGATCGGGAATCCTGTACCGGGAATAGGAGAGCCGACATTCGTCAGACTGTCGCGTCTTAACTGATAAAAAATTCCGGTTTGTGAACCCGAAAGAGTGATCTCCGTCCCCGGACAAATGATTCCCAACGGACTCATGTCAAAAATTTCCGGAGCAGGGTGAATGGTGACTGTCCCGCTCATAAGATTGGAACAACCTGTCACCGGATCCGTGGCTACCGCATGATACACGCCGGTATCATACTGAAAACCGAAACTTAATAAACCGAAAAGTCCCGTGCCGGTTTGGGTGGCAACAGTATCACTGTTATTATGAATGAGGTTGTACACGATGCCGGCTTGGGAACCATTCAGGAAAACCTCTGTCCCGGGGCAGGTGTCTCCGGATGGAACTACCAAATAAACCAAAGGAAGAGGATGGACGTTTATAATAGCATTGCCGTTCATCATCTTGGTTAAAACGGTAGAGGAGTTTTTCCCTATTATGGTATAGATACCAGGGGTTATAAATGTGCCGAAAGACAATGAGTCGCCTGTTCCGGCAAGAATTGCAATACTGTCGTTGTTTCTTCTTAAAACATAGTCAATACTCGGCTCGGAACCATCCAGGCCGATCTCTTTTCCCGGGTCACCGACACACAAATCTCCTCCTCCGAATACGTTGAAAATAGCCGGGTAAGGATTGATGATGATGGCGACACTGCCGTTCATCATGCTGGCACAACCGGTGGTGGCATTATGAGCGATAACAGTGTAGTTCCCTGCCAATGTCTGATTCCCGAACGAGATTGGATTTCCTGTTCCGGGTATGCCTGGCGCCGGCGTTATGGTGTCGGTTTCGTGTATGAGACGGTACATGACTCCCGACTCAGATCCGGAGAGACCAACCGGTACTCCTATGCCCCCGGAAGGATAAGAACCACCACCTGTCACGTTGAATGTTAACGGTAGTGGCAGGATTGAAACCATGGTTGAATCTGACATCATGGCTTGGCATCCTGTGGTGATTATCGTTCCTTTGACTTTGTATGTTCCCGCAACGGTTTGGTCGCCAAATGAGATGGGCCCTCCGGTGCCATTGACAGGCGATCCGGTCAGGCTGCCGTTCCGATAAAGTTGATAGGACACCCCTGCCTGGGAACCCGGTAAACCAACAGGTACACCCGGTCCGCCAGAACAATAGGAACCGCCTCCGCTGACCACAAAGAGGGTGGGTAAGGGGTTTACTAATACATTGGCAGTCGCGGTGGCAGTGTTATATCCGTCATTTACCGTGACCGTGTAGGTGGTCGTGACTTGTGGGCTGACTATGGGATTCTGTTCTGTTGAACTCCAGAGCGGAGTACCGGGAGGAGTACAAATCCATGAATAGGTGTAAGCGCCGCTTCCACCATCTCCGGTAGCAGTGAGTTGGGTTGATTGTCCGTAGCAAATGACATTCGGGTTGACAGAGGCGCTCACACTAAGAGGATCGCCACTAAGCACGACGTTCACTTGATCGGATTTTGAACAGCCTTTGCTGTCGGTAACTAACAGTGTGAACAGGGTATTCGTATACAGGTTCGTGGTGAGGGGTGTTAGTGTCCCTTGACCGGAGGCGATGGAGGATATCGGCGTCCATTGATAAGCATGGATACCCGTCCCTCCGCTGGAACTTCCCGATAATGAGGTTGAGGTGCCATTGGGGATCGTCTGGTCAGGCCCCGCTTCAGCAACAGGTAATGGGTTGATGACGATTAGCGCCGATCCGGTCATGTCACGGACACAGTTCGTCGCATCGACCTCTGCTGTCACGGTATAAGTGCCGGCGGCTGTTTTATTCCCGAAAGAGATCATGCTGCCCGTACCCACTACAGGAGAACCATCTGCAATTCCGTCGTGATACAACTGGTAGGTGATCCCTGTTTCCGAACCGGTCAGATCGACAGGCAACCCCGTGCCTCCGGAACAATATTCCCCTCCCCCCTGAACAGTATACAAGACAGGGAGCGGATTTACCGTGACCGGGTAGTTAAAGGCAGGATTGGCTGTACATCCGTTTAAGTTGGTATAAATCACCGATACCGTTTGATTCCCGGGATTGTCCCAGGTTATCACGACACTGTTTGAACTATTGGTGCCTCCGGCAGTGATTGTCCCTCCCGGGGAAATATTCCACAGGTAATTATTCATGCCAGACTGGGTGGTATATACATTGTTTCCTGTCCCTTGGCATAC
>Ga0209098_1004390_pt1 | contig 11028 bp, 6 predicted proteins | sample AD_JPNHW1_MetaG_FD_184429 | JGI IMG/M metagenome (GOLD analysis project Ga0209098, IMG submission 184429) | Active sludge microbial communities of municipal wastewater-treating anaerobic digesters from Japan - AD_JPNHW1_MetaG (SPAdes) (version 2) | ecosystem: Engineered > Bioreactor > Anaerobic >... | reverse complement strand
GCTTTTTGGTCTATCACCTGTTCAGCGACGCCGTTAACCGAAATCTTTGGCCTTAGGGAAAAAAGTAGCCCTGTTTTTGATGTTTGGGCTGCACAGTAAAGTTTTTATTTCGCATTTTGCTAAGACTATTTTTTGATTTTTCATCAGATAAGGATTTTTATTGTTGGTGAAATCTTGATTTTTTCATGATGTAAGGCCAATTGGGCAGCACCGGGCAATACGGTAGCGTTTCACTCCAAAAGAGCAAAGCACATTATTGACTCATAAAACATCATTGTGTGTTGTTTTCGGGCTTCCCCTGATGCTTGGGAACACCACCCCGACAAGCTGCAACTTAGCTTTCTTACAAGCAGGGCACAACATAATGTCCACACCAAACTTTTCAAGAAACCGGATGTAGAAAGGGATTTTTACGTTTGGCGGGTGTTGCGGCAAACCCATCACATCAAGGATTTTGTTGATGCGTTCTTTGCGTTTGAAATTGCCAAATAAGCCATAATGCCTCATTTTTACAAACCCCCGGGGAAGAATGTGCTGCTCAAAACGGCGGACAAACTCTTCTTTGGAAAGCCGCATGGTTTTGGACTTTTTGCCATCGTTGTAATCCTTGTACCGGAATCGAACCTGCGTATCAGACACATCCAGAATGCGGTAATTGGAGATGGCTACCTTGTGAGCATAACGTGCCAGATATTCCACCACCTGTGACACGTTGCCCATAGGTTGTTTGGCATATAATATCCATTTTTGTTTGTAAAGGCCATCTTTGAGTTTAGGCCAGTGGGTATTCCCGGGCAGAGATACCTGTTTGGTTTTCACCATCACATTAAGCTTTTCGAGAAAATAGCCCTTAAAAACAGCTTCCATAACATCGTAGGGGAACAGATAGCCGTATTTTACGCTTTTTTTGAGGTTGTGCCATCGATAGTCTTTGTCGGCCCCGCCACCGCTCACAATGCAATGCACATGAGGATGAAAGCTTAGTTGCTGCCCCCAGGTGTGCAAAACAGCCGTTATTGAAGGCATAGCTCCCAGCCATTTGGGGTCATTGCACAGTTTAAGCAAACAATAAGCGGCGCTGTCGAACAGTAATTTGAACAAAACAGCCCTGTTGCCCATAAGCAAAGCATTCAACTCTTGTGGTAGCGTAAAAACAGTATGAAAATACTTTACCGGCAGCAGTTCATTCATGCGTGCTTCCTGCCATTCGTCGTGCCGTTGCCAGTTGCACGATGGGCAATGGCGGTTATGGCAACTGTGATACTGATAGTGCACGTGCCGGCAGTTGCTGTCGCTACAATGGTAATGATGGTATCCCAGGGCAGCGCTGCGGCATTGGCACAATTGATTCAGTACCCTATTGCTGAAGGGATTGAAATTCTCATTAAAAGGTGTTTGCCTGAGAATTTCCTGAACAGTATGTCGTGCTTTCAAATGATGGGGTTCTCTTTGGGGATGTTCGCAACCTGGTCGTCCTGTTTGAAAAGCTCATCGAGGGGGTTCACGATGAGGTTTCGTTTAGACGTTTGCAGGTGCAGATAAACCATCGTTGTTTTGATGTCGCTATGTCCGAGTAACTCTTTTATGGTGTGAATATCAATGCCGTTGTCGAGCAGATGGGTGGCGAATGAATGGCGCAAGGCGTGTGTTTTATGGGTAAGGTGAGAGAGTCCTGCATGTTTGTATGCCTGCCTTACCGTCCACTGGATAGCGCCTGCCCACATGGGTTCGCCGGGTTTTAGTCCTTCAAAAAGATACACCTTGGGTTTATCCTTTTGATTTCGGTAATACTCCCGTAAGGTTTCGACAACGCGCTTAGAAAGCAACGTATAGCGGTCTTTTCGACCTTTGCCGTTACGGACAAAGATGCGGTTGTTTTTGCTGTCTATATCGGTCATTTTGAGCATTTGCAGCTCTTCCAGCCGGAGGCCGGAGCTGTAGAACAGCTCGACAATGGCTTTTTGTTTGTGGCTCCGGCAAGCAGAGATCAGTTGTTGCATTTGCTCTTTGCTCAGGAATGAAGGCAGTTTGTGTTCACGTTTTGGATACAGCTTAGAAGGCACATCATATGGGCGTTTGAGTATATGCCTGAAAAAGAAAGCCACGCTTTGGGCCACCATTTTGCTTTTGCTGTACGAAACCTTATGGACAAGTTTCAGGTAGGCCATGTAGTCGATGATGTGGGCATCAGTCCACTGATGTGGCGATAAATCGGGGTAATAAGCGCACACAAAGCGCAACTCACGGGTGTAAGTAGGGATGCTGCGCTTGGAATAGTTTGCAGCGAGCATTGTCTTTTGCAGAGCTTCCAGAAGCTCTACGGAATCGGGATGCAATTTTTTTTCCATGATTAAAAATGTTTTGGTGAATAATCATGAAAATTAGTATTTTTGAAATGTTTAAGAGGCTTAAAAGCTCCCCTTTGCGGGTGCAAAGGGGTCGCTTGAACATCGTGTATAAGTAATGGCGGGGGTTGTAGCGTATTCAGGCGTTCTACCTCGCATCAAGTTCATCGCAATTTGATAGGAAAGTACCCCGTAGTCCGCCACTACTCATACACGCAACCGTTACAGGCAAGCGTAGAACCAGCGATAGTACTAAAATTAAACAGTAGAACAAATGACCAAACAAGCCAACCCTTCGACAAAATCAAAAGAGCTGCAACCCACCGCACAAAACCAACCCTTTGCAGCACATTTGCTTTTGCCCCAACCGCCCACTAATACAATACTGACGTTATGATATTGAACGATGAATATTACACAACTCTTTGGAAGAAGTTTGAAAACACAAAAACATTAAACGTTTTCGACAGTAATATTTCGTGCCTGACAACAAAACTCATTTTAGAGCATTATCAGAAAAATCAACCGCTACACATAAACTTTCAAAACTCGAAAGAAATCATTTTTGACATTGGGCAACATTTATTTGTTGAACTTGCAAACGATATTTATCTCAACCATTATGATCTGCCTGACAATTACAATGTCGGAGATAAACTGAAACGAATAAGAGATAATCAATATTACGAAATAGTAAAAGTCGAGAACGATAATTTTTCTCTTAGACAAATTCTCAGAAAAACAAAAGCAGAAATATCACCTGCACTTTTATCTGGAATTAACTATGACAGACTTACGAAAAACTTTGTAAAGATTGATGCAGGAAAAGGAATCAGCGAAAGAACAATAAAAAATTATTTTGCTTTTTTCGAGGAACTGAATAACGAAAAAAGCGAATTTCCTAAAACCAACTTTGAAAAGAAAACTGTTTTCATTGCAAAGAAACCACTTTGGGACAGTTTGCCGAACAGGAACAAAATCCCGTGTGCCTATCTACCAAATCCAAGAGAAGAAAATAACACTACTGAAACAAGGTCAATTCCTGCATTGCAAGATTGTTTGGCGTATTTCACGCCTAAATATGAAGTTTGTTATTCAAATATTCTTACCAAAAACGAAAAAGTCAAAACTATTGTTGTGTTTGACACAGAAGCAGATAAAATTGAACAAATTCTACAAGATAAAGCGAAGTTTGGTTTCAATTTGATTGTCATTTCAAATAGTATTTCGCCATTAAAAAGTCAATCTATTCCGTGTTGGAATTGGTTTAAAGAAGAAGTTGAAATTGTGAACGCCTTATGATTAACTTCCGAAACATACCAAGCAACGAATTAGAAAATTTCATCAAAAATCTTGATGAAAAAATTACGTATGTACATACTCAATTCAGTTTTGAATTAAAATCTTACGGAAATATTTTACGAATTGCATTAAACGCTATTCAGCAAGAAACGATTGAAAACCTAATTGAACGACTTGGAATAAATCGAGAATTGGAAAACGGTTTGGACAATGCAGGCGGTTATTCCATTGATTTTTTGAACGAAAATAATCCCAAAGCGGAATTACTTGCAACACTTCATTATCTCAAAGAAAATTTACCAAAGCAAAAAGTTTTATTGGACTTTTTGAATACTGAAACTGAAAGAAGAATAATTGCCGTTTTTGACAATAACGATTTGGATTTTATTGGCAAACATATCAAGAATAGAAAAGTTGAAGTTGTATCGTTTTCAGCATTGAAAAGAACGGACATACAAAACAAAATTTTGGTTTTTTATTCGTTCAACGGACAAAAAGATTTTGATTATCTCTACAATTTAGACAATGAAATTCGTCTTGTTGTTTACAAACAGGAAAAGAATTTGTATTATAAATATCTTGACCAACGAAAGAAACTAATTGAACAGGAAACAAAATCAACAGACCGTTTTTCTATTTGCGGAATTGAGTACAAAGAAGTACGAAATAATGTTACTGATATTAGTTCTACAATAAACGGCATTGTTTCCCGATTAGACGAAATGAGCGGCAGAGCTTATGACGGCTACAAAATCGAAAGCGATTTATTGCTCAATGAAATTGAAGAAAAACTGATTTACGAAGTAAAATCGGACATAACAACTTTTTATTTGGAAAGTAGCGATACCGTTTTTACCGACAAAGGCGATTTAATGAAATCGTACAAAATAAAAGTTGGCGATAAAATCAGAATTTATCCAAAGGAAATATTAGCCGAAAATCTGTATCAAGTTGCCGTTGAAACCGAACCCGATATTTTTGGAAAGGTAGAGGAAGATTCTAAATATTGGAAACAAATCATCGGGGAATTAAGAAGAAAATACGGAAATGATTTGCTTTACAGTAAGCTAAAAGAAAAAGGGCTTAGAGTGCTACAAAATACGCTCGATACTTATGGAGGCGAGAGAAGTTTGCGGAAATTTCCAATGTTTAAAAACGATTTGAGAGCCATTTTTAGATTGTATTATCAAGACAAATCCGAAACAGAAATTGATACAATCTTAAAACCAATTCTTAAATCAAAAACCACTTACAACAGTACAATGATTGTGCTTGGTCGTGGATTAAAACAGGAATTGCGTTTGTTTTTGAAAGAAAATAAATTGGGCGAAATTCTTCAAAAAAGAAACCTTAACGCTGCGACTTTGCAAACTTTCATTCAAGAAAATATGCCGTTGCACACGATAATCAACAAAGAAGTATTTAGCGACAACATAGAAACTTTAACCGAAACCGCCTTAGAACTAATTGAATTATGAGTGTAAAAGAAAACAGAAACATAGTTATTGAACGTATCCGAAAAGAAATAATAGGTCCGGGTTCGGACGTTTTTCACAGCAAAGATGATTTTAGCGATGAAATCATTGAGGGAAAACCTTTGCAGAGATATTTTTCAGGGATTTTGTTTCCAAAACGAAAAGTTAGTGGAGATGCGGAAAATCCTGAAGACGAATTTAAGGATGAAAACAATACAAATAACGATGAAAATAATAATGACCAAAATGATAATAATGCTGAAGGACAAAATGACAGCGATATTAATAATGAAGATACGGGAGAAGACAATGACGGAACGGATACTCAACCTAAGTACACAGCCAATACATTCTATCCTTCTCATTTCGGAATTACGTTTGCGGTAGAAAATACTTGCGAAAAATTTAAAGCAATTATCCGTTTTGGGAATTACATCAAAGCAAAGCCAGAAGAAATTAAAATCCCTTATAGTGGCGAGGGTATAAATTTGTTGAATGAACACGGTTTGAATAGTATTGTGAGTTATGATGAAGAAAACAAAATACTTTCTCAAACAAAGAAAATACAGCGAACCAAAGACGGAAAAACAACCGTAGAATATCAGGCATTTCAAGACAGCTTAAAATCGTTAGGCAAAGCAACGTCTTATGACCACGCTTTATATAAAACCATAACAAAACTCTTTTTCAAAGACAAATACAAACGTAACGACAACCGCATTGAATTAGAAATAAATATTGCCGATATTCTTTCTGCCAACAATCAACATCTTGAATTAAAATTATCGGAACAACCAAACATCAATACAGAAAATTGGAGCAAGGAAATGAAAGAAAACCTTGTTTTCCATTTGAAACTTTATACCAATTATCCCGATAAATATTATATCAAAGCAATTATTGAAAACAAATCGTTGATTGCAAAAGACAAATTTTCTCTTTCCAAAGAAAAGGTAAATCAGTTGTCTTGTTTCCAAACAGAAATCATAATTGAAAGCGAAAAATTATTGCCGTTTAGAGATTACAAAGCACACTTGTACAAAACCGATGAAGATAAAATGTTGGATTATCTCTATCGTGAAAAATTGGCTTTCGGAATTGGACACAACACGGCTTGCACTTGGGAAAATGCTCAATCTCCAAACACGCCACAATGGATTAAATCAACATTTTTGCCCGAATACGATGTAAAAAGTCAAAGTTCGGAAACCGACAAAATCAAAGGGGATATTCTCAACATTAAAAATTTGTCTGTTTACAATTTAGACACCAAAAATATCATTTCTAATCTCACAAAAGTTGCAGAAGCCTATAAAAATTGGATTGAAGATGAACGGAAATCTGCAAACGAGAATGAATTAGGTTTGAAAAACATTGCGAAATGTGAGCAGATATACAACCGCATTAGCAACGGAATAAAATTGCTTTCTGAAAACGAAAATGCGTTGCGTGCATTTCAATTAGCGAATACAGCAATCTATTTGCAAATGTTCCAAACGGCACAGCATTTCAACAAAAAGAAAGAAGGCTTTGATGTGTGGGAAAGAAACGAGGTTTTGCAACATAAATTTGATGAATATGCTACTTTAAACTTTCCGCCAAACAGTAAAGGCGAAATTAAAGAACCCGAATGGCGTCCGTTTCAGTTGGCTTTTATTCTGCAATGCCTGGCTTCGTTTGTAGATGACAACAGCACAGAAAAAGAGTTGATTGATTTGCTGTATTTCCCAACAGGTGGTGGTAAAACAGAAGCGTATTTAGCAGTTTCGGCTTTCTTAATTTTTTGGCGAAGAATAAATTATTCCGACGGTTATGACGGTGTAAACATTATCATTCGTTACACTTTGCGTTTGCTTTCTGCACAACAGTTTGAACGTGCATCAAAAATGATTTTAGCTTGTGAGTTTATTAGAAGCAATCATAAAGATTTGGGCGACACAAAAATTTCAATCGGTTTTTGGGTAGGTGCTCAAACCATTCCAAACTCTTTGAAAGATGCAGAAACCAAACTGAAAAAGACACAAGAAAAATTGAACAAAGGCGACAACTTTGTTGTCAATCCTTTTCAGTTGTCAAATTGCCAATGGTGCAACACCAAAATCATTTCCAAACTAAAACAAGACTACAAAGTATTTCAAATCGGGCACAGAATTGGCAAAACGCAATTACACAGCCATTGTTTAAACGAAGCCTGTCATTTTTCAGAAGCAAAAGGTGGTTTACCTGTTGTGTTAATTGATGAAGATATTTACAAGAAGCCGCCAACTATTCTTTTTGCAACGGTTGATAAATTTGCAATGCTTGCTTGGAAGGGCGAAGCAACAACATTTTTTAATAATGGCACAAACCGAAAACCCGAATTGATAATCCAAGACGAGTTACACCTACTCAACGGAACTTTGGGAAGTTTAGTCGGTTTGTTTGAAAACGCATTGTTACAACTGTGCGACAATCCAAAAATCATTGCTTCTACGGCAACCGTTAAAAATGTGGATAAACAAATTCAAGGTTTGTATGGACGTGAAGCACGAGTTTTTCCTCAATACGCAACAAATTCAGACGATACATTTTTCTCTAAAGTTATAGAAGAAAGTAAACGAAAATACATCGGCATTTTACCGACAGGGAAAACAACCGTAGTAACCAACTTGCAACTTTTGGCTTCTTTGCTTTTTGCACGATTGGAAATTTGGAAAAAGTCTGATGATAAAAAAGAAGCAGACAGTTTTTGGACAATCCTTTCTTACTTCAAAAGTTTAAAAGAAATCGGTCGTTTTTCAAACAAAATCAATTCAGAACTAAAACCGATTGTTAAACAACTTCAAGTTCGCTATTTGAATGATGATTTTATTTCAGCAAATAATTACAACAAACTTTCCTATCGAAACATTGAATTGACAAGTCGCATTCCAAATGAGAAAATCAAAAAGAATTTGGACAAATTAGACATTCAATTTGATGGAAATATTAAGGAACATATGGCTTACGATTTGGTTTTAGCAACGAATATGATAAGCGTTGGGCTTGATGTTGGCAGATTAGGTGTAATGGTTATGAATGGAATGCCACCGAACACAGCGGAATATATTCAGGCAAGTAGTCGCGTTGCAAGGAAAAACGAAGGTTTGGTAATAACGCTTTACGACCCTTTCAATAGTCGTGATTTATCGTACTACGAAGATTTTGTTCAATTCCACAAAACATTTTACAAGCAAGTTGAACCTTTGAGCGTAACGCCTTTTGCAGAAAACGCTTTGGATAAAATGTTGTTTACACTTATTCTTGCGTATTTCCGACACACAACGCAATTTACCAGTAATGATACTGCAAATGCATTGATTGATGATAATGTAAAAAATACTTTGCGTAGCAATTTAATTACGCTTTTCCAAAATCATCAGTTTGCTCAAAATGATATGCAACTCATTACTGAAAAATTAGATAACATTTTGAGAGATTGGAAATACAAAATTGAAGCACAAAAAGACCTGAAATATTTTTGGAAAGACCATCCGAAAGAATCGTTGATTGTACCAATGCAGGAAAAGAAAAACGATGATGATACTTTAACGGCAATGCAATCTATGCGAAGCGTAGAGCCAAGTGCTGAAATATTAATCAAACAATATTAGAATTATGCCATTTGACAAAATAAAACACGGAAGAAGTAAACATATTTCAAACTATGGCGGTGTAGGCTCATTGATTGAAACAACTGATAATTCCATAATTATAGAAACATTTGATGAATGGGGATACAACGAATTGAACGAAAAATTGGCTCCTTACATCATCAAAGACGACCGTTTGTTGCAACGCTTAAAAAATCGTTTTCAAAATCTGAAACATTTGGTTGCAATTCCAACCGACAGAGATTCGTTTTTACATAACGTAAGACCAAAAGCAAATTATTTCCCCAAATGGTTTTATTGCACACGTTGTAATCGTTTTGCACCTTATAGTGAATGGAAAAAACGTTGGACAGCTTCGGGAAAAAAGTCAGATTTTTTCAATCCACCAAAATGCAGTAATAAAGATTGCAAGGAAAATCATTTGGAACAAATCCGATTTGTTATGACTTGCAGTAACGGACACATTCACGATTTGCCTTGGGAATTTTGGAATAACCGCTTACCAACAGACAGAAGCCAACAAGACGATGATGAAAACGAGAATAAAAATGAAAAATCAAACGGACCTCAATTAGACTTTTCAAAAAGATGTTGCGATAATCAAGATTTGATTTATAAAATCAGTCGTGAAAACACCGAACTTTCGGGTATTTGGGTTGAATGTAAAAACTGTAAAAAGAAAGCAAATCTAAAAGGTATTTTCAATTTTGAACAACTTTGTTTAGGAAAAAAATATTGGTTAAAACCCGATAACGGCAAGTTTCACGAAGAAAATTGTGATGCAAAAACAAGCGTAAAACTGAAAACGAGTAATAGCGTTTACTACTCAAATTCGTTAGGTAGTTTATATATCCCTGAACAACAAAATCCGCTTTCTACCGAAATCAGAATTGACATTGACAATTTAGTTGTGAAGCAAAAATATTCCAATGAACAAATTGTAGAATTAATTTGCGATTTGAAAGGTGTGCAAAAAGAACTTGTTGAACAATACTTAGAAACAGGCGACATCAAATACATTCCCGATAATATATACAGAGAAACGGAATATAAATACTTTTTAGAAAAAGAACAGCCCGACAACAAACAAATTAAATTTCGTGTAATTGATTGCAGTGAACAAATCAATGGCTTTTCTAAGTTGGTAAAAATTGACAAACTAAAAAAGACAACCGTTCAAACTTCGTTTACCCGAAATGAGCCGATTGATGTTGATTCCATTTTGCAAAATCAAAATGAATATGAATATACTGTTCAACGACAATCAGTTTCTAAAAATAACTTTGAAACAAAAACTTTACCTGCATTAGAAAGTTATGGCGAAGGAATTTTGTTTGTGTTGGATAAACAGAAATTGGAACAATGGGAACAGCAACAAGAAGTAATTGAACGAACAGAAAAAATAAAAAGTAATGCCCAAAATGCGGATTGGAAATCACACCAAATCATTGCAAAGTCATTAACGTCAAGAAAAGTTTTAATTCACACGCTTTCGCATTTGCTGATGCGAGAATTAGAATATGTTTGCGGTTATCCTGCATCTTCTCTATCCGAAAGATTGTATGTAAGCGAAACAATGCACGGTTTTTTAATTTCTGCCTTTGATGGAACAGACGGCTATTTAGGCGGACTTTCAAATTTGTGTAATGATATAGAAAATCTAAACAACATTATCAGTTCTGCAATTTTCAGAGCAACCGACTGTTCTTCTGACCCAATATGTATAGAATCCGAAGGACAAGGTGTTGGACAACTCAACTTAGCAGCTTGCCATTCCTGCACATTAACACCTGAAACAACTTGTGAATTATCCAACTTGTATCTTGATAGAAAACTAATTGTAAACAAAGACTATGGCTTCTTTAATTCTTTATTAGACTAAATGCCAACACTTTTGGTGGCACATTTGCATTTTGCCAACACACAAAGACAAACTAAAAAATGCAAAAGAGCCACCAAGCCAAGGCACCAAAGACAGTACGAACAATGAATAAAATAAACATACCATACAGAACGCCAGCCTGTAACACGGTATTGCCAAAATGGCGGCAGAAGTGCTTCTATGAAACATTTGTGCAAGGTTCAACATCGGTATTTCCATTAAGCTTTAGTGCTAATAATCCGCCACTTCGGCAATACCGCCAAACGTTGAACTAAACCGCCTCCGGCGGCAGCCCTACTTGACACACAATAACAGTCTTTATTAAACTTTCGTAAAGACAGTATGTAAAAACCAGAAACATACTGTCATGAAACCATTACGTGAACAATTCA
>Ga0209098_1004385_pt1 | contig 11039 bp, 7 predicted proteins | sample AD_JPNHW1_MetaG_FD_184429 | JGI IMG/M metagenome (GOLD analysis project Ga0209098, IMG submission 184429) | Active sludge microbial communities of municipal wastewater-treating anaerobic digesters from Japan - AD_JPNHW1_MetaG (SPAdes) (version 2) | ecosystem: Engineered > Bioreactor > Anaerobic >... | reverse complement strand
TCGGCTGTATTTTCAGGGCTTTTTATACCGGTTTGTTTAAAACAAAATTTTTGCTGGCCAATTCGCTGGTGCTGGCTGTGGTGAATGTAATATTTGCCTATGTGTTGATTTTTGGCAAGTTTGGCTTCCCCCAAATGGGCATCGAAGGAGCTGCCATCGCTACTGTAATAGCCGAGGGGGCTTCGGTCTTATTTTTTTTCCTGGTAACTTTCAAATATATCGACTTGAAAAAATACCGCTTGTTTCAACCCAAAAAATATGACCTGAAAGTAATTCGCACCATACTCGATGTGTCGGGATTTATCATTCTTCAGAATGTATTGTCAATGGCATCGTGGTTTAGCTTTTTCCTGGTGATTGAACAACGGGGACAGCATCAACTGGCTATCACCAATATTGTTCGAAGCATTTATCTGTTCCTGATGATTCCAGGGTGGGCTTTCGGTTCTGCTACCAGCACCATGGTTAGCAACATGATAGGACAGGGGAATCCGGATAATGTCATCCCTTTGATAAATAAAATAACCAGGCTATGTTTTTTTTCTATTCTGGTGCTGGTTGCGCCGGCATTGGTGTTGCACCATGAAATGTTGTCGTTGTTTACATCCAATCCCCAATTAATCAACGAAAGTCTGCCGTCATACTATGTGGTGATGGCTACACTAATAATTTTTTCGCTTACCATGAATTATTATAACGGCGTGATAGGAACCGGAAGTACCCGCGTGAGCTTGTTGCTTGAAGTTATCGGAGTGGTTTTTTACCTGGTGTTTGTCTATGTCGTGGTGTTGGTTTTGGATGTATCCCTGGAATTTGCATGGTTTTCAGAGGCCGAATATTTTGTTTCCATGTATATCCTTTCCTTGATATATCTCAAAAAAGGGAGCTGGAAACGAAAGATTATTTAGGTCCAAGCATTTCTTTTTGTAATTTTATCAGCTCAAAAAACAAATAATATGCAAAGGAATTTCATCGTATTCGTAGTACTTTTCAGCAGTATCTTATTGTTCTCATCCTATAAAATAGTCCCTGTAAAAACAGCCTCGCCGGATAAAAGCGATTCCACGTTCCTGATTACCGACGGAAAAGTAGGTAAAGTGGAAATTAACATGGATGTGAACAAACTGAAGAATATTTTTCCGGAGGATAAACTGAAGATAAAAAAAGTTGATTCAGACGGTGATGAATATGCTTTGTACAAGATTCTGGAGCCCGATAACAAAACCCTTGCCATGGAAATAGAATCGCTTTGTGCGGATATCTGCCTTGTGTCACGCATAAACATTGTGTCATCCAAATACAAGACGTTGGAAGGCATTGGTGTTGGAAGCCCTTTTGCCGAAATAAAAAAGAATTACACCATGAAAAATATTGTGGGTGGTGAAGACAATAATTTTATGGTTTATGTAAAAGAATACAGGGACATTGCCTTTATCGTGAAGTCGGCTGAAAAAAATCCCAAATTCGGCAAACCTTATGAGGCTACCGAAATACTTGGCACGGATGTGGTGAAGGAGATTTATATTTTCTGATTAGAATATTTCAATTGTGAGACAAGTAGTTAAATATCTAATAGTTGCTGCGGTAATATTCTTTTGTGTAATCGTTTTTTCAAAAATCACGGCCGATCAGGTTGTTGACCTGCCGGTGCATACCGACGATTCTTCGCTTACCATACTTTTTGCCGGCGATGTGATGCAGCACGAACCGCAGATTCTCTCTGCCTGGGACGATTCATTAAAAGCCTATAGCTATGATTCTTGTTTTAGTTTTGTAGCTTCACTGATACAGGACTGTGATATTGCCATGGCGAATTTCGAGTTTACCCTTGGAGGTCCTCCATATACAGGCTATCCGCAGTTCAGCGCACCCGATCAGATAGTAAACGCGCTTATCAATGCAGGTTTCGATATTATGGCTACTGCCAATAATCACTCCTGCGACCGGGGTAAAAAAGGTATTGAACGCACCATTCGCGTGCTCGACAGCATGGGTATGAAACATCTGGGTACATACGCCGATTCGGCCAGCCGGGCGCAAACACACCCAATGATAATCAATAAGAACGGGATAAAACTGGCCTTGTTAAACTATACTTATGGCACCAATGGTATTGCTGTGCCTTCACCAAATATAGTAAATATGATACATGAAGGCCAGATCAAGGCCGACTTAAAACGCGCCAAAGATTCTATGCCGGATAAAACCATAGTGTTTATTCACTGGGGTAATGAATATGAGTCAAAACCCAATCAATACCAGGAGTATTTTGCCAAATTATGTTTTGACCATGGTGCCGACTTCATCATTGGTATGCATCCGCATGTGATTCAAAAAATTGAAAGAAAGTTTTATCCCGACAGCAACGGACGGGAAGTATTTATTGCTTATTCGCTGGGAAACTACATCTCAAATCAGCGCACCAGATATCGCGACGGGGGCTTGATGGTGAAACTGAAACTGGTAAAACACAATAAGGAAGTGAGTCTTGCCGACTGCGGGTATTACCTTACCTGGGTTTATATTCCCGAGAAAAACGGTAAAAAGAAATACCATATTTTGCCTGCTTCACAATTCGAAAACCTCAGCACTTCGATGGATACCGGTTCGTTTCAGAAAATGAGTCTTTATTTGAGCGACTCCCGTGCGCTTATGCAGCAGATGACTGTGAATGTGGCCGAGTATTTATTTAACATGGATACACGGGTGTGGAGCAAGCGACCTTAACAGGCAAATCGGTAGTATATTTTGGCAATCTGGAGACTTTTGTGAGTGTTATTTTGGGAGGATACAAATAAAAAAACCGGAATTTCAGGTTCCGGTTTTTTTCTTATTTTCTGTGTGAATTAATGCTTAACCACAAATTTTCCACTGGATTTGGTGTTCCCATTTATGGCATTGAAAAAATACAATCCATTCGGTAAATTTTCAACGGATATCCTCACCAGGTCTTTGTTCCCGACGGTATGCCTTGAAATTTCATTTCCAAGAACATCAAATAAAACCACTTCTTTATACTTTGCAGTATTGGAAATGGTGATATAATCGCTGGCGGGGTTCGGGTAAATATTTGATGACGATAATTCGTTTTCAATGATGCCGTTATCAATGTCGTAAACAAATTCTGCATTCATAACCGCGGTAGGAGACCCCATGACAAATTTCACGGCATGGATGCCCAGATTTTTTGGCCACCAGGTATAGGTAAGCACGGTGTCGTAGCGGATATACAAAAAATGCCATCCGGCTAATCCGGGGAAGCTGGTATGTCCCCAGATAGAATCCTGGCTGGTGGCGTAGTCCTTTTGTCTGATGACCTCAAAGACAGGACTGCCCGGCAAAGTCATGGTGCCCCAGGCATCGTTGACCGATGTTTTGAACTGTGCGTGTCGTATGCGCAAAGAATCCACCGGAATCTGATATCCCATGGTGTCGTATGTAATGTTGCAGTGCGATTTTGTATCACCAAAACTATATCTGGTTGCAGAATCGCCATAAGCAGCCGGAAGTGCCAGCGCGGTGTCGGGAACACTCAGTTCTACCATGATAGAGTCGCCGGTTTTGAAAAAATCATAAATGGTGCCATGTAACACCAGGCCTAAAGGGGAGCTGTTGAAAAAATACATGATAAGAGCGCTGTCGTAGATGGTGGCAATGTTACTGCCGGCAAACATCCCGCCGGTATTAATGGTGTTCGAGTTTACCACATCGATGGTCATAGTGTCGAAGGTGCTATGCAGCGCCATAAAATTCCAGGTCTGGTTCGGACCAGGGTTGCCGGGTGTTATCGACGGGTCAACGGCGGTATCTTTCCTAAAATCAAATGTCTTTACCGGCACGGCTAAATCATTAAAATTAAGAGTGATTTGTGCCTGGGCAACATAAGAATAAATGCTTAAAAAGCAGAGAATAAGTAATGTTTTCTTCATGTTAAAAAAGTTTTTTGTTCAGTGCAAATTTACGATAAATAGTTGATAGTGCTGTATTATTCCACAAAAAATCTCTTAGGACTCTATAGCCGCATGGAAAATATTATCTTTGCGGACTTTAATGTTTACCATGAAAGACCTGACCACAGGCAACGAAAGTAAAGTGATTTTCAGTTTTGCCCTGCCCATGTTGCTTGGCAATGTTTTTCAGCAGTCGTATAATATCGTGGACAGTGTCATCGTGGGTAATTACCTTGGCGATGAAGCGTTGGCTGCGGTGGGCGGGTCTTTTCCGGTGTTATTTGTGCTGATTTCGCTGGTGATGGGCGTTTCCATAGGATCCACCATCATCATAGCACAATTTTTCGGTGCTAAAGATTTTAATAATGTTAAAAAGGCCATCGACAGCCTGTTGATATTTCTTTTTTTCGCTTCTTTAGCCCTGACGGTATTGGGATTGATTTTTGCCGAACACATTTTCAGGTCGATGAATATGCCCGAAGAAATTATTCCCGATGCCATCAGTTATTTTAATATCATGATGTACGGGATGGTTGTCATGTTTGGATTTAACGCGGTCAGCTCCATTTTGAGAGGATTGGGCGATTCCAGGACACCCTTGTATTTTTTAATTATTTCCACGGTTTTGAATATCTTTCTTGTAATTCTTTTTGTCAGGTACTTTGGCTGGGGTATCAAAGGCTCTGCCATTGCTACTGTGATAGCGCAGGGAGTGTCGTTTATTCTCAGCATCATCTACCTTAACCGTTTTCATGATATCATTAAGTTTTCATTTTTCGACATCAAGTTTCACCGCGCCATATTTCTGAAAAGTCTTAAAATTGGTATCCCGTCGGGATTACAGCAAACTTTTGTTGCCTTGGGCATGATGGCTTTACTGCGTTTTGTCAATGGTTTTGGTACCGACACTATTGCTGCCTATACGGTTGCCGGGCGCATTGATTCTTTTGCCATGCAACCTGCGATGAACTTTTCTATGGCTCTTTCCACTTTTGTAGGACAGAATATGGGGGCAAACAAAGTGGAACGGGTAAAAAAAGGATACCGCGCTACCTTGCTGATGACGGCTGTCTTTTCTATCATCATTACTTTTGTGGCCATATTGTTCGGTTCGCAAATCATGTCGCTGTTTACGGATAGTGGCGAAGTGGTGAGCATAGGACATTCTTACCTGGTTATTGTGTGTTCTTTTTATATTCTATTTTCCACTATGATTACTACGCAGGGCCTGATACGGGGTGCCGGTGATACCTTAATACCAATGTTTATCACCTTAATGTCGCTTTGGCTGCTCAGGATTCCGCTTTCGTATATGCTTTCGCGGGCAATCGGTTCAGATGGTATATGGTGGAGCATCCCTATTGCCTGGGCTTTTGGGATGATAGCATCGTGGATTTATTATACCACTGGCAGGTGGAAAAATAAAGTAGTTACCAGGTCAATCCCCCCTTCGGAGAACTAGATATTTTTTTCGTCCAGGTTGTTTTCGTTGGGCTCTATATGTATATATACTTCAATATTATCAACCTGATGTTCAATGTCGTATTCGATGAGGTCGCACAGGTCGTGTGATTCTTTAACGGTGATGCTTCCGGGCACTTCGAGGTGGAGATCCACATATTTATGGGCGCCGGCTTTGCGTGAGCGCAACATATGAAAACTCATTCCGGGCGTGAGATGCTTGTTGATGGTGTTCCTGATAATGTCGATTTCATTAGAAGGCAGCGGGGTGTCGAGCAGGGGATAATAAGCTTTCTTTAGCAAAATGTATGATTCTCTCAATATTAATAGGGCTACCAGTATGGCTACTATCGGATCAAGAATGGCAATGCCGGTGAGCCATATCAGCAGCAGACCCACAGCAACCCCCAGAGATGTATATACATCAGTCCTCAAATGCAGGCCGTCGGCTTCCAGCGCCACCGAATCCGTCTCCTTGCCAACCTTATAAAGCCGTTGCGAAACAATGAAGTTTATCAGTGCCGAGATGCCCATGACTATTGCTCCAATGCCTAGTGATTCAGGCAAGGTGGGCTCGATGATTTTTTTTATGGCTTCAAAAATAATCCAGCCGGCGGCAATAAAAATCAATAAGGCTTCAATTACGCCACTGATATTCTCAAATTTTCCGTGCCCGTACTGGTGATTCTTGTCGGGAGGCCTGCCCGAAATGCGTACCGAGAAAAAAGCTATGATGGCTGCCATCAGGTCCATACCCGAATGTATAGCTTCCGATATTATACTTACTGATCCACTGATAATTCCTGTAACTACTTTGAGCACTATCAGCACCGAGTTTGAGATAATTGACAGACTGGCAGTCCTCACTTTTTTTCGCTGTAATGACTTGCTTTGCATTTGGTTTTTTATTAAATTCGATGTTCAGATAATTTGAAGATAAAAAAATATAGAACAGTTTTATTTTATAGCTCTAACTGTATATCCCATTTGTTGAAGCATAGTTAACACGCCCTTTTCTCCTGGTAAATGGGCTGCACCTACTGCGATAAAACAGCTGTGGTCTTTTATTTTTTCTTCTATTTTCGGTATCCAGTTCTGGTTGCGTCTGAAGATGAAATTTTCGTTGAATTCCGGATTGGCATCTGCATAATTCACAACAAAATTATATAGTTTATCCAAATCCTGATCTTTATAAGCTGCTACCATATCCGTTAATTGTTGTTCCATCTTTTTGTATCCGTGAATGTCCGAAACCAAAGTTCTGGCCTGTTCTTCGATAGGCGTTTCTTCAATAAGGGATAGCTGGAAGTCGAGCGATTCCAGTCCATCAGATATCATCCCTTTCTTTTTGGATAGTTTATATAGCTCCTGTTCATACGATTTGATTTTTCCTGCAATGTGTTTTGCAAATATCGAGCTCATAAAAAAAGGTTTCAGCCTGATATACTTTTCCAGTTTTGATTTTTTTATGCCGATAGAATCAATAACGTAATTACTAAAATCAGTGTACTCATCGCGCGATATGTAGTCGCGCAGGGTTTTGGTTTCGGGCAGGTACATTTTTTTTGCCAGGTCGAGTTGTTGTGCCAGCGAAATGTTCATGTCTATTTCAGTAACAAAATACTGACATTTTTCCAGGCTGGATACCATGGCAGGAGTAATAAAAAAATCTTGTTTTTTTATCATGTGAATCGTTCCGAAAATATAGGATTTCTGGCTTAGTCCCTTGCCTGAAATTTCCCAAAGCAAAGAGTTGTCTGTTTGTGAAAAGGCCTGAAGCGAAAAAACAGCCAAAACAGCTATCAGTAATAATTTTCTGAACATAGTTTGTTTTTTTACAAAGGTAGTATTAATCAAATTCACTGATGCCTTTTCAAGTGAAATGTTGCCTTACGTTAACTTTTATTTTGGAGGGTTTCTGCGTTGCTTGTTACCTGTGATTTTCAAATAATAATAGATGATATTACTTTTCAGACACTTCATTTGTCTTTCTGCATTGAGTCCACCGCAGTGGATCGACCTGCAAACTTTCTGTGCTTTACCAGTCCATTAGTTATCTATCTACTTTTTATAAAACATGGAATTTTGCTGGCATGCGTGCCCTGCCTTGTTGTTTGGTCATTAAAATCTCGGTGATTGATGTATTCTCCTTATATTCAATAGGTATAAATTAAATAAAGATATTAAATAATTTGATTAATAGTAAGAATTATTTTTTTTAGTAATTGTAAAATTAAATTATTATATTTGAAAATTAAATGAAAATTAACATGAAAAAGATACATATAATTTTATGGTTACTTTTTGCACCGTTCATCCTATTCTCTCAGAGTCTGCCTCGTGAAGTGATCGCTGCTGATGGTGATTTTTTGAAAAATAGCACTGGTTCTATGAGTTTTACTCTTGGAGAGGCGGTAATAACAACATTTGAAAGCAGTACTATTCACCTTACGCAGGGATTTCAACAAAATGACCTTATCCGGTACATGATTTACGGGAAAGTCAGATACCTGGGAAAAGCCCTGGCAGGTAATCCCGCCCCAACGCCGGCTACCTATAATCCTGCCATTTACAACATCAGCAAGGTGATAGTAATTTTAAAAAATCAGGGGAACGGTATGGAGGTAGCGAGAGACACCACTACCACGCAAGGGGTATTCCATTTGGACAATATAAGTGACGGAGAGTATATTATTTCGTATGATAAATATACGGCCGATACCATGCAAATGGTCAATGATATAAATGCAATAGATGTTGCTATAGTAAAATATCTGGCAGGTCATGATACAGTTTATGATCCCTCAAGAAGTTTTACCAGCAAGCACAAGAAAGCGGCCAATGTGGATAACAATACCCTGATCAATGCGGTTGATATCGCCCGGTTAAAATCCAAAATAGGCCAACCTTATCTGGCGAGTGGAAACTTTCCGAGGGGAAACTGGGTGGCATTTGACACAGCCGTTAGTGTAAACGGTTCCAACCTTAATCTGACTCTAAAAACCGTTGGTTACGGCGATTATGATGCGTCCAGCACGCGTTACAAAGATTCCGCTGCCAATTGGGACATGTCCAAGGCGCTATCTGAAGAGATACTTATTACTTCAAATGAGTATATCCAGGTTAGTGAACCGTCATATTTTGAAATACCATTCATAAGTAGCACCGTAATCAAGGATTTTAGCGCCCTGGGCCTGGAAATGGAATATCCGCGGGGAGACTTTAAACTGGTTTCGGCGCGAATGCAGGGCGAAGGTGTTAAAGGATTGAATGTCAAAATTAACCCTACGCTGGAAGAGATTATAGCAGATGATAACGACCTGCTGGTTACGGATTATCAGGGGGTGATCAGGGTGGTTTATGCGACTACCGATTTTTATGATATTCTGGCTAATGCTCCCGTAATGATTCTGGGTTTTGAGCCACGCAGGGTTGTACCAGCTGGCGTGTATGAATTTTTCCTGAAGGGAACCGGTGTAATAGGCGATCAATACGGCAATGCATTGACAGATACTTATCTGATGGTGCCTAAGCTTTCGATTCAGAACACTTCGGATATAGCGCCATCACTTGAATTTTCAGGGTATCCCAACCCCTTTCACCGAGAAACATCCATCAGTTTTTATCTTCCTGAAGACGGGACTGCCCGTTTGAAAGTCTTTAATTCTATTGGAGAGGAGGTGGCCGTGCTGGTAAATGGAAGCATCCAAAGAGGCCGGCATACAGTTATCTTTTCACCCGAAACGCTGGCAGTTGGCATGTACACCTTTAAACTTGAATTCACAGGAGCAAAAACTACGGCACAATCCTATCTTAAAATGATAAATAATTAAATAAATATACCATGAAAAAAGTCATCACAAATTCAGTAAAAAGATTGGTCCTGATTTTTGTTCTGGGCTTATCTTCGGTTTTCCCTCTGGCAGCCCAGTCGCCCAACCTGATAAATTACCAAACTGTAGTCAGGGATAGTTATGGAAATATCCTTTCCAACCAGATTGTGTCATTAAGGATAAGTATCCTGCAGGGCAGCATGACCGGAACAACGGAGTATGTTGAAACGCATAATGATACAACCAATCTGTATGGTCTGTTGGCCTTAAGGCTAGGCGGAGGTAGTCCGCAATACGGGACATTCTCAAGCATTAACTGGGCAAATGGTCCATACTACATTAAGGTTGAACTTGACCAGGCAGGCGGGACATCTTATACGGTAATGGGTATCACACAAATGGTCAGTGTCCCTTATGCGCTGTACGCCGAGAAGGCCAATGTCCCCGGAGTTCCGGGCCCGACAGGTGCGCAGGGACCAGCAGGTAGCGATGGCGCCAGTGGCGACCAATATGCAACCACATCTTCGTCTTCACTGTCTATAGCCACCGGGACACAAAATCTTACGGTAGGCACAGGGCTTGCCTATACGGCGGGCCAAAGCATAGTAATAGCATTTAGCGCCTTGCAAAAAATGGAAGGCAATGTGGTTACCTATAACCCGGCCACCGGCTCGATGCAGGCCAATATTGTAGCTATTACTGGCTCTGGAACATATACTTCCTGGGGTGTAAATCTCAATGGCACACCAGGCATACAGGGACCCGTAGGGCCTACAGGTCCTGCAGGGCCGCAGGGAGCCCAGGGAATACAGGGAGCACAGGGCAATACCGGTCCAACAGGGCTAACAGGAGCTCAGGGGATGCAAGGGCCCACGGGAGCGCAGGGAATACCCGGGGTACAGGGTAATACCGGACCTACGGGACTAACAGGAGCTGCGGGCGCTCAGGGACCTGTTGGTGCTACGGGTCCCCAGGGATTACAAGGTGTTCAAGGTCCTACAGGCCTGACAGGGGCAAATGGTGCTACCGGAGTTACAGGGCCTCAGGGATTACAGGGGTTACAAGGGGTGCAAGGGCCTGTCGGTGCCACAGGAGCTCAGGGGATACAAGGACCTACTGGTGCTCAAGGATTACAAGGTGCTCAGGGAAACACCGGTCCAATCGGGCCAACAGGTGTCCAGGGACCTACCGGCGATGATGGCGCAAACGGGGATAAATACGCTACCACATCTTCTTCCTCGCTTACCATAGTAGTTGGGACACACAACCTGACGGTTGGTACCGGCCTCGCATACACTGCCGGACAAAGTATTGTTATTGCATATAATGCTTCAAATAAAATGGAGGGAAGTGTTGTTTCTTACAACTCTTCATCAGGCGCCATGCAAGCATCCATCGTTTCTGTCACCGGATCAGGGACCTATTCTTCGTGGGGTATCAACTTAAACGGCACACCTGGCATTCAAGGGCCGGTTGGGCCTACAGGTCCTGCAGGGCCACAGGGAGCACAAGGCAATACCGGACCAACAGGGCTAACAGGAGCTCAGGGGATGCAAGGGCCCACGGGAGCACAGGGAATACCCGGGGTACAGGGTAATACCGGACCTATGGGACTAACAGGAGCTGCGGGCGCTCAGGGACCTGTGGGCGCAACGGGGCCCCAGGGATTACAAGGTGTGCAAGGCCCTACAGGCCTGACGGGGGCAAATGGTGCTACCGGAGTTACAGGACCTCAGGGATTACAGGGGTTACAAGGGGTGCAAGGACCTGTCGGCGCCACAGGAGCTCAGGGGAT
>Ga0209098_1004383_pt1 | contig 11040 bp, 13 predicted proteins | sample AD_JPNHW1_MetaG_FD_184429 | JGI IMG/M metagenome (GOLD analysis project Ga0209098, IMG submission 184429) | Active sludge microbial communities of municipal wastewater-treating anaerobic digesters from Japan - AD_JPNHW1_MetaG (SPAdes) (version 2) | ecosystem: Engineered > Bioreactor > Anaerobic... | reverse complement strand
CGCCAGCGAAATTTCGTATATCCCCACGATATCCGAAAGCACAACGGGCTTTCCCGAAGGGCAAGCGGCTGAAAGCCGCGCCGCGGATATCGTAGGATATACGATGTTGAGCCGTCTTATTAGTAGGGAACATCCGGACACCAGTGGAGGCAGTGCGATGGTTATTTTGGTTTTATGGTTTTTGGGATTGCACAGAACGTTTTTAAGGTGGGGTCATGGAGCGGGTCGAGGGTCAAGATGGGTTTGGTGTCTCCGATGCGTTTAAAACGCTCTAATGCGTTTTTCGTCTGGCTCTGATTGAATCATTCCGGCCATAAACGGGAAAACCGCCTTTTCAGGGCGGTTTTGGCTTATTCGTGAGAATTGTCGGTTTTAATGTTTGGCGGGTTGCCCCTGCCGGCTTTGAATGGACAGTTAGGAACCCTGAACAGACGTTTGAGGACTTTAAGCCTGGGTGATAGTCTGGTCCTCTAGAAACTCAACTTTAATAAACATCATCGTGAGAGCCAATATCGAATAAAACAAAAGCGCCGGTCTTGTCAATATAGAAAACAAGACGATAATCACGAGTGATGGTGATAGCGTAATAATCTTTGAGTTGGCCTTTTAATTTATGGTTTTCAAGATGAAACGCGGAAGGATTTTCGGACAAACTTTTAAGTCTTTCCTTAATGAGTTCGTAAAGCCTGTTATTTTTAAGGGTAAGTTTGTTAAGTGTTCGCGTGAAAGCTTTTGTGGTTTTAAGTTCTGGCATTTCTTAATTTATCCACTTCTTTAAAAATGTTATCAAGACCAGTAATACAGTCGCCGTTCTCTATGTCTTTTTTCGCCTGAATCCCGTTTTGTTTGATTTCAAGGCGCCGTTTGCGGATGGCGCGCCTTTTGATTTTATCGGCAAGAGTAATCTGCTCGTCATAAGCAAGATCGTCACAGGCATGAAGTATTAAGTTAAGCGTGGCGGCAGTCATTATAATCACCTCAATTATATTTTATCACATTACGGCCATTTATTCAAGCGCCCCCAATATTTTAGGCCATCTATTAGAAAAATTTCTAAACGCGAAGCGAAAGCAAGCGGACTGCAAATACGGTTGTAAATGCTGCCTTTTAAGGCTTTAGTATGGAAGCGGGCCGCCAGGCTATTCGGCAGATTCCGGCGCAATTAGACGGATTTTCACCTTCCAATTCGGTTAAAATACATCGAATTAGGCCTGTTTATGAGGCTGGAAGATGTGTCTTGTAGCGTAAGTGTCGATTTAATCGGCACTTAGGTAAATGCAATCCGTTACTTTCTTGATTTAATAAGGGTTTGCGCTTCTTTAGTTATCTGGTATATGTGCGTTAAGATTGAGCCAGGAACGCGGCGCGCTGGTTCGGGCAGATTCTACTTGGCGCCGTGGTTGCCTATCTCCATGAACATTGGAGAAAACATCCAATATAATATAACAAAGGTAGTAAAAGCACCGAAAAGAAACGCAACCACATAACCTGAAATTTTATTCCAAAAATCCTCTTGCGGCTGTTGTTTACCACTGACGGATATTTCTTTTTCTTCCATGGCTCACCTCTCACAACTGATCTTGCAAAATCTTTAATAGCGTCTTAATATCCTCGGCACTTCCGTTAAAAAACTTTTGAGCACCGCGCCTGGCTCGTCCGGACGGAAACTCATAAACAAATTCATCCTTAATTTTGTATGCGTATATCTGGCCATGTGGCGTATCGATTTCTACCGCCGGCACTTGGTGGCCGCATATATCGCGCATAACCAACTTATCAAACATCGTTACGCTTTTTACCCTTCCAACTGAAGTTTTTTAACCGCCCAGGCTTGCATCTGGACTTTAAGGTTTTTCATCTCGCGGAACTTCGCTATCGCTTCAAGGTCTATCGTCATGACCTTTGCCAACTCTCTTTCAAATAGCTCGAGCAGCTGCGCTTTGGGCATAACTATAGTTTCTATCCCGAAATTAATATTTTTCTTGCCATCTATACCGCCGGTGCGCGCGGCCCACTTTGCAGCCTGACCGGATTTGCGGACAGACAACGGCAGCCGATAAACACGTTTGCGCTGATCCGGTGTCATGTTCGCCGGGATCATAATATCGTTACGCTTGAAATTTTTATAGAATTGGCCGGCAAAAACTTTTATGGTCTTTATGCCGTTGTCTTCAAGATTGTCTGTAAAATTCGTCGCGATTATATCACCGGCAGGATCAAAGTCCACTATCGAAAAAATTATGAACTCTTTCGTTAAATCCACGCCCTGATCCGCGAGCTCTTGAACGAAATATTCAATGCTCAAATATGAAGACTGCCCGCCAACCGCTATTGTCGTTATATCAAAGTCTCGGTTCACTTCTTGCAACAAGTCTGTATATGAAGTCTTTTCAGCGAATAAGATTACCCTGGCATACTTGCCACCAAGCCAGCGGTTGCCTTTGTCGTCATCGTCGAAACCGAAGTCACGATACTTGAAAAGGCCCGCTTTTACCATCACGGCAAACATATTTGAAACGATGGTGTAAGCGTCGCCCTTCTTGTTGGCCCCGACGCGGTCCATCGTATCTTTTATGTAATACCAGAATGAGCGGATATTGCCAATATCAAAAGGCTTCTGGCCGGCCTTTATTTGTTCGTAGGTCTGCCATATAACGTTTTTTATAAAAAGTGATTTGTTGATATTTTTCGCGCTTTTTCCAAACTCTTTTAAAAGTTCTTCATTCGGCATTTTCAAGATAAGTTTCTTGAAATGCTTAATGCCAAGCTCTTTTAAGACTTCGTCCTGACCGAGCCTGGCTAACTTGCGGGCATAAGTCAATAAGCGCACGTCTGTCATCTTGATTTTTTCTTCGGCGGGTTATCGCTCGATAGATCGGCGATCGCCTTTTTCACAAGCTCTAATAATTGCTGATCCGTGACCGCGGAAGTGTCCACGCCTTTAGATTCAAGCCATTTTTTAAAATGGTAGCGTGATTGAAGCTTTGCAAATTCATTGAAAAGCGCGTCCGGAGGTTCAACGGTGTTTTGAGATATCCAGCTGTCTATAGCCCATTTTGGGAATCTTAAAAGCGTTCCCAGCTTGGTATATGGTATCTCGTTGTTAGAAACTTTTTTATAGATCGTGGCTTCCGTTATGTCCAGGTAGGCCGAAAGCTCTTTGATTGTCATAATCTCTGCGGACATCGTTACTCCATATTTTGTTAAATGACCATTAAAAATTTAATGCCCAAACATCGAATTAAAAAGTGATTTATTTTTAGTAGATTCTCCCAAAAACTTTTCCAGAGTTTGAATATTCCAATAGTTTGGAGCTTCACTCTTAATTAATTCAAAATAAATTTTTGCATTATTAATATCATTTAATTTCATATATGCAAATACTATTGAACTATATAAATGAATATAAAATTTATGTCCAAATGGTGATTCAACATTGTAATGGATTTTTTTCAAATTAAGTAGTTCATTTATAAATTGAGTTTCATTGGTACCAGCATATAATTTGTCAACAATTGAAAACTCTACACCTGGTAACGCAGAATTGTTTGGATACTTATCTTTGAATTCCGTAAGCATTGTTAAGTCTGGATTTACATTTGCTATCAATAATATGGCTAACGCCTTATAGTTATCATTAATACAATTATTTTTTATATTGTTAAGTATCTCATAACCAAGTGCAGAATTTTTTTCCATTTCTTCTTCATTGCCTTCGACAAAAGAAAATCCTCTAGTAAGCATATAGGATAGCAGTACTTTTTCAGAAGTATCCGTATCCAAATTATTTATCGTGTCGTAATATTTTTTATACAATTCTTCGAATTTTGGGAAAACTTGTTTATAATTGTCATTGGCATCGATAATGTTATCCAGTGAACATGAAATAAAATAAGCATCCAATGAATTAGGATAATCTCTAAAAAGGTTGATTACTTTATTTATATACACATCTGTTTTTTCATATGCTTTTTTATTGGCGATACTGAATATCTCAAAAAATTCATCCTTGTTCTTTGGAGATTTTGCATATACAATAGTGTGTAAAAATAGCAATATCATAAATAATATGATGCATCTTAAAAAAAAACGTTTCACGATATCCTCCTTTAAAATGTAGTTGCTTTGTACAAAAAATGTTTGTTATTGTGTTCATCCAAATACAGCTCAAACTCTACATAAGCTCTTTTGCCCGGCTCATCAACATCATCAACAACGCACGCGGTGCATTTTGGTCGCTTATCCTCTGTACGAGTTTTGTCTGCAAGGTAAGTATTGAAGCTTTTTTCATTCATTTTTAACCATTTTCCAGCTATTTGGTTGGGAGTTATGCCGGTCGACGCTTTATCGAGTTCATTGGCCATTAGACCCAGCACGTTGTTCATTGATCTGAAACCAACTTTATCATTATAGCCCAGTATTACTCCGTTTGGTAAAACTTCATTCCACGTCTTATAGAATTTCAAGCAAAAACAAGCATCTAATATTAATACTTTCATATTATCTTGATATCGTTTAGATTTACTCAGTTCTTCTGGTGTCACATAAATTCCATCATTTGATTTTTCACCAACTTCCGCACCATTTCTATTAGCACTATGACCTTGAATAATAAAAAACATAGCTGTTTTTTTTGTCGGAACATACGCATTTCCCTTGGGATAATATACATATTCAGAACCGCCGCACAATAAATAGTTTTTGTTGTTTTTATCCGAGTTATCAATAGAATTGTATTTTTTATTTTCAATATAAGTTCTTACCAGCCTTTTATTAAAATATGAACATTTAGTTTTATCATATAAATCCGGTGGCACATCAAGTTGGTGTATCAATGCTGAACTTAGATAATCCTTGAAATATTCAGGTTCGCCTTGGAAAACACCTATACTTCTCTCATCAACGTGTAAAACATCCGATTTTTTTAATGCCAAAGTTGGTTGGTCATTTGACGGGGGTGGTATTGGAGTGTCTTCATCATCGTTATCTATAATATCCACCGTCCTAAAAAGACCACTACAATAACTGTTTGCATATAAACTTGAACGCTTAATTACTAATGTTTTTCTTTTATGGGTTGTCGCATTAACAATTTTTTCTCTTATAGGAAATAGTGGTTGTAATGAATTGGCATTAATATCTAATTCCAACATTAACAAGTCTTCTTGTTCATAAAATTTACCATCTTCTATTTGTTGTTCAGCGTGACAAAAATAAACAGCAGTCGTTTCAAGTGGTATGTTTAAGATTGATAAATATTCCTTTAAAATTTCTCTGGTATTTGTATAATATGCTTCGCCATCATGTGATGAAGAAGCGTATTGATTCATTTCTTCAAATTGGCTGTGATAAGATTCTATGTTTAACTTTTCGTCTTTTTCGCAATTTTCGACAATCATATAAGCATTGTAACGTTTAGCGTTTACATAATTGTCACCGGTCTTTGTAACCGTAAGCGTTCTTTCTTTTACTGCGGAATTTTCATCAAAATCTTCTCTAAATTTTATAGTTATTTCCCGAGGAATAGATTTATAAAAAGAATCTAACTGTGCTTCTACGGCTTTGAATTGGCTTGTATCATTCATCAAATAAATATTCATCAATATAGTTGAAATATAACTTGTTGTTTGGTCGTGGATACCAGAAATCGAACTATCGTCAGAAGAATATAGATCATCGTTTGGTTTTAAAACATCTGATTTGATGCGTTTTAAATTCCCCAAATGCCTGTTAGCACGAGGTAAATAATAATACTTGTTTTCATAACCAAGATATTGAACGTGTTTATCTATACAATCCTGTAATAATTTAGCACGTCCTTTCATTATTTGAACTGCGGCTGCACAATCAGGATTGTTTTTTGCAAAATTCGAATAAATATCAATAGATTCATTTAATCGATTTAACGCGATTCTACATGATTCGATTTGATATTTAGTAAGTGTTAATTGTACTCCCTGCATCCAGGCTTCGGCTTGATATAATCGTGCGTATGCACATATTTCTGGATAATCAGAGTAATTTTCACACAAAGAATAACAGTATTTTGAGATGCCTGGCATTTGGGGGTTAGGATTTTTTTGTGTAGGATCAGAATAATCCGGCAAATTTTGGGATATGTATTTTAAAAGAGCCAAGGCTTCTTTCTTTCTACTATCGTTATTATCAGGAATACTTGGCAAAGCTGTATTTGTAATTGGCGGTTCTTTAAATTCCCAGTTTGAAGGAAGTAACTCTCCTTCAACACCCGTTAATTCATCTAAATTCTTGTTTTTTTCGCCAATTCTTTTTGCAGTTTTCGAGTCGCTAATTCTTTGAGGTTGTTTCACTTTATTTGTATCTTTGTCTGGTATAAAAGGAAATCGTGAAACTTGTATCTTACCGTTAATCGTTTTTTTAACGATTTTATAAGGAACCTCAGAAGGCTTTAAAAAAGAGTTCGGATAATCTTTTTTTATTTCCGGTAATTCTGCTTTAAGTTTTATGTTTGTTTTGGACTTAGATTTTGGTAGAGGGGACTTATTTTTTAACTTTGCTTCATTGGTTGATTTAGAGCTAATTGAATCCTTTTTTAAAGATTGCTTAACTTCACTTATTCCAGCTTTGGAATGATCCAAAACAGATAAAACAAGGAACAAAGCTATTATTAACGAAAATAATTTAAATTTATCCGTCATTTAATACCTCTCAAACGAAGATGCTGATATTATACTTTAAAAAAATTTGTTCGTCAACTGCGATAATTTTTATCTTATTTCGTGATTTCCGTCCAGTGGCCTTTCTTTGCGATAATATTTTTTTTGCGGGTTATAGCAAATCTGGCGGTTATCAGAGCTTCAAAAGCTTATTGCCGGTTAACATATTGTATATTATCACACTGGACAGGATTTATCGGATTATTAGCGCCCCGCGGCTTCTCGTTATATTCAACTTCTATTCTAGGCTGCCTAATATTAGGCTTTTTTAATGTACTTCATTTTATAAGGCTTTTCACTCTATCGTCGGTGATCCTCAACTAGCGTCTAAAACACCAATGAAATATAGTGTTTTTAAAACTATCCTTTGTTTATGCCACTTTTCATTTTTTGATGCCCGGTCTCCTATTTTTGAAAAAAATAACAACAACAACTTTTGGGGCGGTATATATATTATTATATACGCGTACGCGCGCGCGAAGTTACCTGTTGTTGTTTCTTTAAGTACGTTTAATACCGTTTAGAACCGTTTAAACCGGAATAAAAACGTTGGGAGAGTAAGGAAATAGTCGAAGTAACCCCGACATTTTCAGTAGCTAACCCCGACATTTTCAGTAGCTAACCCCGACATTTTCAGTAGCTAACCCCGACATTTTCAGTAGCTAACCCCGACATTTTCAGTAGCTAACCCCGACATGTATTGACAATCTTGTCCGTGTTTGGTATAATTCAACTGTGATCTTAAAAAGATAAGGAGCTAACCATGAATAGCGAAAAAGCAATGATGATAAAAAAAAACAGCGCATTAATACAGGTGCATGCAAAAACGCTATCAGCAATACAGCGCAAGATCATTAATTCTCTTATTTACACGATGCAAAGAACAACAGGTCAGCAAGGTAGCTACAATATAACTATTTCTGCTCTTAAAAAGTTTTGTAATATAAGCATGATTGGCAATAACGAGCTGAAAGATAGCTTTAAAGGGCTTGCCGATATAAAGCTTGAATTTAATTATCTAAATAAAGACAAAAACGAAGTTTGGGAATACATGTCTTTATTATCTCGAGTTAAAATTGTTCCAAATGAAGGGAATATTATTTTTGAGCTGCCGGAATTTTTAAGGGATAAACTTATAAACCCGCGGTTATATGCACCGATAGATATAGTTTTAATAGCCGGCTTTAAAAGTTCTTACTCAATAGTTTTGTATGAATTGATGAGAGATTATTTAAAAGCTCCTTCCGTGCCAATGATGACTATTGAAGATTTTAGAAATTTATTGGGAATAAAAAGCAATGAATATAAGTGTTTTAATGATTTAAAGAAGCGGGTGCTTGATGTTGCCGTAAAAGAAGTAAATGAAAAGACTGATATTTGTTGCAATTATGATTTGATCAAAGAAGTTGGAATCAGAAATAAATACTCGCATATACATTTTTTTGTAAGCAAGAAACCAGTTAAGCCAGCTTATGAAGAAAACGAAACTATAAAAATAAAAGATGATGCTGATTATAGCATGGACCTTTTTGAAGAATCGGTTAGCCTGGTTAATAAAACTGTGGTTCAAATTCCGGAAGGCATAATGTCCGTGGTTCCAGAGGACCATAGGACCGCAGCTTTAAAAACTCTTTTAAGTCGATTTTTGGAAAAAGGGAACGAATACGTTATTTCAAATATTAAGTATTCATTGGAACACTTCCAAGAAAATTTTATAGGCTATTTAAAAGTTGCTCTTGAAAATGATTATGCTTGCCATGTTCGTGAAGCCCAAGCAAACATTAGAGAAGCCGCCGTCAAAAAAAGCCGCCAAATCGAGCAAAAAGAAAAAGCAAAGCAGGCCGTGCATAACGATCATGCAGAAATATTAAAGAAGATTGAGAACCTTGTACCAGACAAACTTAAGCCAATTCATAATAAATTTGATGAAATAGTTACAAAAAGTGGTATCAAACCAGAGTTTTTAACGGATACGGTAAAAGAATCGCTGATGATCGAGGCATATAAAGCTCTACATGTGGTTAATGCATATAGCGCGCCGGATCAAGATTAGTGGACAACAAATTGATAAGTATTGACAATTGTAATAACATGTGTAATAATATAGGTAATGACATAATCGGGAAGTGTGATAAAGATGTCAATTTTTGAAAAACTTTATATGCAGCGACTTTCGGTTATCGATAACGTTGTTTTAAGCGTTCATTGCGTAATCGATAAAATGCCGGCACTTAATCTGGACGAAACCGATATAATGAAAGCATATAAGCACGGGAAATTGTATCTTGAAAAGTGCGAACGTCCAGAAAAAATTGCACTAAGTTGGTATGATGGAAAGCAAAGAAGGACAATAGTTTTAATAGTGAATATATTTGAAAATTATGCAAAGGTGGTGACAGTATGGGAGCAAAAAGGAAAATTATGAAATGTGGTTGCGGCGGATCTTTCAAAGAAAAATGCAAAGAAATACAGGGCATAAAATGTGATGTTATGGTTTGCGATTCTTGTGATGATATAGTTTTTACGATAGATCAATCAAAAAAGTATCATAAAATGAGGCTTATTCAGGATGAACTATCTAAGGAATTTAAAAAAATAAGCAAAGTTGGTAATTCAATGGGAATAACACTGCCTGCCAAACTGAAAGAACTCGGTTTTGATATAGGAAAGATTCTGGATATTAGACTGATAGACGCGAACAAACTGATGATCGAGCTTCATATATAGATACCATCTTTTGGCCAGGGTTATATCAAACCCATGGCTTTCAATTCTTTTTTGATGGCAAGCTTTGCAAAGCTTGAAAAAGTTTGGCCTTCCGCCTTAATCAGCTCGATCCATTCTTTTGGAACGTTGTATATGTTGATGGCCTTTAACATGTCGCTTTCGTGCTTGGCTTCTGTCAGCTTGGCTTTATGTGTAGCGTCGAATATATCCATTTCTTTTATTTTAGACATTTCTCAATCTCCTTTATAAGTTTTGTAAATTCTTCTCCGGCGGTTGCCTTTTTCAATTCAGTTATTCCTAGCCCATTTTCAAAGGCATTTCGATAATCTTTTCTGTTGAATATTATTGATTTTAACAAAGTAAAATTAGCCTTATGTTTTTTTACGACCGCGGTGATCTCTGTCATATCGTTATTGCGCGGTTCAATTTTGTTAGGTAAAATGTAAACCTTAAAATTTTTGTCTGCTTCTTTCAATTCTCTGATCACTTTTTCATACATCATCAGACCGTAAAGATCAACGATGCTATCGCTCATAGGCGTTATTACCATGTCGGCCATGAGCATGGCGCGTCGGTTGGTCGGCGTGTCAAATGCGCCGGTGTCAATTATCAGTATTCCTTTACATTTTTTGATAACGTTTTTAACCTGTGTTTCGCTATCTGCGGTTTTGACTGCTAACGGTTCGTGGCCTTCGTCGGTTCGAAGCCGGTTGAAGATTGTTGCTGTTTTTTGATAGTCCAAGTCGAGCAATTCAACAGCGTGTCTGGCCGATAATCCAACAGCCAAATTAATAGACGTAGTCGATTTTCCTACGCCACCTTTGCCGCAGGCTATACATATAACTTTCGGTAACTTCATATTAACTTCACCCAGGTATTATATCGACTTCATAATGAAGTTGTCAAACATTATTTTAACAGTGTTGTTTCGAAGCTAAAATGATATTGTTTTAACTTCATTTACCGTGTATTGTTATAATATTGAAGTGAAGTTGTTTTGAAGCTGACGTGTTAAAGTTGTAACAGCTTCATTTTGATATTGAAATGAATTTTATAAAATATAGCTGTGTTATCTTATTTTTGAGGTTGCACAATTTGATTTTAAGGCGCGTTTGTCTGGCCGGCTTGGTCAAGTGTCGTCTTTTTCTTCCGGATGGCTTTTAACGCGCTCTAATGCATTCCGTTTTTCGTCGTCGGCCCGCTCGATCTTCTCCGTGCTTCAGAGCTTGGCTTGAACGTTCTTTTTCTCTATTAAAATACAAAGTAGCCGAAGGCCGTGTGTAGGCCCGCGCCGGACGCCCGGCGCGGATCAGCCGGAACTAGGCCGAGGCGGGCGGCTGGTCGGCAGTGTCCGTGAAATAGGCTTGGACTTCTTCGAACGTCCCCAAAGAGTTTTTAAATTTAAGAAAAGTAAGCGCCGCCGTAGTGGCTCAACCTTCGGGGGCGACGTGCGAGCAAAGCGAGCCGTCGCCTGGACGGGACGCCGAACCCCGCCAGCGAAATTTCGTATATCCCCACGATATCCGAAAGCACAACGGGCTTTCCCGAAGGGCAAGCGGCTGAAAGCCGCGCCGCGGATATCGTAGGATATACGATGTTGAGCCGTCTTATTAGTAGG
>Ga0209098_1004382_pt1 | contig 11041 bp, 10 predicted proteins | sample AD_JPNHW1_MetaG_FD_184429 | JGI IMG/M metagenome (GOLD analysis project Ga0209098, IMG submission 184429) | Active sludge microbial communities of municipal wastewater-treating anaerobic digesters from Japan - AD_JPNHW1_MetaG (SPAdes) (version 2) | ecosystem: Engineered > Bioreactor > Anaerobic... | reverse complement strand
TTGTCTATTCACGCTTCAAAAGAATTCTGGGGTTCTCTGCTTCAGGTGAATGATATTGCATCCCTCATTGTGCAACATCCTGATCTGGATTGGTCTGTCGTTATTGAGGTCGCCAGAACCAACCATTCAATTCTTCGTGTTTTAATCAGTCTAGCGTTGGCATCCGCCCTCCTACGCATCCCCTTGCCACAAATTATTGAAGATGAAATCGAAAAAAAAGGCGCTCGGGGTAGAATTTACTTTGCGGTCTTAAGAAACCTTGTAGGTTCTAACGATAATGAAAAAAGTGTATGGTCGGCAAGGTTTTGGCAGGATTTAAATCTTGCGGAAAGCTGGCCGGACCGGATTGTGATTGTTGGTTATAAAGGCATTAATGTGCTGGCCGCGGCAGCAGACCGGTTACTACAACCTTTTCGTGGCGTTTTCGTTGCTAAAAAGCCAGATCTACAAGGATAATCATCGATTTGCCCCCAATGTTGACCTGATTCATCGCCAATACCCGTAGAGTACAGAGTGTTACAATCGGATTCGGATTATCCCGGCCGATTTAGCTGAGATTTGTTCCTGTTCCACAGCTACAACCATGCAGAAGGGGGAAGCATGTCACCATTATTGGCCGCCATCACCAGTGCGGCGCCGTTGAAAAGGCCCATGATCGCTCTCAAACGCCACCGACTAATGCTGCTTGACCAGGCGCTGCTCAATCTGATTTTTATGGCCCTGCACTACTGGAGCCAGGACACCCTGCGGCTGCCGCCAAGCTATTCCAAACTGCTGCTGCTGATGAATGCGGCCTGGCTGGTGATTTCGCTCTCCAATCATAAATTTACGCTCAAAGGGTTGACCGGTTTTGGCGATATTTTGCTGATGCTGGGACGCACCGCCCTGCTGATGCTTTTCGCCACCTCGCTGACTCTGGTCATCTGGGACCTGCGTGACTTCGCCCGCCTCCACATCCTCGGCACCTTCTCCCTGCTGCTGCTGGCCGAAATTCTCATCGCCGGCCTGATCTACCCGAACCTGCGCCAGCAGATGGCGGCATCGGCCATATCCTCGCGGCGGAGGACGGCCCGGCAATCCATACCCTTCGCGCTGGCCGATCTGCTGCTCTTTATCCTTTTCTTTGCCGCTGTGCATCAGCTCAAGTACGGCACGGCCGAACTGGATTCACGCAGCTCGATGATGCTGGGCATCATGGCGGGGATGTGGCTGCTCAGCGCCGAGTGGACCGGCAAATTTATCAAACACCCGCATCCCAATTTCTATTATCTCTTCGAGCCCTTTATCAAGGCGGCCTTTATCATGACCGCTTCGGCGGCGGTGCTGATCTGGGCCTTTCAGCTCTTCGCCTACTCGCGCACCCTGCTTCTGGCGCCGGTCCTGCTGCTGCTGGCGGCCGAGGCGCCCCTGGCGCTGGTCTGGCTGCGCATCCGTTCGGTCAAGGCGGAAGAGCGGGACGTGGAAGACGCGGCGGCCGTCAGCCTGCTGCTGGAGGAGAAGGAGCTGCCGCTGGCGCCGGCGGGCGAATTGAAAGAGGCGGCGCGGCACCGGCTGGAAAATCACTTTCTGGCGGAACACCCCGCCATTTTCAGGCTGCTCGACAGCCGCTGCGATCTCGACGCCGTGGAACTCTCCGCCGTCTCGGTGCTGGATACCCACACCTCCTATAACATTGAGACGCTCGAGCCGCTCTCCCGGCAGCTCTTTGTCAATCTCCACCGCGTCAACGATTTCCGCTATCTCAACCGCTATTTCCTCACCGTGCACCAGAAGCTGGTCCAGGGCGGCTATTTCGCCGGCCTGATGGACACCTATGAGGGACGCTATAATTCTCTCAACAAGAAATATCCCAAGTATATGGCGCAGCTGATCTACCTGCTCGATTTTCTCGTGCGCCGGGTGATGCCCAAACTTCCCGTCCTGGAGAAAGTCTATTTCACCCTCTCCCGCGGCCGCAGCCGCGCCCTCTCCAACGCTGAACTCCTGGGCCGGCTCTATTTCTGCGGCTTTCGCGTCCTCGCCGCCCTGCCGATCGGCACGCAGCTCTTGTATATCGCCCAGAAGGACAAGAGCCCCAGCGACAATCCCAATCCCTCCTACGGTCCGCTGGTCAAGCTGAAACGGATCGGCTACCAGGGCCAGCCCTTTACCCTCTACAAGCTGCGCACCATGCATCCCTACTCCGAGTTCATCCAGGATTATGTGCACAAGCACAACGATCTGGACGAGAGCGGCAAGTTCAAGGACGATTTCCGCGTCACCACCTGGGGACGGCTCTTCCGCAAGTTCTGGCTGGACGAGCTGCCGCAGCTGATCAACTGGCTGCGCGGGGACGTCAAGATCGTCGGCGCCCGCGCCCTGTCGGAGCACTATTACAGCCTCTATCCGAAGGAGCTGCAAAAGCTGCGCAACCGCTTCAAGCCGGGACTGGTGCCACCCTTTTATGTGGATCTGCCCAGATCACTGAAAGAGGTACAGGCTTCGGAGCGGCGCTATTTCGAGGCCAAACTGGCCCATCCGGTCAAGACGGACTGGGTCTATTTCTTCAAGGCGATGCATAATATTTTGATCAGGAAGGCGCGATCGAAGTAGGCCGAACACCGGGGGGGGGGGCCACCGAAAAAGATATTGCAATGAATGGATTCAATTAATACATTTCAAATGAAAACATAAGCGGTGGGAACCAGAGTATCCGCATTTATAGGAGTTGTATATGTTACCCTTGCCGTTTGATGCTTTGAAAATTGCCGATATCTGCCGGAATAATGATGTTTCAAGACTTTGCCTCTTCGGTTCCTATGCACGAAATGAAGAGACGGCTAAAAGCGATATAGATTTGCTTGTAGAATTTAGTAAACCTAAAAGTTTGTTTGCTCTTGTTCGATTGGAAAGAATACTCTCTGCAGCGATTGGTAAGAAAGTGGATTTGCTCACCAAGGCTTCCCTTAGTCCTTATTTGAGGGATCGTATTCTTAATGAGCTGAGGACAATCTATGAATCGTGATGATTCAATATATCTACGACATATTATTGATGCTATTGAAAAAATAGAAAACTATTCCAAGAACCTGGACGCCGTTTCTTTTTATGCATCTGATCTTGTTCAAGATGCATGCATCCGCCAATTGCTCGTTATCGGTGAAGCTGCCAAAGCTGTCTCCGCTTCAATAAAAATAAAATACAGCGCCATCCCTTGGAATGATATGGCCGGCATGCGCGACAAACTGGTTCACCAGTACTTTGGAATCGATTTGGAAAAAGTGTGGCTTACAATCCAGGGAGATTTGCCATCCCTAAAAGCAGAAATTGAAAAAATTCTTCAGCGTATTTAATTCAATTCTAGCCCCCACCGGCTTGCCGCGTGGGAACCAGAACACCGCCCGTCCTTCTCGAAGCGTCAGCTGACAATATTTTTGCGAATGATGGCACAATTCCTTATAGTGGATCATCAATGAAGAAGAATGGACACGGCAAAGCAGCCTGTTGACAAATGATTTATTCAAATTGTTTTGCGAAGAAATTTCGCAACTTGTCATGTGCGACCTGGCCCAATTTAAAGCGTAGATAATCAAGAAGTGGGTTCATGGAAGATAATGAGCTTCGAGAAGTGGCGATGGACTTGCCTTTTCAGAAGTCCGGTGAGGACAGAGAAAAGCTGTTGGGAGTTGTCGGCGCCCTGGTCTTGCGAAGGATAAGTCTGGACAAGGCCGCTGAGATCATGGGAATGCAAAGAGAGCGATTCCTGACGCTTTTGGAAACGATCGGAGTAAATTATTCTTATTTAGTGCAGGCAGATTTAACCGAAAAGGAATCCTGGTAATGATAGCTGTTTTTGACAGTTCTGCTTGGGTATTTTTGTCAAAGCTCGGCGTCATTGAACAAGGTATTTCTTTATCCTCGATTTTGCACTGCTGAACATCATCTTTTTAGCTCTGCATTATTTCAGTCAGGGTTCGCTGCAGCTGCCGCACTCCTATTCCCAATTGCTGCTGCTGATGAATGCCGCCTGGCTGGTGATATCGCTCTTCAATCATAAATTTACGTTCAAAGGGCTGACCGGCTTGAGCGATATTTTGCTGATGCTGGTATGCACCGCCCTGCCGATGCTTTTCGCTACCTCGCTGACCCTGGTCATCTGGGACCTGCGCGATTTCGCCCGCCTCCACATCCTCGGCACTTTCTCCCTGCTGCTGCTGGCCGAGATCCTCATCGCCGGGCTGATCTACCCGAACCTGCGCCGGCGCATCGCGGCATCGGCCATAACCTCCCGGCGGAGGACGGCACGGCAGTCCATTCCCTTCGCGCTGACCGATCTGCTGCTCTTCATCCTTTTCTTTACCGCTGTGCATCAGCTCAAGTATGGCACAGCCGAACTGGATTCACGCAGTTCGATGATGCTGGGCATCATGGCGGGGATGTGGCTGCTCAGCGCCGAGTGGACCGGCAAATTTATCAAACACCAGCATCCCAATTTCTACCATCTCTACGAGCCCTTTGTCAAGGCGGCCTTTATCATGACCGCTTCGGCGGCGGTGCTGATCTGGGCCTTTCAGCTTTTTTCCTACTCACGCACCCTGCTCCTGGCGCCGGTCCTGCTGCTGCTGGCGGCCGAGGCGCCCCTGGCGCTGGTCTGGCTGCGCATCCGTTCGGTCAAGGCGGAGGAGCGGGACGTGGAAGACGCGGCGGCCGTCAACCTGCTTCTGGAGGAGAAGGAGCTAGCGCTGGCGCCGGCGGGCGAATTGAAAGAGGCGGCGCGGCACCGGCTGGAAAACCACTTTCTAATGAAAAATCTGCTTGTTGGTTAATTCAGAGAATTGACCAGGTTTTTTCGACTCAATGATGAATTCTCCGTAACGGCATCTATTCATCTCTTACGGAAGGTCAGGTATCACTCGGGGAGGGGGAAATGCTGTTTTTCGTACAGGTTTTACAGCCGGCAGTTGCGGCTGCCAGGCAAAACTGGAGGGTGATGAGTCCGCGCAAACTGGCATTTTTTGATGGGCTGCTGCTGAATGTGCTCTTTCTGGCCATCCACTTTTTCGTCACCGGCACTCTGCGCCTGCCAACTGTTTATTTTAAACTGCTACTGCTACTTAACAGCGCCTGGCTCTTTTTTTCCTTGCTGGAACACAAGTTTTCGCTGCGCCATATCCATTCATTTGCTGAACTGGCGTTCAAACTCGTTCAAATTACCCTGCTCATGCTGCTCGCCGTCTCGCTGCTGCTGACTATTCAGGACGCCCGCGATTTCAACCGGCTCTATATCCTCGGCACCTTCGCCGGCTTATTGCTTGGCGAGTTGTTCATCGTCGGCCTCAATTATCCCCGGGTTTATGCGGGCATGCTGCAGGCGGCGGAGCAGGCGCCGGCGCGCATGCGCTACCCCTATTCCATCCCCCTGATCTTTCTCGACCTGCTGCTCTTTATCCTGCTCTTCCTGTTTGTCTATTTTTTCAAGTATTCTACCTTCGAGCTGGAGCTGCGGCACTGGCAGCTCTTTGGCATCATGACCGGCATGTGGGTGCTCAGTGCCAAATGGACCGGGAAATTCGAGAAACGCAATCACCCCAGCTTTTATCACGCCTGCGAGCCCTTTGTCAAGGCCGCCTTCATCCTGGCCGCCGCGGCGGCGCTGCTGCTATATTCCTTCCATATCTTTAATTACTCACGCACCATCCTTTTCGCTCCGGTGGCCTTGCTGCCGCTTTTGGAGGCCCCGGTGGTGCTGATCTGGCACCGCGTCCGCTCGGTGGAACAGCCGGCGGACGAGGAGGATATCGAGAGCGCCCAGGGCATCCAGCGCTTCCTCGAGGAGACGGCCCTGGAGGTCAGTGCAGCGGATTCCTTCAGCGAATCGGCGCGCAGCAAGCTGGGCGAGTATATCCTCGTCAGCCATCCGGCCCTGCATGCCCTGATCGAACGGCGCTGCAAACTGGACACTATCGCGGTCGAAGGCCTGGAGGTGATGGATACCCGCACCTCCTTCAACGTCCATACCCTCGAAAACCAGTCGCTGCAGATGTTCGTCAACCTCCACCGCGTCAACGATTTCCGACGGCTCAATTACTATTTCCTCGAGGTGCATCAAAAACTGGTCAAGGGCGGTTATTTCATCGGCCTCATGGACACGGTCGATGCTACCCTGCTGCGGCTGAAAAGAAAATATCCGAAGTATATGGCCTATACTCTCTATGGTTTCGATTTTTTCTGGCGGCGGATGATGCCCAAGATCCCAGGCCTGAGCAAGATCTATTTCTCCATCTCGCGCGGCCGGCGCCGCCTCTTTTCCAAGGCGGAGCTGCTCGGCCGCCTCTATTTCTGCGGCTTCCGGGTGCTGGCCGCCGAAGATCATGAGGGACAGCTCTATTTTGTAGCGCAAAAGGACAAGAAACTGAAACATGCCCAGGACCCCTCCTACGGCATGCTGATCCGGCTGCCGCGCATCGGCTTTCAGGGGCGGCCGATCCAGCTCTACAAGCTGCGCACCATGCATCCCTATTCCGAGTTCATCCAGGCCTATGTCTACAACCATCACAAACTCGACGCCGGGGGCAAACTCAAGGACGATTTCCGCGTCGCCGCCTGGGGCAAGCTGCTGCGCAAGCTCTGGCTCGATGAGCTGCCGCAGTTGATCAACTGGATGCGCGGGGACCTCAAGATCGTCGGCGTGCGCGCCCTCTCGCAGCACTATTTCAGCCTTTATCCCGAGGATCTGCAGGCGCTGCGCATCCGCTTCAAACCAGGGCTGATCCCGCCCTACTATGCCGACCTGCCGCAGAGCATGGAGGAGATCCAGGAGTCGGAACGGCGCTATTTTGCGGCCAAACTGGCCCATCCCTTCAAGACGGACTGGATCTATTTCTTCAAGGCGATGTATAATATTTTGATCAAGAGGGCGAGGAGCAAGTAAGGCCGTTCCCACCCGCTCCCCCCAGGCCGTTCCCACCCTTGAGAAGAAGGGTGGGAACGAGAGTATATGCGGGTGGGAACCAGAGTGGTCGCTGGCGCGGGCGAGAAGCAAGTAAGCTGGACGCTATGGGGTTCCCACCCTTGAGAAGAAGGGTGGGAACCAGAGTTGACGCCAGCCCCTTGCCCCGACACAGCGATCAGCGGGGGCAAAACCAGCGTGCAGCATATTTTATTTGAAATAGTTGATATTCTTCAATATATTTCATTAGCAGCGTTCACTGTAAAAGCCAATTTGCCTGCCCAACTGCTGCACGATTAGTCCATCATTGTGCTAAATTGTTGCAGCAGCGCGAATGTGAAGAAGACCTGGACGGGGATTTGTTTAATTTGCGATAAAATATTTCATTACTTATATTACACCAGCAAGAACAGAATTCAAGGAATCTCATGATCCTGACTGCTCACGCGAAAGCAGCAATCATTGAACGTGGCATCAAGGAGGAATGGCTTCAGCGTGCCATCGATGATCCGGATAACAGAGTTGTTAGTGAAGATGGCACAGTTCATTATATCAAGAAGATACAAGAGGCGGATGACCGGATTTTGCGTGTCATTGTCAATCCATCATTTGCGTCTTTGAAAATAATCACAGCTTTTTTCGATCGCAGATTAAGAAGAAAGGCATGATATGAAATTGAAATGGGATAAAGAAAATGATGCACTGCTCTTTCGATTGGATGATGACATCATATTTGAATCCGAAGAGATAGAGTCTGGCGTCATTGTTGATTATAACAGGGAAAATCAGATTGTCGGTTTTGAAATATTGCATATCAGCACTCGCGTTCTGCCTGATAAACTCAAGATCCTTGAATACGAAACCGTATAATGCCAACTTTGCCGGTGTCACTGGCAGCCGGTGATCGGTACAGGTCATGCGATTCTGCGGGTACCAGAGTATCCTTATCGAGCGGTATCTGTTCTCCATGGCTTGCCAGACTCTCAAGATAGAACTGGATCGCTTCTTTAGCTATCTCGATAGCCTGATCCAGGGTTTCACCGCAGGTTACGCAACCCGGCAAAGCCGGAACTGTAACGGTATAGCCCCCTTCAGTTGGTACTCGATCTTGAATGGGTGAGGCGGATGGAACCCAGAGCGCCGCATATTTTATTTGAAAAGATTGATATTCTTCAATATATTCTGTTATGAGCATAAGTTGTAAGGGCCCATCTACGTGCCAGCTAATGCCCTGCTCGTCACTCGTTGTGATAAGTTGCTGCAACCTGGCGAGGGTGAAGGAGAATCGACGATGAAAAACCGGATAGTAATTGATCCAGAAATCTGTCACGGCAAGCCAGTGATAAAAGGCACGCGGGTACTCGTGAGCAACATTCTCGGTGCGCTGGCCGGTGGCGATACCATTGAACAAATTTTTGAAGATTATCCGAATATCACACGAGACGATGTCCATGCCGCACTGCAGTTTGGCAGCGATCTTGCTAATTTTGAGACGATACCGTATGACGCTGTGATGGTATGAATTTTTTTCTTGATGAGAATTTCCCCAAATCTGCAGTCAAATTATTATCGGAGAGGGATCATCCTGTTTTTGATATCCGGTCAACCGTGCGTGAAGTGGCAACTGACGATGCGATATTCAGGTTGGCCCAAGACGGTCAATCCATATTTCTTACAACAGATAAGGATTTTTACCACACCGTGCCTTTTCATTACCCACATCATCACGGCATCATTGTAATCCTTCTACACCAGCCGAACCGGCGTAATATAATTGAAAAGCTTGAATATTTTTTGGATCATTTCGATCTTGAACATATGCGGTCCAAGGTTATTCTTTTTAAAGAGAATCACTATTCGGTTATCGAACGGTAAGGATTTGCACCCGCTCCCTTCTGGCTGCTCCAACCTCGCTTGCTCCGCACGGCGGGTGGGAACCAGAGTTTTAGCGCTTCTTGCGTTACTGCTGCAAAATAGTACACAGGCACAGGAGCAGGCTTCCACCTGGTTTGATGCGCCGGCGCTGACGCCCTTTATCGAGTATGCGGTGCAGTCGGGCCGGATGCAGCTCCCCTTTGTTCTCACCCAGCCCTATACTTCGCTCGAAGTGCGCCAGGCCGCCCTGGGCAGCGCCCGCCGCGGCTTGCCCGCGTGGCAGCAGCATGGACTGCGGCTGCTGATCAAGGAGATCGCTGCCTATCAGCGGGTGGAGAAGAACCAAACTGCCGGTCAGGGTTATCTCGGCGCCCAGGGGTATTACCGCGGCTTCAGCGAGGATGGGGATCAATGGACCGAGGCGCGCGGCGAACTCGAGGGCCGGTTCACCACCCCGTGGTTCGTGCTGGCGCAAAAAACCGTCCTCGACCAGCGCTTCAAATCCGATCCTGCCTTTTCCGGCGACACCGGCGAGTGGATCTATGGCCGCGCCGAGACCGGCTATCTCCTGGCGCAGTACAAGGGCGCGGCCTTTTTTCTCGGCCGCCTCAGCCGCAACTGGGGGCCGCCCGGCGAAAAGGGGCTGATCCTCTCCGATAACCCCTACAGCTATGATACCGCCGGTTTCCAGCTCGGCAGCCGGCGCTTCCGCTTCTCCTTTTACACCAGCCGCCTCAATGACATGCACGGCATCGATACCCAGGCGGCCGACTCGACCTGGAAGGAGTATACCCGCTTCTGGTCGATCAAGCGCTTCGACCTGGCGCTGCGTCCCAATTTCCAGATCGGCCTCTCCGAGGCGGCGGTCTACGGCGCGGTCAACGGCACCTGGCAGATGATCTATCTTAATCCCCTCAACCTCTACTACGTCGAGCAGCGCAACAACCGGGTGCAGATGAACGGACTCTGGTGCGCCGACCTTTTCTGGAAGCCTGCCCCCCGGTTCACCCTGTACGCCCAGTATCTCATCGATGATATCATCGTCAACAACGAGCCGGGCCTGGATGACCGCGGCCGCCACCCCGACCGCATGGGGGTGACCGCGCGGATCGTGATGAGCGACCTGCCGGCCCCCGGGGCCCAGTTTGGCTTCACGTACACCCGCATCGGCAACTGGACCTACATGTCTTACCGCAATTATGAGAATTATCTCTCCAACGGCCTGAGCCTGGGCTACCCGGCCAACCGCATCGAGCAGGTGGGGATCGATTGCTCCTGGTTCGGCTGGAAGGCCTGGGTGGTGCAGCTGCGCGCCAGTTATGCCCGCCAGGGCAGCCAGGAGCTGACGGCCCCTTTTGGGGACACGCGCGAGGCCTTTCCGCTCGGCGTGGTTTCGTACTGGACGCGTGGCGAACTCTCGCTCCGCTATGTGCCCGCGATCTGGTGGGATGCGCAGCTTGTCGCGGCGTATGACCATCTCGATTCGCCGCTGCAGGAGGGCCGTTTCCGCATCGGCGCGGTCTTGCATGTAAAATATGGTGTGGCAGGGCGGATGTAGACGTTGGCCCGCTCTGTACGCAATCAGCACGGTATGCAGCGCAACTCATTCTGGAAAGGTGGCGCAAAATCGTTACAGGTGTAATAAATGTGTTGCATTTTTGATTTTTAAAGTTTAATTTAATTTGCAAAAAATCCTGTTGGGTGGGGCTACATGGGTATTTTTTTGTTGGGGCACTGGGGCTCTGTGACGGACATACTACCCTCAACCAAGCATCCTCTGTCTCTGCATCACCAGTCTGCATAACCAATTGCTCATCTTCGACTTGTACAGGTTTTAATCCTTTACTTTCGAGCAATCTCCCACCCTCGCGGCATAACTGCATTGTGCCACCACACCGGTCATCCATAACCTTGATCCCAGCTAGGGGATATCATGCCTCCTGAAGATTCCGCACCGGCAAGAGAATGGGAACTGCGCGACTATCTCGATCTTGCCCTTCGGCGTAAAACTGTGATCCTGCTTGCCTTCGCCCTTACCTTTCTGATCACAGCCGTATATCAGCTCACGCGGACCCCGGTCTACAGCGCCTTCACCTCGTTCATCATTGACGAGTCCGCCAGCAGTTCCGGCGTCGGCTCGGAACGCTACAATCCTTATGCCTACTGGATGGAACAGGGCAAGCCGCTCGAGTATTACCAGGCCATCATGGGCAGTCAGGTTTATCAGGCCAAAATCAA
>Ga0209098_1004376_pt1 | contig 11055 bp, 8 predicted proteins | sample AD_JPNHW1_MetaG_FD_184429 | JGI IMG/M metagenome (GOLD analysis project Ga0209098, IMG submission 184429) | Active sludge microbial communities of municipal wastewater-treating anaerobic digesters from Japan - AD_JPNHW1_MetaG (SPAdes) (version 2) | ecosystem: Engineered > Bioreactor > Anaerobic >... | reverse complement strand
TGGAAGATGTCCCTGTTGGTGCCCTGCTCGACGATCTTCCCGCCGTACATGATGATCACCCGCGAGCAAGAGAACGCCACGACGCCCAGGTCATGGCTGATCATGATGATCGACATGTCGATCTTCTTGCGGAGCTCCACGAGGAGTTCCAGGATCTGCGCCTGCGAGGTCACGTCGAGCGCGGTCGTCGGTTCGTCCGCGATGATGAGCTTCGGGCTGCAGCTCAAGGCGATGGCGATGATGATCCGCTGGCGCATCCCGCCCGAGAACTCGAAGGGGTACTGCTTCAGCCGGTGCTCGGGGCTGGGGATGCTGACCAGCTTCATGAGCTCGACGGCCTTTGCCCGGGCCTCCGCCCTGCTCACCTTCTGGTGGAGCATGATGGATTCGGTCATCTGCGTGTCGATCCGGAGCACGGGGTTCAGGAACGTCATCGGATCCTGGAAGATCATCGCGATCTCCTTGGCCCGGATGCCCCGCATCATCCTCTCGTGGGATTTCCGTTCGTGGTTCGTCTTCAGACCGGCGGCGGAGATGTTCCTCCCGTCGAACAGGATCTCCCCGCTTTTCACGTTTCCGTTCTCGGCCAGGACCCATGACGGACAGCATCGTCACGCTTTTCCCCGAGCCCGATTCGCCCACGATGCCGATGACTTCGCCCTTGTCCACGTGCAGGCTCACGCCGCGGACGGCCTGAACCATGCCATTCTTCGTGGCGAACTCGGTTTCCAGGTGGTTGATCTCAAGCAGCTTCACAATCTCCTCCAACGGACCGGATATCCATCACGACCCACGATGCTTCTTGGGATCGAGGGCGTCTCCCAGGCGATCGCCGATGAAATTCAGGGCGAACATCGTGATGCAGATCGCCGCCAGGGGCCACAGCACCTGGATCGGGTAGCTGTCGATGAGCGATTTCGACTCCTGGGCCATCGTTCCCCAGCTGGCCTTCGGGACGGTGATGCCGACGCCGAGGAAGCTCAGGTACGCCTCGGTGAAGATCGCGTTGGGGATCATGAAGGTCATGGTGACGATGATGGCGTTCATCGAGTTCAGGATCAGGTGCTTGAGCAGGATGCGCATCCTGCCGGCGCCGAGCACTTTGGCCGCCATCGCGAATTCCTGTTCCTTCAAGCTCAGGACCTGGCTGCGCACGATGCGCGCCATGCCGATCCAGGAGGCGATGCAGATCCCGGTGAGGACCGAGAACATGTTCGCCCCGAAGACCAGCATGATGAGGATGACGTAGAGCAGGGACGGGATGGCGTAGAGCATGTCGACGATCCGCATCATCACCATGTCGGTCCGGCCGCCGAGGAAGCCTGACACGCCGCCGTAGACGACACCGATGATGAGATTGATCGTCGCGGCGGCGAAGCCGATGCCCAGGCTGATCCGCGCGCCGTACATGACCCGCGTGAAGATGTCTCGTCCGAAATTGTCCGTCCCGAAGAGGTAGTGGGCCGAGGGCATCGCGTTCCGGATTTCGAAGTTCTGCTGATCGTAGGTGTACGGGGAGAGGATGGGCCCGAAGATCGCGAACAGGACGATCACGCCGAGGATCACCAGGCTCAGGACCGCGAGCCTGCTCTTCTTGAACCGGATCCAGGCATCGGCCGCGTACGTGCGGCTCTGCATCGCGATGAATTCAGAATCCTTGTCCGCCTCCGGGAGCGGGAGGAACATCTCGTCCTCCAGGGTGTAGGTCTTTCCTTCAGCCTCGTACGCGTAGCCCACGATGTCCTCCTCCTGTCACACCTTGATCCGCGGATCGATCAGCCCGAGCATCAGGTCGACGATCAGGTTCATCGCGACGATGAACGCGCCCAGGAAAATGGTCAGGCCCAGCACGACGGGCGCGTCACGCCCCTGGATCGAGTTGATCAACTCCCTTCCGATGCCCGGGATCGCGAAGAGGTTCTCGATGACGAAGCTGCCCGTCATCAGGTAGGCGATCATCGGGCCGAGGTAGGTCACGATCGGGATGAGCACGTTCTTGAGCGCGTGCCTCCAGATGATCGTGCGCCAGGCCAGCCCCTTGGATTTGGCCATGACGATGTAGTCCTGCTTGATCACCTCGGTGAGGACCGACCGGGTCATCCTGGAGATGAAGGCGACCGGATAGAAGCTCAGGGCAGCGGTCGGCATGACGTAATGCTTCCAGGTGCTCAGGCCGATGATCGGCAGCAGGCCGAGCTTGACGGCGAAGAGGTACATCAGGAACAAGGCCAGGAGGAAGCCGGGGATGCTGATGCCGATCGTGGCCATGGCCACGATGCTCGCCTGGACGCTCGGCCGCTTGCTGAGGGCGGCGATGATCCCCAGGAGCAGGCCCAGGCCTACCGACACCACCAGCGACACCATGCCCAGGCGGAACGTCACCGGAGCAAGGTTCCCGATGAGCTCGGTCACGGACGTGCCGACCTTCTTGAAGGACTCTCCGAGATCACCCCTGAGCACGGACTGCAGGTAGAGGAGGTACTGGACCATCACCGGCTTGTCGAGGTTGTACCGGGCTTCGATGATCTGGATCACCCGCTGGTCCGTGACCCGGTCGGAATCGAAGGGACCGCCCGGCAGAACCTTCATGAGCATGAACACCAGCGTGATCAGGACGAACACGGTCAGGAGGCCCGTCAAGATTCTCTTCACTGCGTATTTGAACATGGTCGATCTCCGGCGGATCGAATCCATCTTCCTCGCCTCGAAAATCTATAACAGGTACAGGAAATAAATTTTAGGGTATAACAGGCGGAGCGGAGCGCACCCCTCAAGGAAGATCCCCGGCCACCTGGCACTGCGTCCCCAGGAAGGCCTGCCCGGGCCCGGGGAGCGGTCGCCCTCCCCGGAACTGGGTCCGGGGAGGGCGCCGTTGCCGTTCACGATCGTTGGGCTGCCTTCACGGACTGGTCTGCGGCAAGCCGTCCGAGTATGGTCATGGCCTTGCCGAAGTCGGCATCGGCTCCCCCGTTCAAACGGATGAACCGCTCGAGGCCGCCTCCCAGGGAGAAGAGGCAGCCGGGGGCGATGCTGATGCCCTCCTCCCCGGCCGCGTGGAACAACTCCAGCCCATCGATGCCCCTGGGCAGCTCCACCCAGAGCAGGAAGCCGCCCTTGGGGTCGGAAACCCGCGTGCCCCTGGGGAAGTGCTGCACGACGCAGTCACGGAGCACGCGCACGCCGAACTGAAGGCGGGAGGTCAGGTGCCGGAGGTGGCGATCGTAGAGGCCGGAGGCCAGGCATTCCGCCACCAGGTATTCGGGCAGGGTGGCGTTGGCGAGGGTGGAGGAGTTCTTCAGGTCCGTCAGGCGCTCGATCCAGGGGCTCCGGGCCACCACGTAGCCTACGCGGCCGCCAGGAAGGAACGTCTTGGAGAAGGAGCCCACCAGCAGATTCGGAAGGCCGTCCTTCCGGGGCCAGGCGCAGAGGGGGCTGGGCTTGCGCCCGTCCCAGGCCAGATCCCCGTAGATGTCATCCTCCACCAGGGCGACACCGAAGGTCTGGAGCGCCTCCATCCAGGCTCGCTTCCGGTCCTCGGACATGAGGCTGCCGGTGGGGTTGGCGAAGGAGGGCATCAGCACTGCCGTATGCACCGCATGCTTCTCGCACACCGTGACGAACCGCTCCGGATCAAGGCCGCCTTCGGGATCTCCCGGCAGTTCGATCACCTTGGCTCCCGCGTGCCGGGCCGCCTCCAGGATGCCGAAGAAGGTAGGGCACTCCACGGCCATGAGATCCCCGGGGCTCGCCAGCAGGCGCACGGATAGCGTGAGGGCTTCCATGGCGCCATTGGTCAGCAGGACTTCATCGACGGTCACCTCCATCCCCCGGGCCTGGAGGCGCCGGGCGATCTGCCGCCGCAGCTCGGGGCAGCCCGGGGGAGTGGAGTAGCTCGCCCAGAGCTCCGGCCTTGTGTTCAGCAGGTTGGCGGTGATGCGCCGCAGCGAGCTGAGGGGGAACAGCTTCGGGGAAGGGCAACTGAAGCCGAGCGGCACCAGGGCCGGGTTGGCCATGGCGGTCACCACCTGGGCGAGGATGTCCGTGCGCTGGGTGCTGAAGGAGGTGAGGCGCGAGCGCTGGATGGCCGGCCGCCGCAGGAGCGGCACCGTGGCGTGCCTGACCTGGTAGCCCGAGCGGGGCAGCGCCTCCACCAGTCCCAGGTCCTCCAGATGCCGGTAGGCCGCCAGGGCGGTCATGAGGCTCGTGCCTTCACTCTGGCAAAGGCTCCGCAGGGAGGGCAACCGCTCCCCGGGCCTGAGCAGGCCTTCCTGGATGCTCAGTGCCAGGTGGTGGGCGATCTCCATGTAGCGGCTTGTCATGATTCGTCTGTTATACCTCAAAATTTCTTTCCTGTACCTGTTATAGATTTTCGAGGCGAGGAAGATGGATTCGATCCGCAGGAGATCGACCATGCACGATGAACGGGTCCCATCCGAACCGCCCCTGAGGTCCTCATCCGACCGGTCAGAAGGTACCCGGAACGTTTCCCCCGTGGCCCAAGAACCTGAGCAGGGGATTGGGTGGATATCGCATCACAACCATTAACAACCGCGTCTGCCAGAAAACAGTCCCTCGTCGAGGTGATCAGGATGGGCCTGATGACCCAGGTGGGGTTTATCCGCAATGCAGTCTTCGCTAAAGGAGCAATCATGATCAAGAACGCGCTTGTTTGCGGCGCGATCTGCCTGGCGCTGCCGATCGGCATGGCGGGCTTCGCTAAGGGATCCGTCATCAAGGCAGGCATCAGCGGCGACGAGGGATCCCTGGATCCGGCGACCGGGACGACCGCGGCCCCGCAATACCCGATCAAGCACGCCTACAACGGCCTCTTCAGCTTCGACACCCAGGGCAAGTTGAAGAATGAGCTGTGCAAGTCGTACAAGCTCAGCCCGGACGGCAAGACCTACACCTTCACGCTCCGCGGCGACGCGAAGTGGAGCGATGGCAAGCCCGTGACGGCGAAGGACTTCGTCTACGGCCTCCAGCGGAACCTGGTGCCCGATCTGAAGGCGTCCTACGCGGACATGATGAACGCCATCGTCAATTTCGACGACTGCATCAAGGGCGCCAAGCCCATGGCCGACTTCGGCGTCAAGGCCATCGGCAACACGACCCTCGAGGTGAAGCTGAGCCGCCCCCAGCCCTATTTCCCGCAGATGACGACCTTCAGTCCCTTCTTCCCCGTCCGCGAGGACAAGGTGCCCAGGAACTCCTCCAAGTGGTCCACCGTGAACGTGAAGGACGTCGTGACGAACGGCCCCTACAAGTTCGAATTCTACAACGCGAACGAGAAGGTGGTCCTCGTCCGCAATCCCTACTATTTCAATGCGAAGGCCGTGAAGATCGACCGCATCGAGTTCTACTTCATTCCCGACGCCCAGACCCAGGTCGCCGCCTTCAAGACCGGCGAGATCGATCTCGCCCTGGTGCCGCCCACGGACATCAACACGACCTATCCCAACAAGGCCGAGGTCAAGGAGGTCCCCTACCTCGTCAACGGCGTCTACGTCGTCAGCGCCAGGAACAAGTTCCTCCAGGACGTGCGCGTCCGCGAGGCCATCTCCATCGCCATCAACCGCAAGCGGGTCGCCGACATCCTTGGCGGCATCAACAAGCCGCTCTACGGCCTCGTTCCCTGCGGCATCACGAACCCCGCGACCGGCAAGGACTTCAGGACCGAGGGAGGCAACCTCGTGAAGGAGGACGTGGCTCGCGCCAGGAAGCTGCTGGAGGAAGCCGGCTACCCGGGCGGCAAGGGCCTGCCCGAGTTCGTCTGGCTCAACAACAACAGCAAGATCAATACGGACATCGCCCAGGTGGTCCAGGGCATGCTCAAGCAGATCGGCGTGAACATCACGCTGAAGCTGCTCGACTCCAGCACCTTCAGCGCCGAGCGCCGGGCCGGCAACTTCGACATCGCCCGCCTCAGCACCTCCGCCGACTACGTCGATCCCACCACCTGGCTCAACCTCTGCGTCTCCGACTCCGCCTACATCAAGCGGGTGGCAGCCTATTCGACGCCGAAGTACGACCAGCTCGTGGCCGATTCCGACAAGCTCCTCGACCCCAGGAAGCGCTTCGCGAAGCTGCACGAAGCGGAAGCCGAGCTCATGGGCCAGTACTGGTGGATCCCGATGGTCAACGCGAACAACCAGATGCTGCAGAAGAACTACGTGAAGGACATCTACACCACGACCGCGGGCGACGTGTACCTCACCTACGCCACGGTCACCAAGTAAGGAGGTTTTCGGGAATGGCAAAGATAGCGTGGATCGGCATCGGCGTGATGGGTTCGTCCATGGTCACGCATCTCCTGAAGGGCGGCCATCGCGTGACGATGTACAACAAGACCCTCGCCAAGGCCGAAAAGGTGAAAGCCGAAGCCGGCGGCGAGGTTGTCGACAGCGTCAAGAAGGCCGTCAAGGACGCGGATTTCATCTTCACCATGATCGGCTACCCGAAGGACGTCGAGGACGTCTACCTGGGCAGCGAGGGCATCTTCGCGTGTGCGAAGAAGGGCGCGATCGCCATCGACATGACCACGTCGCAGCCGTCGCTAGCCAAGAGGCTCTACGACGCGGGCAGGAAGGCCGCGATCAGGGTCCTGGACGCGCCCGTCTCGGGCGGCGACACGGGCGCGAGGAACGCCACGCTGTCCATCATGGTGGGCGGCGACGAGAAGGACTTCAACGAGGTCAAGCCCCTGTTCGAACTCATGGGCAAGAACATTGTCCACCTGGGGAGCGCCGGGTACGGCCAGCACACCAAGGCCGCCAACCAGATCGCCGTGGCGGGCGCCACCGCGGCGATGACCGAGGCCCTCGTGTATTCGAAGAAGGTCGGCCTCGATCCCGGCAAGATGCTCCAGGCCATCGGCGCGGGAGCGGCGGGCAGCTGGCAGCTGGCCAACATGGCGCCCCGCGTCATGAAACGCGACCTGGCGCCCGGCTTCTTCATCAAGCACTTCATCAAGGACATGAAGATCGTCCAGGAGGAAATGGCCGCCCGCGGCACGGACCTCGGCATGCTCAACGCCGTCCTCGGCCTCTACCTCAAGATGGCCGAGCGTGGTTTCGAGAACGATGGCACGCAGGCCCTGATCAAGCTGTACGAGAAGGCGGAGGAATAGACGGTCGGGCCCGGCCGTGGGAGCGTCCGGGCCCGCCTCGCGCGGTCTCGACAACCCGAGGTTTCCCGGGACCACGCCCTTGACCCCTTCATTTGGCAACGAACCATCGACGAGGGATCTTCTGGCGAAGGCGCAAGAAGCATCCTCCTCCGAGATATCCACGAACGGAGGCCCCAAATTAGAACCTCGCTGAACAAGATCATGGCGCGCGTATCCGGCGACAACGCCTTCAGGCGCTGCGAGGAGGTCGCCACCTTCCATCGGATCCAGGCGTCCACCGGCTACCGGGAGGCCGCCGAGCACGTGGCCAGGCGCCTCAGGGAGAGCGGCGTCGAAACGATGATCAGGCGCTATCCGGCCGACGGCAGGACCTGGTGCTGGACCTCGAAGATGTTCAAGGAATGGGATTGCCGGGACGGCTTCCTCCGGATCCCCAGCCTCGGACTCACGCTCGCCGATTTCCGCGCGAACAACCTCTCGGTCATCCAGAAAAGCGGGCCCTGCGATCACCGGGCTGTTCCGGTGGAGATCGTCCTCCTCGACCGGGGCAACGACGCCGCGAACTACCCCGATCTCGACCTCAAGGGGAAGCTGATCTTCGTCCGGGACGACTTCAACGGCTACCTGGATTGGGCCGTCAAGGGAAAGGGCGCCATCGGCATCATCACCGACTTCATGCGCGAAGTGCCGGGGGTGCGCGCCCGGTATGACCACCTGGACATCCTCAACTACACGTCCTTCTGGTGGAAGCATGCGGATGGAGAGGCCATGGCTTTCGGCTATGTGCTCACCCCGCGGCAGGGCGACCAGCTGGCCGAGCAATGCGCGAAGGCCTTGGCCGAGAACCGGCAGGACGCCTCCAGAGACAAGTACCTGAAGGCCACCTGCTACATGGATGCCCGACTCTACGAGGGCAGCATCGAAGTGGTCGACGCCTTCATTCCGGGCAAGACGGACGAGGAAATCCTCATCACCTCCCACCTCTGTCACCCCCGCCCCTCGGCCAACGACAACGCTTCGGGCGTCTCGGCGTCCATGGAGGCGATGCGCGTCCTCGCCGAGCTGATCCGCGAAGGGGAAATCGAGAAGCCGGAACGCTCGATCCGCCTCATCCTGGTCCCAGAGTTCACCGGCACCTATGCCTACCTGGCCGGCCGGGAACCCGAGCTTGGCCGGATCAAGTCGGGCATCAACATGGACATGGTCGGCGGCAGGCAGGGGGCGGGGTACGGTCCCCTCGCGATCACCTCGACCCCGTTCGCGACCCCCTCCCTGGTGAGCGGCCTCGCGGCATTCATCATGGACGAGGCGCGGAAAGACGCCGTCGGCCACACGAAGGATCACTTCGTCGCCCTGTTCAACACGACGGTCTACGGTTTCGAAGGGGGGAGTGACCACGTCATCCTGTCCGACCCTTCAGTGGGCATCCCCACGATCATGTTCGGACAGTGGCCCGACAAGAACTACCACTCGGGCGGCGACACCATGGCGGTGATCGATCCCTTCATCCTCAAGAAGTCGGCTTCCATCTGTGCTGGACTCGCCTACACGCTGGCCTGCCCGGATGTGGAGGCGGTGGCCCAGGTCATGAACAAGCACCGGGAGCTCCTCGTCGAGAACCTGGCCCGCGCCACGAAGCGGGACGGCTATGACGCAGGCACGCGGGACGCGAAGGCCTGGCGAGTCTCTCTGGCCGAACAGACCGGGACCCTCGTCCGGTACATGAAGGCCTGCAATGCCGACATGGTCGGCTACTTCCCGGGCAAGGATGCGGGGACGGTCCAGGGGATGGTGGAACAGGAGAACCGGTTCCTGGATTCGCTGGCGGCACAGTGGGGCGGAGCCGACCGGACCGCGGGCACCCTCGCGCGGACCGGGGTGTCGATTCCCAAGGAGTACGGCCGCATCCCTGTCCGGAAATACCGAGGGCCCATCCTCAAGATGGAGGAGCTGCCCCAGGGGGACGAAGCGAGAGAGAGGGCATACCAGGACTTCATCAAGTCCTTCCGGAGCAAGCTCCACAGCGGCCACAGCGTGGACATGGTCATCCAATACAACATGAACGGCCTCAACAGCATCTGGGAGATCGCCAAGCTGACCTCCACCGAGGTCCTGGAGGGGGATCCCGAATACGTGAAGGCCTACGTCGAGCTGCTCGAGTCCTGGGGTTATGTCGAATTCAAAGGAGAGAAGCGATGATCCGGCGAAAAGCTGAGATGAGCACGGAAACCAGGGAGAACATCCGAGGCGGCCGCGGCAGCCTGCACTGCGTGAACCTGATGGAGCGGAACCCGGAAGGGAAGGTGCCCTATTGCGCTCTCATGAACTTCAAGCCGGGCGAGTCCATCGGGCTGCATCCCCATGGGCCCGATGCCGAGATCTACTACGTCCTCAAGGGCAGGTTCCACGTCAACGACAACGGAACCGATTCGCACCTTGAGGAAGGCGACCTGATGTACACCTCGAACGGCGAACAGCACTGCATCGAAAACTGCGGCACCGAACCCGCGCAGCTCATGGCGATCGTCATCGCCTGATTCCATTCATCCGAAGGAGAAACCCGACATGCTGACGAAAGACAAGCTGGATCTGGCCCGAATCAAGGCGATCACCGAGGCCGGTGCCGTTTCCGGCAGTGAATACCCCGTGACCCGCCTGATGAAGAAGGCCCTGGAAGGCTACGCCGACGATTTCGACTACGACAACCTCGGCTCGCTGATCTGCCACAAGAAGGGCTCGGGCCAGGGGCCCAAGGTCATGCTCTCCTCCCACACGGACGAGATCGGTTTTGTCGTCAACCGGATCGAACCCAGCGGCATCGTGCGGGTCATGTCCCTGAACAAGTGGTGGACGTATACCCTCCTCGGGCAGGAGGTCTGGATCCACACCTCCGAAGGCAAGAGCATCCCCGGCGTCTTCGGCACCCAGTTCGCGGACGAGGACATCATGGCGCCCCGCTACCGGAACATGGACGAGCTCTACGTCGATCTGGGCGTCCGGGGCAGGGACAACGTGCTCGAGCTGGGCATCCAGCGGGGTGATACGGTTTCCATGCGCGTGGAATTCCGGGAGATGGCCGATCCCGATGTCATGGTGGCCAAGGCGTGGGATGACCGGGTGGGCGTCAACATCATCACCGACGTCATGAAGGAGCTCAAGGGGGCCACCCACGCAGCGGAGGTCTATGTCTGCGGGACGGTCCAGGAGGAAGTCGGCTATCGCGGCGGGAAGACGTGCGCCCACAGGGTCCACCCCGACGTCTCCATCACCGTGGATGTCGCCAAGTGCGAGGACTTCCCGGGCGGCGACCCCGAGGGCCACAAGCTCAAGGGCGGCGTGGTGATCCGCCACTACGATTCCAAGATCCTCGCGAACCAGGAGCTTTCGCGCTTCATCCAGAAAGCGGGCAGGGATCTCGGCTACCCCGTGGACATCATCGTGCAGAACTACGGCGGCGGCGAAGCGCACGAGATCCACCGCCTGTTCGACGGTATCGTCACCGTCAGCCTGTCCATCCCCGCGCTGTACATCATGACCCCCCGCGCGCTGGTCCACAAAGACCGCTACGTGGCGACCGTCAACACCCTGGCGGAAGTGGTCAAGCGAATGACCGCAGAGGACGTCGTCAGGTTCAAGGAAAGCAAGCGCTAGCTGGCCACCAGCGAGTATGAACGGGTGGGGATCCGGGGGTGCGCACCATGGGGCCGCATCCCCTTTCCCTGTACGGGACCTGGCATCACGGCCAGCCGAGTCGGCGTAGGCTCACGCGGCCAGCTGGATCCACGCGGAAGCGACCCAGCGGTTGTGTATAAAAGCGTCTGTAAGTCCGGCTTGAGGGCCTGAAGTAGAGGTTGGCCACCGAGTCCGGTAGGTTGATCGCGTTCTAAACCACCAACTTGGAGGACGCGATGGCCGAAGGGAAGTTT
>Ga0209098_1004375_pt1 | contig 11060 bp, 8 predicted proteins | sample AD_JPNHW1_MetaG_FD_184429 | JGI IMG/M metagenome (GOLD analysis project Ga0209098, IMG submission 184429) | Active sludge microbial communities of municipal wastewater-treating anaerobic digesters from Japan - AD_JPNHW1_MetaG (SPAdes) (version 2) | ecosystem: Engineered > Bioreactor > Anaerobic >... | reverse complement strand
AAAATCAGCAATATTGCTTTGTTGAAGAGTTCGTTACGGAAAGCTTTGCCATGAATTTCCGAAGCGTCGCGAAGAAGTCTGTCTGTGCTTATGAAAACGAAGTTGCCATTCAGGTAACTGCCGATCGTGATCAAAACATTGTATCCGTCGATGTGCAGCTCAGAACCTTTTAATCTATCTGAAGCAGTTAGTTTTGCAGTTCTTCTTAGGGATTCTGCTTCGGATGATATTCCCCGGTATAAAACTGACCTTTCGACAGCATTCAGGGCATAACGATCACCTACCAGTTTCAGGATTGATTTTTGAGAATACTTATGCTCAAGCAGGTAAAGGTAATCCTTTGCAGCTTGTGTGAAGTTCGTGCCAATGCTGGTGTTTTTCAATGCTTTCACAATAAACGATATATTATCTTAGCATTGTAAAATGTTGATTCTAAGAATCCTTTCTTGTTTTTAGAAGGGAAAGAGCTAGTTGGTAGGTTTCTTTTTTGTAGACCAGAAAAACAAGTGTGCTTGTTATAACAAGTTGAATCAGATGGATCAGATGAATATTCATATTCTTGGCAACGAATTCAGTAATGATAATAAAAGCTGTTACCAGAAGCGGAAGCCAGAGTAGTTTGAGGGTATTGAACTCAAACCTGAAAAACTTACGGCTGCCGGTGTATAGAAAGATGTTCTGAATAATCTTGGTGAAAAGGTTTGCCCATACAGCCCCCCAGATACCATAATACTTAATGAGAATGATTGATGCAACTATTTGAATAATAGCTGTGTAAGAATAAAGTTTTGGCAGCAGGCTTGTTTTCTTATGATAATAGATAGGTGCAAGAAAGTAATTGTAAAGGCCTCGCGAGGCAAAACTTATGTTTAACAGTGCAAGAAAAAGGTATGTTTCTGAATAGTCTTTTGGAATGAATATGGGCATTATGAGTGGCAGCAGAAATGTAGCTAAAGGTATTATCAATAATGATAAAGCATTGAATGCGCTGAAATATTTATTGAGTTCAGGTGTTGAATGATAAAGATTGTCTTTTTTTATTAATTCATAAACTTTTGGCATAAATGCACTGCTGAGCCCGTTCAGAGTGAACTCGATGAGCAATGTAAACTGCAGAGCCAGCCCGAAAACAGCAATTTCATCCAGAGACATGAATTGTTTCATGATCCATGGAAAAATATTGGAGATGACCCAGGAAAGGAGGAAAAATACCAGAACCGGAAGAGAAAACGATATGGTTTTGCGAAGTGCAGTTCCCAGTTGCAGCCTGATTGGGTATTCGTGGGTGAAAGCAAACAGTGCGATAAGAAATATTCCAAATCCTGATAATAATCTTCCCCACATCGGACCAATTAATGTATATGGATAGAGAAACAGCCCTCCCAGGGAGAATCCAATGGTCATTATAAAGTTTGCAAAATTTACCGTGGCAAATCTCTCGGGCCGCTGTTGATTAATGAGCAGATTGGAGTATGTTTTGAAGAAGCTGTTAAAAAAAGCGGTTATTACCGACATAAATCCATAGGGAAAGAAAAACAGATCTTTTCCTTTGAAAATAAAGCTGAATAGAGGTTTGCCAAGGAGCAAGAACACCAGGCAACTGATTATACCAACTGCGAGAAGATATGCTACAATATTTCCAATCCTTACTTTAAGCAGATCAGGGTCGTGCTTATGTTCAAAATATGAAATTCCAATATAGGTATCGAGGCCAAAGTTTACAAGAATTTGAACAAACAATGTAAAGCTGATATAAAGCACAAATGCACCATAATCTGCTTTAGTGATATAATTTGTATAAAAAAGTAGAAGGAAAAATGCTGATGCAAGCGGTAATGCACCAATGATAGTATATATGAATGATGACTTTATCAGGTTTTTGGAAATCATCAGCTAAGTATCCGAAAAACAAAGAACAAAAGTAATGAACATTAATTCAATCAGCTGTATTTTCTATTTTTGCCAAGTTTAATTGGTTTTAATGAGCGAAACATACGCGTATAATTATTTGTCCAGACAAGAAATGCTGGCCTTTGTTCCTGATTCAGCCCTTAAAATCCTTGAGGTTGGATGCGGTGATGGCTCCTTTGCTGTTCAGCTCACAACACGAAAAGACTCAGAGATTTGGGGGGTTGAAAAGCATGAGTATTCTGCTGAAATAGCTTCTGGCAGATTACATAAGGTCATTTCAGGAGATTTTGAATCAATCATTGGCTCTCAACTTCCAGTCAAGTACTTTGATTGTATTATTTTTAACGATGTTTTAGAACATTTTCATTATCCGGAAAGAGTGCTGATAAGGATCAAAGAGTTGCTTGTTCCTCATGGCTTCGTTGTTGCTTCAATACCCAATTTCCGATATGTGGGTAATTTGCTGGAGATACTAATAAAGAAAGATTTTCAGTATAAAAGTTCCGGCATACTGGATTATACCCACTTTCGCTTTTTTACACAGAAAAGTATAAACAGGATGTTCGCCGAATCTGGTTACGAATTGAAGATTAGTAAAGGAATTAACGGAACAAATAGTTTGAAAGTAAAACTCTTCAATATCATTATCTTAAATTACTTCTCTGATATAAAATTCATGCAGATTGGTATTCAGGCTCAACTTACAGAATAAAAGTGAATCCTCTTGTCTCCATACTTTCCCCTGCCTTTAATCACGAGAATTTTATCGGCGAATGTATCAAGTCAGCATTAGATCAGACATTTACTGACTGGGAAATGCTCATCATCAATGATGGAAGCACCGACAACACGGCTGAGGTCGCAAAAGGCTATGCAGATCAAGATAAACGGATAAAAGTTTATAATCAGCAAAACATCGGGATATTCAGACTGTCTGAGAGCTACAATTTTGCACTTCAGAAGGCACAGGGTAGGTATATTGCCATTCTTGAAGGGGATGATCTTTGGGAGCCGGATAAACTGGAGAAGCAGGTGAGGATATTGGAACAATCTCCTGAAATCGTGTTAACATGGAGCCCGGCATATCAGGTAAATATTGATCAAACCCAGAAAGTATTGGTCACTCCGGAATTAAAACAATCTGAGAAACAGTATTTTTCAAATAGCCCGAAAGGAAGTCTGCTGAATGTTCTGTTTATGAGAAATTGCATTCCAGCGCTCACTGTTTTGATAAGAAAAAATTCTCTGACGAGTATCGGGGGCTTTCACCAGGGATATGGACTCCCATTGGTGGATATTCCAACATGGCAGATGCTTTGTACACAGGGGGAATTTTACTATGATGCTTTGCCAGCTGGTAGCTGGCGTGTATATCCCGGCCAAACAACAAAAACGCATCTTGTTAAGATTTTCAGCGGATTCCATGAACTTTCACTGAATAACCTGGAAAAATTCTCTCATGACCCTTCCTTGACTTTTTCTGTTTCAAAGCACGAAATTGATCGCCATTTCCGAAAAATGAAGATTATGGCAAATTCACGTGAAGGACGTTACCTGCTGATTAAAAAGCAATACAAAGAGGCACGGATGCGATACCTGAAGGCAATCTTTACCAGGGGAGGAGAGTATTGGTGGAAGATAAGGGCTGCTGTTGGCTTGCTTCTAAGTCTGTTTCACCTTGATGTTGAATGGCTTGCCAGATTATTGCATCGTCCGAGTTATAAAAGTTAATTTCAGTTTATTACACTGTTGATAGCTGCAATCAGCCTGCTTTCTCTTATACCGGTTGTATATTGTTCGAGTATTCGCACGCGGGCATCTCTCCCGGTTTTCATGTTAAATGCCTGCTGAAGGACCTGGTTTAATTCATTGATCTCTCTTTTGTATACCAGCAATCCGGTTTTACCAATGGCATCAGGAATTCCGTTTACGTTTGAACCAACTGGCACACACTCGCACAACATAGCTTCACCAAGGCTTACCGGCATTCCTTCAGTGATTGATACCTGAAGGTAAACGCTGGCTTTGTTATAATATTCGGTCAGAACATCGTCAGGACAGAAGGAAGGGATGATTTTCAGGTTGCTGATTTCTGCTACCCTGAAATTGCTCTCAATCCATGAAAGGAATTGCTTTTTAACCCCGATCATCACAAATTGCCGGCGAGGATTTAGCCTGGCTAATTCAACGAACAGGTCGAACCCCTTGTTGTAAAAATCAGCCGTCATATTCATTGTACCAACAGTTAATACCAGATTTTGATCTTTGGGGATATCAGGCCTTCGATCAATGCGTGTCGAATCAATGCCATTGGGAACTACTATAATATTGCCTTTCAGGTTTTTAGCATAATGCCTTATTCCGTCGATATGCGGATTATATTCATTGTAAAAATGATTTTCATGATAAATGAGCGACTGATGATTTGGTAAAATAAGTGACGCGTTTCGCAAAGCGTATTTAACACAAAACCCCCTGATTTTTTTACGATATACGCCCTTGCCAAGCTCTTTATAGCAAATGGCTTCCTGTCCGCCTGCAATCACTATCGTTGGTTTGCGAAACAACCTGGCAGCGAAAACCATCACAGCCGTGTGATAATCTCCAAACCAGCACACAAATGCTCTGCTGCCAGGAGCTTTTTTTACCAGAAATAAAAAGAGTGTAAAAAGATCCTTGAAATATTGCCACTTGCCGGCTGACTGTCTTACCAAAAAAGGAATAACATCAAAATACTTTTCAAGAATCTTCTGATCAGTGACAATAAATGAGGAATTGGCCGGTTTGACGTAAATAATTTTTTTGTTGTGTGGCATTAGCAGTGATACTTTATTTTCCGGCTCTGAATTCATCGATACATGACTTTATCCCCTCCTGAAATGATGTGGCAGGCTCCCATCCTAACTGTCTTTTGATCTTGCTGATATCTGCATAAACATCCCATATTTCATGTTCACGGGGCTCATTCCTGGCATTGTATGCTTTACCGATCCGCGACTCTTCAAGTATGGTTTTTATTACTTCTTCAACACTTAGAGAATAGCCCGATCCAAGGTTAAAAATATCGAATTTAACTGAATTCAAACTTGCTACAATGGCCTCGATGAAATCATCGATATACAGGTAATCTCTTCTGGGTTTCAAATCCATAACCTCGACTGATGATATGGAGTCGTCGAAGGTTTGGCGGATGATTTTAGGAATCAGAAAATCAGCATTCTGCCCAGGGCCGTAAACATTTACAGGCCTGAATATTGTAACGGGTACATTAAAAATGTTGTAATAATACTGGCAAGCTTCCTCAGCCATCAGTTTGCTGTGATTGTAAGGACTGGCAGGAGTGGCGGGATGCTTTTCATCTACCGGCAGGTACTGGGGAGTGCCGTAAACATAAGAACTTATGTATGTTAAAGCACATCCCAAGCTGCGGCACAATTCAAGCACATTAATGGTACCAATAACATTCGTCTGGTAAAAAGATTTCGGGTCTTTCCAGCTGGCTGGTACAAAAATGAGTGATGCCAGGTGGATAATATGGTCTAGTTGCTCATAATGAAAGTGGTAGCTTGAAATATCACCGACATTTCTGTCAAACTCCTCAATATGATGCCCGAGTGTACGCAATGTGTTCACAAGCTTTTTGCCTATGAATCCTTCGCTCCCTGTTACGAGTATGTGTTTCGGCTCAATCATTCCCAAGGCATCAGCTTATCTTTCAGTTGTTCAAGGTCATCAACTGCGCGGGCATAGTCATCAGGCCTCCCGATATCAAGCCAATATCCCTCATGCCTTTGTATGATAACATCTTCCTGCTTTGCCAACAAATCAATCATCAGGTTATCGAAGCCGAAAGGGACATTGGCCGGAATGTAATTCAATATTTCCTTTTTGGCCATATAAATCCCCATACTAACCGTATAATCGTACCGCGGTTTTTCGATAAATCCGTTCAGCAGGTTTCCCTCTCCAAGTTTCAACACTCCATATTCACTTACATCTGTCCTGCTGTATCCCGAAATAGAAAAAATACGTTTATTTTCTTTGTGAAAGTGATAGAATGCATTGAAATCCAAATCAGTAAGCACATCTCCATTCATAATAAGGAAATTATCTGGTAGGTCGTGAATCAGTTTCAAAGGCCCCATGGTGCTTAATGGCCGGTCTTCGAATGAGTAATCAATCCTGATGTTCCATTTTGAGCCATCACCAAAAAAAGCCTTGATGATCTCAGCCTGGTGATTTACGGTGAGGGTTATCTGGTCAAAGCCATAAAATGATAATTGCCTGATAATTATCTCCAGTACAGGGTAGTCACCGACCGGCATCAGCGGTTTGGGAAGAACTACTGTGTAAGGCCGGAGCCGAGCACCTTTGCCACCTGCCAGTATTATAGCGCGTTTATTCATAGTATTCACAATGTCCCTTTTGTTAGTTACAAAAGGCGTGTATTGTCATGCAAACCTACTCAAAATTTTAAACATTTAGATGCTTCCCGAACAACAGATTTAAGTGTTCATCCTAGCAGCAGTCATTCGGGTGATTGCTAATCTGTATCTTTGTAACCATTCATTCAGAGTCATGCAACAGAATAAGAATATCACCATCATAGGTGCCGGCAGCATTGGAACAGCTTTGGGCAATGCTTTATCAACGCGAAGTGATCTCAATATCCAGCTTTTGTCTATCGAGACAGATGTGGTGTCCGGAATTAGTTCTTCTCATTTTAATCAGAAATATTTTCCGAATATAAGGTTGCATCCTGAGCTTAAAGCAACAGCAGATCCAACGGTATTGCAGAATTCTGACATCATTTTTATTGGAATACCTTCATCAGCAGTAGTCGGCTATGTGCAGGAAATAAAGGCCTTTGTACCCGAAAATGCCATATTGGTGAACCTGGCAAAGGGCTTTGGGAAACATAAAAAGGTGATCGCTCTATGCCTGCAGGATCATTTGCCCAATCCCACATGTGCACTGAAAGGCCCATCGTTCGCCAGGGAGATAATCAATAATGTGCCAACGGCACTCACACTTGCATCAAAAAATCTCGAAATATTAGAATCAGTTGCGCCGATTTTTGACGGCACCACAATCTATATCGATAAGACTACCGACCTTGCAGGAGTGGAAATTTTAAGCATCCTGAAAAACATCTACGCGATCATTATTGGGATTGTAGATGCTCATTTTCATTCACCTAACCTGCGGTTTTTTATTTTTACCAGGGCGTTTAACGAAATGCGGAACATTTTGCTGCACTTTGGCGGCAGGGAGGAGACCATGTTCAACTATTGCGGAATCGGGGATTTTGGGCTGACAGCGCTCAATGATATGAGCCGCAATCATACACTTGGACTGTTGATCGGCAAAGGTTTCTTTACCGATGAAATCTCAGGCAAGGTTGTACTTGAAGGACGTATTGCAGCAGATATTTTCATCGAAGAACTCTCCAGGACTGGCTTACCAAAGGAAAAATACCTTATGATGAAGGAACTTCAGGAGGTGATGCTGAATAAGAAAAGTGTTACGGACTTTGTGAACTCTATTATCGCCTGATCTTATCCTGGTCACTCTGTTAGTTTGTCAAGAATTGCAGCCATCCGGCGTGTCAGATTACGCCGTGAGAATTGATCAATATTCCTGCTGTCGCAAACCAGGTTGTTACCTTTGAACTGATCGAAGTATTTGTCAATAACCGACCGGATGCCAGCTTCATCATCGTAATCAGCATTCAGCCCTGCATTGGTATCTGCAATCAATTTAGCGGCATCACCTTTGACGGGCCCAAGGCACATGATAGGACGTTTCGCTGCCAGGTACTCAAACAATTTCCCGGTAAGAATTCCAATGGCCTGTGGAGTCCTGTTAACCAGGAGTAGCAGTACCTGCGATTTCTGCATCTCTTTGACCACTTCATTGTGAGGGAGATATCCAATCTTTCGTACGTAATTTTCCAATCCTGCTTCGGCAATAGCGCTCATCACGGTATGGTCAGCTTTGCCAACGAGTTTGATCTCCAGATTCTCACAAAATGCCGCGTCAGTCTTTACTTTTTCAGCTAATATATTCCACAATTTCAGTGGATTAGCCAGTGGATAAATGGTTCCAAAATGTGCAATGCTGAATTTTTGATCTACAGGATTCATGCCGGCGATCCCGAAATCAGGTTCGTCAAAACCATTTGAGATTACCGGGTAATCACGGGCCACTCTGGCGGAGAATTCTTCTTTCATATGATCTCCAACTACAGTAACCACATCAGCTTTATGCAATACCTGAGCTTCCAGCTTTCTGTGGCGGCGGTGAGCAAAGTACCCGAGTCTTAACTGATCATAGTAATATATACCTGTCCAGGGATCGCGGAAATCAGCCAGCCATTTGACCTGTAACTTCTGCTGAAGTCGCATACCTATAAGATGCACCGAATGGGGAGGCCCGGTAGTTATTATCGCATCAACAGGATTCTGTTCCAGATATTTTTCGAGATACCTGACTGATGGCTTGATCCAGAATTTACGGGCATCCGGGATGAAGAGGTTTCCCCTTATCCAGACAGAAATTGATTCAGTAAGGCTTGGCTTTTTCTTCTCTGATAAAAAACCTGAATTGATTTTCTCGCCCTTATCCATGCCGGTCAGTTTCTTGTAGAAGCTGTATGGTTCCCAGATAGGGGTTTTAATAACCTCCAGGTTGTCAGGAATATCATTCAGCAGCGACTCATCCACTGATGGCATTTCAGGGTTTTCCGGCGTATAGATGACCGGCTCCCAGCCATATTCGCGAAGGTACTTTGAGAATTTAAGCCATCGCTGAACACCTGCACCACCACTCGGAGGCCAGTAATATGTGATGATAAGCGCCTTCTTCACCAGGTTACTTTTTACCGGTCTTCCTGGTGACAACAGGTTCATTTTCTGGCTGATCCGGTTTGCTAAAGAATTCGTCTTTCTTTTTGTAAATTAACCAGCCAAGTACAGCTAAAACAGCAAGTATCAGTAATGAAGAGCTGGCCAGTGAAATCTTCTCACCGGTATAATAAACTTTCGGGTGAAATTTGAACTCTATGCTGTGTTTGCCTGCCGGCACCATCATTGCCCTGAGAATGTAATCAACCCTGAAATGCGGCGCTTCCTTGCCGTCGATGTAAGCTTTCCAGCCTTTGTCGTAATATATCTCAGAAAATACAGCCAGCTGGTCTTTGCCGGCGTTTGATTCATATACAAGGTTATTGGGACTGTATGACTTCAGGCTTATTGTCGCGGTAGAGTCGTAATTAATTGAAACTCCCTTGATAAAGCTTTCAAAACGCTGGTCAACGATCGCAGTTTCTTTCGGCCTGAAGGTGTCGAGCGCATTGATTTCTTCATCAGCATTTTTCACCATTTTGACATCGCGCACGAACCAGGCGTTTCCCAGAGCTTCGAAATTTACCTGGGGTTGAGGCTGCTTGTTCTGATCGGGAACAATAAAGTACTTGGTGTTGAGCATGTTAAATACATTCATGTTGCCCTTCGTCAGGTGATGCTCAATAATTTCCTGGTAACGGCGGAGCTTTGCGCCGTGATAGCCTCCGATTGATTTGTGAAAGTACGATGTGCTTGCATCATTGAATGGACTGACTGTCTGGTTGAAGACCCTGAAGTTTGGATCAACATCTTTCATGATGAGCTGGTCAGCCTGTGTAGGTTGAAATGGATTGGCGGCCACACTCTTACGCACGAAATTATCGTTGTTCACATAACGGCGGTTAACTGCCCAAAGGTCAATCAGAATAAGGAGGATCAAAGACGGGAAAACAATCGCTTTTTTCAATTTGCCGTTAACATAAGTCCAGATCAAACCAGCGGCCAGAAGAATGAACATAAATGAGCGGAAAGCATCCGTTTTGAGCATTGCTGCACGATCCTGCTGCAAAGCAGCCATCAGCCACTCCGGGAAGTAGTTTTTATATTGTTCGTCGTGAGGAGTGGTGAAGTTGAACAGCGCACCTCCAAACAAAGCAAAAAACAATGCCAAACCACCAGTAATTCCAAAAGCGTAATAAATGCTTTTCGTAAGCTTTTTGCGGTCAAGAGTGCCGTCAAATGCTTTGGCCAATGCCAGAATACCCAGCAAAGGAATTACGAATTCAGCAATTACCAGTGTCATGGATACTGCGCGGAATTTGTTGTAACCAGGTACATATTCGAGGAAGAAATTGGTTAATGGCATGAAATTCCGGCCCCAGGCCAGCAAAACAGAAAGTAAGGTCGCTCCCAATATCCACCACCGGTATTTTTTATCGACAATAAATAAGCCTAGCATAAACAGAAACATTACAATAGCTCCGATATATACAGGCCCGCCAACTATTGGTTGAAGCCCCCAGTACAAAGGCATATTTCTTACAATGTCAAATGCTTGATTCTCAGGAAATCCGTTTGATATCAGGGCTTTGTACGAATTTGATTTTTCGCTAAGCGGCCCAACAGATATTCCTCCCATAAAGTTAGGAATGAGCAAGGTAAATGTCTCAGCCTTTCCATAACTATAATCAGTTGCATAATCTTTATCCAGCCCGGAAGTTCGATTTTCAATTTCAGTCGTAAGTTCGGTTTTCCCACGGATTGTGTACTTACTATATTCGTATGTTGACCAAAGATTAGTTATGTTGCACCCGACAGCAAATGCAGCAGCAATTATCAGTACAACGATAGATTTAAAAAATGTCGCAAATCGTTTCTCGCGTAAGCTGAAAACTACTTCAGAGATCATGAATACGCCGACAGCCATCATCAGGTAATAAGTGATCTGCAGGTGGTTGGCGTAAAGTTCCAGTGCAAGGAAAAGTGATGTTAGAGCTCCGCCGAGCAGGTATTTGCCGCGGGTCGTAAGGATTATGCCCGCTAAAGCAGGTGCCATGTAAGCAATGGCGTGGGCTTTTGAATTATGCCCTACATCGAGGATAATAAAGAAGTAGGATGAGAAGGCAAAGGCAATGGCGCCGGCAACAGCCAGCCACACATCAACGCCCAGAACAAGTAAAAGAATGAAGAAACCGAGCATGTAAAGAAAAACCAGGTCGGCAGGATGGGGCAGCCCCAGTTTTAATATATTGTCAACTTGCCGGATGAGATTGCCTTTATATATTACGGAAATCTGGTATGCAG
>Ga0209098_1004373_pt1 | contig 11061 bp, 16 predicted proteins | sample AD_JPNHW1_MetaG_FD_184429 | JGI IMG/M metagenome (GOLD analysis project Ga0209098, IMG submission 184429) | Active sludge microbial communities of municipal wastewater-treating anaerobic digesters from Japan - AD_JPNHW1_MetaG (SPAdes) (version 2) | ecosystem: Engineered > Bioreactor > Anaerobic... | reverse complement strand
GCTGGCATTGAGATCCCTGTCCATCTCTAACCCACAGTTAGGGCATGAATGGACACGATCCACTAGAGTCTTAGGAACTATGATACCACACTGAGAGCATTTCTGAGAAGTATATCTCGCATCTACCAGTTCAACTATCTTGCCAGCCTTTGCAGCTTTGCTTTGAGTGAACTGGATTAGTTTGCCCCATGCATGGTCTTGAATATGCTTTGCTAGATGATGATTCTTAAGCATGCCTAAAATATTCAAGTTCTCAAATACAATTAGATCAGCGGAATCTACCAGTTTTCTTGATACTTGATGTAGAAACTCATCCCTGTGGTTCTGCACATCTTGACTGATCTTAGCGACCTTCGCCTTGGCTTTCCGTCTATTTGCCGATCCCTTCTTCTTTCTGGATAGGTTCCTTTGGGCTACGGCTAACTTAGCCTGTGATTGGACATAGTACCGAGGGTATTCTATTGTGTCACCTGTTGACAAGGCTACAAGGCTCTTCAAGCCAACATCGACACCAATAGCAACCTTAACCTCAACTATAGGAATGTCTTCGATTTCGGTTACCAGGGTGGCATACCAATGACCCAAATGGTCTTTCTTGATAGTGCAAGTCTTAATTTTGCCTTCAACTTCCCGGTGCTTGAAGATCCTGATAGATCCTATCTTGGACAGAACCAACTTAGATCCTTCAATCTTGAATCCAACTTGTGGGTAGGTGAAAGACTTATACCAGCCTTCGCCCTTGAATCTTGGGTAGCCAGGCTTATCTCCAGCCTTAACCCTTCTGAAAAATGCTTTGAAGGCTTTGTCTACTCTCTTCAGAACATCCTGAGAGACCTGGGAAAAGACTCCCTGCCATTTTCCTTCCTTCTTTTCAAGGGTTAATGTGGCTGCTTGATCTTCGTAGGATCGGCTGATGCCTTCCAACTCATAGCAATTCTTCCGATCGGCAAGGGCGGTATTATAGAGATGCCTGCAAGTTTCAAGAGTAACATCTAACATGGCTTGCTGTTGCTTGTTAGGATACATCCTGAATTTATAGGCTGTCTTCATACCGCACCTTCTAGACAAAACCTTAATATGGGGCGTAAGCATATATATCTTTTGGTGACTGGGAACCGCTACCTTCTAGACAATCGTAGCCTATTTTCCAGTCACCAACTATTCACAGTGGGGTCGATTCATCCCAGGGCTAAAGCACCTGGGTTTTCTCTCCCCCTACACCCCTTCATCATAAAACGACACATGTATCACCGAAAAAAGGGATTATTTCTTTAACGTAAGAGTCAGTTCCTCATCATCATCTTCTACGACCTTGGGTTTCTTGGCAGACTTCTTGGGAGTTTTAGCAGGCTTCTTCATTGCCTTCTGTATGCGTTCATAGGCCGCATCCTGCTCAGCTCTCACTTTCAGGATCTTGTCATAGGCACTGGTTATGGCAACATCGGGCTTGGACATGCTGAACCTGAGATGACGGCCATCATTGTCGGTTTTAACAAAATCCCGAATGCTTTTGATCCCACGGCTTACGTCCGGCTGCCTCATGTCTGCAGAAAGCTCTAGCTCTCTGGATGTTGCAGGGCCAACCAGACATAAATATGTCATAACTTTAGCTGTCTTGGTATCCACGCCGAGAAGCTTGAGATCCTCTGTGAACTGGTTTTCCTTATCGGTCAATACCGATATTATCTTATCTTGCATGTCTTCATCACCAATATCGTATTTAAGATATGACTCACGTATCAACATAAAAACCTTTTGGTTAAGAACATCGAAAGCTTTAAATTCAACGTGTACGTAGTACGATTATGCCTCCAAAGTTGGAAGACCCAGATAACGTCAGAGATGCCGTTACTATACGAATCAAGCGAGGAAAGCTCAATAAAATAAACAGATATTGTAAGAACACAAACACACCCAGATCGGAGCTTCTTGCTGGTTTTATAGATGATCGGGTAGCAGAGCTTAAAATCTGAAGAGTGGTTTTATGGATTATAACAATATTCCAGATACGCTACGCGCTCTACGTCAGTTTTGCGTGCGCGTAGAAAAACAGCCATTTGTCAAAGGAAAAAAAGGCTTTGTATCACGCGGTTGGTCAAAGAATAAGGGCAATTGGCTGACATTCGAGGAAGGACTGGCTGCCCTCGAAAAGCAAGAAGTAGTCATGTTCCAAGACAAACCCAGAAAGGTCGAGGCACTTGGTTTCCTCATGAATAGAGAATCTGGTCAACCCCGGCCAGTGCTCATCGGAGGAGATCTGGACTGCTGCAGAGATCCGGAAACGGGTGAGCTGAGTCCATGGTCAGAAGATTTTATCATGAAGGTGCTACCGTTTTATACCGAAATCAGTCCCTCTAAATGCGGTATAAGATTTTTCGTCATGGGCAGCATCGGTAGAGACAAGCTGACCGGCGAAGGCCCCCAAGGGGATATGTCGGACGAAACCCGACAACGTATCTTCAACGTAAAACCAACAGCATTGGCCAAATTCAATAAAGGAGAAGCGACATTTAACGCTTTCGAACTTTATGAATCTGGGCGACACCTATCGCTTACAGGTGATAAAATTGCTGATATGTGTTTCCCCGTTGAGGATCGAACTGCATCACTGGTCAAGACCGTTGCCGATTGGATGTTGAAAGAAAGACCATCTGAGGAAAATAAAAACAATCCTGGCAATGAATCAAGTCTTCCGCCAATTCATATTCTTGATGTTATAAATACCAATGATTTTGTCTCTTCTGGCGGCCAGCTCCTCGGACCTCACCCAACTCTCGGGAGTTCGACTGGAAAAAACCTGGTAGTTAACCCAACGCTAAACGTTTACTGCTATATGCATAATGGCATAAATGCAGGCGGCGACGCATGGGTCTGGTTGGCCTGTGAGTGCGGGGCGGTGCCCTGGGAGAAGGCCAAGACCGGGGTCCTGAAAGATAGGGCTACTCTGGAAAAGACACTGCAGTATGCCGTTTCGAAGGGACTAATCAGCGAAGCAGAAGCTAAAGTAGACCTCAATAGCGCTGTTAAAAAGGTTAATCTCGATAGTCGTTTCTGGGAAATCGGAATGTATGAACCCAATGGAACGTTGGTTAGGATTGAACCTAGTAAAAAAGATGCAACTAAAAAGACCGCAGTGTGGATCTCTGATTGCGTTCTGTGGATTGATACTGAACTGAAAAATGAAGAAGATACTGAGTACATCTTCCGGGGAGTAGGCGCGAGAGATGGCCGAGAGGTCGAGTTCGAGCTGCCTGCGGTGGCCCTGGCCGACAACCGAAAGTTCAAGGCTGCCCTTCTGAATGCATTTGGTGGTCAGAACCGGGTAGGGGAGCTTGAGTTCGAGCAAGTGCAATTAGTGACTAAGCATATTAAACATGTGGTAAAGGTCACTAGCCCAAGGTGGGAAGGCAACGCTCCTTTGATCCCAGGGTATGACGCTGATCTTGATACCGTTTTCAAGCTGAATAAAAAGATTCCTGCAGAAGTGATAAATGGAGATATCGAGCTGGCTAAGGATGCGTTGCGAAAATACTTTGACATCCATAAATACGCATGTATAGTCGCAATTACCTCACTGGGAGCACCGGCCATAGCCAGGTGGCTTGAACATGAACGGTATGGGTTGGGCATATGGGGTCCGTCCGGAACTCTTAAGACTGTCTGCGCGACGTATGCTTTGGGCTTCTGGGGTACGGGTTATCTGTTCGGGCCGAACCTGAAGGCCGGAAAAATGGGATCAACCGTGAATGCAGCCATGGACATTTACAGAGCTGCAGGTTTCCTCCCCCAGATCTACGATAACCTCAAGTCCGTGAATAAGAATGATGTTTCGGCATATGTAGGGCTGATTCACAATATCATGGAAGGCCGGGAGAAGGCCCGTAGTGACAAGGAAGGTAAGGCCAAGGAAGGTTTGCCATTCCATAGTACTCCCATAGTGACCGGAGAGGTCCCACCCATGGAGTCTAGCACTACTGCGAGGGTCCTGGGGCTAAATTGGGTCATGACTCCATCCGAGCTGGAACATGCTTACAAGGCTGCAGACGAAGTACGAAAGATTCAGGATCAGTTGCCCATAATCGGGTATCATTGGATCAAATTCTTGCATGAAACAGACGAGGTTTTAGGATCAGAATACTATGCTTATAGAGCTTCAATGGCTGATAAATTCGGAAAGATGGGTTATACCAATATCGGTAGACTCGCTAGTACAATGGCCATCATAAAAAGCATCTGGGCTTTGCTTGAAGTATCGCCATTGGGTGACGTATTTGTCGAATATCGACCTAAATTCGTTAAGGCTCTTGATTCCGTCATTGCGGATCAGGGGGAGGTGGTCAGCGAGGAGACCGATGCCTCGCGTTTTTTAACAGGGCTGCAGGAGGTCGTAGGATCTTGCCCAGCCCTAATTCAAGGTCAGGCAGTCACCGCAAGCCTCGGAGGTTTTAATAACGTTGTCGGTAAATGGACTGAGCAAGGACTGTTTATCGTTCCCAATCTGGCTTTAAAGAAAATTACAGACTTGGGAGTCTTTGAGCAGCTACCAAATGAGCTTAGTATGGGTCGAGCGCTACTAGAAAAAGGAGCATTGGTAACCCAAGAAGGTAAAATTAGATACCAGTTAAGATTCAATGGCATCAAGGCAAGAGGATGGATGATAAAAGACGAATTCGTTAACAGGATACGCGAACTACCTCAAGCTGTCCCTCCGTCCCCCCTACCTGAAAAATAGTCAAAACATGTATCAATCGACATGTTTCTTTCTTTTTTCGTGTCTTTTTCTCCCAAGGGGTAAAATTAGGAGGTACAGCAATACGGTATCAGGAGATCTAGTGTCCCTTTTTCCCGCCTGTCCCACCGAAATTAAGCCATTTCGCAGAAAATACCTCCTTTTGAAACTTAGTAAAAATTGAAGTCATATGATAACGGTTTTAGTGCTGACGCGAACTAAAATTAACAAAATCGCTATCAGCGTTATTACCTGAAATTATTACAGTTATAGTTTGGATTTATGCACGTTTAACAAAACAGGGAGGGACAGGAGGGACAGGAGGGACAGTGATATATTTTATGTTATTAATTACTACTATAGATACTTATATTATATTCTATTTTATTATTGTTTAGTGTCCCTCATACCGTCCCTCCTCCGTCCCTCCTCGGAGATTCGTCGTAACGAATAAAAATAGACTACGTAGATTGACGATATTAGAAAAGCTTAAATACCTTCAAACCTCAAATTTTAAGTATGAAGTTCACAATTCTATCAAACATGTCAGAGCTGGATAGCGTTAAGACCAAAGGAGTTGTATTACCTTTCCGTCCGAGTCTCGAAGATATCATTAAAATGAAGGTTAGCAAAATCAAGGTAGTCCAGATCTCGCCTGCTTCTGAAAAGAGCCTGAACACCAACGCCAAGACCCTGTTTGATCTCTTCGGCATGACTCTGAGGATTGGGAGCATAAAGGGCATCAGGAAAGACCGTCATGGCTGTGTCATCGACATAGATGTTGAGTCTAAGCCAAAACTTTAATATTATGGCGTCAGTAGTGTACCTATGGCATCTTTCACTACTGGCAAGAAAGCCTCATCCTCTCTTGCTGCTAACAAATCAGTTAGCGTAGGTTCATTTAAGGTTCAAACTCGCGTATCATCGAGCAAAACCGGCAAAGCCACGACCTCATTTAAGACGATGGATGCACCTAAGAGTTCATTTTCAGACCAATCAGGCAGATCATCGTCCTTTTCGACTGGAGAAAAATCAACGTCATCCTTCAAGTCATTGGGTGCTCCAACTCCCAAGCCAGTCCAAAATTACGACATAAAAATCAAGCCAGTCAACAAGTTCGCAGATAAGGTCGTAGAAACCAATATCAAGGCCAAAGTGAACGAATTTAAGGGAACCCTAATCAAACCAACCAAAGTAACTCCAACCAACGGTGTAAATGACAAGAATAAGCCAGTCACTCCCTACCGAACCATTTCCTTCAAGCAAACGACCCAAGTCAAGCCCGTTACGGACAAAGTAAACATCAACCCCGTAAAAATCAATATCAACACCAATAAACCAGTGCTCAACACCAAAATCCGTCCAGTTACCGAGATAGATGTTTCTGGTCGAGTTCGAGAGTTCAAGGGAACCCTGATCAAGAAACCAGTTCCAACCACCAATCCCATAACCACATCCGTCAAGAAAAGAAAATCCAGTAGCGGCGGAAGCTCCGGAGTCTGGGGTGGAACCGGCTCATTGAAGGCAACTGGTGGTCTCAGCTCAGCCGAAAAAGAGCGTAAAGGCATAACTGGTAGTGCATATACTCAAGGTTCGGATAAGACACCTCGCACTGCCAAGAGCTACAATACCGGCAAAAACGAGAGGATGTAAATGGTATTATTCAAGGCAAAAAAGGTTTAGAGATCGATAACTTCATCCACATCATCGACAACTCTAGCCGCTTTTCTTTTTCTGTACTCCTCACCCACATTGGAATACAGCATATACAGTCTTTCCGTAGCCAGCACATCCCCGATATTGTGCTTCCGGATCTCGTCAAGCTGCCCCGTCAAGAACCATTTCGGCACCTCCGACCCATGGCCGTAAAGCAGGTCCTTGAATCCCATCATGGCTGCGAACATCTCCAAAGTAGCGCTCTGTTGCTTATTCCATTTCCCCTCAACTAGGACCTCATAAAGATCCACGCAGTTTTTATCGTATTTTCCCTGGGGCAAAATGTTCACAAACGGTATGCCATGAATCAGTCCTCTCATCTTCAGGTGAACAATATCGAACTCCTTAACATTGAATCCGACATAGGGCCTGGGTGCGGCCTTCTCCAGATACGCATAGGCGTCTTCGAGTACCGTTACCTCATCGGTATCACAGAAGCAAATCGGCTCTTTCCCTATCTCCTTGGCCGTGATGCATATCGTATTACTGGTATGCCACCTCAATGCGGCATCAGCATCGCATTCAGCGCAATAATCCTTCTTCAGCTTTGGATGTGTCTCGGGATTATGTTCGCACTTCGCGCATTTGATTGACTTATAGGTCTGCAGTTGTTCGGCACTGCCGCCTACTGTTTCTATATCAATCGTGACAGGCTTAGACATAAAAAGAATTTACAACGTCCTCCTACATAAACCTTCCCACTGGTTGCCCCTGCTATCGACATTCCATGCATAATTGAGATATGTTCACCATCGTATCAAAAAGCTTAAATACGTTCAACACTAAAATGCGCTTACACAAATCATTTGGAGATAAAACGATGGATAAATTAGCATTAAAGGCAATCGTGAATTTCGATATCCACATACGCCAAGGCGAAATAATCCCACCTGCAGTCCAAAGCTGGCTTGCATCCACTGGTCGATCACAGGAGTACCTTGAGAAAGGCTACGTAGCCCTGGGAGTTGTCGAGTAATGCAGCTCAACCTTGCTGGCATAATCGACATGTCTACCATTGACTGGTACGGACATGGTTCCACCGTAATCTTTTTGCGTGGCTGCCCTCTCCATTGCCCCAACTGCATCAACGATGAATATCGCGCTGGCGAGAGCATGGTTGATATGGCTGAAATTTCGGCCAGGCTTGTAAGGGCAGTTCCCTTCACCGGCCACATAGTCCTGAGCGGTGGCGAACCCCTGGCCCAACCTGAAGCCTGCACTGAAATCATCCGTAGGGCGCATAGCCTGGGCCTGCAGATCGGAGTTGAGACCTCTGGGTGCCTCCCCCTGGTAGACGGGTTTGACATGGTATTCCTATCAATTAAATCGCTCAGGAGGGGTCTGAGTAGCGTTGTAGGGATGGATGATCGGATGTTTGATAATGTTATAGCAAATTTATCCAGAATGCATCCCAAACGTTCTGAGATCCGTTTAACGTTATTTCGAAAATCGTTATATGACATAGAATCATTTGATAGACTGCGTGGGTTTACGATACGTGTAAACCTGGGTATAGAGTCAAAGCCCCTTTCGAGTAACGATCTGGTTGATTTTTGTGACAAGTTGGCCAAACGACTGAGATATTCTATAGTGAGTAATACTGGCAAATACATATTACTTAAACCAAGGTGTTAACTGGCGATTCATATGATAATTTCATTAACCCAAGGAATGCGCACCATGGTCGATGCTGAAAATGCTGATTTATCTCATATTAAATGGCATGTGCAAACAAATGGTAAGAATTCATATGCAGTTGGCAAAATATCTGGTAAATCAGTTAAGATGCATCGTTTGATCATGTCAAGATCTCTGGGTCGTGAATTTTTAAAGAGCGAGCTGGTTGATCACGTTAATGGTAATGGATTGGATAACCGATTATTTAATCTTAGAATAGTGGATTATCGTGGTAATGCTCGTAATAGATATATCAATGGAGGAATAAAATCAAGTAGGTATAAGGGTGTCAGTTTCAATAAATGCACTGGTAAGTGGAACGCTTATATATCGGGTGATGGAAAAAAACATTATCTCGGCATGTTTGAGGAAGAAGAAGATGCTGCTAAGGCATATGATAAAGCATCAATCTCATTGCATGGAAAACATGGGTACTTGAATTTTCCAACTAAACGCTTTAGAAAGCATATTCATAAACTGTGAGGATTTATTTCATGAAAGACACGGTTAAGATTCCCGACTACATGGCCAGGCTGGTTGGGAAAGGAACCATGAGCAATAAAACGATAGTATGGGACTATCCGTTGCTCAACATGGTCATGGTTAACCTGCAGAACGATGATTCGGTTGGAGCTTATCGATATGCCATGTTGACACATATTCCAAAATATATGAGGCATATGGTTGGCAAGGTGAAAGTTCAGGAGTTCGTGGATGAAGTTGAAACTGAACGTGGGGTCCGCAGGGTCCGGACTCCCGCAACCTGGGTGCTTTATCCGATGATTTTTGATTCGGGAAAGACAGTTGTCAAGAATGGCCAACGCTACGTTCGAAAGCAAGTTAGCGCATTCACGGAAAGATATTTCGCCATTAAGGAAAAAGAAGAGGATTTTGAGGAAACGATAGCCCTGTGAGGAATGGTTGATGAAACAGGACAAAGTTATCGATGTCTGGCTGCTGTCTCTTATAGCTGCCAACAACAAAATAGACGCTATCTGCATGAACCTGGCATTGACGTTGGGAGTTTCACCTTTACGATACAATGAGCTTGGAGAGACTATTAATCGGATGCTTGAATCATCCAGTGGCCCGAGGGATTTCTGGGAAAGTGTAAACAGCAGACGGAAAGAAATGTTTCTGAATGACATAGAAAGCGTTGTATTTGGTGCTCTACTATGTAATATTCTGATTAAGCTTCCGAACCCGGTTTTATATGGTAGGACGCTTGCAAAATTCAATAATATGGATTACGAGAAAATCATGGAAACGTTCGGGAAGGAGATGGGTGAATGTCCTGGAAGAATGGCTGGCGAGAAAGGGCAATAGCACAGGTTGAGTTCAAGTGTGACAGATGTGGAAGATGTTGCACTAGACCGGAAGTAATTGACGTATTGGTTGAAGATGTGTATCGGTTGGGTAGACATTTTCATACGAGGTTTACGCAGACGGTAGAGAAGTTTGCGGTGCCTCATAGGGACAATCCGAGAAGGATGATGTTCAAGAATAGTCATCCTTGCATGTTCTATCAGAGCATTTGCAAAATCTACAGCTCTAGGCCAATGGTCTGCAGAATGGCTCCGTTCCTGGCTGCACCGATACCCAACCACAACATTGAGCTGATTGGGGGTAAAGAATATACAGACGATGAGATATTTGAAGGTCTTATGTCGTCTAGTGGATTAACGAGGCATGAGGTCGTGAGATGGTTGAGATACATCGGGGCCTGGGAGGATGGTAATAATGACTGGCATGAACAAACAGGTTAAGTTTGGGGCTTTGGTGCCTATCTGGGAAGGTTCGAAGGATACGAGCTGGAAGATAGTGATGGCCGCTAATTGCGATGAAGCCTGGGAAAAGGCGAAAAAGCTGTATCCGGGAGTCGAGGAAATTGTGAATACTGAGAGGTGTGGGTTATGGCTGGATTAATGGCTGTAGCTAGTGCTATTGCTAGAGGAATGGACAAAATTGAAGTTGGGGATAGGGTTCTGAGGAGGACCACCTGGGGTAGCGATCGGGACAATACGGTCCATAAGGTTGAAAGGATTACCAAGTCCGGGAAGATCAGGCTGGACAATGGGCAACTGTTTAGCATGTCTGGGTGTAAGGTGGAGAAGGGCTGGGGGAACTTTGTGCTGTTTAGGCTGGGTGAAGGTGAAGTGGCATGAAAGAGAAAGATGAGATAGCAAGTATAGCTGAGGAGATATACAACCTGTCGAATAAGATATGGTTTAGGGTTTCGCCATATCGAAATACGAATAGGGGTCATCCTGGGGTCCCGGAATCGTATAATGATAGGCTGGCTTATGTGGATGCTGCGATAAAGACTCTGCAGGAAGCCAGGGAAGGGCTGATGGAAGAAGCATTTCCGAAGCTGAAAGAGGTCAGGATGGAGCAGGAGAGGTATTGGGATAGGGTGTATCCGGGGGATAAGTGAAGATGGGTGAAGAATATGGTCCGACTGGACAGCAGGGAGGGAATATTGAGGATTCACCTTTTTTCAAGCCCCCGGAAGCTGTTTTGCTGGGAGTGTTGCTGGCTTTTGTACCAAAAGGATTGACTGAGGAACAGTATGAGGAATGGGTTAGGAGAATGACGGCTGCGAATCAGACTATTATGGACTTTAGGGGGAGGCTTAAGGTAGCTGATGGTGAGGTCAAGATCGAGGTTCCGGTGCGAAAGGAGGGAATGGGTGTAAAGGTGAAGGGATGGATTCGGAATGCGATTGATGGAATGTGTTGTTTTGTATGTGGGTTCTGGTATAAGGGAAAGATCATGAAAAAGAAGTGATGGGTGTATATCGCGGTTATGCGTAGCGATTTAACGATAAATCGATAGCTGTAGAGACAAAAATCTTTTTTTCGATATTTTTGAAAAAAAATCACTATCCGGCAAAAATAATTCAATTTTCTATAATAGAGTGGGGATGAGATTAGATATAA
>Ga0209098_1004372_pt1 | contig 11062 bp, 6 predicted proteins | sample AD_JPNHW1_MetaG_FD_184429 | JGI IMG/M metagenome (GOLD analysis project Ga0209098, IMG submission 184429) | Active sludge microbial communities of municipal wastewater-treating anaerobic digesters from Japan - AD_JPNHW1_MetaG (SPAdes) (version 2) | ecosystem: Engineered > Bioreactor > Anaerobic >... | reverse complement strand
TTACAATAGTATCTTTCAATCTAAAACTTTTTCTAGCAAAATACGAATGAATAGTAAGAAAAGAATATGAAAACTTATTTTAGTAGGAAATTCTTAAAAGCATTATGTCATAATTTATCTCTCAGTAGAATATTTTTTGTTGTTAGTAGAATAAAATTCTATTATTTCATTGAAATTCTAAAATATTTACCTTTAGCTTTTCAATTACATAAAATGAAGATAAATCATCAATATAATAGATTTAAAGAGCTCAAGAAGCAGTTTGACGGAGATTTTTATTGGGATAATTCAACATTAATACAATACGCTACAGACGCTTCAGCATTCAGAGAAATACCTGATGCAGTTGCTATTCCAAAAAATAAAAGCGATTTAGCAAAGCTTATAGCCTTTGCTAAACAAAATGGAATAGCACTAATTCCAAGAACTGCGGGTACTTCTTTAGCAGGACAAGTTGTTGGTAAAGGTATAATTGTTGATTTCTCAAAATATTGGGGTAAAATCATAGAAGTAAATGAGAAAGAGCACTGGGTAAGAGTTGAACCCGGTGTTATTCTCGATGAGTTAAACCTATTTTTAAAGCAATATGGTCTATTTTTCGGCCCAGAGACTTCTACCTCTAACCGGTGTATGATTGCAGGGATGGTTAGCAATAATAGCTGTGGGTCGCACTCTATATTATATGGTAGCACCCGTGATCATACCGTTTCTGTAAAGATGATGCTTGACGATGGAAACGAATATGAATTTAAACCATTATCTAATGAAGAATTTGGAAGTAAGTTAAAGTTATCAAGTAAAGAGGGCGAAATTTATAAGTTTATAAGCTCTACTTTTAGCAAAAAAGATATTCAAAAGGAAATAATTCAACAGTTCCCTGAACCTTCGATTAAACGAAGGAATACTGGCTATGCATTGGATAAACTGTTTGACAACAGCATATTCAGCAGTAACAAAAAACTAATTAATTTATCAGATTTGATTGCAGGGAGTGAAGGAACTTTAGGATTTATAACTGAAATAAAGCTAAACATTGGCCCTTTACCACCAAAAGAAAAGGGTGTTGTAGCAATTCATTTGGCAGAAAGAAATCAAGCATTTAAGGCAAATCTAATGGCGCTTAAATTTAACCCTGGCGCTGTTGAGATGATGGATAATATTATCTTAAATTGTACAAAAGGGAATATTGAGCAGCAAAAGAATCGTTTCTTTGTTCAAGGAGATCCTGGGGCTATACTTATTGTTGAATTTGCCAGAGAATCTAAGTCTGAGATTGAGCAAATCGCTGTGCAGATGGAATCTGAGATGAGAGCTAATGGATTTGGATACCATTTTCCGGTTATATGGGGTAGCGAGATTAACAAAGTTTGGGCACTTCGAAAAGCAGGTCTTGGGGTACTTTCGAATATTGAGGGTGATGCAAAACCTGTTTCTTTGGTCGAGGACACTGCCGTTGCTGTTGATAAACTTCCAAATTACATGGAAGAATTTGCAGCAATCATGTCAAATCATAACCTTGATTGTGTTTACCATGCACATATTGGAAGTGGCGAATTACACCTTCGACCGGTTCTCAATTTAAAAGACGTAAATGACGTACAACTCTTTAGGGAGGTTGCATTTGAAGTTGCACACTTAGTAAAAAAATACAAAGGATCGCTCAGCGGGGAACACGGCGATGGAAGACTTAGAGGTGAGTTAATCCCAATAATGGTTGGTGAAAAGGTATACAATCTAATGAAAGAGATTAAAAATTGCTTTGATCCTAACAACATTTTTAATCCTGGTAAAATTGTAGATACCCCTCAATTAAACACATCACTCCGATACGAACCTGGTAGAATTGAAAAAGATATTGATACTATTTTCGACTTCAATAAAGTTCAAGGTTTTTTACGTGCAGTTGAAAAGTGCAATGGATCGGGTGATTGCCGAAAAACGGTTTTAGCAGGTGGTACTATGTGCCCTAGCTATATGGCAACATTGCATGAAGGTAATACAACAAGGGCAAGAGCAAATGTTTTGCGCGAGTTTATTACTCACAACTATAAAAAAAACCCATTCAATCATAAAGAAATATACCAGATACTAGATCTATGCCTATCGTGCAAAGGTTGCAAGAATGAATGTCCTTCGAGTGTAGATATGGCCAAACTCAAAGCAGAGTTTTTACAGCATTGGTACGATAGCCATGGTGTTCCCTTACGAAGTAGGATGATTGCATATATTACCCGAATCAACTCATTTGGCAGTGTTGCTCCACGGATCACAAACTTTTTCCTTTCAAATAGGATTATTGCTCCTATTTTGATGAAAAGTTTAGGTTTTGAACCTAAGCGAAAGATGCCATCAATTTCTATCGTTACTTTCAAAAAATGGTTTAAAAAGCATAAAAAACATGTATCATCTAGCAAAAGAGTGTATCTACTTCCCGATGAGTTTACAAACTACAACGATACCCACATTGGCATTAAGGCCGTTGAACTTTTAGAGTCGTTAGGTTATGAGGTTATAATCCCCGATGTTTTCGAAAGCGGGAGAACATATATCTCAAAAGGTTTGATAAGGACAGCTAAGAAGATAGCTAACAAAAATATTGAAATATTAAGTAAGTTGATATCCGATGATGCTCCATTGCTTGGCATTGAACCATCTGCAATCTTAAGCTTTAGGGATGAATATCTCGATCTATCTTCAAAAGAAAACTTGTGCTATGCCACTTATCTTTCAAAAAATTCGTTTCTTTTTGAGGAATTTTTCATGAAAGAGGTTGAGAAAGGGAATATTAGTAGAGAATCGTTTAAATCTGAAAAGAAAATACTAAAACTTCACGGACACTGCCAACAAAAAGCAGTTGCATCAACAAAAACTACTTTAGCCATGCTCTCTTTTCCAGAAGGATATGAAGTATCAGAGATACCAAGCGGTTGCTGTGGCATGGCCGGTTCATTCGGTTATGAAAAAGAGCATTACGAACTTTCAATGAAAGTTGGCGAACTTGTGCTTTTCCCCGAGATTCGAAAAACAGATGATTCTATAATAATAGTTGCTCCCGGCACAAGCTGTAGGCATCAAATAAGCGATGGAACAGGGCGTAACGCCTATCATCCGATTGAGGTTATGCGGGATGCTTTAAAAAGATTATATTAACAGAAGAAGTTGATCAAAAAAAATACCTAACTAGGACTCACAATAGTTTTTAGAATATCAAAAAGTTCAGTTACTGAAATTGGTTTAGGAATATAATAATCACAACCAGCAGCAATAGCATTATCCTTATCCTCAGACATTGCATAAGCAGTTTGGGCAATGATAGGAATCTTTTTATTGGTTTTTCTTATCTCCGCTGCTAAATCTAATCCATTCATTAATGGCATTTTTATATCGAGCATTATTAAGTCAATATATGGATTAGAAATAAATATTTCTAAGGCTTCAACACCATTTTCAGCCCATATTAAACTAACATTTGTTCCTTTTAAAAGTCCTTTTAGAAGTAAATAGCTCGATTTATCGTCTTCAGCAATGAGTATAGTTTTACCATGTAAATCTAGATCACTCTGAATTTTTATATCATCTATATCAGAATATATAGGATGGTAAGGAATTGTAAAGAAGAAACTCGATCCAACATTAAGCTCAGATTTGAGCCAAATTTTTCCTCCCATTAGTTCAACTAGTGATTTAGAAATAGAAAGGCCTAAGCCTGTTCCACCGTAATTTGCATGCTGATGATCCTCAACTTGTCTAAATCGTTCAAAAATAACCTCATGATATTCAGTTGGTATACCCTTTCCCGTGTCCTTTACACAAAATTCAATTTCTTCACCTTTCAGCTGATAACCAAACTCTATACTACCGTTTCCAGTAAATTTAATCGCATTCCCTATAAGGTTATTAAGAATTTGCGTCAAGCGTTGGTCATCAATTAAAATATTAGCTTTACTATCGGGTAACCCTTTCATTAATCTTAATTCAACCCCATTTTGATCCACCCTAATTAAGTTTAGCTGGTATATATTAACTAGCAAGGAGTTTAACTTTGTTACTCTATTAAATATTTTAAGCTGTCCTGTTTCAATTATTGATATATCGATTATATCATTTATAACACTTAAAAGTTGGCGGGTGCTAGTATTAATAATTTGAGTATAGTATTCGTTATTTTCTTTATCATGACTATTGGTTAGCATTAAATCGCTAAATCCAAGAATAGAGTTCATTGGAGTTCTAATCTCATGCGACATATTAGCAAGAAACGCAGTTTTCATTCTATTTGCAGATTCTGCTGCCTCTTTTGACTTGATTAACTCTTCTTCCACCTTTTTCCTTACAAAAATCTCGTGAGCTAACTCAATATTTGATAACCTAATCAACCTATTCCTCCAAATCAAAATAGAAATGAAAAATGAAATAATCAACGTGTTGATAATACCAAGAATAAAGTAACGTGATTGAAAAACTGATAAACTTGTCCATCCCACTTTTGGTATAGCTGCCAACTGCCATTTGCCACCAGGTACATTAACATCAACAATTACTGGATTTTTGCTCAGAATAGTTGAATCTCCCCAAATCATTGCTCCTTTCGCACCATTACCATCCTTCCCGTTTAGCGATATTTTTAGATATTCTGATTTAGTGACATCACCATCCTCAAGAATTGTGTTAACATAGGCAACTATTGATGCTAAGCCCCAATACTGCTTAAGGCTATCGGGACCATCACCAATTAAGATTGGTGATCTATTTATAAACCCGACGCCACCTTGTACAAGGTTTACTGGACCTGCAAGAACTGGTTTCCGAACTTTTTGAGCATACTTTACGGGTTCTCGTTGCAGTGGGTTTTCCATATAATTTAATCCTATAGCCTTCTCATTTCCTTTTAAAGGATAAACCCAACGTACAATATTATCAGGAGCAAGTGCAATGTTTCTTATATGTCTGTTCTCTTGAAGGGCTCGTTTAGTCATCGCGTTAAAAAGATCAATTGATATCTCATGCTGATGGCTAATGTAATGTACCATACCTTGAGTTAGGTTAAATGTAGAAGCCACAACTCCTTCAAGATGAACCCTGATGGTAGAAAGTTCAGAAAGAACTTTTATTTTCTCATTATTATATCTGCTTTCAGCGTCAAATCGACCTAATAAAATACTAACTATCACACCAAACAGGAAAGTAAAAACAGTTAACAATAAGCCCAAATGATATCGAGATTTTGTTACCAAATTTCCATTTTTAGTGATATTCTTTTCCATATTTTAACTCAATGCTTTCTTCATTGTTTCCCCTATCATTGCTGGCGACTCAACAACATGAATTCCACAATCACGCATAACTTTCATCTTTACTGCTGCGGTATCCTCAGCACCTCCTATAATTGCTCCAGCATGTCCCATTCTACGGCCTTTAGGAGCAGTTTGCCCAGCGATAAAACCGACAACAGGTTTGTTACCATGCTCTTTGATCCAGCGTGCAGCCTCGGTTTCCATACCTCCCCCAATTTCACCAATCATAACAATACCTTCTGTTTCTGGATCATTCATCAATAACTTAATAGCATCTAGTGTTGTAGTGCCAATAATAGGATCACCGCCTATTCCAATACCTGTAGATTGACCAAGACCAAGTTTAGTTAGCTGATCAACAGCCTCGTATGTTAATGTCCCAGAGCGAGATACGACGCCTATAGTTCCTTTTTTATGAATAAAACCAGGCATGATTCCAACCTTTGCTTCCCCAGGGCTAATAACCCCTGGGCAATTAGGTCCTACTAAACGTACATCATTATTATAGCCTGAAAGAATGTATTTTACTCTGATCATATCAGCAGTAGGGATACCCTCGGTAATGCATACAATAACCTTGATTCCACCTGCTGCTGCTTCTAGAATAGTATCTGCTGCAAATGCAGGAGGAACAAATATAACCGATACGTCTGCCCCAACTTTTTTAACAGCTTCTTCTACAGTATTAAATACAGGTAACCCTAAATGAAGTTGTCCCCCTTTTCCGGGTGTAATTCCACCAACAACATTTGTTCCATACTCAATCATCTGGGTAGCATGAAATGTTCCTTCGCCTCCTGTAAACCCCTGAACAATAACCTTTGAGTTTTTATTGACTAAAACGCTCATAGTATTTTCATTTTATTGGTGAATTATTTTCCTAATATACGTAAATTGTTGCTATAAAACACCCAATTTAACCAATCCGCGGGAAATTCTTTTCGTAAATTGCTTAAAATTTTAATGATGTTTAAAAAATTTCATCTATCACATTATGACTAAAATTAATATCAAACTTGAAAATCTCGGATCAATTTTTCCAGACAATTGGACTGAAGAGCAAAGGTCAAAAGGAAAAACTATTTTCCTTAAACGCCTTTCTGAGAAAGCCCATAAACATTATGGAGGAAAGACCCAGATTGCACCAAAAGTTCCTGTACCGGGATTCAATTGGTTTAATGTATGGTACACTCCCGGAGTCTCTAAAGTCTCAACAAATATCAGAGACAATAATGATACTTCGTTTGAACTAACAAATAGAGGTAATCTTGTTGCTGTTGTTAGTGATTCTACAAGAGTACTGGGAGATGGTGACTGCACACCTCCTGGTGGAATGGGCGTTATGGAAGGAAAAGCTTTTCTAATGAAGTACTTAGGCGGGGTTGATGCTGTAGCCCTTTGCATTGATAGTCGTGGAAAAGATGGCAAAAATGATCCTGATAAAATTATTGAATTTGTAAAAATGTGCCAGCACAGCTTTGGGGCTATTAACCTCGAAGACATTTCACAACCAAACTGTTTTAAAGTACTAGATGTTCTTAGAGAAGAATGTGTTATTCCTGTTTGGCACGATGATGCTCAAGGTACAGCTTGTGTTACACTTGCAGGTCTTCTAAATGCTTTAAAGATCGCTAAGAAAAAGTTAAGTGATGCAAAAATTATTCTTTTTGGGGCAGGCGCATCAAATACTACAATTGCTCGATTAATTATTACAGATGGTGGCGATCCTAAAAAGATGATTTTATTTGATACAAAAGGCTCGTTGAATAAGAATAGATCTGATATTAAGGCAGATACTCGATTCTATCGTAAATGGGAACTTTGTGAAAGCACAAATCCAAATTGCATTGATAGTATTGAAGAGGCTATGAAAGGTGCTGATGTTCTTATTTCACTTTCAACCCCAGGTCCAGATACTATTAAAAAAGAGTGGGTTAAATTAATGGCTGATAAAGCAATTGTTTTTGCCTGTGCAAATCCAGTTCCTGAAATTTATCCTTACGCAGCAAAAGAGGCAGGTGCATATATTGTAGCTACAGGAAGAGGCGATTTCCCAAATCAAGTGAATAACTCAATTGGGTTCCCAGGAATACTAAAGGGTGCATTAATCGTAAGAGCCTCAAAAATTACTGATAACATGGCAATTGCAGCAGCACATTCGTTGGCAAATTATGCCGAAAAACGAGGAATTAATCCAGATAATATTGTCCCAACTATGGACGAAGCCGATGTATTCCCCGTTGAAGCAGCTGATGTTGCAATGCAAGCAATTAAAGATGGCGTTGCACGAAGGAAAGTTACTTGGGACGACGCATACCAAGAAGCAAAAAAGGATATTGACTACTCACGGTCAATGACTAAACTCCTTTGCGACAAAGGATTTGTTAACGATCCACCCGCTGAAATGCTTGAAGAAGCACTTGAATATACAATCAAACAGGTTGAAGGAAAATAAGGTAAGTAATTATATTTAAAACAAAACCCGGTAGCCCGGGTTTTGTTTTTCATACTCATTCCAATAATCCTTCTATATCTACTTTTTTAGTAGCTTTGCATAAATGATTTGATGATGATTAGGGACGACTTAACCATTGCTGCAATAGCCTCCCCCCCCGGAACTGGCGCTATTGCATTGATAAGACTTAGCGGAAAGAATTCTTTTTCTATTTGCGATAAGATTTTTAATGCTACCCAAAAAGGAAAAAAACTTATCTCACAAAAACCTTATACTATTCATCATGGGACTATTCATGACGAAAATCGATCTATTGATGAGGTTTTGATAAGCCTTTTTAAAGCACCTCACTCCTACACTGGCGAGGATATTATTGAGATTTCTTGTCATGGCTCACAAATAATTCAGCAGCAAATACTCGAACTTCTTGTGCGTAATGGTGCACGATTAGCAGAACCTGGTGAGTTTACGTTAAGGGCATTTTTAAATGGGAAAATAGATTTATCACAAGCAGAGGCCATAGCTGATCTAATTTCGTCCTCAAGTGAAGCATCGCGTAGAATAGCTCTTCAACAGATGCGTGGTGGATTCTCAAACCAATTAAAAGATCTTCGCGATCAACTCCTCCATTTTATTGCAATGATTGAACTTGAGCTCGATTTTGGCGAAGAAGAAGTTGAATTTGCAGATAGAACTCAACTAAAAAACCTTCTGAATCAAATATTAAGCATAGTTAATAAGATGATGGATTCATTCCAATTAGGGAATGTAATAAAACATGGTATACCAGTTACCATTGCTGGTAAACCAAACGTTGGAAAATCAACCCTTTTGAATAGATTGCTTAATGAAGAGCGTGCTATTGTTTCAGATATTGCTGGAACAACAAGAGACACAATTGAAGATACTATCAATCTTGGGGGTATAACCTTCCGCTTTATCGATACAGCTGGTCTTCGACATACAAAAGATACCATTGAATCGATTGGAGTTGAACGGGCTTATGCAAAAATTACTCAAGCAAAGGTAGTTTTACTTTTAGTTGACGCTCAAAGTTCAATAGATGAGATAATTGATTCGATAGAAGGTGTAAAAGGAAAGTTATCAAATGATCAGACGCTGATTATTCTTTTAAATAAAGAAGATAAGGTAGAATTGAACTACAACAACGAATTACTTGCTAAAATAAAGTCAATATACCCAAAATTAAATGCATTAGCTATTTCGGCAAAAAATGGTCATCATATAGAACACCTGACAACCGAATTAATCAGCATTGGCCTTCATAGGCAACCTGAAACCGATGAGGTGATCATAACAAATGTTCGACACTACGATTCTCTCCTTAGAACAAAGGAAAACCTTGAAGAAGCAATAGCAGGACTCGACAACAATCTAAGTGGTGATTTACTTGCTATCGATATTAGGCAAGCTATCCATTACCTAGGCGAAATAACTGGTGAAATAACTACAGATGAGATACTTGGACACATATTTTCCAAGTTTTGCATCGGGAAATAACAAAAAAAACGAGGCTAAATGCCTCGTTTTTAATAAAGTATTATATTCTTTCCTAGAAAATGTATGTAATCCCAAATTTTCCACCGGAAAAAGCGCTGCCACTCCCAAGTTCAAGATTTAAACCAAAATTCTTTGTAAAGAAGTAACGACCACCAACTTGCGCATTAATTCCTAGACCCGAACTACCACTTCCCTCATAGTTCGACGACGATGACCAAATATAAAAACCAAGGCTTAATCCAGCGTAGAAATCGAAGTTACTAGGCATATTGAGTATTCTATTAAAATGGTAGTTACCATTTCCAGCAAAACCAAAAATTGTATGGTGGTAGTTCTCTCCTGCCCATCTATCAGTATAAGTCCTGAAAGATCCCTCAAAACCTACTGTGATATCTTTATAAATTCCAAAATCCATTCCTGCATAAATTGGAATACCCCAACCAGAAAAACCCACACCAGCATTAACCTGTTTTTGCCCTTTTACAAGAGGTGCTTGAGCATTTACTGCTATAACAGCAAAAATCGAAAGAAGTAATACCAAACTTAATTTTCTCATAGTAATTAATTATTTATTAGGTTATTAATTAGTTGCACAAAAAGTTTCGTTCATTATAATAATATTAATGCTTACTGTAAAAAACTTGACCCCCTCGATTCAACAATTCGTATAAAATTCTCAACAGATCGATCGTAACCTTTTTCAATATCTTTTGGGAAATAGCATGCTGGAACTTCACCATTTCTTCGATGATACGAAATGCAATCGCAGCAAACACCATGCTTACCACATGGGTATGAACAATTACAATTCTTTGAGTTCAATTCCTTTTTACAATCCATTTTAAATTTATCTACACAAAGCAATTTATATGCCAATTAACCAGAGCCTAAAGTCCTAAAAATATATCCTGATAATAAGATAAGTAAGAGAATGCTTCCTCTGTCACTTTGTCAAGATTACTTCCCTCGCGCTTAATAAACTTTTTGCTAGTGTGATCAAAAGTAACATAAGAGCTATCAGCAACAAACCCAAAACCATCGTTAAACACATAGTAAGCAAAAGGCTTATATCCATTAGATAGGATATTCCTTGAAAGTTTAAATTTTCTAGTATCAAAACCAAACTGAGTAAGAAGCGTTGCGGCAAGATCAACCTGAGAACAAGTTGAGTTTACAATCATTGGATCAGTTGATATAGCTCCACCTAGCCATAACATTGGAATTTTGAATTTATTTATTGAGTAATTAGGGTCTTTCCCAGGATAACGATGTCCATGATCTGCAATCAGTATGAATAAAGTATTTTTGTACCACTCCCTAGTTTTGGCTTGATTGAAAAAGTTGCCAATACAGCTATCGGTATAGTTAACAGAACTTAAAAACTTTGTTTGCTCATCAGTTCCTGTAAACTTAGGTTTTCTGGGGATCTCAAATGGTTCATGGCTGGTGAGAGTAAAAAACATCTTGAAGAAAGGTGTTTTTGCTGAGTCACAATCAACAAGCAGACGGTTAAACATATACTCATCGTGTACTCCCCATTTTGAATTACGGTATGATTTAGGAAAATCGTCCTGAGTAATCAGTTTTCTGAACTTTGAAGAGTATAGGTAAGAGCGAATGTTTGCAAAATCGGGATTACCACCATAATAAAAAGTAGTTTTATACCCAACACTATCAAACACTCCGCTGATTGTAGCAAGTTTTTGCGATTTCAATGGATATTTAATGATAGATTTTGTAGACTGTGCAGGGAAACCGCTTATTGTTGCTACAATCCCCTTATCGCTTCTAT
>Ga0209098_1004371_pt1 | contig 11068 bp, 7 predicted proteins | sample AD_JPNHW1_MetaG_FD_184429 | JGI IMG/M metagenome (GOLD analysis project Ga0209098, IMG submission 184429) | Active sludge microbial communities of municipal wastewater-treating anaerobic digesters from Japan - AD_JPNHW1_MetaG (SPAdes) (version 2) | ecosystem: Engineered > Bioreactor > Anaerobic >... | reverse complement strand
CCGGCAAGGTGTTTTGCGGTCGCATCGTGCCGCAAAGCATTTAAATGCGATATCGGAGAGAGGGGGATTCGAACCCCCGATACCTTGCGGTATAACGGTTTTCGAGACCGCCCGATTCAGCCGCTCTCGCATCTCTCCAAAAAGGAAAACTACTTTTCCTCTGTAAAAAAAAGCTGTCTTGGGAGACAGCCTTATGAGACTAAGTGGGTTCGAACCACCGGCCTTCAGATCCGCAATCTGACGCTCTATCCAGCTGAGCTATAGTCTCGTGATCGGAGCAGGGGGGATTCGAACCCCCGAAACCCTTTTGGGGTTTAACTCCTTAGCAGGGAGCCCGATTCGGCCTCTCTCGCACCGCTCCAAGGATTTTTCAAAACTTGTCTGAGTTGGCTAACCCGGAGCAGGGGGGATTCGAACCCCCGAAACCTTTCGGTTTAACGGTTTTCAAGACCGCCTCCTTAAGCCACTCGGACACCGCTCCAAAAAAGTGTTCTTCACAATACCGTAATCGGAAACCCGTGTCAAGAAGGCGCGCGAAGGCGGGGACTAATCCACGAGCCTCGTCCTGAGATGCTTAAAGAAGAGCTCGTCGACGTCGGTGCGAAGCGTGACGCCGAACGCGGGGATCGAACTGCCCGGCTCGATGGTCCGATAGAGATGGAGCGGAGGCTCTCGATACGCGAAACTGGTACGATCGTTAATCCACCAATCAAGCACGCGCAAAATCTCAAGCGTATAGCGGATCAGCGTCGCGTTGGTCTTCATCCTCGAGTGCTTGCCGCCGCACAATGCGTCGATGCGCCGGGACAGCGGGTTCGCGATGTCGAACTTATACGGGTCCCAAGGATTGATCACGCCGGGAACCGCAGCGCCGGAGGCCTCGCTCTCGGGAGGGGCGTCCTGGATCGCCTCGTTATACCGTTCGAGCACGCGACGAAGCCGCGCGACCCGCACGTAAAACGGCGCCAAGCGATCGTCCTTCATGAATCGCGCGGACCCGTACATCTGGATGTCGAAGTGTGGCAGGAACATCGACTTGATGACGGTATACATGTTCGAGAGGAGCTTTCGTCCGTACGGCGTTTTGTGAAAGTCCGGCTGGGTGTAGATCTGGTGGGTAAAGGCTTTCAACTCCACGCTCAGGCTCTTTTCGAAAACGACTTCCTGGTACCGAATCCAATCCTCAAGGATCTTGTTGATATCCTCAATGTCTTCCTGCACGGAAAGGGGAACGAGCGGTTCGAACTTGATAAGCCTGAGCCCCTGAAAGAGCTCCTCGAGAATCCAAAAAAGGATGAAGGTCTGATGGAGCGGATTCTCCGGCGATAGCTGCGTGAACCCGTCGTTGAGCTGAAGCATCGATTGATAGTACGCGCAGAAATCAGGCATGGTCTCGAGCTCGTCCCATCCGGCCTCGGGAAAGAGTTGCCCAAGGAGCTCAAGTCCCTCGGCAACCTCGCTCGGGTATGGCTCCGAGGGCGCGGCCGCCACGACCTTGGGCTCGGGGCGTTTCGCGACGGGCTCGACCGGCTCAGTCTCGAGGTCCTTCGCGACGAGAACCTCGGACGGCTGGACTCTGAGCCAGGAAAGGACCTTTGACCCATTCGCGAAGAACAGCTGATGGCTCGACAGCATCGAGCGGGAGGTCATTCGAAGCACGAGCGGGTAAAGCCCGGGAAAGACGTTCTCGAAGATATAGTTCCATTCGTGGATGGCGCCGGCGACGTGAGCCTTGAGCGCCTCGGGATCGGCGGGGACGACGCTATTCATGATAAAGGCATAGGTCTGCCGATACTCGCGGGTAACGCCCGCGGCCCCCAGGTAGAAAACCTTGATCAGCGACTGATAGAGCAACCGGATGAAGGGGCAAAGCTGACTTACCGAGACCTCATGGCTATTCGCCTGCAACCCGGAAAGGATGGAGCTTAAGCGGCGAAGGTCGATCGCGCAGACGATCGCCATAAAGCGCGCGGCCACGGGATCTTCCTTCTCAAGGCGCGCGATAAACGCCTCGTTGTCCCCGTACGGAAGCATCTTGAGGGTAGAGGCGACGCAGTTCTGAAGATGCCCAAGATAATCGTTGAGCGTGTACAAGAGAAAGTCGGGGTTCACCCGATCGGTCTTATCGGCATGCATAAAACCGGTAGGTTGTTTGATACGATAGCGCTTGTCAGCCATCAGCTGATTAATCGCCAGGAGTTCCTTCTCGGGAAGGGACGGGAGCAGGCCCGCCTCAAGGGATTCGTTTTCTGCCATCACGTTTTTTCCTCAAATACGTAAAAGAACTTTTTTACCGATGCCGGGGAAGCCCCTAAGCTCAATCTTTTCGCCGTCGCTGGTAAGGAGCGTTCCCTCATAGAGCCCATACACCGTATGATAGTCGGTCCGGACGATAAAAGCACTCAGTTGGCGCTGGCTGTCGGATATCGGGGTAAACACGAGGTCAACCATGCTCTCGGTATCCTGGATAACCCACTCGCCCGAGACCCCGTAGGGGCGCGTGATCTTGACCGGCGGCAGGGGATACGCCTTTCCCTCGATAAAGAGGACGTTGTCGTTATACCGGGCATCGTCGTTCGAGAGCGGATTCCCGAGCTGAAACGAGACCATGCGCCCCGCGAGGCGCCCAAGCCCGATCATCTTGCTCATCTTGGTCCTGAGGCCGAAATGGGCTTTGCGAATATCGAAGAACCCGACGCCGTTTTCCGGGCTGATGTGATAGTCATCATACCCCGTCCCGATCGAACCCGAAAGCGGTGCGGTCATGAGATACGAGACCTGGCATCGCCGCCTCACGCGATACGGAACGACGGCCGAAAGCTCCGCGAATCCCGGGAGCGAGAGATCCATCTCGAGCCGACCCTCGCACGGCGGACGGGCATCTGAGCCAAGGAAGTCGAAATCCGCGACAAACCGCCGCCTTGCGAGACGCGCATTGATCCGTACCAAGCGCCGATGGGTTCGGCACGCGGTCATGCTGTTCGAAAAATCAACGGGGACCTTCATGAGACCGGGGGGCAGGATACGCCGATAGGCGATCCGGTGGCAGGTCTTGCGGTTCCAGAGGGTCGTTTCCATAAACGAGAAATAGCCCGCGTCGAAAAGCTCTATTTCGCCGATATTGTTGTCGTCGCAGAACGCGAAGCGCATGATCCCCATAATCCGGAAGTTGGTCGCGATCGAAGGAAGGGGAAGGCTGGTAAACGGGTGCTTAAGGCCGCGTATATCGAATTTCTTGAATACCCCGGAAAAGGTGCCGAAGACCGGCTTACCGTTTATCACGGGGAAATCTGGCGCCGGAAGAATTTCTCTGGTATACAAAAACCACCTCGTGCGAGAAATTATACCATTGATTGCGCTTGCAGAATAGCACCAATCGGTCTATCCTTTTCCCATGAGCATATCACTGTATTCCTTAGGCGCCGCCGAGGAAGTTACCGGCTCCAAGCACGTGCTTGAAGTCGATGGGCACTCGATCCTCATCGATTGCGGGGCTTTCCAAGGCATCCGCGCGATAGCCGACCAGAAAAACCGAAATTTCGACGTCCCCGCAGACAAGCTCGAGGCGGTAATCCTGACCCATGCCCATTACGACCATTGCGGCCTTTTGCCGATGCTCGGGCTCAACGGGTTTAAGGGTAACATATACTCGACCCCCGCGACGCGAGACCTCGCGAACCTCATCATGATGGATTCCGCGCACATCCAGTCGCGCGACGCAGAGTTCTGGACCAAGCACGCGGCGAAGCGCGGCGAGACCTTCGACTGGAAGCCGCTGTTCGACGAAGCCGACGTCGTCGCGATCACCAACCAGTTCGTGACCGTCTCGTACGGTAGGCCGACCTGGGTGACGCCGAACGTCAAACTCGAGTTCTTCGACGCGGGCCACATCCTCGGCTCGGCGATGGCGGTGCTCACCGTGCGGGAAAGCGACGGCAAGGAGACGAAGATCGCGTATACCGGCGACCTTGGGCGAAAGGGCAAGGCGATCATCCGCGACCCCGAACTCCTCCCTCCCGTCGACTACATGGTCCTTGAGAGCACCTACGGAGACCGCCTCCACGAGAGCACCGACGACGCGCTCGCGATGCTCGCCGAGGTCGCGCAAAAGGCGATCAAGACCGAGGGGAAGATCATCATCCCGGCGTTCGCCATCGAGCGAACCCAGGAGCTCGTGTACTATTTCCACACCCTCGTCGACAAAAAGATCATCCCGGAAATCCCGATATACGTCGACTCGCCGATGGCCGTCAACGCGACGAGCATCTTCCAGATCCATCCCGAGTGCTACGATAGCGCGACGCACGACGCGTTCCTCAAGCACCACAAGAACCCGTTCGGATTTAACTCGCTCCGCTTCGTCACGAGCGTCGACGAGTCGAAGTCGCTCAACAAGTTGACGGGCCCGATGATCATCATCAGCGCCGATGGCATGTGCGAGGCGGGGCGCATCACCCATCACCTCGCGAGGAACATCAGCGATCCCCGGACGCAGATCCTCCTTGTCGGGTACATGGCCGAGCATACCCTTGGGCGCAGGCTCCAAAACCGCGAGCTCGAGGTAAAGATCATGGGCGAATGGCACCCGGTCCGCGCCGAGATCACCCAGATCAACGCGTTCAGCGCGCACGCCGACTATCGCGAGGCGACCGACTGGCTTAAGGCGATGGACACCTCGACGCTCAAGAAGATCTTCATGGTGCATGGCGAACCCGACGTGCAGGTCGTCTTCAAGGACCATCTGGAAGAATCGGGCTTCCCGAACGTGCAGATCGTTAAATACGGCGAGACCTACGAAGTATGAGGATAGTCACCGGCTTTCACGCCATTGAGGAAGAGCTCCGCGCGATCGAGGACGCGGGCAACGGAAAAAAGGACGGGCCCAAGGCAGGCGAGAAATCGACGGCGGGCATCCGCGTCGAATTCGCGAAGCCCGGCCCACGCGTCAAGAAGATCATCGCGAGCGCCGCCGCGCTCGGCATTCCCGCGAGGGAGTCGTCCGCAGAGGCGCTCGACTCGCTCGTCAAGGCGCTCCCGCCGACCGCGCGCGACCATCGCGGCGTCGTCATGGTCATGGAAAACGCGGAGGCGAAGGCGCCCCTCCGGCTCGAGGACGCCGTGGCCGAGCTCAAGACCAAGGACAGCGCCCTCGTCGTCGTCCTCGACTCCATAACCGACCCGCACAACGTCGGCGCGATCATCCGAAGCGCGGACCAATTCGGCGTTGACCTCGTTATCCTCCCCGAGCATCGGGGCGCGACCGACTTCGAGGTCATCTCCCGCACGAGCGCGGGCGCCGCTTCCTGGGTGCCGACGGTCCTCGCGACGAACCTCGTGCGCGCCGTCGAGGCGCTCAAGGACGCGGGCTTCTGGGTATACGGGGCGGACGCGGGGGGAACCTCCGCGCCGACGGTCCGAATCGCGGAAAAGGCGGTTCTCGTCATGGGCAGCGAGGGATCCGGCATCGCGCGGCTCCTCCGCGAAAAATGCGACGAGATCGTCTCGATCCCGACCCGCGGGCGATTGGACAGCCTCAACGTTTCCGTCGCCGCGGGCGTGCTCCTCTACGAGATCAGGCGACCCCGCCAGGACTGATAAACCGCAACCGTTGCGCGGCGTCGAGCTAGCCGCTGCGCGATGGCGAGCGACAGCCCTTATCGCATGCAACCTTTCCGAGCCTTCGGCCGTCTAACCGTGCAAAGAAGGAACGGAAAAATCATGAATAAACTCCCCAAGCCATATAAACTCGACGAGGAAATCGCGAACGCCATAACCCACGGAATCGGCACCTTCGCCGCGATCGCCGGCCTCGTTGTTCTTGTCGTCCACGCGACCCTCTTCGCGCCCCAGGGGCAGCGCGGCTACTATATCGCCGCGCTCAGCGTCTTCGGCGCGTCGGCGATATTCCTCTATCTCGTCAGCACGCTGTACCATTCACTCCTCACCACGCGCGCGTACCCCGTTTTCGAGCGCCTCGACCATTCGGCCATCTACGTCTTGATCGCCGGCACCTACACGGCGTACTGCCTCACCGCACTTCGCGGCTCGGTCGGCTGGTGGATATTCGCGCTGATCTGGGGGCTCGCCGCGGCGGGCATCTCCCTCTACGCCGTGTTCGGCAGTAGGCTCCGCGTCGTTTCGGTCTTTACCTACATTTTGATGGGATGGATCATCGTCGCGGCGGCAAATCCCCTGCGGGCGGTCATATCGTCCTTAAGCTGGAAGCTTCTCCTCGCGGGGGGAATCGTGTACACCGCGGGCGCCGTCGTATACGGGCTCAGGAAGGTTCGCTGGACGCATCCTATCTGGCACCTTTTCGTCATGGGCGGAACCGCCCTTCACTTCTTCTCCGTGCTCTATAGTTTTTAAGGCGCGAACGCGCGCGGCAAGCTTCGCGCCGAGAGGAATCCCGCGACCGTGCTCAGTCCTCGCTGACGACGACCATGTTCTTCCCGCTTCGCTTGCCCTCGTACAGGGCCTCGTCGGCGTGGATGATGATGCTGTCGATCGACCCGCCGCGAAACTGGCAAAGGCCGAGCGTCACGGTCACCGTCACGCTCGTCACGCCGTCGTTGATCGGCGCGTCGCTCACGACGCGCCGAATCTTCTCGGCGACCCCGCGAGCTCGCACGATGTCGCAATTCCTGATAACGAGCAAAAACTCCTCCCCGCCCCAGCGAAACAGGAGATCCTCAACGCGCAGGATCGAGACGGTTCGGGAGGCGATCTCCCGAAGCACGACGTCGCCGAACACGTGCCCGTAGGTGTCGTTCACCTGCTTAAAGTCGTCGATGTCGAACATCGCGATCACGAAGCCCTGCCCGTTCCGCTCATAGTCGGCGATAAGCTGGCTCATCCGGCTGAGCATGCTCCGCCGGTTTAAAAGCCCGGTCAGGGCATCGGTCTCCGAGATAACAAGGAGCTCTCGGTGCCGGCGCGTCGTCTCGGCCGTTTCGCGGGAAATCAGGATAAACGATAACAGGGAACCGCCGAGGGTCAGGAGCACGAGGAGGATAATCACGTAGGTATAGAGCCTCACGATCGAAAAGGCCTCGTTCGCGTCCTGCTCAACGACGACGGTCCACCCGAGCCCGGGAATCTTCGCGTAGGAAGCAAGGACCAGGCGTCTATCTCCGGGCATTGAGTAAAAACCGGAGACATAGCGGTTCTCTATCGCGTTTTTCACGACGGGATTCTTGGAAAAGTCACGGAGCGTCCATTCAACCCTTCCATCCTTATCCTTTGCCTCGATGCCGGGAGAAATATCCGGATGCGCGAGCAGGTTTCCCGCCGCGTCGACGAGATACACCTTCCCCGTTTTTCCGTACGCAAGGCTCTTGATGAAAAAGCTTAAGGTTTCCAGGCTGATATTCGCGTAGAGTATGCCGCTGAGTTCCTTCTTGTCGTTAACGACACCGACCGAGATCGAAATGGCCGGGACGTTCCCCGGCTGGGAGATAAACGCGTTGGCGATGTAGCTCGGGACGGAGCCTTGCCTATCCCAATTCCGATATCGGGCAACCGTCTCCTGGGCCCATTCTCGGTACATATACCCGCGCTCATACTGATCCTCGGTCAGGGCGTTTTGGGCCTGAAAAGGCTCGAGAAGGACGGGCCGCGCCGTATCGGGGGTTAACAGGGCGAAAAAGCGAAAGGCGGGGTAATGCGCGAGCGCGGTATCGAGAAATCGCCGCTGCGCGAGCGCCGACGACGAGGGAACCCCGCGCGAGGCGCGCTCGGCCTCGCCAAAAAACGAAGAGTCCCGAATCACGTCGGATTCCGCCATCGTCGAGAGAAACGCCTGTTTTTGGGCGAAAAAGTCGTCTATATACTTCACGGAAAGGCTTACCATTATCCGCTGCTCGTTGAGGTATACCCGCTTGAGGGAGATGAAAAAAACCACCGGAAAGACGATTCCGAGAATCATGACCATAAAAACCACGAGCCAGACGAGGATGATGACGATGCCGATAATCCGCGAGTTTTTATTTGATGAGTCGCTTTTCACCATATGCCAAGTATAGGGTCGACCACCGAAAAAGTAAAATTCCGCCGTATCCTTGTCACGGAAACGGGCTTGCGGATATACTGCCTTTTATGGAAAACATGAGACGAACCGTCACCTGCGGCGATCTCCGCAAGGAACATGACGGAAAAACCGTTATATTGAATGGATGGGTCCACCGCAAGCGCGATCACGGCGGGATTTCCTTTATTAACCTTCGTGACCGCTACGGACTCACCCAGGTCGTCGTCGACGCTGACGCGCCCCAGGCGCTCGCGGCCATCGCCGCGGACCTCAAGATGGAATACTGCATCGCGGTCGAGGGCGTCGTGCGTACCCGCCCCGACTCGATGGTCAACAAGGACATGCCGACCGGCGCGATCGAGGTCGTCGCCAAGAACATCGTCGTCCTGAACAAATCGGAGACCCTTCCCTTCGTCATCGACGAAAAAACGAACGCGAACGAGGATCTCCGCCTGAAATACCGCTACCTGGATCTCCGCTCGGGCCAGATGCAGCACCATCTCGCCCTCCGCTCGAAGGTTTCCTTCGCGACGCGGCAATACCTCGTCTCCAAGGGCTTCTACGAGCTCGAGACCCCGACCTTCATCGCGTCGACCCCGGAAGGCGCCCGCGACTACCTCGTGCCGTCCCGGCTCTATCCCGGTAAGTTCTACGCCCTCCCCCAGTCGCCGCAGCTCTACAAGCAGCTCCTCATGGTCTCCGGGTTCGACAAGTACTTCCAGATCGCGCGCTGCTACCGCGACGAGGACGCGCGCGGCGACCGCCAGCCCGAGTTTACCCAAGTCGATATCGAGATGAGCTTCGTAAACCGCGAGGACATCCTGAACCTCATCGAGGGGCTCATGGCCCACATCTTCAAGGAAACCCTCGGCGTGACGCTCCCCGCCAAGTTCAACCGCATCGCCTACGACGACTCGATCGACCTCTATGGCTCCGACAAGCCCGAGCTCCGCTTCGACATGAAAATGCAGAACGGCGCCTTCCTCGCCGAGCTCGGAACCTTTCAGGCGTTCAAGGACGCCGTCGCCGCGGGCGGCAAGGTTAAGGCGCTCGTCGTTCCCGGCGTCGCCGAAAAGTACAGCCGAAAGCTCATCGAGGACCTTGAGTCCACCGCGAAAATCTACAAGGCGAAAGGACTCGGCTGGATGAAGGTAAACGCCGGTGCCGACGGTAAGCCCGTTCTCGAGGGCGGCATCTCCAAGTTCTTCGAGGGCAAAACCGCGGACGTCTGCGGCAAGCTCGGCGCGAAGGCCGGGGATCTCCTCCTCTTCGTCGCCGACCCCAAGGCGAAGATCGCCTGCACCGCGCTCGGCGCCGTCAGAACCCGACTCGGAAAGGACCTTAACCTCTGCGAGGAAGGGCGCTACGAGTTCGCCTGGATCGTCGACTTCCCGATGTTCGAGTGGAACGAGGAAGAGAACAAGTGGGACACCGCCCATCATATGTTCACCTGGCCCCAGGAAAAATACCACGCGACCCTCGAGTCCGACCCGGGCAGCGTAAAGGGAGACCTCTACGACCTCGTCCTCAACGGCTACGAGCTCGCCTCTGGGTCCCTCCGCATCCACGATCCCGAGCTCCAGAAAAAGATCTTCAAGATCGTCGGGTTCAGCGAGGAAGAGGCCCAAAAGCGGTTTGGCTTCCTCACCGACGCCTTTAAGTTCGGCGCGCCGCCCCACGGGGGAATCGCCCCGGGACTCGACCGCCTCGTCATGCTCATGGCGGGCGAGACCTCCATCAAGGAAGTCATCGCGTTCCCGAAAAACAGCTTCGCGATCAGCCCGATGGACGACTGCCCGAGCGAGGTAGACCAAAAGCAGCTGAACGAACTGCATTTGAGCATTGTAAAGTAAAAGAAGAAATTCGATACTGTATGTATGGCTACTGACGGAGACAACGAAGGGAAAAAACGCCCCCCTCAGGGGGATTCGGTCGGCGTACTTATTGACTCCGTCAGCGGTTTCTTTAACCGCCGCGCAATCGCCTGCCTCATCGACGCGGCAGACGAACGCGGCCTCCACCTCGTATTCTATTTCGGGGGCTATATCGAACGCGGGCGAGAATGCGGCGCAAGCTCCTACGCATACACCCTTCCCGACCCGGAAATGCTCGACGCGCTCATCGTATTCCCGCATAATATTTCGCCCTATAGCCCCGAATCGGTTTTCCAGACGATTCTCACCCGCTGCAAAGACCTTCCGATCTATTCCTTTTTCGGCGACCTCCCTTCGACCTTCAGCGTCATCGCGAACGAAGATCCCGCAATAAAGGAACTCGCGCGGCACATCGCGGAGACGCACGCCTATCGGAAGGTCTCGATCCTCTCCGGTCCCGATTCCCCGGAAAGCCTTTCCCGGTACCGACGCGACAGAATCGTCGAACTGTTAGGGGAACGCGGTATAACCGTCGCTCCGGAAGCGATCGCCGACGGGGACTTCACCATGGAAAGCGGAAGGCAAGCAGCCAGGAAGCTACTTTCCGACGGACAAACCATACCCGACGTACTCGTGTGCCTGAACGACGAGATGGCGATCGGGGCCGCCCGCGAGTTTCTCAACAAGGGCATCTCCGTGCCGGAAGACATCGCCATCACGGGTTTTGACGACGTCGAGGAAGGATCCTCGCTCGCCGCCCGTCTTTCGAGCGTGAGTTTCCCGATCTGGGAAATGACCGCCGCGCTGCTCGATCGCGTTGCCTCGGATTTATCGGGAACGACGACCTACGAAAGCGAGAAGATTCGTTTCAACGCGAGCTTCGTCATCAGGGAGTCATGCGGCTGCACATCGCGCATGGCGCAAGCGCACGCGACGCTGCAAAGTACAGAATCTCGCGAGCCGCAGCCCATTAAGGCGCAATGGGGCGAAACGAGAAAGATAAACGCGCTCAGACGCAACCTTGAGGACATCCTCGAGAAAAGCATCGCCACGCGGGACCCCGCGCAATTCATGGCCTTTATCCAGCGGGCAATCCGAGAGCTTACCCATACGGGAGACCTTGACGCCTCGTTCATCGACCTCTTCACGACGCAATGGACGATAT
>Ga0209098_1004367_pt1 | contig 11074 bp, 8 predicted proteins | sample AD_JPNHW1_MetaG_FD_184429 | JGI IMG/M metagenome (GOLD analysis project Ga0209098, IMG submission 184429) | Active sludge microbial communities of municipal wastewater-treating anaerobic digesters from Japan - AD_JPNHW1_MetaG (SPAdes) (version 2) | ecosystem: Engineered > Bioreactor > Anaerobic >... | reverse complement strand
TTTTGCCTAAGCCGCAGGTAGAATAAAAACCCGTGGCAGGGGCCAGCATAACGGTCTGATTGTTATATTCAAAGTCTTCGAGCAGCCACTGGCAAAATTTGTCAGAGTCATCGATAGGCAGACGTGCCACGGCATAGAAAGCTCCCTTAGGGTTGGGACAAAAACAGCCGGGCATTTTATTAATGGCTCCAACAACAATGTTTCTACGCGCAATATATTCTGCCATCACATTGTCAAAATATTCTTGCGGCGTATCAATAGCTGCTTCGGAAAGTACCTGCCCGAAAGTTGGCGGGCTCAACCTGGCCTGGGCAAATTTCATGGCAACATTATATACTTCTTTGTTGCGGGTGATAAATACTCCTATTCTGGCTCCACAGGCGCTGTAGCGTTTTGATACGGAATCAAGCAGCACCACATTGTTCTCGAGGCCTTTCAGGTTCATAACCGAAAAATGTTTTGCACCTTCATAGCAAAATTCACGGTACACCTCGTCGGAAAACAGATACAGGTCATGTTTGATTATCAATTCGCGTAATTCCAACAGTTCCTCTTCGGAATATAAATACCCCGTTGGGTTGTTGGGATTACAGATCAGAATGGCCTTTGTTTTTGGTGTGATAAGTTTTTCAAACTCTGCAATCGGAGGTAATGCAAAGCCATTTTCGATGTTTGATATCACGGGTTTTATCACCACGCCAGCCGTAAGCGCAAATCCGTTGTAGTTGGCGTAAAATGGTTCGGGAATAATAACTTCATCGCCGGGATCGAGGCATGTCATAAAGGCAAACAATATGCCTTCGGAGCCGCCGCAGGTTACTATCATCTGGTTTTCGTTTACATCAATACCCCAATGTCTGTAATACTCAACAAGTTTTTTGCGGTACGACAATATCCCTGCAGAATGGCTGTATTCCACCACTTTGATAGGGGTGTTTTTTAATACATCCATTGCTCCATGAGGAGTTTCGATATCGGGTTGTCCGATGTTGAGATGGTAAACTTTGCGTCCTTTACGTTTTGCTTCGTCGGCAAAGGGAACAAGTTTTCGGATGGGTGACGCCGGCATGGCCAGGCCTTTTGTTGAAATTTTTGGCATAGTGTTTTGTTTTAAAATAAAAAAACCGGTAATAAATTACCGGTACAAATGTTTAACTTTTTTTTGGATAAAAGAAATATTATTTCTTTTTGTTGCAAAGTTTCTTAGTTGGCTTTGGCATTAACCGTTCCTTTGATGATAAGAGTAACATTTGCATTGGTTGCGTTTGATATTACGGTTATCGTTTTGCTGAAAGTGCCGACGTTATTGGTGTTGTATCCAACTTTTATTTCTCCGCTCTGACCCGGCAGTATGGGTTCTTTGCTCCATGTAGGAGTGGTGCAGCCGCATGATTTTCTAACATCAGATAAGATCAGGGGCTCGTTGCCGGTGTTTTTAAATTTGAAAACACAATCTCCATTGGCACCCTGAACTATTGTGCCATAATCATGTTCGAGGCTTTCAAAAGTAATTTCAGGACCTGCGGCTTTGGCGTCACTTTTTGTTGTACTTGCTGTCTGTGCGTTTGAGGCAAAGACTGCTAACATTACGAATGCGAAAATTAAAGATATTTTTTTCATGTTATTAAATATTTAGGTTGTTGGTTGGTTTATTAATTTGAATTAGGGGTAGGCGTGAAGCCCTGATTGACCTGTTTCTCTGGTAAAACCTCGTTGGGTTTTTGCAATACGTTTCCTTTGATGGCCAACGTTAGGCTGGGCTCAGAAACGGCATTGGAAATCACAATGATTTGTTTGCTGATAGTGCCTATCCTTTTGGTGTCATAGGTTACCTTTATCGATGCGCTCTGGCCTGGAAGTATAGGGTCTTTGGGCCAGCTGGGCACTGTACAGCCACAAGATGAACGAACACTCGATAGCACCAGGGGTTCATCACCGGTGTTTTTAAACTTAAAATCGCAACTGCCATCACCGCCCTGATAAATGGTGCCATAGTCGTATTCTGTATTATCAAACTTTATGGATGGACCTTTGTTTTGAGAAAAAGTGCTGACAGAAATAAGAATTACACTGAAAAAAATGAATACTGCCTTTTTCATACGCATCATGAATTTGAATTACAAAATTACAATTTTTTTTTATTTTATCACAACGGTTTCAAATATAATGCCAAAATCAAAAAATCTAAACGAAAGTTTGGTTAGTTTATTGGGTATTCTGAATTATATTTTCATGGTGTATAATTTTTTGTATTCCGAAAGGTCTTTAGATTTATATAAAAAATAAACTATGCCATCATGAATTTTTACGTTCTCAATAAATACAAAATCAGGAATATCAGTAGTTTGCACTACATGGCCATCAAATGAACTTATTTCTTTTAGTTTGGATATTCCTTTTTCTCTGAATATTCCGTAGATCTTCATTCTGGCATAATCAATTATAATATTATCAAGGAATCCCTTGCTTTGGTGTAGCGCTATGTTTATTTCTCCTGTGGCTTCGGGGGTGTCTGCAGCCAGCCTGTATTTTTCCAATTTTGATTCCAAAAAATTGAATAGTAGTATGGTGTCCTGTATCTTAATTAGCGGTGCATATATTGGCCGGTTAATAATCAATTCCTGAAACCTGAGGTCTTCTTCTTTTCCGTCAAAATAAACCCCACGGCGGTTGGCATTGATGGCTATCCTGTCGCAAATGTGGCGAAAGCAGTTTAATTGGTCTGTCTCATTTTGGTAACTGTAATAATTCAGCGTCTGGTTGTTGTCCTGAAATTGCCGCAAAAAAAATACGGAGCCCATGCTGCTAACAATGGTTTTGTTAATTTGTTCGAAATCTTCTCTGTCGCCCTGGTAACAAAGGCTGATTTCGTTGCTGTCGCTTACCAGCTCATAGAAACTTGTTTTGGTTAAGAAACATACTTTTTCATCAAAATCTCTGCAAAGTTTTTCAGGCCTGCTCACCGGCAGTACGTCAAGTATGTCGCCCTGACGGTTGATAAGGAGAAGTTTGGGTAAGAAGATACTCTGTCTTTCATAGGCAAGCATAATGATGTTTTCTCCCGAAAATTCGTAATCCATAACCTGATAACTCATGCCCGGCATCAGGTCGAGAGGTTTGCTGGCTCTTATTTCGAGCGATGACAGGTCGTATGATCTGGAACTTATTTTAATTTCAGAAAGGGCTTTTCCGCTCACCTTGCACTTTTTGGTGTTGTATGAAAGACAGCAAACCTCTACCCAACAATCATTAGCTGATGACGCGAAGGAGAAAAAGCCATTTTTGTCAGTACTGGTTTTTAAAGCAAAACCTTCAGTTACAATTTCTGCATTTTCCACCGGTAGCGAGGTGAGCGAATCAAAAACGTAGCCCCTAATGGTGAAAACCTCTTGTCCCGGCACGTAATAATGTGCAAGGATAAGCATTGTTATTACTATGGTCAGGCTCCGGTTCATAGGTATTAAAAATTTCTGTACCACATAGCAGGTGCTGTTTTGTTTCTATTATTTGTGTCAACGGTTGAAAAAACTTTTGGTTTCTATAACTACGCATCCTCCGGTAAAATCACCATAGTTGGCAGGTACGCCGCCGGTGTATATGGCTATGCTGCCGATGGCTCCCGATGGGATGTGGGCCTTGTTGTCCATGGATTTTACCCCATCTACAATATAAACAAAATTGTCGTTTCTGGCACCCCTGAAATACAATTCACCCTGTTCGTCGCTATAAACATCGGAGTTCAGCTTGCTGATAACTCCCGACAGGTCTCTCTTTCCGGGGATATCCTGATATTCTTCTGGCCTGATAATTGTCAGTGGGTCAGGCCTGATCAGCGGGTCTCTGTAGTCACGGATAACGGCCATAGAATCATCCAGCGTTATGCCAATGTTTCCGAGGTAGGTGTCTTCCACAAAGGTAATCTTGCCGGGATTAACAATGATGTCTTTGACAATGGTGGTCTGATAGCCCATGGAAGAAATTTTAATGGTATAAATGCCCGAATTCAGTGGCTTAATAATGTAGTTGCCGTCTGGATCGGTCTGGCAGCCGATGTTTGCCTGGCCAGTGGTTACCACCACCATAGCTCCGAACAGTGCTTCATTGTTGCCTTCATCAAACACTTTTCCTCTGATGGTCCCTGTGCTTTGTCCTGCCGCGTGGGCAAGCAGGAGCATAATTGCTACGCAAAAAGTTACTAGTTTTTTCATGAGATTTGATTTTGTGGGTTAGTACTTCTTTTACTGGTTTAGCGTTGTACTAAATTTCCTATATTTCAAGCGCTGTTTTGTGTCTTTGTCAGCATGTGGTGCCCTGCAAAAAGTTACCGGCAGAAAAACAGAAGTTAACGGTTACAGAGAAATAATGCTGGTGGTACGTGGGTTAAAAATTAGTTAAGCTGTAAAATAATAAGCTAAGTTGCTTACTTTTACACAACATTATATATTCTAAAAATCTTTTATGAAAAAATTCTTTGCGGTATTTGTTCTTTCCACCTTTATATCTTTTGTTGGGTTTTCGCAGATATACGAGGGCGTTCATGCTCAAAAATATGTTACAGGGAGTAAATTGGTTCGCCTTGCCGGCCAGAATGAAAATCCCACATTTATAAGGTACAGCCCACAGAATGAGCCATCGTTTAAGAATTTGGACTCTTGGCTCAAAACCACTTTTAATATCAAATCCAATATGGGCTTTAAGCTCATAGGTAGCGAAAAGGACAAACTGGGGTTTACCCATTATCGGTACAGACAAACAACAGACGGTATCCCGGTGCGCGATGCTGTCTTTATTGTCCACGTTTACCAGGATAAAATTCATTCCTTTAATGGAGTTGTTTATAGTGGGGTCAACCTAAGTAATGCCTTTTCAATTACTGGCCAGGAAGCCTTATCGCGAGCACTTTCTTATGTAAATGCAGAAGAATATATGTGGCAGAAAAGCAGCGAAGAGGCATGGATTAAGCAGCTAAAAAACGATCCTTCGGCGACATTTTACCCAAAGGATGAAAAGGAAATCATTTTCTCGGAAAAAGAAAAGGCTTTTCGCGCCGCTTATAAATTTGATGTGTATGCCAGCCGGCCTGTTTCCAGGCAGCAGATTTATGTGGATGCCGGTAGTGGCGAAATAGTGCGGACATTTAAAAAATTATATGGCACCGATGTTCCTGCAACGGCGGTAACTAAATACAGCGGCACCAGGCAAATAACCACCGATTCGGTGCAAACCAACCTTTTCCGTTTACGCGAAAGCGGAAGGGGAAATGGGATATTCACTTACAATATGCAGCAACAAACAAGCTATAATCAGGCTGTTGATTTTACGGATACTGACAATTACTGGAACAATGTTAACGGCAATCTGGATGAGGCGGCCACCGATGCCCACTGGGGTGCCGAGATGACTTATGATTATTTTTGGAACACCTTTGGCCGCAACAGTATTGACGGCGATGGCTTTGCCTTATACAACTATGTACACTATGATCAGGCTTATGGTAATGCTTACTGGAATGGCGATTGTATGACCTATGGCGATGGCGAAAATAACAATCCCTTTTGCGTTTTGGATGTCTGTGCCCATGAGATTACTCACGGACTAGATGAGTTTACTGCCAACCTCGATTATGTTGACGAATCGGGTGCACTAAATGAAGGATTCAGCGATATTTTTGGCACAGCCATTGAGTTTTATGCTAAACCGGCTCAGGCAAACTGGACTTGTGGAGAAAACATCGGATTTGTTATCCGTAATCTTCAAAATCCCAATGCAGCAGGAGATCCCGACACATATCAAGGATTGAATTGGGACCCGGCACAGGAAGTTCACCGCAACAGTACGGTACTGAGCCATTGGTATTATCTGCTGTGTCAAGGCGGAAGCGGAACCAACGACAATAACGATGCATACTCGGTAGCCGGTATCGGTATGGAGAAAGCCTCAAATATTGCTTTTAGAATGTTGACAGTTTACCTGATAAATACCTCAAACTATCAGGATGCCCGTTTTTATGCTATTCTGGCGGCTTCTGAACTATACGGATACTGTAGCCCTGAAGTGGCGTCGGTTACCAATGCTATGTATGCCGTGGGTTTGGGCGATGCTTATACACCAAATCCTGCCATACAGTTTTTCGCATCCAACACCCAGGTTTGTTCTGTGCCTTTAACGGTTAATTTCGAAAATCAGACAATAAATGCTAACCACTACATTTGGCATTTTGGTGATGGAACCACAGATACCACTGCCAACCCAGCTCATACTTACACTTCTTTTGGTACTTTTGATGTAAAACTGGTGGCTACAGGAGCCGCCTGCGGTATTGATTCACTGACACAAACGGGATTGGTTAGTATTGATGCCGCAAATTCCAATTACGCTGCGATACCACCCATCGGAAATGGAAACAACCTTACCTGCTGTACAGGTACTTTGTTTGACAGTGGCGGCCTGGGTGATTATTCCAATAATTCCAATGGTGCTGTTACTATTGCTCCTGTTGGCGCCTCCAGTGTTACATTGAATTTTTCATCTTTTAATTTTGAATCCGGATATGATTACCTGTATATTTATGATGGCCCTTCAACAGCTTCACCGCTAATCGGACAATATGATGGGACCAGCCTGCCTAACGGAGGAACAATTCAGTCATCCAACGGACAAATAACCCTCCGGCAGACTACAGACCAGGGACTTACTTCGCCAGGATTCGAACTTACCTGGCATTGTAGTATTCCCAGCACACCGCCTGTAACCAATTTTTCGGCTTCCGAAACTACTACCTGTACCGGAGTGGTTCAATTTCATGATTTAAGTTATAACGGGCCTATTACCTGGCATTGGAACTTTGGCGACGGCGACACCTCGAATCTGCAAAATCCTCTGCATGCCTATCAGGCAGAAGGAACCTATACGGTAACACTTACTACCACAAATAATTTCGGAGACAGTACAAAAATCCTGGCGGATTACATTGTGGTTCAGGATCTGCCCCATGTGCCAACCGTAACTCCGGGAGCAGCCTGCGATTCATCCAGTGTCCTTCTGACAGCCTTCGGAACAGGACAACTCAACTGGTACGATATGGAAACCGGCGGATCACTCCTGTATGTTGGCGATACATTTCAAACCCCGGTGCTGTATCAAAATACTACTTATTACGTAGAACATGCTTATGTTAATCCCGCCGAATATGTGGGAAAGACCAGCAAATCCAACGATGCCACGCTGCACACCAACAACATGTATTACCTCATATTTGACTGTAGTACTCCTATGATTCTTAAATCCGTGAAAGTATATGCTGGTGATGAAAAATACAGAATCATCGAACTCAGAGACAGCAACGGAATCGTGTTGCAGTCAGCCAATGTATTGGTACCTGCCGGTGAAAGCAGGGTACCCCTTAATTTTAATTTGCCAGCCAAAAACAATATGAGCCTTGCCTGTGGTACGGATAATCCCAATTTGTTTCGCGATCAGAGTGGAATTTCTTTTCCTTATAATCTTGCCGGCAAAATTTCCATAAAGGGAAGTAATGCCGCTCCCAGCATACGTTATTACTACTTCTACGACTGGGAAGTGCAGGAACCGCCCTGCATAAGCCCGCGGGTACCCGTTCTTGCCTCGGTTTACGCATGCAATGGCCTGATGGAGGCGGAAAATATTAACAAGCTTAATGTGTTCCCCAATCCCGCTAACGGCAAGTTCTTTGTTGAATTTAACAGCACCGGCCAGGATGATTATTTTATTACCATACACGATGTGATAGGGAAAGAGGTTTTTTCGCGGCAAGGTACTTCTGTCATCGGACCGAATTCGCATGCAATAGACTGCAGCTCTTTTAACAGCGGCATTTATGTTATTGGTTTTACAGCAAAAAATTATAGTCACAAGCAAAAAATAATTGTTTACTAAGAGGCTATTTCTATACTACCCTGCCACAAACAGCTCTGAAAAATCAGTGCCTGGAGAATTTTTGCACCGATACATTAAAGTTTATATCAGACAGCAAAAAAATTCTTTGAATGTATTATGATGTAATAGTTGTCGGAGGTGGAGCTTCCGGGTTAATGTGCGCCGGAATTGCTGCAGGGCGTGGCTTGTCGGTGCTACTGCTGGAAAAAATGGCTTTGCCTGCTCGAAAATTGCGTATCAGCGGAAAAGGACGATGCAACCTTACCAATATTTTACCCAAGGAGCGCTTCATGGAACATATTGGTCCTGACGCCCGTTTTTTGCATAACGCCTTCGGGGTGTTTTTTGCACAGGAACTTATTGATTTTTTTGAGGGCTTAGGTGTTAAAACGCTTGTTGAACAAGGCGGCAGGGTTTTTCCTGAAAGCGGAAAAGCAATTGAAGTGGTGGATGTATTAACCGCCTGGGTGAAAAAGTCAGGCGTAATCATAAATAGCAACGCTCCCGTGGTAAAGATTATTACGGATAATGATATCGCAGGAGGAGTGGTTACTGCGGCTAAAAAACAATATGCTGCAGGGGCTGTGGTTGTTGCTACCGGAGGCCTTTCTTATCCGGCTACAGGTTCTACCGGCGATGGCTATCGTTTTGCGCGGTTGGCCGGACACACCGTGTTTCCGCTTCGGCCTATGCTTGTACCTTTGATATCAAGCGATTTCTTTATATCGGAACTAAATGGATTGCACCTCAAAAATATCTGCATCACCGTGGCGGTGGATGGTACTAAGAAGTATAGCATTTTTGGCGAAATGGAATTCAGGGATAATACCTTGGCGGGGCCAGTGATTCTCTCGCTCAGCAGGAAGTTTATTGATGAAATTATCGCCGGTAAAAAAGTGGTGTTTTATTTTGACCTCAAACCAGGCCTGGATCAGGAAAAGCTTAATGCGCGGCTGCTGCGAGACCTGAATACGTTGGGAAAGGCCGGCTATCATGAGTTGCTTCGGGGCTTGTTGCCAGGGCAGCTCATCCCAGTATTTCAAAAACTATTGGCCGTTGATGGAGCTAAGAAATGCAGCCAGATAACTGCCGATGAACGAAAACTTCTGGTTTCCCTGTTAAAGGAATTTCCTGTAAATATTAATGCTCACCGTGATTATAACGAAGCTATCATCACCGGTGGCGGCGTTTCCACAAAAGAAGTGAACCCCAAAACCCTGGAATCTAAAATTGTGAAAAACTTGTTTTTTACCGGAGAGGTGCTCAATTTAGATGCTGACACCGGAGGCTATAATCTTCAGATTGCCTTTTCAACAGGCTATCTGGCAGGAATTTCAATTCAAAAAAAAGAATAATGAAGCAACTATCGGGTTTGCTATTTCTTTTTATTTGCATGACTTGTAGCGGTCAACAGATTAACTACAATTTTCTCCCGGTAAAAGTAAATGGGAATTATGGATTTGTGGATACCGCCGGTAAGGTTCTGGTCAGGCCTGAGTATGACTTTTTAGGGTGCCTGGTCGAAGGACGGGCCCGCGTGAATGTAGGCGGTAAGCCCGACGATGTGGGCAATATGGAAGGAGGCGGGTGGACCTTCATTGATTCATTGGAACAGCCTGTTTCTGCGCCAGTTTATGAGGCTGTCAGTGATTTTTGTGGTGGCCGTGCCAGAGTTATGAAGCGCGGCTTGTATGGCTTTATCGATAAAAACGGACAGGAGCTTATTCCCTGCCAGTTTTCAAATATTACGGATTTTCATAATGGAATGGCACAATTTGAAAAGGACGGACTATGGGGAAGTCTCGATCCTGATGGCAATATGGTGATTTCACCTCGTTTTGATAATGTTTATTATTTTAACGAAGAGCGCGCTGTGGTGGGCCATCCCTTTCATAAAGCGTACATCAATAAGTTGGGGAATTTTGTAACGGATTCTATTTTTTTTGAAGCAAAAAGTTTTGAAAATGGTCTTGCCATTGTAGTGACAAGGGATTCTATTCGCTATGGCATGATAGATGCTTTTGGCGCACAGGTTATACCCTGTAGCTATGGATATATCACAAGCTACTGTCAGGGTCTGGCCGCAGTGAACCTGAATGGTGTGTTTGTGGCGGAAAAGAATGAGGTAAGTGGCGGTAGTTGGGGTTTTATTGATAAAAAAAACCATCTGGTGATTCCGGCTGAGTTTGATAATACAGGTGTCTTTTCCGAAGGTTTATGTGCGGTCAAAAAAAATGGAAAATGGGGTTATATTGATAAAGGCAACAAGTTGATTATCCCCTGTAAATATCAATTAGCATTTCCGTTTTCTTCAGGCCGGGCGCGCATTGTAATAAAGGGTAGGGTGGGTTATATTGATAAAACGGGCACCATGGTGATAAAGCCAAAGTTTGTTGATGCGGAAGATTTTTATGAAGGCTTTGCTATAGTGAAGCAGGTTGTGTATAAGAAAAATCACAAGCATTCAGTTGGTCAGGACAAATATGGAATAATAAATATAGAGGGTCAGTACCTCTTTTATCCTGAGTTTGATGCGATAAAGCGCTTCGGGAAGAAAATATTCAAAGTGTACAAAGGAAATGGGTGGGGATATTATAATACCAAGGGTGAGTGCATTTTTCAGATCACGGAATAAGAGTTTTTTTTGAAAAGTTTTATGTTTACGGATAATCAGGCAACAAAAAACCCCGCGTTGGCGGGGTTTGATTATTATTTGCTTGTCTGACTTTTCTTTTTCTCTTTGATGCGGGCTTTTTTACCGGTGAGGTCTCTCAGGTAGAAAATGCGGGCCCTGCGTACCATACCCTTTTTGTTGACATCAATTTTATCAATAAAAGGTGAGACAATGGGGAAAATTCTTTCAACACCAACGTTGCCAGACATTTTTCTAACAGTAAAAGTTTCTTTAAAGCCTTCGCCGGAGCGCTGAATTACAACGCCCTGAAACTGCTGAATACGTTCCTTGTTTCCTTCTTTGATCTTATAACTGACTGTAATAGTATCTCCGGCTTTGAATGCAGGATATTCGGGCTTTTTGCTGAATTGTTCTTCAACAAAATTCATTATCTCCGTCTTGTTCATCACTGTGTTTTTTTAGAAATTGGAGTGCAAAGATACATTAATTTTTCGTACTTTCTAATTTCGCAGCAAATTTTTTTAA